>Ga0335077_10013846_pt1 | contig 10078 bp, 9 predicted proteins | sample Lox_Sample_31_FD_207151 | JGI IMG/M metagenome (GOLD analysis project Ga0335077, IMG submission 207151) | Soil microbial communities from Loxahatchee National Wildlife Refuge, Florida, United States - Lox_Sample_3.1 | ecosystem: Environmental > Terrestrial > Soil > Wetlands | place: USA: Florida...
CGGAAATGGACACGGATTGAATTAGTTGGAGCGTTTGCCGGCAAAGCCGGGAAGCGCAGAACGGGGCCCTAATGACAGCTAGCAGTTCGACACATCCTTCCGCAGGGCATGCGAAACCGCGCACGCTCGGCGAGCTCAAGCGGATACCGGATTTCGATCCGCGCGGCGCTTCGCGCTCGGTGAAAAATGAGATTCGGCAAAACCTACTGCGTGCCATCGAAAAAGGCGAAACGCTTTTCCCGGGCGTGCATGGATACGAAGACACCGTCGTCCCGCAAATCGTCAATGCGCTTCTGTCACGGCACAATTTCATCTTGCTGGGACTGCGCGGACAGGCGAAAAGCCGGATTCTCAGAGGATTGATCAACTTTCTGGATGCCGAAATGCCGGTCATCGCCGGCTGCGAAATCAACGACAATCCGTTCAAACCGATTTGCCGAGGCTGCCGCGAGAGAATCGCCGCGGAAGGCGACAACACGGCGATTGCTTGGATGCCGCGCGAGCAGCGTTACGTGGAAAAGCTAGCCACGCCGGACGTGACCATGGCGGACATTATCGGCGATGTGGATCCGATTCGCGCGGCGCGCGGCGGGCGCGATCTGTCGGATGAACTCACGATTCACTATGGCCTGCTGCCACGGGCAAACCGCGGCATTTTTGCGATTAATGAATTGCCGGATTTGGCGGGGAAAATTCAGGTCGGATTATTCAACATCATGCAGGAAGGCGACATTCAGATTAAGGGCTATCCGCTGCGGCTGCCGCTGGACGTGTTGCTCGTGTTCACAGCAAATCCGGAAGATTATACGGCTCGGGGAAAGATCATCACGCCGCTGAAAGATCGAATCGGGGCAGAGGTTCGCACACACTACCCGGCAACGTTGGAAGAAGGGATGACCATCACGGCGCAGGAAGCGTGGCTGGGGCGTGATGCGGCGCACAGAGTAGAAGTGCCGGCCTATTTGAGGCAGGTGGTGGAAGAGATTGCCTTTCAAGCACGCGAGGACAAGCGCGTGGACCGAAGGTCGGGGGTGAGCCAGCGGTTACCGATCACGACGTTGGAAAACGTGGTGAGCAGCGCGGAACAACGCGCCGCCCGCAAGGCAGAAAAAGCCGTGGTAGCGCGAGTGGCGGATGTATACGCCGCGCTTCCCGCAATTACGGGAAAAATGGAATTGGAATATGAGGGCGAGATCAAAGGCGCGGACACGATTGCGAGGGAGCTGATTCGAGCGGCCGTGGGGCGTGTGTTCAGCAAGCACTTTGCGGACGTGAATTTTCAGCCGGTGATTCAATGGTTCGAATTGGGCGGCGAGCTGAAATTGCCGGAGCTTTCGAGCACTGCCGAGCGGTATCAACAACTTGCGAAGATTCAAGGGCTGATGGAGCATGTCGGCAAGCTGGGCGTCCAGGACCGCAAAGACGCGGGCGCTGCGGGAGCTGCCGCGGAAATGATTTTGGAAGGACTATGGGCCCACCGGAGAATCGGGAGAAGCGAAGAGCGAGGATTTTACGCGGAAAAACCGAAAGCAGTGGAGCAACGCGAGCGGGATATGCCGGGGCGGCCGCCGCGAAGACAATTCAATTGAAGACGCGCTAGCCAAGGGGCACAGGATGAAGTTCATCAAATACGGGAAATACACGGGCGAGCCAGCGGACGCCATTGACCTCGAAGAACTGGTGAAGCGGCTGGGGGATTTCTTTCTGCAAAGCGGATTCGAGTCGCAATTTTATGGCGTTTCGCAGATGGATCCGCAGCGGTCGATGGAGGCGCTGCGGGAAGCCATTTTGCGCGCGTTGCAGGAGGGCGATTTGCTGCCCGATAACGCGATGAGCGATGAATTGCGCCAGATGCTCAATGATCCGAACGCGATGAACAGTGAGGCAGTGCAAGATTTGTTGGACAAATTGACGGAGAGATTGGCGAATGAGGGGTTCATCAATCCGCAGCAGCCACCGCAAGTAACACCGCCCCCGCGGACTTCGGCGCGCGGACAACTAGGCCAAGCCCAAGACCGCACGGAAGCGCGATTTGAAATCACGGACAAGACCATCGACTTTCTTGGTTTCAAGACGCTGCAGGATTTGCTCGGTTCGCTGGGCCGAAGCAGTTTTGGCCGGCACGACACGCGGGATTTGGCAACGGGCGTGGAATCGGGGGGCGTGTCGCGGAAATACGAATTTGGGGACATGCTGAACCTGGACATCAGCGGAACGCTGTTCAATGCCGTGCGCCGCGAAGGCGCAAAAGTGCCCATCGTCATGAATTACTCGGACTTGATGGTGCACCAGTGCGAGTACCAAAGCTCGTGCGCGACGGTAGTGCTGCTGGATTGCAGCCACAGCATGATCCTGTATGGAGAGGATCGATTCACGCCAGCGAAGCGCGTGGCGATGGCGCTGTCGCATTTGATTCGAACGCAATATCCTGGAGACACGCTGAGCCTGGTGTTGTTTCACGATTCTGCGGAAGAGGTACCGCTGGGCGACTTGGCGCGCGTGCAGGTTGGGCCGTATTACACAAATACGCGCGAAGGCTTGCGCATGGCGCAGCGAATCCTTTTGCGGCAAAAAAAAGACATGCGGCAAATCGTGATGATCACGGACGGAAAGCCTTCGGCGCTAACGCTAGAAGACGGGCGAATCTACAAGAACGCTTTCGGGCTGGACCCCTTTGTCGTGGGGCAGACGCTGGAAGAAGTGAACAAATGCAAGCGCGCGGGGATTTTGATCAATACGTTTATGCTCGCAAGCGACTACTCGCTGGTGCATTTCGTGCAGAAAATCACGGAAATGTGCCGCGGCAAAGCGTATTTCACAACGCCTTACACGCTGGGACAATACCTGCTGATGGATTACATGTCTCGGAAGACGAAACAAATCCATTAAGTGTCGCAATCCATATCCAATTGAAGCATCGGACCTGAGTCAGTATACTGCGCGGCGAGTTCCGGGCAGTGACGCCGCGGAACCTAGAAGCGAGAGGTCTCAACCATGATGAGCGCAAAGCTGGCGAAATGGGTGTTGGTTTCCCTGGGAACAAGTTTGGCGGTGGGGCTATTACCGGCCACGGCGCGGTGTCAAGAAACGAAGGAAAAGCAAGAAACTCCGGCGCCGCGCAGCAAAGACGGCAAGAAACTATTCGGCACAATGGAAGCGTTGCGGATCGCGCGAGTTTCGGCGCCGCGAATTTCTCCGGACGGAGAGCGAGTGGCCTACCTGGTGACAGAAACGAAGATGGAGAAGGACAAGCCATGGAAGTATGTCACGCAAATGTGGGTGGCGCCGACGGCAGGCCCGGCGAGCGTGGCGCGGCAGTATACGCGCGGCGAAGAAGACGTGTCGGAAGTGAAATGGTCGCCGGATGGAAAAATCCTGGCATTTCGAATGAACGCGGGAGAGGAAAAGGAAAAGAAATCACAAGTCTGGTTCATGTACGTGGATGGCGGAGAAGCCTGGCAGGTGACGAAACACAAGTCCGGTGTGCACTCGTATGAATTCTCGTCCGACGGGAAAACCCTGCTGCTGGTGGCCACTGAACCGGAAAACGAAGATAAAGAAAAGCGCATGAAGAATAAGGATGATGCCGAAGTCGTGGACCACGATCTGAAGATGGCGCGGCTTTGGACCTGGAATATCGCAAGCGGCGAAGAAAAGCAGGTTGTGAAAGGCGATTTCACCATCAGTGATCCGCGTTGGTCGCCGGACGGCGCGCACATTACGTTCACGAGCAATCCGACCCCGAAGGGAGATGATTTTGGGAACCAGACAGCGTGGGTGCTGGACGTGGCCAGCGGAAAGCAACGCAAGTTGGCGGATACGACGGACTACACCAGCACTGGACGGTGGTCTCCGGACGGCAAATGGATCGCGTTCCTTAGCTCCCATAGTATTGCGACGACGCAAACAAATCTGTTCGTCGTAGCAGCCGATGGAGGTCCAGCGAAGAAGCTGACCACTGGCTTCGAGCTGAATGCGGGCGAGCCGGTGTGGGGACCGGACGGCAAGACGATTTATTTCAGCGCGGTCGACCACGAAGCGATGGAAGTGTTCGCAGCGGATGCGGCCTCCGGCGGCGTGCGGCAAGTCGCGGCCAAGCCGGGAATGATCGACTTGACGGAAATCAGCAAGAACGGGAAAGCTGCGATCGGAACGTGGACGGACCCGGATCATCCGACGGAAGTGTTTCGGAGCGATCTTACGTTCCGGGACATTCAGTTGGTGACGAACCAAAATCCGTGGCTTGCTGAGTATGCGCTCGGCAGCACGGAAGCGGCGAAGTGGAAGAGCAGCAAAGACGGAATGGAAATCGACGGCATCGTGACCAAGCCTGTGGATTTCGAGGCCTCGAAGAAGCATCCGTTCCTGCTGAATCCGCATGGCGGGCCGACGGGCGCATCGCTGCTCACCTTCAATCCTACTGAGCAAATCATGGCGGCGAATGGATACGTCGTGCTGGAGCCGAATTTCCGGGGCTCGACCGGGCGCGGAGAAAAATTCGCAAGCGCGAACCAGAACGACTGGGGCAACGGCGATTACAAAGATGATATGAGCGGCGTGCAGGCGATGGTAGACAAGGGCTGGGCTGACCCGGACCGGCTGGGAGCGTTCGGGTGGTCGTACGGCGGCTACATGACAATGTGGATCGACACGCAGACAGATCGCTTCAAGGCGATTTCACCGGGAGCAGGCTTGCCCGATCTGTACTCGATGTATTCGCAGACGGATATTCACCGCTACCTGAGAGTGTTCTTCAGCGAGAAGGCGCCCTGGGACAACTTCCAGGAATATTGGGACCACTCGCCAATGAAGTACATCTCAAACGTGAAGACCCCCACAATGATCTTGCACGGGCAGTCCGATACGCGAGTACCGATTCCGCAGGCTGAAGAGTTTTATCAAGCGCTCGTGGAGAAACATGTTCCAGTAGAGTACGTGACCTATCCACGGGAAAACCACGGCTTTAACGAGCCGAAGCACATTCAGGATCGCTGGCAGCGATACCTGGTCTTTTTTGGAAAGTATTTGAACAACCCCGCGAAAACCGAGCCGAAAGAGGTGCTGGAGCGATTGAGCAGGGATTTGCCTTAGAGAATTGCGCGAATCTAGTCTTCAGCGATTCTGAGGCTGCGAAGGATTTTGCGCCGAAGGCGTGGAGGCCGCAGCCTCCTTTGGAGGCCGGAAGGCGGAGCGCTTGAGGTAGACATCGCCATCCACGTAAGCCGTGAACTCGGCGCCTTGCGCAAACACTACTTCTTTGCCGTGAGCCAGCGGATTTACAACGCCGGTGGAAGAATTCCCACCAGCACTTTCCTGGAAGGAGCGCACGGCGGCCTTGTCGTTGTTCGCCATGCGGACGAAATTTATGGTCAGGCCAAGCTTCCCGCCATGGCCCATACGTTTCCTGGGCTCGGCTTCCGAAACAATGCCAACGGCGGCAGCGCCGTGTGGAATCACGCATAGGCCGTCGACAAGAACGTCTTCCGCTACCGTTAGGTCGACAACGTCCCCAACATGGGCGGTCTCGGAAGACAGGGACTTATTGAGTTTGAGCCTAATAAGTGTGTCGTTGGGCAATGTGAGATCGAATCCGGCGGGGATGGCCTTTGTGGGAGCAGGCGGGGGAGCGACAGGCGGGTCATAAGCCATCCGAGGACGCGGGGGCTGCGAAGCAGCAGGCTGAACCGGCTTGGCGCCAGGATTGTCTTTGAGCAAAAAAATGCTTCCTTGAGCGATATAGCCGATTTCGCCCCTAGAAGTGTGCACGCCAAAATAACCTTCATAGCGGCCGATGATGTCGACCTGCTCGCCACAGGGCAAAGTGCGTAGGACGTCCAGTGTGGTCATGGAACTGTAAAGATAGGTGTAAGTGTCCTGAGGCGAACAAGCGACTTTGCCACTGCTCTGGGCGGCGGCTGAAGCGGGAAGAACCAGGAAAAAAGCTGTAAGTAGAGAATGGAGACTGGATTTCATAACGCACCCACTAAATCCCTAAGCTCAGTAGGACCACACTACTATTTCAGCGCAGAAGGCATGAGCGTGAAAAGGAGCCGGAAGGCCAGCCTTGTACAAAAAGGCACGAGGCGCCACGAGTAAGGCGAGGCTAATTCAGCTCGCCCGTCAAGGTCCAACATCGTTTGGAGATCCGGGTCCTGCGAGGTTGAGACCGCTTCTTCTGAGAGCTTTCTACCTGGCTAAGAAAATCGTTGGGTCGCCTTTATAGGACGTGCGCAGGATTTCTTTGAACCCGCATTTTTCTGCAACCCGGAGGGAGCGGGCATTTTCGGGGTCGATGATGCACACCATCCTGAAAGGGCGCAGTTGAGGGGTGATGGAGACCGAGGAGTGTGCGAGACCTGCAGACGTGGTCGCGGAGGCGAGATGCGACTCTCCCCAGGCGATGGCCGCGAGAACAGACTCGGTGGCATAACCCTTGCCGTGATGACGCGTAGCCAGAACCCAACCGAGTTCCGGAATGCCACGCAGTGAAGGCTCGATTTCCCTTTTCCAATCGGCAAAACCTATCTCCCCCACAAACGCGCCGGTGTCCTTTTCTTCGACCGCCCAATAGCCGAAGCCCATCCAAGCCCAGTGACCGACGTAGCGCAAAAGCCGGGCCCAAACCTCCTCTTCGGAGAGAGGTCGGCCACCGATGAAGCGTGTGACGACAGGATCGGCCCACAAAGCCGCAGAATCAGCAAAATCCTCAGGGCGATGACCGCGTAGGCGGAGGCGCGCGGTTTCGATCATGGGCACTTCCCTGCCCGGTAGAAAAAGGTCCACGATGAGGGCCTCACAGCTTCAAGGAAAGTAGCGCGAGCGGGTGCGCGCAGACTCAGTCTACAGGGTCTGGAGAAAAAACTCCTGTACGCCAACAGGAAATTCAATGGCCAAATCGCGAAGGCCGCTACTTAATGAAATCAAGTAGGGTAGGGAGGCTAAGGATTCTCCCGGTGGCGCTCAAAGTAGCCTGGTTGGCCAGTTGGGCCTGAGCGAGATTCGTGGCCGTTTCGGCGAGATCCGCGCCAGCGAGCGTGTTTTCCTGGCTGCTGAGGCTGATTTTGTCCTGATTAAGAAAACTCTCGGCTAGATTCACCTGATTCATGGCGTTGCCATAGAACACGCGCTGAATGCTGACCTGACTCAGCGCGTTCTGCGCCTGGGTGACGGCCGCGCCGATGTTGGCTTGGTTCCCAGACATCAAGGAGGTATAGAGGTTTTGCAGCGCGCCAAAAGCGTCGCCAGACGCACTCTGAAATAGCTGGCTGCCGGGGACGTTCGTTTTGACGAAATTACCATCCGTAAGCTGCGTAGAACTCACTCCCGCGTTGCCGTTGTAGGTGACGGCATTGGTGACCGGGTCGAGAGTGAACGGTTGCGTAGTGATAGCGGTTCCTGAAAAGAGATAGGTGCCCTGGTAAGTGGAGTTCGCCATGCCGACGAGTTGCGACTGAAGGCCCTGGACTTCCTGAGCCATGGCCTGCTGATCCGCGGCGCTAACTGTGCTGTTGGCGCCCTCGGTGCCGATGGAAACCGCGCGGGTGAGCACCTGAACGACGTTGCTAAGGGTGGAGTCTGCGCTTTGAAGCCGGGTCATAAGTGAGCTGTTGTTCTGGAGGAACTGGTCATCCTGCGCCTGCTGATCGTGATTACTAACGAGCGCAGCGGCCGCAGCTGGATTGTCCGAGAGCTGATTCACGCTCCGGCCCGAAGCCAGCTGTTGAGTCGCGATGGCTTCGTTCTGCTGGCTTTGCTGAATGGAGACCAATAGATCCGGCAAGAGATCGGGATTGATTCGGATAGACATAGGTTATTGCACCATGTTGAGAGTCGTCTGGAGCAACGAATTGATGACCGAAGAAACCTGAGCGGAAGCCTGATAAGCATTCTGATAGCGAATCAAATTGGCGGCCTCTTCATTGATGTCCACGCCGGAAACCGCGCCTTGGAGATTTTGGATTTGCTGGAGGGCGAGGCTACCAGCCTGCTGATTGGATTGGGCATTAGAGACGTCGCTGCCAATTTTGAAGACGAGGTTGGAGTAGGCATTGAGCGGGGTCTGGCCGTTGACGATCGTCTGGCTTTGCAAAGCAAGGAGCGTGTTGGCGTTGGTGTTGTCGCCCGGACTGCCGGGAGCAGGCCCGCCGCTTGCCGCGATTTTCGTGGGGTCGGTGGTCGCGACGCGGATGCCAGAAGCCGATCCGGCGGCGGTGGCGGGGATATTGAACAAGTTTCCGCCCTTGACGCCGTTCAAATCGTAGCCAGCTTGGTTCTGAAGGTTGACGGAGTTGCCGAGATTGTATGCCAGGGCATCCAAAGAAGATTGAATCGAAGGAATTTCCTGATCGCGGATTTGCAGTTGGCCGGCGAGTTCACCCGAAGCAATTTGCGAGGTTATGTCGGTTCCCTGGGAAAAAACGTGCTGAAGACCCGTCGTCGAATCGGGCTGCGTGGTCAATTGGAAACTCTGCGCGCCGACAACCAGCGGAGCGCCGGAATTGGTCGTGAGCGTCAGGCTGCCATCGCCCGCATCGATCTGTGAGACGTCGATGAGATTGGAAAGCTTATTGATCAATTGCTGGCGCTGATCGATGAACGCGCCGGCGTTCTGGCCAAGGGACGTGGCTGTTTGCACTTGGGCATTGACTGCGGCGATTTGCGTGGTGAGCGAGTTGATTTGGCCGACGGACTGGGAGACGGACAGATCCGTGCTGCGCTGAATGGTGGTGAGATTATTGGTCGCCTGGTTGAAGGCGTTGGCGAGGTTCTGCGCCGCGGTCAAGACACCCTGGCGCACATTCACGTCGCCGGGACTAGCCGAAAGCTGGGACAGACTGGTGAAGAAGGCAGTGAGAGGAGCTTGCAGTCCGGTGCCCGAGGCTTCGTTGAAGAGCGCCTGGATTTGCTGCCCGCCATTGATAAAGGCATTGAGCTGGCCCTGCTGCTGAGTCTCCTGATTGTCGCGGAGATCGAGGATGGAATCGCGCAGGCTGCTGACGCCCTGAAGCTCGACGCCGGTGCCGAGCGTGACGTTGCCGAAGCGAACGGGATCTGTCTCTGCAAAATTGGCGCGCTGACGCGCGTACCCGGGCGTGTTGACGTTGGCGATGTTGTTACTCGTCACTTCAATGCCGCCCTGTTCGGCCAGCATGGACTGAAGAGCGATGTTGAGCGCGCCACTGAGACTGCCCATGACTTAGAGCCTTTCTTCCGCAGAGGCACTTGCGGAGGAGGGATTCGAGTACGTCATTGCGAAGGAATGATAGGAATTGAGAAGAGCGCCAACGGTGCGCCGCGAGCGACGCAAGAGCAACTGATGAGCTTCGTTGAGCCGCTTGACCGTGGATTGGATTTCGTTCAAACGCGCGATGGTTTCTCGAAGACGCAGCCGCCCAGAATCAGACCCGGTTTGCGGCGCAAGGGAAAGTTGGGCTTTGCAGTGCTGCTGCACTCGGTCCAGTTCGGGGCCGAGACTTCGAATCGCTGCGCAGAGTTTTTCCTGCTGAGTGATGCTCGCCTCGATGGTGTCGAAATCAAAGGAAGCAAATCCCTTGCTGGCAGCCGAAAGAGATTCCGCAAGCGAGCCCAGCAGAGAGATGCGCTGTTCAAGAAGCTCTAGATAGCGTTGGGTGTCGGGATTCACGGTTCAGGCCAGTTCATCCAGTTGATGACGATCTTCGCTCTCCCCTTCCACGGGAGGCGGAGGAACTACTTTCGAGGGGGCCGGGGATTTCGCCAGTTTTTTCGGGCGCGCGGGATCCTGCCCCTTCTGGTCGCCCGGGGAAAGCGGCTGAATACGCGATGGACTCAAATTTTCCATCGGAGGTACGTCCGCGATTACGCTCTCGTGTTAACCCGGGCATGCTCTTTGATCATGGCGTCGGCCACGGCCGCGCTGTCCGGATTGAACTTGCCTTCCCGGACTTTCGCCTGAAGCGCTTGTACGCGCTCCGTTCGCACCTCGGGAACTTGCGTCACGCCCGCAGTGAGGGTCTGGACTTCACCGTGAACGCTCGAGAGCTTGACGGTATCTTCCCCTGAAGGCGAAGAAACTCCTGACGATTTGGAGCTGGACTTG
>Ga0335077_10013847_pt1 | contig 10078 bp, 5 predicted proteins | sample Lox_Sample_31_FD_207151 | JGI IMG/M metagenome (GOLD analysis project Ga0335077, IMG submission 207151) | Soil microbial communities from Loxahatchee National Wildlife Refuge, Florida, United States - Lox_Sample_3.1 | ecosystem: Environmental > Terrestrial > Soil > Wetlands | place: USA: Florida...
GTCGCCGAAGCAGATCAGGATGAAGCAGCCGAAGAACTCGGCCCACAACTCTCCGACGACGCCCTGTTTCCACCTGTCCGGCAAGGGCCCGACCGCTTTTGACTCAGCTACCGCTGACACACAACCACCTCCGAGACGTTAAGTTCAGGAATGGCGTCTCGCGCACGCAGGCTCGCTCGCGTGATCGTCTGGGGGCGACATTCCCCTCTCCCATCGCATTTCCTTCTCGCGCCAGGCGACGTGCGACGGCGGTGCGCGAGGATTGGCAGCGTCGGCCGGCTTGGCCCGACCCCGGTCCTGGCTGAGATGGACTGGAACCGTCAGATCCTCCGCCCAATGGACGCTCGCGGCGACGCGCTGAGATCCGCAACCGGCGAGATTACCGGCTGGTGTGCGACATTCTCTAACGCTGTCGCGACTAAACGCGCCGCAAATGGCGCGTTTAGGCGCTCAATTGTCAGCGCTCGGACTTAACGGTCACGCGCTGCCGGTACGGCGAGCGGTACGGCGTCGGCGCTCCCCCGTTCTCGAAGAAGCCGCGCACGGACTCCATCAGCTCGGCGGGGTCGCCCGAGGCGGTGATCGGCTCGCCGAACGACACCTCGATCCGGTGGCGCCTCAGCACCTGCTTGTCTCGCAGACGACGTGGCCACACCCGGCCGGGTGGCATCGCCTGGGCGGTCCCGCTGACCCGGATCGGGATGATCGTCAGATGGTGCGCCGCCGCCAAAACCGCGGCGCCGCGGCGCAGCGGGCCGGGCATGCCGCCCCGCGACCGCGTGCCCTCGGGGTACAGCAGCAGGTTCCACCCCTGATCGAGCAGCTTGTCGAGGTGGCCGCCGTTCTTCGACATCCCGCCGCCACCTTGCCGCTCGATCGGCACGGTGTTGAAGATCAGCGAGACCAGCGACGCCACGATCCGGTTGCGGTAGAAGTAGTCCGCCGCCGCCGCCACCACGGTCCGCTTGCGCAGCCTCCGGGGCAGCGCCGACAGGATCACGGGGGTGTCCATGTGGCTGGCGTGGTTGGCCACGAGGATCACCGGGCCCTTGAGCCCTTCGAGCTTCTCCCTGCCGGTGGCGCGGCGGGCGGCGTAGTAGTCCATCAACGGGTTGAGCACGAACCGCAGGAAGTTCTCGCGGATCAGGCCGGCCAGCCACGACCGCGCCCACGGAAGGTCGAGCTGGGCGGCGGCCTTGCGCAGCTCACGGCCACGGGCGGGCGCGGCGCGCGCGACATCGAGGACCCGTTGCTTGCGCGAGCGCTGACGACGGAAAGTCAACACCGGGGTTAATACCCACTGTGTGACGTTCGTTACAGGCTGTTCACGGGCTGCGGGCGGACGCGGACCAAGCCCGCTGTCGGCAACTACGATTAGCCCGGTCCGTGCTTCCGCGACGCTTCTCTCCGGACCCGTTTCGGGCGGCCCGCTTGGCCGCCGAGGACCTGCGTGGCCACCGCGTCGTGCAGACCCTGCTGCGCCGGCGCGAGGAGGGGTCGCGACCGGGCGCTCGGGGTGATGGCCGGCGGGTGGCGCTGGTGATCGAGGGCGGCGGGATGCGGGGCGTCGTGTCCGCGGGGATGACCGCCGCGATCGAGCAACTCGGCCTCCGCGACGCGTTCGACGAGGTCCACGGAGCCTCCGCCGGCGCCTTCAACGCCGCCTTCCTGCTCGCCGGCCAGGCGGCCTACCTGACCACGCTGTACCAGCACGGGTTCGGCGATCCCCGGTTCGTGAGCTTCCGGCGGGCGCTGCGCGGCGGTCCCGCGTTCGACATGGACCACGTGATCAACCACGTTTGGACGCGCGAGCGGCCGCTGCGGTTCGATGCGGTGCTTACGTCCGGGATCGACCTGCACTGCACCGCGACCGACGCGGACCGGGCGGCGATCGTCGATCTGACCGCGCTGCGTGATGCGGAGGAGATCCGGTGCGCGATGCGGGCCTCGGCGCGGTTGCCGTGGCTCGCCGGCGGACCGGTCAGCTTCCGCGGCCTGCGGCTGCTCGACGCCACGCTCGCGGAGGCGATCCCGGTGCACGTCGCGTGCTCCTCCGGCGCCACCGACGTGCTGTTCTTGATGACGCGCCCCGACGGGGTGGCGCATGCCGGGCTGTCGCCGGTGGTCGCCCGGCTGACCGACCGCTACCTGCGCGCGCTCAACCCCGCGCTCGTGGCATTGCGCATGACGCGGTCGCCGCGCTACGACGCGCTCACCGCCGAGCTCGCGGCGCGCGGCGCGGACCCGGCGTGCGCACCGGCCGTGTGCGTGATCCGGCCGGCGCCCGGCGCGGTGATGATCTCGCAGCTCGAGAGCCGCGTGTCGGCGCTGCGGACCGCCGCGGCCCATGGATTTCGCTCGGCCTGGATGGCGCTCGCCGGCGAGGATCCGGAGCTGATCGGCACGCTGCGGGCATATCCGCGGAGCGCGGGCGGTGGCGGTGTCGTTGCTGGGGGCGGTGTTCGGAGCGGCGCGCCCGGCGAGGTCAACGGGCGCCGCGACACCATCCGCGCGACGCCCGCTTAGACCTGCGCGGGCTCGGGCTGCCCGCTTAGACCTGCGCGGGCTCGGGCTCGACCGGCTCTCCGGCCTCGCCCTCCGGACCGCCGAGCTGGGCGCGCGCCGAGGAGCCCTCGATGTTGATGTGCGGGAGCCGGTCGTCCAGCCAGCGCGGCAGCCACCACGTCCGCTCGCCGAGCAGCTCGAGCACGGCCGGCAGGAGCACGCAGCGCACGACCACAGCGTCGAGCAGCACCGCCGCCGCGAGCCCGAATCCGAACTCCTTGAGCACCCGCTCGTTGCCGAGCATGAACGACAGGAACACGCAGATCATGATCGCGGCCGCGGCGGTGATCACCCGCCCGGTGAACGCGATTCCGTCGGCAACCGCCTCGGACGCGTCACGCTTGCGAATCCACTGCTCGCGGATCCGCGAGATCAAGAACACCTCGTAGTCCATCGACAGCCCGAACACGACCGCGAACATCAGCACCGGGATCCACGGCTCGACCGGACCCTTCTCGATCCCGAGCAGGCCGGCAAGCCAGCCCTCCTGGAACACGAGCACGGTGACGCCGAGCGCGCCGCCGATGCTGAGCAGGTTCATCAGGGCCGCCTGGATCGGGATCACCACCGAGCGGAAGATCACGAACAGCAACAGCGCCGACAGCACCACGACGACGCCGATGAACAGCGGCAGCTTGTTCGCGAGCACGTGCGAGAAGTCGATCGAGCCGGCGGTGAAACCGCCGACCAGCACGGTCGCGCCCGTCTGGTGCTCGACCGGCGTGGCCACGTCGTTGCGCAGGTGGTTGACCAGATCGGTTGTTGCCACGGCCTGCGGCGCCGAACCGGGGTAGGCCTCGAACACCGCGATGTTGCCGGAGGGGGAGGTTCGCGGCGGCGTGACCGCGACCACGTTCGGGGTCTTGGCGACCGCATCGCTCACAGCCGACAGAGCCGCGTCCTTGTCCTGGCCGGGAAGCTCGGTGACGATCAGCAGCGGGCCGTTGAATCCTGCTCCGAAGCCGTGCGCGAGCAGGTCGAACGCCTGTCTGGTGTTGGTGCCGGCGGGATCGTTGCCGGCGTCGCTGCTCTCGAGGCGCAGCGAGACCATCGGCAACAGCAGCACGATCATCAGGCCGAGCGAGAGCGCCGCCAGCGGCCACGGGCGCCGCTGCACGGTACGGCTCCAATCGCGCCAGCGCGAGCGTGACCTGGCCTTCATGACCGCGTCGGGGACGGCCCCGTCTCCAGCCGGCGCCGCATCCTGTGCGACGGCCGGCGCCCCGCCGCGCCGCCTTCGGAACAGGCGCCGGCCGCCGGCGCGCGGGCGCACGATCCGGTTGCCGAACTTCGACAGCATCGCCGGGAGCACCGTCAATGACGCCCCCATCGTCATCAGCACGGCGAACACCGATGCGATCGCCAGGCCGTACATGAAGCTCACGCCGGTGACGAACATCCCGAGCAGGGCGATCGTCACGGTGGTGCCGGCGAGCAGGATCGCCCTTCCGGACGTGTCCATCGCCTCGATCACCGAGCGCTCCACGTCGCCGAACGCGAGATAGTTCTCGCGGAAGCGCGTGACGATGAACAGCGCGTAGTCCACCCCCACGCCCAATCCGATCATCAACGCGAGGTCGGTCGAGACGTTGGGGATGCTGGTGACGTGCGTGGCGAGACCGATGAACGCGACCCCGGTGATGAGGCCGAACCCGGCGGTGATCAGCGGCATGCCGGCGGCGACCAGCGAGCCGAAGGTGAACAGCAGGATGATCAGCGCCGCGATCGACCCGATCAGGGTCGCCGGGCCGACCGTGAATCCCTCGGCGTTCTCGATCACCTGTCCGCCGGCGACGACCTTCAGACCCGGCACGTCGACGGCGCCGACCTGGTCGAGCACGGGCTTGCCGGCGTCGTTCGGCACGAGGTTCGCGGGCTTGTTGTAGTTGATCGTCGCGAACGCGGTCTTGCGGTCGCGTGAAACCTGCACCCCGCCCTGCGGACCGTAGGGACTCCGCACCGAGATGACATGGGGGTCGGCCGAGACCTGTTCGAGCAGCTTGTCGATCGCCGAGCGGACCGCAGGATCGTCGACGGTGCCGTCGGCCGTGTGGAACACGATCGTGTCGACGTCGCCGCTCTGTGCCGGGAACTCCTTCTTGAGCAGGTCGAGCGCCCGCTGGGACTCCGTCCCGGGCAGACTGAAGTTCGTCGCGTAATTGCGCCCAGCGGCGCCGGCGAGGACGGTGGCGACGACCGCAACGACGAGCCACGCCACGAACACGCGACCGCGATGAGCGATGCACCAGCGTGTGAGTTTGAGCACTGTGTGACTCCTGATCCGGTCTCGGCGAGTGGTCACGCTGCGCCCCTGCTCCGCGGTGTGACCCCGGTCGGTCTTAACTGTGTAGCACGGACGCTTCGTCGGCCTGCGACCTTCCGACGGCGGGTGTGAAGATGCGGTGACTTGACGCGCGTAACTACAGCAGCGCGTTACCTGAGGGCGCACTTGTGACCGGTGTGCGCCGGCGGCGGTTTTGAGGCCCATCCTGGGTGGCGATGGCCCCCGCGGACCCTGTAAAGCGCAGCAAACCCCACCCGTCGCCACCGCCCCGCCCAGATAAGCATGCACCCAATGCTTATCTGGCCCCGACCCTCAGGGTCCAGGAGATTTGGCGCGTTGTACAGGCTAGGCGACGGCGTTGGCGGGCGTCCGGGCGACCTCGAGATCGGCCGGCCGCTCCGGTGGCGCAACGGCGAGGTGCGCCGCTTGGCGCCCGCGACGTCGCGGGCGCCACACACGCAGGTACTGAGCCCCCGCGTACGAGCCGATGACCAGCGCGAGCGCGATGAACTGACCGGCGAACGTCTGCCAGTTGGGGAAGATCGAGAACCACGTTCCCATCCAACCGGGGACGGTCAGCCCCGGCACCGGAGTGGTGCCGATCCAGCCGGCCAGCTGCATCTCGTTGACCTCCTCGCCGACCGATACCAGCAGCACGAACAGCAGCAGCACGCCGGTGATGATCAACAGCCGCCGGTACGGGAGCCGCTGATGCAAGGCGAACGTCAGGACGCCGGCGGCCGCGGTGACCAACAGGCCGATCACGACGCCCTCGAGCACGACGCCGGCGCCGTACAGCTCGCGCAGGTTCTGGAGGAAGATCACGACCTCGAAGCACTCGCGGTACACCGACGTGAACCCCAACAGCGCCAGGCCGAGCAGCATCCGCCGCTTGTTCGTCTCCGGATCGGTCGACAGGAGCCCGCGCCGGCGCTTGTGGTGACTGGAGATCCAGCCGGTCCAGTAGACCTTGTGGAAGAACCAGTTCATGACGATCAGCAGCACGATCAGCGACGGCAGCCCCGTGGCCGCCTGCACGTCGAACTCGCCGCCGTGGAAGCGGCCGATCAGCCAGACCACGAACAACCACGTCGCGACCCCGGCCCCCAGCGCGGCGGCGCTGCCTGCGGCCACGGGCCGCCGGTAGATCCGGTTGGCGCCCAGGAAGCTGGCCATGACCGCCGCGAGCACCAGAATCGTCTCGAGCCCCTCCCGGAACACGAGGATCGCACTGTCGATCACCACCGAGGTATGACTGAGGCGATGCCCCGGCGGCAGATCGGTCGGATCGGTGGTGCCGCCGCGCGCGTGCCAGCTGAGCACCACGACCACGACCGCGGCCACCAGCACGACCGCCGTCCACACGTAGAAGCCGAGACGCTCGCCGGGCCGGGGGCGAGAACCGGCCTGCTTTCCCGTCGCGACTTTCGGCAGTTCGGAAGCTCCTCGGGCCATGCGCGGCATTAGGGTACCCTAATACGACGCGCGGTGCGGTTGACCTTCTGCGAGTCGCCCTCGAGCCGCGCCGCCGCCGGGCCGCTCAGCACGGTCCAACTTCCGGAGCATCATATAAGGGTCCAACTGGGCGCAGCAAACCCTTTAGGTTTTGCGCAAACCTGCCGATAGGAGCAGGGGGCTACCTAGCCTCGTCCTCGGCGCATGCGACGAATTCCCGCCAGCTTGATCAGAGCCCCCAACGCTACGCGTTCTACGCAGACGCGCCGACCGTCGCCCCGGGGAACTCGCCGGCGACCCACCTGGGGGCTGTGTGCCGCAGCGGTGGTGGCGTTCCTCGCGGTCGCTTCCCCGGTCGTCAGCATCGCCGGCGCGCAGGCACCCGCGAGCATCATCAACGCCACGACGGGCCTTTCGGACGCAGCCGGCGTCGCGCCCGTCGCCGCGTGTGCGCCGCCCTCCTCGGAACGTGCGACTTGCCTCGCCCAGATCCTCGGGGTGCGCGGGACCAAGACGCTCGTGCATCCCCGGCTGCGGCAGCCGTCCTCGATCTACCGGTTCACGCGCCCGCGCGGGCGCCATAGCCACGCCGCGACGGCGGTGGTCCCGGCGGCCGCGGCCCCCCAGCCCGGAACTCCGGCGTACCTGCAGCAGGCCTACGACCTCGCGTACCTCGCCGGGAATGAGGGGTCCGGCGAGACGATCGCACTCGTCGATGCGTTCGACGATCCCAACGCCGAGTCGGACCTGGCCGCCTACCGTGCCGAGTTCGGGCTGCCGGCGTGCACGACGGCCAACGGCTGCTTCGCCAAGTACGACCAGAACGGCGGCACCAACTACCCGACCGGCGCCGGCTACACGCAGACGGACATCGAGGGGTGGCAGCTCGAGATCTCGCTCGATCTCGACGCGGTGTCCGCGCTGTGTCCGAACTGCAACATCGACCTGATCGAAGCGAATAGCGCGGCGACCTCGGACCTGGCGGCCGCGCAACTTACCGCCGGCACGCTGCCCGGAGTCAGCGTGATCTCGGACAGCTGGGACGTGGACCTCACCGGCAGCCAGGCCCACAGCTTCCCGAAATCGGGGGACTACACGTTCTCGGGGATCACCACCGTCGCCGCGGCGGGCGACAGCGGGTACGGGTACCCGACTTCCTCCTACAACTACTTCCCGGCGGCACTCCCGGGCGTCACCGCGGCCGGCGGCACGACGCTTCAGCCGGACAGCACGAGCGGCGTACAGAACGTCCGTGGGTTCACCGAGGCCGCTTGGTCCGGCACCGGCTCCGGGTGCAATCTGGCGGCGAGCCAGCCGGCGTACCAGGCCGACATCAACAGCGGTTGCACCGGGCGTGCGTATTCGGACATCTCGGCCGACGCCGACCCCGACACCGGCATGCAGGTCTACGACTCCAACCAGCCCTACGGCGGCTGGGTGGTGGCAGGCGGGACGAGCGAGGCCTCGCCGCTGATCGCCGCCTACTACGCGCTGGTGGGCGCGGCGGCCCAGGGCCCGTCGTGGGCATATGCGAACGCCGCGCTGCTCAACGACCCCTCATCCGGGTCGAACGGCAGCTGCTCGGCGTCGATCTTCGACATCTGCAACGCCGGTCCCGGCTATGACGGTCCGACGGGGGTCGGCAGCATCTCCGGCGCGGTCACGAGCGGGGCGCCGGGCATCGCCGGCCCCGGCACCAGCGGGTCCTACGCGCAGACCGTGACGGCCAACTCGGCTCAGCTGCGGGGCGGGGTGTACCCGAACGGGTTCGACACCACCTATTGGTGGGAGTACGGCACGACCACCGCCTACGGCCAGACGACGACTGCGAACGACATCGGCTCGGGCACGGCGCCCGTGGCGGTGACCGACACGCTGTCGGGCCTGTCGCCCGGAACGACGTACCACTACCGGCTGGTCGCGCAGAACAGCGTCGGCACGCCGAACAGCGTCGTCACCGAGTACGGGTACGACTACACGTTCACCACCCCGGCCTCGACGACGAGCTCGTCGGGCGGGGGCTCGAACCAGAGCTCGACGACCACCACCTCGACGCCGCCCCCCACGACGACGAGCAGCCCCCCGGTGACCGGTTCCGGCGGTTCGGGAGGCACCGGCACCGGGACATCGCCGGTCAGCGCCCCGGCGGTGGCCAACGTTCGCGTCGGCGCCGCCGCCACGAGCGCGACGGTGAGCGCCACGATCGCCACCGGCGGAGCCGCCACCACGTCCACGCTTCAGTACGGGACGACGCGGTCGCTCGGCAAGAGCCTGCCGGGTTCACGGTCCTCACAGACGGCGACCGCGAGCTGGACCCTCCGGAACCTGTCCCCGGGCAAGGTCTATTACCTCCGCGTCGTCGCGAGCAACGCCGCCGGCGGCAGCGCCGGCACGGTGGTCCGGTTCAGGACCTCGCCGGTGACGATCGCCGGGGTCAGCACGCGCGGTAACGCGCTCAAGGTGGTGCTTCGCTGCCACGGCTCGGCCTCGTGCCACGTACGGATCCAGGGCCGCTCCGGCACGCGTGTGCTGCTCTCGAGCCAGGCCACGATTCACGGGAACCGCAGCACAACGGTCACGCTCCGGCTCAGCAAGTCCTTCGAGACGCTCGCGACGCGCCACAGGAACGCCACGGTGCTCGTACTGAGCACGTGGAACCGCTCGACGGCCACGGTCAGCACGACCGTGTGAGGTCCGCCGGGCGTCGGGCTGCACGCGCGGCTCGCGTCTATCGTCAGTGGCTGGATGGCGTCGCGCCAGGACATCCGCAATCTCGCAATCGTCGCCCACGTCGACCACGGCAAGACGACGCTCGTCGACGCCCTGTTGTGGCAGGCGGGGGCGTTCCGCGCCGGCCAGGAGGTGGCCGAGCGGGTGATGGACTCGATGGACCTCGAGCGGGAGAAGGGGATCACGATCCTCGCCAAGAACACCGCGGTCCGCTACGGCAACGTCAAGCTCAACATCGTCGACACGCCCGGGCACGCGGACTTCGGGGGCGAGGTCGAGCGCGGGCTGACGATGGTCGACGGCGTGCTGCTGCTGGTCGATGCCAGCGAGGGGCCGCTCCCCCAGACGCGGTTCGTGCTGCGCAAGGCGCTCGAGGCGCGGCTGCCGGTGATCCTCGTCGTCAACAAGGTCGACCGGCCGGACGCTCGGATCGGCGAGGTGGTCGACGAGGTGTACGAGCTGTTCCTCGACCTGGACGCCGACGAGTCGCAGATCGAGTTCCCGATCGTGTACACGAACGCCAAGGCCGGCTGGGCATCGTTGGACCCTTCGGTGGAGGGCACCGATCTGGGCCCGCTGGTCGAGCTGCTGGTAACGCACATCCCGGCGCCGGAGTACGACCCGGCGCACCCGTTCCAGGCCCACGTCACGAACCTCGACGCCTCTCCCTACGTGGGGCGGCTGGCGATCTGCCGGGTGCGCCACGGCGCGATCCGCAGGGGCGAGACCGTGGCCTGGTGCCGCGCCGACGGCCAGATCGATCGCGTCAGAATCTCCGAGCTGTACGTGACCGAGGCGCTCGAACGAGTCGAGGCCGCCGAGGCCAGCGCCGGCGAGATCATCTCGGTGGCGGGGATCCCCGAGATCACGATCGGCGAGACGCTCGCTGACGCTCAGGACCCGCGGCCGCTGCCGGTGATCACCGTCGACGAGCCGTCGCTGTCGGTGACGATCGGGATCAACACCTCGCCGCTGTCCGGCCAGGACGGCGACAAGCTCACCGCTTCGCAAGTCAAGTCGCGGCTCGACCGCGAGCTCGTGGGG
>Ga0335077_10013850_pt1 | contig 10077 bp, 9 predicted proteins | sample Lox_Sample_31_FD_207151 | JGI IMG/M metagenome (GOLD analysis project Ga0335077, IMG submission 207151) | Soil microbial communities from Loxahatchee National Wildlife Refuge, Florida, United States - Lox_Sample_3.1 | ecosystem: Environmental > Terrestrial > Soil > Wetlands | place: USA: Florida...
CCAGAACAGAGTGGTGATCTCAGGCACGGGAAACCTCCAGCACAAAGCTATCGAGAGATATCAGATTCGGCGGCTGGGCGAAAGAGGGAAACGGCTCTAACCGCTCGGACAATGGCGGAGGGTTGGCCTAAAAGCCCCAGGACAGTAAGATCCCGGGGGAATCCGCCGTCACGACGGTGGATAGGGTTGGCATCTTGAGTTGGTCGAGGGCCGGTTGCAGAGGCAACGAAGGTAGCGGACAATGAAGATTCGCGGGGAGGAAAGAATGGCAAACGATTCGTGTGAACCGACGCCGGCGCCGAGCGAGCCGGTGAAGCCCGGCACGCGCATGGTGCATTGCGTGAAGTTCGGTAAAGAGCTGCCGGGGCTGGACCGCGTGCCGTGGAAGGGTGAGCTGGGCAAGCGCGTCTATGAGAACGTCTCGAAGGACGCCTGGAAGATGTGGCTGGAATACTCAAAGATGGTCATGAACGAATACCGTCTGAATCCCCTGGACCCGAATTCGCAGAAGATCATGGAAGAACAGATGGAGCAGTTTTTCTTCGGCGAAGGAGCCAAACTGCCGGAAGGGTACGTTCCGCCGAAAGCGAAGGGATAATTGCCCCTTCCATGCTGAAAGGCAGCGGGCTGGTTTCAACCCACCAACGCCTCGACACGCCCATCGCCAAACACCATGAGAATCTTCCTGAAGTCGGCCGCCACGCGCAGCTGCGAATAGATGTAGCGATAAGCCTCCAAGTAGGAGATTCCTTCCGCGCCTATGACAACGAGCCATCGGTCACCCTTCGGCCTCGTCGCTCGCCTGCCAGCCTTGGCGCTGATTCGCTCAAGCGATTCGCGCGTCATGTCGAAAAGCACAGGCGGATCTGAATCGGAATTGTGCACAAACCCGATCATTTTTGGCGCTTGCTCCGATTCGTCTCTCAGAAGTCGGATCTGGACATGATTCCCGTGAATGCTGTCTTTCGCAACTCGACCTGACGACCCCCGCCGGAGAAGAGTTTTTATTTTGTCTTCCAGCGCCGCGGCGGTTTTCGATGGCAAACGGATCGGAGCGGTGATGGTCAGCAACACGGTGATGCCGTCCGGCACGGTTTCGGCAAGGGCGGTTTGCAGACTTCTGACGAGCCTGGTCGCAACCTTATCGAACCTCAAACGAAGCTTGGCGGCGCTTCCTTGGCCAGTACCGCTTCGTTTGAGGGTTGTGATGTCGACAGCCACCCGTCTTCCAGCGACCACGATATAGGCGTCGGGGGGACCACTACCCTTTTCCCACTTTGCCGAGAACCGTCTGGCGACGGCTTCGATGGCGGTTCGCTCTTGCTTCTTCAAATCCCTCATGCGTCCCTAAATGTTGCTCTGCCTTGCGGCTTCCTTCCGAGCTTCTTCATGATGTTCCGGAAGCGGGTACGGCTGATCTGGTGATCGGCCAGCAGCTGCCCGTCGTAGATCACGGCAAAAACCGCATAAGGCGTGGGGGCGTCCTGGGCGTCGGCCGGTGACTTAAGATCGACTACGTTGGGCTTGATGTGATACTTCTTCTCGGCTATCTCCTCGCGGCCCGGATGCGCAGGGTCTTTGATCCCAAAGCAAGGCAAGGTGTCGAAGCTTGTGGCATCAACGTCAACCAAGCGAGGCTTGGCTTCGCGGCTTGCCATTTTGGACGCGCCCATTACCGGTGAGCGTACTCTTCGGTCCAAGGCGAGTGCAAGCGTAGGGTTCGCAATGCTTCGTCTCCCCACTGCTGAAAACTCTCCGCTGAAAACTCACGACGGAGGGGTCGCCACGGGCAAGCGGGGCGACAGATGAAAACGCAAATTCGCATGGGCTTGGCGGAGAGCGGTGTCGACGGCCGCGGGTTCGGCGGCGCGGGCGAACAGAAATCCGAGATAGCTGGAACCTTCTGGCCAGGCGGCGATGAAATCGTGCAGCCGCGCGGTGATTTCCAGGCTCGCGATGCTCTTGACGGAGCGCGCCTCGTCCTCTCCTTCGATCTTTTCGAGAATGCCGCTGCGGGGAACCGGAATCATCATGACGCCGGAGGCAACGGATTCGCGCGGAGCGTCACTCCCCGGAAGGGCAAGCGCGTGGCGCAGAAGCAGTTCCTCCAGACCGATCCATTCTGTTTCTCCCGGCCGCTCAAAGCGCAGCGCCCGGGCGCAAAGGCCGCCGATCGGCCGCGCAGCGACTTCGAGTGGCCAGACACCCCGTTCGTTCAGGCGAAACTCCGCGTGTACGGGGCCGTGCGTCAGGCCCAGCGCTCGAACCGCATCTTCGAAAGATCGCTCGATCGCACGCTGCTCCGCGGCGGGCAGGCGCGACGGCGTGACGTAGATCGTCTCCTCAAAATAAGGTCCTTCCAGCGGATCGGGCTTATCAAAAATCGCGAGGGTACGCAGCGCGCCTTCCGTGAGCAGCCCCTCGACTGCCACCTCCCTGCCCTCCAGATAGCCTTCCACGAGCATTTGGTCCAGGTGAGGCTCACGCGTGGCGCGTACCTCCGGTGAATCGAGCAAACGCTTCAGGCGCGCGGCGGCGGCGAGGAACTCGTTGCGATTGTTCGCGCGCGTGACGCCCTGACTCGCGGAAAGCGAAATCGGCTTCAGAACGCAGGGATACCGGATTTCCAGCAGCGATGGTTCCGGAAGCGGGTCGAGTGCAACCGCGCGGAACCATGGCACCCGCAGGCCCGCATCGCGAAATACCTCCCGCATACGCAGTTTGCTGCGGCAGGCCTCCACGCTGAGCGGATGATTGTGAGCGAGTCCGAGCCCGCGGGCGACATACGCCGCTGCGGGAGTGGGCCTGTCACCCACCGCAAGGACGCCATCGACCTGGAGGCCACGCTGCGCCTCCAGAACAACGGCCGCGGCGCCCTCGGGCAGCTCGAAGTGCACCGCGATGGCGCGATCGTTCCAGGGGTCGTCGAGACGTCCGCAGCGGTCGGTGACATACACGATTTCCGCGCCGAGTTTCTCCGCCGCTGTTTGAAAGGAGCGCGTCTGGTAGCCCAGCTTGGTGGCGAAAAGGAGAATGCGCTTCTTTCGAGTCATGCAATCCTTGCCGGACCCTGTAGCATAGGCTTTAGCCTGTGACCAAACCGCTCTCGGAATGACAAGTTTGGCAGTTCTTCCGCAGGCTGAAGCCTATGCTACGGACGCGCCTCACAAAAACGTCTCCGCCTGGCGAACCGCTTCCTTGGCTTTCGCGATGGGGACCAACTGGTCCCGCGACGGTTCCGCTCAACAGTACCAGGGTTCGTTGAGATAAGGTACGGCGGCCCGCGAAACCGGCAGAGACTGCGAGGGTTCTTCGGGAACGCGCTGGGCAGCGCGATTCACAATGCGCCACATCTTCTCGAAAGTGGCCGCGCGGGAGCGCTTCAGTTTTTCACCGGCAGCGACAATCTCCTGCAATTCGTTGCACAGTCCATCGACGGCTGGATCGGGATTCCTCCACGGATATACAAGCGCGCGAGGATCGAATTCGCCCACGGCTTTCCGCACTTCGTCCAATTCCAGAAGCAGCGAACCCGCGGGGATCAGCAGCCGGATGGCGAGTTGAATCGGCGCGACCGCTTCCACAAGATCCAGCCTTTGTAGCTGCTCAAACAGGTCGGGAATCTGCTCCCTGGTCGTCCAGGGCGTAAAGGGAACGAAGGTTGGCTGAAGCGTGATTCCGTTTTGGCGGCAGAGTTCCATCACGCGGAAGAAATCGGCGCGCGTGTGATTCTTCCGGAGCTTCCGCAACACCTCATCGTCGAGCGACTCCACGGCCGACACGATGAACAGGCATCCCGTGGAACGCAGCGTGGCAAGCAATTCGGCGTTTTGCAGGAGGTGCTGCACCTTGATGGTAACGTCGTAGGACATACCCGGGAATTCGCGATGCAGCGCTTCGACCAGCGGGATGGCGTGGCCCAGGCCGTTGAAAAAATCGGGATCGCCGAAGGTGATGTGCTGCGCGCCCGCGGCTACCTGCTGGCGAATGTCGGCCAGCACGACCTCGCGATCGACGACGCGGAAAACTCCTTCGTACACCGGCACAATCGGGCAATGCCGGCAATGATGCTTGCAACCTCGGCTCGCCTCCGTGTAGCCCACCGTGCGGTGATCCCCCGAAGGAAGCACCAGATGCGCGTACGAGCGCAGCGGCGGGAGACCAGAACGGTCCGGAACCTGAAAATGCAGGCGCGCGCGCGAAACGTGGGAATCGAGAGGATGGATCTGCGGAAGCGCGGAAAGGCCGTCCTGATGTTCCGCGAGATCGACAAGCGCCTGCTCGAATTCGCCGCCGAGCAAGCTGCCAATTCCCTGAGCGCGGAGGATCTCCGCGGAAAGCGAGGCGTAGAGCCCATAGGCACACAGGTGCGCGCTCGGATTCAGCCGGCGTAACGGTTCGAGCAGTTCCAGGGTGAGGCGCGTGGCCGTGTGCATGGGCACGTAAAACGCGATTAGCCTGGCTTCGCGGAGTGCCTGCTCGTGGAGCGGCTCGCGGGAAAGGTCCATACAGGTGACGGTGTGCCCGCGTTTGCGCAGCCAGGCGGCCGGAGAAGCCAGCCCGAACGGCTGTCGCCCGAGCTCGTACGTCGAGATCAGCGCGATCTTCACAACGTCTATTATAGCCGCGCTTCCCGGATCATTTTTCTTCGTCGGTGGCCAACCGCCGCGCCGGGCCGGGCTACGACGGACGGAAACGCCAAACGCCGATTTCGGTTATCATAGGGGCTCCCGCAACCCTCGAAAGGAAGTCTAGAATGCCCATCTCCGCAGCAAATTCCTTCTGTACCCGCGACACGCTGAGCGTCGGCGCCCAGGTGTTCGAAGTGCATCGCCTCGAAAAACTGGAAAAGCAGGGCCTCGGCCCGCTCGGCCATCTTCCCTTCTCCTTGCGCATCCTCCTCGAAAATCTCCTGCGCTGTGAAGACGGCCGCTTCGTTCGCGCCGACGATATCCGCGCGCTGGCCCGTTGGAAGCCGGGCGCGCCGCAGAAAGAAACGTCCTTCATGCCCGCGCGGGTGCTCTTACAGGACTTTACGGGGGTGCCGGCCGTGGTGGACCTGGCCACCATGCGGGAAGCCGTGCAAAAACTCGGTGGCAATCCCAAGCGAATCAATCCGCTATTCCCCGCGGAACTGGTAATCGACCATTCCGTGCAGGTGGACAGCTTTGGAAATGTGAACGCGTTCGGGATGAACGCCGAGTTGGAATTCCAGCGCAACATCGAGCGGTACGAATTCTTGCGCTGGGGGCAGAACGCGTTTCGCAATTTCAAGGTGGTGCCGCCGGACACGGGCATCTGCCACCAGGTGAACATCGAATATCTGGCGCGCGTAGTGTGCGCTATGCCGAACGGCAACCGGCTCGAAGCGTACCCGGACTCGCTCGTGGGCACCGATTCGCACACGACCATGGTGAATTCGCTTGGCGTGTTTGGCTGGGGCGTCGGTGGAATCGAAGCGGAAGCCGCGATGCTCGGCCAGCCGCTCTCGATGCTGGTTCCGGAGGTCGTGGGCTTCAAGCTGCATGGGCGTTTGCGCGAGGGAGCGACGGCGACGGACCTGGTGCTGACCGTCACGGAAATGCTGCGGAAGAAAGGCGTCGTCGGGAAGTTCGTGGAGTTCTATGGTTCGGGGCTTTCCAGCCTGAGTGTTCCGGACCGCGCCACCATCGCCAACATGGCGCCCGAATACGGCGCGACCATGGGCTTCTTCCCCGTCGACAACGAGACGCTCGCGTACCTGAATTTCACCGCGCGCAGCCACGAGCAGATCGCGCTCGTCGAAGCCTACTGCAAGGAGCAGATGCTGTTCCGCAGTGACAGCACGCCCGACCCCCAATTCAGTGACAAACTGGAGTTGGATCTGGGCACGGTTGAAGCCACGGTCGCCGGCCCGAAGCGCCCGCAGGATCGCGTGGCCCTGAAAAACGCCAAGAGCTCTTTCAGCAAAGTCGTGGAAGGCATTCCCGCGAAGGAAGTCACCGTGAAAAACAACGGCGACGCGTTTCCGCTCTCGAGCGGCGCCGTGGTGATCGCCGCGATTACCAGTTGCACGAACACGTCGAATCCTTCCCTCATGCTCGGCGCGGGCCTGCTGGCGAAGAAAGCCGTCGAGCGCGGTCTGCATGTGAAGCCCTGGGTGAAGACCAGCCTGGCGCCGGGATCGAAGGTCGTCACCGATTACTTGCGGCAGTCCGGCCTGATGTCCTACCTCGAAAAATTGAAGTTCCATCTCGTCGGCTACGGCTGCACCACCTGCATCGGGAACAGCGGCCCGCTGCCGGAGCCCATTGGCGCGGCGATCAAGGAAAACAACATGGTCGCCGTGGCGGTGCTCAGCGGCAACCGCAATTTCGAGGGACGCGTGCATCCCCTGGTGCGCGCGAATTACCTGGCTTCACCCCCGCTCGTGGTGGCCTACGCGCTCGCCGGCCGCATGGATTTGGACCTGACCAGCGAGCCCCTGGGAACCGACACCGCCGGGAAGCCGGTCTATCTGCGCGAAATCTGGCCCTCGACGCAAGAGGTGGAGTCCACGGTGCGCGCGGCCGTTTCCACCGAGCAGTACCGCAAGGAGTACAGCGAAGTCTTCGACGGCGACGCGCGTTGGAAAGCCATGCAGGTGCCCGAAGGCGACATTTATAAGTGGGATGAGAATTCCACCTACATCAAGCTGCCCCCGTACTTCGAGAACATGCCCAGAACGCCAGGACCGCTGGCGGACATTCACGGCGCGCGCGTGCTTGCGGTGCTCGGCGACAGCGTAACCACGGACCATATTTCTCCAGCCGGATCGATTGCCGTGGAATCGCCCGCGGGGAAATACCTGATTGCCCGTGGCGTGAAGCCGCACGAGTTCAACTCCTATGGCGCGCGCCGCGGCAATCACGAGGTGATGATGCGCGGCACGTTTGCCAACATTCGCCTGCGCAATCAACTCGCGCCCGGCACCGAAGGCAGCTGGACGCTGCACCTGCCCGCCGGCGAGAAAATGTTCATTTACGACGCGGCGGTGAAATACCGGGAAGAAGGCGTGCCACTCCTGGTGATTGCCGGAAAAGAGTACGGCTCTGGATCCTCACGTGACTGGGCGGCGAAGGGCACGCGCCTGCTCGGCGTGCGCGCCGTGCTCGCGGAAAGCTACGAGCGCATCCACCGCAGCAACCTTGTGGGCATGGGGGTGCTTCCACTCGAATTCAAACCGGGCGAAAACCGTGAATCTCTCGGCCTAACCGGCCACGAAGTCTTTGAGATCGAAGGCGTGGCCACACTTAGCCCGCGAAAAGAAGCGACCGTGCACGCAAAGTCGCCCGATGGAAAGGTGAAGAGCTTCCAGGCGCTCATCCGCGTCGACACGCCCGAAGAAGTCAGCTACTACAAGCACGGCGGCATCCTGCAATACGTGCTCCGCCAGATGCTCGAGTGAGTTCATGCCTATGAGTCAGATAGATTCATAGTATGTCTAAGCGACTGCAGGTAATACTTCAGGATCCCGCATACCGTGAAATCCAGCGCGTGGCCCGGGCACGGCATATGTCGCTTGCCGAGTGGGTCCGACAAGCGTTGGATACTGCCCGCCGTCGGGAGCCAGTCGGGGATGTCAACAAAAAGCTTGAAGCTATCCGCGCGGCGGCTAAGTACGAATTCCCGACGGCGGATATCGACGGCATGCTCTTCGAGATAGAGCAGGGATATACCAGCGGCGACAAGCCGTGATTCTCGTCGACTCCAGTATTCCGATGTACTTGGTGGGCGCGCCTCACGCGCACAAAAGTGATGCGCTGCGGCTAATCGAGAAAGCAATCTTGGATCGGCACCGACTAGTCACGGATGCCGAGGTGCTGCAGGAGATTCTGCATCGCTATGTCGCCATTGAGCGCCGCGATGCAATCCAACCTGCTTTCGACGTCTTGCTCCGCATCGTGGATCAAGTGTTGCCTATCGACCAAGAAGTCGTGGCGAGCGCCAAGCAGATCGTGTTCGGTTACCAGCAATTGTCCGCGCGCGATGCTATCCATTTGGCCGTAATGCGGCAGCACGGGATCGACCAGATTCTCAGCTTTGATGGAGGGTTTGACGGCTCCCCTGGGATCAAGCGGCTATTCTGAAACTCCCTGTACCAGATGGGACGTGGTGGTCTTCGACTCAGCTCGCCTTCTGTTTCACGCGCCACAAGAGTAGCGCGCCCACAAAGACGGACGCCACGCTGGCGGCCTGCGCGTTGGACATGCCCAATATCCTAGGCGGGTTGATGCGGATGATCTCGACGAGAAAGCGCGCCACCCCGGTCAAGATCAGGTACAAACAAAAAATCTGGCCGGCGCTTTTGTGAGTCTCTAGCGCTTTCTTGCCCATGTGCCAGAGCAGCAGGCCAATGAGGCACCAGACAATCAGTTCGTAGATCGGTGTAGGGTGAACGCGTTCGGTGGTCGGCAAGACACCGTTCGGGAAGCTCATGCCCCAGGGCAAAGACGTGGGTTTGCCATAATCCCCGTCGCCGGAGAGCAGGCAGCCGATGCGGCCGATGGCATAACCATAGGCAGCCGCCGGAGAGCAGGCATCGAGAAACTCGAGGAGCGGCAACTTGTCCCGGACGCCCATCGCCAGCATCGCGCCGAATCCCGCGAGAAACCCGCCGAACCATGCGAAACCAAAGCGGTTGAAAATCAGCCCTATGGGATCGGCAGCGAGAGCGGCGGGATCCTCCAGCAAGTGGTAGAACTTGGCCCCGACAATCCCGGCGATTCCCGCCACGGTGATCATCAAGAACGCGTCGGACTTGAATCCTCGGCGGTCGAAGTCCGCCTGCAGAATGTAGGCCGCGACGAAAAGCGCCAGCGCCACCATCAATCCAAACGTGGGCACCGGCAGCGGCCCCAGATGAAGGTAAGGAATCATTCGTTTAAGCGCTGTGCGTCGAATCCTGAAAAAGTATACACGAGGCGCTGCGTCAGGCTGCTCGCGAACGCCAGTGAAGGATCGAACCGAGGCTGAGCCAGACGGCGAGCGCGAGCCACTCGGCAAGCGTGAAGTGGCCCGGAACGGCGGGAATCCATTTCATGAGCACGAGGAGCAAGGACACGGCAATTCCCGGCACGGCGGCCCAGCGCGACAAACCGGCCTTTTCGACCATATAAAAGGACGCGCACGCGGCGAGCCAGCCGAAGGCCGAAGCCATCGAACCAACTTCCGTAACCGGTACGAGCAATGCGTCGCCCAAAAGCAAGCCCACCAGCGTCGCGACGGTTACCGCTGCGATTGCCACGCTCGGCGTCTGATGCGTAACGTGGACGCTCCCGAACGCCCCGGGAATCGTGCGGCGCCGGCCAAACGCAAACAGCATGCGGGAGGCGGCCACGAAGTTTCCGTTGAAACACTGCAGAAGCCCGACAAGCGAAACCGCCAAGATCAACCCGGACAGCCACGCGAGGTGCGAACCTCGTTCAAAAGCCAGGGCGGTGGCAAAACGTTTGCCCGCCAGGGTCTGCCACGGGGCAATGTAACCAACAGCTGCAATCACGATGGCGTAAAAACCCACCCCCACCAGGAGCGCCATCGCGATGGCCTTGAAGAAATCGCGAGGTGGGAATCCTGGATGGGATTCTTCGGCTGCTTTGGGGACCGATTCGAAGCCGGTGACAAAGTACGGGACGATCTGCAGGATGAGAAGAATCGAGACCAGCGGGACCTGGCTGAAATGCGGCCTGAGATTTGCCGGTGCTCCGCTGTATCCGCTGACTACAACGAGCACTAGGAAAACGCCCAAGACCGCGGAGGTTGCCCAATTCTGGAATATAGCGCTGGCGCGAATGCCCCGGTAATTTAACCACGCGAGAAACAAGGTGACCACCACGCCGAGAAGCAGGCGTGGCAAAAAGACCGGTTGGTTTCCGACACGATATAGCTCCACCGTATCGAGCCGTGGAAAAATGTGTGCGGCCAGCTTTCCCACGGCGACCGCCTCCCACGGGCACACGATCACGTAAGCGAGCAGCATGATCCAACCCGTGAAATAGCTGACCCATGGTGGAAACACCTGGGCCGTATACGCCGCTTCGCCGGAAGCGTCCGGAAGTC
>Ga0335077_10013851_pt1 | contig 10077 bp, 8 predicted proteins | sample Lox_Sample_31_FD_207151 | JGI IMG/M metagenome (GOLD analysis project Ga0335077, IMG submission 207151) | Soil microbial communities from Loxahatchee National Wildlife Refuge, Florida, United States - Lox_Sample_3.1 | ecosystem: Environmental > Terrestrial > Soil > Wetlands | place: USA: Florida...
GATAGCGGCGGCCGATCTGGCTACTGCCGCAGGCTCGCCCAGCTCGCCGGGTAGGCGGCGGGCAGCGTGCCGTAGCCGGCCGCGCCGTAGTTCGGCGCGGCCGGCACGCCGAGTGTCACCAGCAGCGCGTCGAAATTCAGCCCGACCTCGGTCGGGAACGGTCCGCCGCCGCTGATGCCGCCGGCGTCGGCGAGCTGCGACTCGGCCGACGCACCGTCGGCCATCGCCCACCCTGTCTCGATCCCGTCTCCGCGGTTCGACATCTGGGCGATCACCGTGCCGGACGTGACGTGCTGGCCGACCGTCACCGCCGGCTGCACGTCCTCGGCCACGTAGACCTGAAGGCCCTTGGCGGGGCCGCTCGTCAGCTGGTAGGTGATCCAGCCGCCGCCCGGCCAGCCGGCGCTGTCGCCGGTGGCGTTGGTGATGACCGCGTCGCCCAGGGCGTAGACAGGCCCGGTGCCGCCGAAGTCCGCGCCCATGTCGACTCGCTCGGGGATGAGCCCGGTCACGTCCCGGAGCGGATTCTGGTACACCGGCGGCGCCGCCGCCGGGCTGACGGTCGCTGCGGGCCGGGGGTGCCTCGCGCGCTTCCGGGTCGCGGCCCTGTGCGTGGCAGCCGGGACTGGTGCCTGGCCGGTACTGTCGGCCCCGGCGGCGCTGGCCGCCGGCGACCGCCGCACGGGCGCGCCGGGCAGGTGCCCGGCGGCAGCGGGGGCCGGGGCCGGCCAGGAGGTGACCGCGAGCGCCGCGCCGGCACCGGCCATCATCGTGGTGCCGGCCACGAGCACGGTCACTGCCGGTCCCCGCCGCAGCGCGGACGAGACCGGCGAACGCCTGCGGTGCCGGGCGTGCCGGGCGGCCTGCCGTCGCGACGGCTTGCGGTGCCGGGCGTGCTGGTGAGACACGGGGACCTTCGGTCGGAGCGCGGTTGCGGCGCTCGGCTCTCACCTGTCGCGCTGGCCGCGCTATCCGGATCGGCCGGCCAGGGCGGGCCCGAGTTGTGTGCGAGGGCAGGGCACGGTGCGTCCGGGCGGACGCGGCAAGTCGGGCACGCTAGGTGCTTCAGGCCTATCACGATGCAACACGGGCACCCGGCGCACCACCGGAATCGGAAACTTAGAGGGTGAGATACGTCATTAGTCCGGCAAATAGGGCGGCTGTCAGCATTCGCCCAGGTCAGCGGGCGAACCAGATGCGGTGCGGACCGGCCGCTGCCCTGGGTAACGGACTGCACGCTGAACGTTCCCCCGGCGCAGGGGCGCACGACGCTATCGCCGCGGGCTGACAGTCACAGGATCGTGTGCTCCCTGCCGTCAAGGTCGACGGTAAGCCGCAGCGTGCCGCCGAGCGCGCGGGCGTACGCCGCGAGGTCGCCGGCATCGGCGTGCCGGGCGCCGTGCCTGTCGATGCGTCCGATCGTGTCGTGGCTCAGCCCGCCCCGCTCGGCCAGCGTCGTCGCCGTCAGGCCGGCCGCCTTCCTGAGCCGGCCCAGGGACGTGGCCCGGCCCAGTGCCGCCGCGCGGCGGACCAGGTCGGCGCCCCGGCCGGGGAAAAAGCGCTCGATCAGCGTGTCCGCTGTGTCAAAGCCCAGGCTCTCGGTAGGCCAGCCTTCGTCGCGGATCTCCTGCAGCAGCTCGCATGCGATGTCGATGGCCGTGTCCCGGTGCGCGTCCGAGGCCGCCGCGTCCTCGAGCGCGGTGAGCAGCGTGATCGTGCCCGTCGGCTCCTCGGCAAACAGGATCCGGACGCCGGAGGCCAGCGGATCGGGGGATAGCTCGAACACATCGGACTCCGGCCGGGCCGCGGCCCGGTTCCCGGTCCCCGCCAGCCGGACCGCCTCGCCCTCGGCCGGGTCCATGCCCGCCGCCTGCAGTGCCTCGCGTGCCCGCAGCCCGGCCGCCGCGGCGGTCACGATCGCCTTCGCTGTCTCCTTGCGGGTGCGGAAGGCGTCCACGTGCGACTGCACGCGCTCGGCACGCCGGCGGAGCGCCTCGCACAGCTGCTCCGCCGCCGCCATCCTGCGCTCGAGGTAGGGGTGCAGCTCGGTGGCCGGGTCGGCGGCCGCCAGCAGCCGAGAGGTGCGCTCCCGCTCGTGCTCGGCCTCGGCGAGCTCCCGCTGGAGGTGCTGCGCCTCTTCGAGCAGCTGCTGGAACTGGAAGTCCAGCAGCTCGCGCGCGTCGGCGGGGACCGGCGGGGCCGCACCGGGATCTGCCACCAGGGGCCCGTCCGGGATGCAGTCGGCCGTCATCAGCGCGGCCAGCGCGGCCCCGACCTCGGCCGCGGCCTCCGGCCGGGAGCCCGCGAGCTCGGTGAGCCAGGCACCGATCTCGGCGGGCATCCGCAGCCGGTACACCGGGACCTACTCGGCTCGCACTAGAGGGCTTCGCTAACCGGCACGTCGAGCCGGTACTTCGCGATGGCCTGCCCGACGATCTCGGGCTTGACCTCGCCCAGCTGGGCGAGCTGGGCCAGCACCGCGACCGTGATCGACTCGGCGTCCACGTGGAAGAACCTCCGGGCCGCCGGACGGGTGTCGGAGAACCCCCAGCCGTCGGTGCCGAGCGAGGTGAACGGCGCCTGCACCCAGCGCGCGATCTGGTCGGGCACGGCGCGGATCCAGTCGCTGACGGCGACGACCGGGCCTGCGTGCCCGTCCAGCGCCCTGGTCACGTACGGCACCGCGTGGTTGTCCTCGGGGTGCAGCATGTTCCACTCGTCGCAGGACAGCGCCTCGCGCCGCAGCTCGGTCCAGGAGGTCGCCGACCAGGCCCCGGCCGCGATGCCCCAGTCCTCGGCCAGCAGCCGCTGCGCGTCCAGCGCCCATCGCAGCGCGACGCCGGACGCGAGGACCTGAGCCTGCGGCCGCTCCCCGGTCGATGAGGCCTGGCTTGGCGCCGTCAGCTCCGGCGGGGACGAGTACTGGTACAGCCCGCTCAGGATCGCGCGCTCGAGCGCGGCCTGGCCGCCGGGGTAGCCGGCCGGCTCGGCGGGCTGGACGTAGGGCTCGTTGTAGACGGTCAGGTAGTAGAAGATGTCCTCGCCGTCCGGGTGCTCCGCGGTCGAGCCGTACATCCGCCGCAGCGCGTCCCTGACGATGCAGGCAAGCTCGAACGCCCAGGCGGCGTCGTAGGTGATGCAGGCCGGGCTCACCGAGGACAGCAGCACCGAGTGGCCGTCGTTGTGCTGCAGGCCCTCGCCGGTGAGCGTGGTCCGGCCGGCCGTCGCGCCGAGCAGGAAGCCGCGGCCGAGCTGGTCGCCGAGCGCCCACATCTGGTCGCCGGTGCGCTGGAAGCCGAACATCGAGTAGAAGATGTACACGGGGATCATGTGCGCGCCGTGGGTCGCGTACGACGTGCCCGCGGCCGTCATCGACGCCATCGCGCCGGCCTCGCTGATGCCCTCGTGCAGGATCTGGCCGCGGCTGGATTCCTTGTAGGACAGCAGCAGGTTCCGGTCCACGGCGTCGTAGGTCTGCCCGTGCGGGTCGTAGATCTTGGCAGTCGGGAACAGCGAGTCCATGCCGAAGGTCCGGGCCTCGTCCGGGATGATCGGGGCGAACCGCTCGCCGATCTCCGGGTCCTTCATCAGGTCCTTGAGCAGCCGGACGAAGGCCATCGTGGTCGCGACCTGCTGCTTGCCCGAGCCGCGGCGCAGCTCGTCGTAGACCGACTCGGCGGGCATGCTCAGCGGCCTGGCCCGCACCACCCGGCGCGGCAGATAGCCGCCGAGCGCGGCCCGGCGCTCCTTCATGTACTGGATCTCGTCGGACTGCTCGCCAGGGTGGTAGTACGGCGGCAGCTCTGCTTCCAGGGCCGCGTCCGGGATCTCCAGGTAGAGCCGGTCGCGGAACTCCTTCAGCTCGGCGACCGTGAGCTTCTTCATCTGGTGCGTGGCGTTGCGGGCCTCGAAGTCCGGGCCCAGCGTCCAGCCCTTGATCGTGTGGGCCAGGATCACCGTCGGCTGGCCGACGTGCTCGGTGGCAGCCTTGAATGCCGCGTACACCTTGCGGTAGTCGTGCCCGCCGCGCGACAGGTTGCGGATCTCGTCGTCGGAGAGGTGCTCGACCATGGCCCGCAGCCGCGGGTCGCTGCCGAAGAAGCTCTCCCTGGTGTAGGCGCCGGTCTCGACCGAGTAGGTCTGGAACTGCCCGTCCGGCGTGGTGTTCATCTTGTTGACCAGGACGCCGTCGGTGTCCTTGGCCAGCAGCGGGTCCCAGTCCCGGCCCCAGATGACCTTGATCACGTTCCAGCCGGCGCCCCGGAAGGTGGCCTCCAGCTCCTGGATGATCTTGCCGTTCCCCCGGACCGGGCCGTCGAGCCGCTGGAGGTTGCAGTTGATCACGAAGGTCAGGTTGTCGAGCTCCTCACGGGCGGCGAGGCTGATCGCCCCGCGCACCTCAGGCTCGTCCGTCTCGCCATCGCCCAGGAACGCCCATACATGGGAACGACTGGTGTCCTTGAGCTGGCGGGCCAGCAGATAACGGTTGAACCTCGCCTGGTAGACCGCGTTGATCGCGCTCAGGCCCATGGAGACGGTCGGGAACTCCCAGAAGTCGGGCATGAGCCGCGGGTGGGGGTAGGACGGCAGGCCGCCGCCGGGATGGCTCAGCTCCTGCCGGAAGCCGTTGAGCTGCTGCTCGGTCAGCCTGCCCTCGAGGTAGGCCCTGGCGTACACACCGGGCGCGGCGTGGCCCTGGAAGAAGACCTGGTCGCCGGACTCGCCGTGGTCCTTGCCGCGGAAGAAGTGGTTGAAGCCGACCTCGTACAGGCTGGCGGCCGACGCGTAGGTGGCGATGTGGCCGCCCACCCCCATGCCGGGCCGGTTCGCGCGGCTGACCATGACGGCGGCGTTCCACCGGATGTAGGCCCGGATCCTGCGCTCGACGTACTCGTCGCCGGGGAACCAGGGCTCGCGCTCGGGCGGGATCGTGTTGATGTAGTCCGTGCTGCGCAGGCCGGGCACGCCCACCTGCTGCTCACGCGCTCGCTCCAGCAGCCGGAGCATCACGTACCGGGCCCTGGATCGGCCGCGGGTCCGGACGACGGTGTCGAACGACTCCACCCACTCCCTGGTCTCGTCCGGATCGATGTCCGGCAGCTGGGTGGGCAGTCCGTCGCTGATGATGGAAAAGCGCTGGCGTCCGGAGGCCACGGGTAATTCCTCGCATTCTGCGGGCAGACTTGGGTACCTGGTCCATGTCGAGTCCTGGCTGTCGATTCCAATCCTGATACGAGATGCCAGGTAACGCATCTCTACCGGCAGGTAACCGGCTCGGCCGCAGGGCAGCGGGGCCGCTCCGGAGGGCCAGGCATAGAACTACCCAAAAGAGTACCTAACACACGGTTTCCGGGCGACGGCGGCCCGTCACTAGCCCGGGAATTCGCGGTGAGTGCTAATTGTGACTTGCGCACCGCGCGGACCCAGTGTGAACTGTCCGATCAAGAGCAGCAGACAACGCGGAACTGTGTAGGCGGAACCCGAACGGGGCATTGTGACCGGAACCGGGGGCTAGCCGGCCCAGCGAGGCGGAGAGGACCAGGAGGAAGTCAGTGAGCGCGACCGCGGGCCAGGCGCAGGAACAGCGTGACCTGGCCGTGCGACTTGGCATCAAACCAGGTCACGTTGTGCAGGAGATCGGCTATGACGACGACTGCGACGAGCAGCTCCGGGAGTCAGTCCAGGCGCTCGACGGCGCCGAGCTGGTCGACGAGGACTATGACGACGTCGTGGACGGCGTCATGCTGTGGTGGCGAGACGGCGACGGCGACCTGGTCGACGCGCTCGTGGACGCGCTGACCCCGCTTGCCGATGGCGGCTACATCCTGCTGCTCACGCCCAAGACGGGCCGGGACGGCCACGTCGAGCCGAGCGAGATCGGCGAGGCTGCGCCCACCGCGGGCCTCTCCCAGACGTCGACCGTGAGCGCGGGCCGCAACTGGTCGAGCACCCGGCTGGTCGCGCCGAAGGCGCGCCGGTGAGCACCGCGCCGAAGGCGCGTCGGTAACCTCCCGCGGCCCCGCCGCGGCCTGAGTGGCACACTGAGTCTTATCCCGGACCCGCCGTTCCCGGCATGGGTCACGGGCGCGCCACGTCCGCGCGGCGAACCGCATCCCCCCGCACCCTGAGAGGACCATTCATGTCGGTGGAAGTCGGCGATCAGGCCCCTGACTTCGAGCTCAAGGATCAGCACGGGACCCCGGTGAAGCTGTCAGGCTTCCGCGGCAGCAAGAACGTCGTGCTCGTCTTCTACCCGCTGGCGTTCAGCGGTGTCTGCAGCGGCGAGATGTGCGCGATGCGCGACGATTTCCCCGAGGTGGACCGGGACGACGTCGAGCTGCTCGCGGTCTCGGTAGATTCGGGCTTCGTGCTGCGGACCTGGGCAGAGCGGGATCATTTCAATTTCGGCATGCTGTCTGACTTCTGGCCACACGGAGGGGTCGCGAGGTCCTACGGTGTCTTCGATGAGGACAAGGGCGTCGCTGTCCGCGGCACCTTCATCATCGACAAGTCCGGCGTTGTGCGCTGGAAGGTTGTCCACCCCATCCCACAGGCACGTGACATCGCCGAGTACCAGAAGGCCCTCGCGTCGCTCGACTAGCGGCGACCGCTGACTGGCTGCCCGGCAGATCGGAACTGGATGCCCTGCTATCGGTGCGGAACCCGGCAGGTTGACCCGGATCGCGGCGAGAGCCCGTGGCGGCGCGGCGTGCGCGGTGACCGTCAGGTGCTGATCTGCCCAGGCTGCCAGGCGGCGTTCGACTGGGCCGCCGACCTCGATCGCTGCGCGGTGTGCGCGAGCATTCACCTGGTCCGGCGGCTCGGCGAGGTCGAGTGCAGGGACTGCGGCTCGGTCGGCCAGCCGGTGCCGGCGTCGGATTCGGCGCCGGAGGAGGCAGGCGCGGGCGCGGAGCCGGGCGCCGGATCCAGCCTCGCGGAGGAGGTCGAGCTCGCGCTGTCGCGGGTGCTCGGCACGTCACCGCAGCGCCCGCCGTACGCGATGTCGTGATGTCACGCGCGGGCTCCCGGCCCGGCGTCAGCTCAGGGCGCCGCCGTTGACGTGAACCGTCTGCGCCGTGATGTGACCTGCCGCAGGCGACGCCAGGAACACGGCGGTCGCGGCGATGTCGTCGGCGGTGCCGGATCTGCCGTTCGCGGTCTGCGCGATCAGCGTCGCGCGGCGCTCGTCGGTCATGCCGCCGCGGAAGAACTCGGTCCCGTCGATGAAACCGGGCGAGATCACGTTCGCGGTGATCCGGTCCGCGCCGACGTCGTGGGCGAGCGTGAGGTTCCACGCCTCCACCGCGGCCTTCGCCGCGGAGTAGGATCCCGCGCCCGGCCGGCGCGCCGCGATCGAGCCGATGTTGATGATCGCTCCGCCGTGCGCGAGCCGGTCCCGCACGGCGGTGGTGACCAGCACCGCGGAGATGAGGTTCGAGTCGAGGTTGGCCCGCCAGGCAGCCGCCAGCTCGCTCAGGCTGCCCGGCACTGGCGCGCCGATGTCGGTGTTGCCGCCCGCGTTGTTGACGAGCACGTTGATGACGTCGGGCAGCCCGGCCAGGGCGGCGCCGACCTCGTCCGGGTCCGAGGCGTCGAAGCGCAGCGCCCGGACGCTGCCGCCGAGCTCCGCGGCGGCCGCCGCGAGTGGCTCGGGCCTGCGGCCGGTGATGATGACCTGGTCGCCCTCCTTCGCGAAAGCGGCGGCTATCGCCCTGCCGATGCCGGTACCGCCGCCGGTCACAACTACGTGGCGCATTTCGGTTGTCTCCTCGGTGATCTCGGGTAGTCGGCCCGCTGCCTCCGGTGCCCCGCCAGCGCGTCCTCAATCCTGCCGGCCGGTCCGGCGCCAGGGTATCCGGCGGCCCCGGTGGCCCGGACCTGCGGCGGAAGCGCCTGGCTGGCGGGGGCGGTACGCTTGGGCGCGGTCATCCGCAGTTCACGGGCAAGGGCGCATAGCTCAGCGGTAGAGCACTCGCCTTACAAGCGAGGGGTCACTGGTTCGATCCCAGTTGCGCCCACCCAGTTCGGCACCATTTTTCCGAGCCGGGATCTGGTCCTTCGAGCCGAGGATCACCCCCGACGGGTGAGCGACCCGATGCGGCGGCGGGGGACCGTTGAGTGAGCCTCCGCTGCAGCCGGGGTTGTCCTCGGCAGGCGGGCAGCCAGGGGGGTAGCCGGTGGCGGCCGCTGGGCATCGGAGCCATGTGCGGCGGCTTGTTCGCCTGCTACGCCGAGCACGTCCGCACCAGGGATGAGCTGAAACGCGTCGGCAAATGCCTGCCAGGCGACCCCTCGGCGCTGGCGGCATTCGTCCGTGGTCTCCGCTGCTGCCCCCCCGGCACCTCGACGATCCTTGCCTGGTCGGAACGGGACCTGACGCAGCGAGTCGTCGATCACTGGGCAAAACCAGGCGCACAGCGGCTGATCGTGCGCTTCAGCCCGGTCGACAAGGGCGCGATGCTCGAAGGTTTAGCCCCCCCTCGGGGGGCGCAGCCGCTAAGCCCTGCGGTCCCGCTCGTTCACGCGAGCCTGGCTCGCCGCCCTGGCGAGTGCCCGCGCGTCCGCCACCGGGCCCAGGTGCGCGAGCTTGTCGGGGTTCTGCACGGACCGGATTGCCTGGATCTGGCCGCCGAGGATGTCGAGGGCCAGGGTGCCGAGGACCCTGCCGTCCCGGTCGCGCAAGACCGCGCCCGGCTGGCCGTTGACCGGACGCGGCTCGACCAGGACGCCGATGCGTACCAGGGGCGCGACGGCAGTGGCGAGGACCCGGGCGACGTTCCTTGCGCCCGCGATGGGCCTGGCGAACTGCGGGGCCTTGCCGCCGCCGTCACCGCTCATCTGGACGTCGGCCGCGAGAACCTGCTGCAGGCCGTCGATGTCACCGTCCCTGAACGCGTCGAAGAACCGCTCGGCGAGTGCCTCGCGCCCGTGCCGGTCGGCGTCGAAGCGGGGCTGGCCGGCGTCCATGTGGCGGCGCGCACGGACCGCGAGCTGGCGGCACGCCGCCTCAGAGCGGTCAACTGCCGACGCGATCTCCGGGAAGCCGAAGCCGAATACCTCCCGCAGCACGAAGACTGCCCGCTCCAGCGGACTCAGGCGCTCGAGCAGCAGCAAGGCCGCCATCGACAGCGAGTCGGCCAGCTCGGCCGACCGCGCGGGATCCTCGTAAGGGTCGGTGAGCAGCGGCTCAGGAAACCAGGGCCCGGCGTAGTCCTCCCGGCGGATGCGGGCCGAGCGCAGCACGTCGATCGATATCCGGGTGACCACGGCACACAGGAAGGCCTTGGCCGAGGCCGGCTGCGCCGCGGATGCGGCGTAGTGCAGCCAAGCTTCCTGGACCGCGTCCTCCGCCTCGGTCACGCTGCCGAGGATCCGGTAGGCGATCGAGAAGAGCAGCGGCCGCAGTTCCTGGAAGTCCTCGGCGCGGCTCATGCAGCCTCCGCCCTGAAGCCCTGCCGCCAGGACGGGTAGCGCAGCTTCCAGCCGAGCTCTCGCCTGGCCTTGGCGTTGGAGAATGCGCGCCCCTCGGTCATCATGCCCGCGACCATCTCGCCGGCCAGCGCGCGGGCCAGCCACCGGGGGAGCCGCCTCGGCGGCTTAGCCCCCAGGCACCGGGCAAGATAGGGCAGCCACTCGCTGACCGGCGCGGGCTCGTCGTCGACGATGTTGAAAAGGCCCCTCGCCTGCTGCTCTACCGCCAGCACGGTGGCGCTCGCGGCGTCGTCGATGTGCACCCAGGAGAAGTAGCCGGTGCCGCCCCCGATCAGCGGGAACAGCCGCTTGCGCACGAGTCGGATCTGGTCGGTGTTGGCGCCCGGCCCGTAGAACCCGCCGTAGCGCAGGACCGCCCCGCCCGCGCCGACGACAACGTCCTCCAGGTGGCTGACCGCCTCCGTGCCTGCCGCCTCCCACAGCGGGTCAGCCTCGGTCTTGACCCATCCGCCCGCGCGTACTCCGTTGAAGATCGCGACACCCTGCGCGACGACATTGCTGACGCCGGTCGCCTCGGCCGCGGCCAGCAGGTGGTCGGTCCCCTCGCCGCGGAGCCGGTTGGTGGCGGCGAAGAAGCGCTCGGGC
>Ga0335077_10013853_pt1 | contig 10076 bp, 7 predicted proteins | sample Lox_Sample_31_FD_207151 | JGI IMG/M metagenome (GOLD analysis project Ga0335077, IMG submission 207151) | Soil microbial communities from Loxahatchee National Wildlife Refuge, Florida, United States - Lox_Sample_3.1 | ecosystem: Environmental > Terrestrial > Soil > Wetlands | place: USA: Florida...
CGGCGTCCTTCAAGCGCTGGAGGACCATCTTGTCCTTGGACACGTCGATCCCCGTGTCCTTCTTGAACTCGGCGATGAGCCAGTCCATGAGGACCTGGTCGATGTTGTCGCCGCCGAGGTGGGTGTCGCCGTTCGTGGCGAGCACCTCCACCACCTTGTCCCCCACCTCCAGGATGGAGATGTCGAAGGTCCCGCCGCCGAAGTCGTAGACGGCGATCTTCTCGTTCTTCTTCTTGTCGAGGCCGTAGGCGAGCGCCGCCGCGGTCGGCTCGTTGATGATGCGGCGCACGTTCAACCCGGCGATCTCGCCCGCGTCCTTCGTGGCCTGGCGCTGCGCGTCGTTGAAGTAGGCCGGGACGGTGATGACCGCGTCGGTCACCTTGTCCCCGAGGTAGGTCTCGGCAGCCCGCTTGAGCTTCAACAGGACCTGGGCGCTGATCTCCGGAGGACTGAGCATCTTCCCGTCGATGTCGATGCGGGCGTCCCCGTTCGGGCCGGTGACCACCTTATAGGGCACCCGCCGCGTCTCGTCCTGGACCTCGTCGAAGCGCCGGCCCATGAACCGCTTGATGCTGTAAATGGTCCGCTCCGGGTTGGTGATGGCCTGGCGCTTCGCCACCTGCCCAACGAGCCGCTCCCCCTCCTTGAGGTAGGCGACGACGGACGGGGTGATACGCGAGCCCTCCTCGTTGGTGATGACGATGGGGTCCTTGCCCTCCATCACCGAAACCACCGAGTTCGTGGTCCCGAGGTCGATGCCGATGATCTTTCCCATGTGTTTGGAATCCTCCATTGGCTCGAAACCTAAGTTGTGCCGCGACCCTGTCAAACGATCGGCGGCGCCCTCCGGCGGGGGGCCCCTCCCCGGGCCCGCGAGTTCGGACAGGATTCCCCGGTGGCGCATCCCCCTAAGTGGTGCACCCTAACGCGACCCAAAAAGTGCGTAGCCCGGTACGCGGTCCGCCACCCGCTCTACCCGAACGGCTTCTGACTCGATCGTGTCACGGGTCCGTAACATACCGGACTCCGTGAGCCTTCTTTGCGACCACATCCGGTGGCACCTCGCTTGCTCTGCTAGCGCGACTCTGGTGTCAGACCCTTCGTATTCGGGGGCAAATTTGGCGACGACCGACTTCTTGAGAGCGCCCGAGAACATCGCCGTCCTCCTCAACGCCAACGCGAAGCAGGTGAACCTGCGTCTGCACACGGCCCTCTCGAGCCTCGTGCCGGCCGCGAACCTCTTCCTCTCCCGCGACGCCGCGGAGGCGGACGAGATCGCCGACACGGTCGTGAGCCGGGGCTACGAGACCGTCTTCACCGGCGGCGGCGACGGGACCTTCGTCTCCTGGGTGAACCACCTTCTCGACCGGGCCGAGAGACGCCGGGCCGCGGTCCCCAAGTTCGGGGTGCTCGCGCTCGGGACGGGAAACGCCGTCGCCGAGATGGTGGGAGCGGGCCGGCCGGTGGAGGACCTGCGCCGCTACCTCCGCGGGGAGGTCCCGCCGGCACGCCGCATCGACCTCGTCACCTGCAACGGGCGCCGCACCCCGTTCGCCGGGGCCGGCATCGATGCCGCGGTGCTCGAGGACTACAACTGGGTCCGTCGCTCCCTGGGCGGCCGCGCCGCGGCGGGGATCAAGGGGTACGGGCTCGCCATCGCGCTCCGCTCCGCCCCCCGGCAGGCCTTCGGGCGCCCCGTCTACACCGAGGTTGTGAACACCGGGCGGCGCGCCTGGCGGCTCGACGCCGCCGGCGAGCGCGCCGGCCGACCCGTGGAGGCGGGGGAGCTCCTCTACGCCGGCTCCTGCATGCTCGTCGCCGCGAGCACCGTCCCCTACTACGGCTTCGGGATGCGCGCCTTCCCCTTCGCCGGCCGCCGGCCCGGCGTCCTTCAGCTTCGCATCGCCACCCGCATCCCGCTCGCCTCCCTCTTCTTCCGCGTGCCCCAGATCTTCTCCGGGGAGTTCTCCCACCCGGGCCTCCTCGACTTCGAGGCCGAAGGCGTCTCGGTGAGCTTCGACCGGGAGGTCCCCTTCCAGGTGGGCGGCGACTCCGGCGGCCGCCGCCGCGAGATGTCGCTCGGCATCGCCCCGCGGGGAGTGGAACTCCTCGATTACGCCGCCCGGGCGCGGCGGCTCGCCGCCTAGAGGTAGTAGACCACCCGCTGGTCCGCGCCGAGTGCCCGGTAGACGGCCTGCCTCTCGGCCTCCGAGGAGAGGCGCACGACGATCGAGACCGACTGGTACTTGCCGCCCGAGCTCTCCCGGACGGTGACTCCGTCCGCTGCCGCCTCGACTCCGGCGTACCGGACGAGGCCCAGGGCGTACTCGACGAAGTCCTCGGCGGCGAGCCCGATGACCTTGAACACGTAGTCGAGCGGGTACTCGAGGAGCGGCCCGGCCGGGCCGGAGGGGACCTTCACCTCGGGGGGGTCGTGCACGCCTCTCTCCTTCCCCTCCCGCCCTCCCGACGAACGTCGCCTCCTAGAGGAGGTTCGCGGCGAGCTCGGCGAGAGGCGAGCGCTCGCCCTTCGACATGGTGATGTGAGCGGCGAGCTTCTCGCTCTGGAACCGGTTCACCACGTGGACGAGCCCGTTGTTCGTCTGGTCCACGTAGGGGTTGTCGATCTGGTAGGGGTCGCCGGTGAGGACGATCTTCGTCCCGTCCCCGACCCGGGTGATGATGGTCTTCACCTCGTGGGGGGTGAGGTTCTGGGCCTCGTCCACGATCATGTACTGGTTGGGGATGGAGCGGCCGCGGATGTAGGTGAGCGGCTCGATCTCCAGTATCCCCAGGTCCACGAGCTCATGGTAGCCGCGGCCGAGCTTCTTCTCGGCGCGCGACAGGTTCATGAGGTACTCCACGTTGTCGAAGATGGGCTGCATCCAGGGGTTGAGCTTCTCCTCGACGTCCCCGGGGAGGTAGCCGATGTCTCGGCCGAGCGGGAAGATGGGCCGCGACACGAGCAGCTTCTGGTAGGCGCTTTCCTCCATGGTCTTGTGGAGCCCGGAGGCGATGGCGAGGAGCGTCTTCCCGGTTCCGGCCTTGCCGACGATGGTGACGAGCCGGATGTCGTCGTTCAGGAGGAGGTCGAGCGCGAAGGACTGCTCCTTGTTCCGCGGGCGAATCCCCCAGATGCCCTCCTTGGGGAGCTTGATGAGGGGGACGTAGGCCTGGCGGGTGGCGCTGAACTTTCCGAGCGCGCTGTGCTGGGCGTTGGCGCGATCGCGGAGCACCACGAACTCGTTCGGCGGCGGCGGCTCGACCCCGGCGGCGAGCGGCACCGCCCCCTGGCTGTAGAACTGGTTCACCGCCTCCGGCTCCACCTCCACCTCGGCGACTCCGCTCCACAGCTCGTCGATGGCCACGCCCTCGGCGTCGTAGTCCTCGGTGCGCAGCCCCATGGCGTCGGCGCGGATGCGCAGGTTCGTGTCCTTGGACACGAACACGGTGGGCATGTCCTTCTCGTGCTCGCGGAGGTCGAGCGCCACCGCCAGGATGCGGTCGTCGGTGGTGGAGTGCCCGTTGCGGAGCTCCGGCGGAAGCTGCCTCTCGGTGAAGAGGACGCGGATCCGCCCCTTCCCCGCACCGATGGACACGCCCTCGCGGAGCCTCCCCTGCACGCGGAAGTCGTCCAGGGAGCGGGCCACGGCGCGCGCGTTGCGCCCGAGGCTCGAGAGGTCCCGCTTGAAGTTGTCGATCTCCTCGATGACGTAGATGGGCACGACCACGTTGTTGTCGTCGAAGGCGAAAAGCGACCGCGGGTCGTGGAGGAGGACGTTCGTGTCGAGGACGAAGTTCTTCTTCAAAGTCGCACCGGCGCGTGGGGCCAGACTGGGTTAAGGGGCGCGGAGTCTAGCAGGGGCCCCCGCCTCGGTGCCACTCGCGCTCGCCCGCGCCCCCCCTTCGGGCCCGGCGCGACCGGCTCACGGGGAGGGAGTCCGGTGGGAGGGCTCGAGCTCCGCCGCGGCCACCGTGCGGTTCCGGCCGTGGCGCTTCGCGTGGTAGAGGCACGCGTCCGCGACCTCGACGAGCCGCCCCTTGGCGCGCGCGTCCCCCGGGAAGGTAGCGACGCCTAGCGAGAGGGTGACCCGCAGGGGGCCGAGCTCGGTCCGGAAGCTCGTCTCCGCGAGCCGGGTGCGGATGCGCTCGGCGATGGTGACCGCGCCGGCGGCGTCGGTCTCCGGCATCACCACCGCGAACTCCTCGCCGCCGTAGCGGGCCACGAGGTCGGTGGCGCGGGCCTCCTTGAGCAGGACCCGGGCCGCGCCCTGCAGGACCTGGTCTCCCACCGGGTGGCCGTAGGTGTCGTTCACCGCCTTGAAGTGGTCCACGTCGGCGAGGATCACCGAGAGCCGCTTCCCATGCCGGCGGGCGAGCGCGAGCTGCTCCTCGAGGCGCGCCTGGAAGGTCCGGTGGTTCGAGAGGCCGGTGAGGCCGTCGGTGGTGGCGAGGCGCTCCGTCTGCTCGAAGAGCCGGGCGCGCAAGAGCGCGTCCGCGGCCTGCATGGCGATGACCTCGAGCTGGCGCACCGCGTCCGGGCCGAAGGCCCCCTCGCGGCGGGAGCCCAGGAGGAGCGTGCCGAGAACGCGGTCGCCGGTCTTCAGCGGGAGGATCTTGATGGCGGCGAGCCCCCGGAGCCGGGTGCTCTCGTCGAGGACCTTCGCCTCCGACACCCGGAGCTCGGTGCCGGGCAGGGCGAGGCCGAGCCGCACCGATGCGGAGACGAGCCCGGGGTTGTCCGCGAAGCGCAGGCCCTCGAGCTCGGAGGGCCGGCGCTCCCCGCCGGTCATGGCCACCGCCCGCACCACCTCGTGCTCCCGGCACCCGTCCTCCTCGGAGAGAAGGGTCACGGCGCCGAGGTCGAGAGGGGCGAAGCTCGCCGCCGCCTCCAGCGCGGCGTCGAACACCTCCCGGGGCTTGGAGGTCCGGTTCAGCCGCTCGATGGCGTCGTAGAAGCGCTCCTTCTCGTCGCGGGTGCGAGCCAGATCGATGAGGATGCGCTCCGAGGCCACCGCCCGGATGAGCTCTCCGGCGATGCGGGTGAGGAGCTCTTCGTCGGCGTCGCCGAACGGCTCCTCCTCGAGCCGGTCGGCCACGATGACTCCGCGGACGTACCCTCCCCGCCGGTCCACGAGCGGCGCGGCGGCGAGCGCGCGAGGCCGGGTCCCATCCTCGTAGTAGCTCGCGGAGCGAATGGCCCCCTGAAGCCTCACCGGGACGGCCCGCGCCACCACCCCGCCCAGCACGCCCTCGCGCGCCGGAATGGGCCGGCGGACCACCCGGTCGCTCTTCGACCGGCACTCCCGGAGCACGAGCTCGCGGTCGTCGGGGGAAAGGAGGAAGACGGCGCAGGTGTGGCTCCGGAGCGCCACCTCCGCCACCTCGAGCGCTCCCCGGAAGGCGGCCTCCACCTCCACCACGGCCGCGCGGCCCCGGTCGCGGGTCCGCTCCTCCCCGTCCCCCGGGCCCCTGCCCGGGGCGAGGAGCCGGAGCTCCCTCGCCCGCTCGTCGATCTCGCGCAGGCGCCGCTCCACTGCCTGGCGCTCGGCGCGGCGAGCCGCGGCGAGCCTGGCCCAGAGGACCGCGTGGTACAGGAGGCCGAAGAGGACGATGAAACCCACCCGGGCGGCGAGCCCGGGGAGGTCGTCCTTCGGGCCACCCCCGAGGAGAAAGGGCCCGAGCTGCAGGGCGGCGGAGAGCCCCAGGAGGACGAACCCCACCCGTCGTGAGAGGAAGGCCACCGTCACCGCGGCGGCGAGGTAGACGACGGGGACGAGGGGGCCGTCGCCACTCCCGTCGGCCGTGAGCTCGGCGAGGGCCGCGGCGAGCACCACGGCGAGCGCACCGAGCTCGAGCTGCTCCCAGGCCCTCGCCGAGCGCCCGACTGCGGAGCGGCGCGCCATGCGCAGGGCGGCCCAGGCCCCGCAGGCCACGAGGAGCGCGAGGGCGAACCACTCGAGCCCCCCGAGCACGGGGCGGGCGAACTGCCGGCGCAGGGCGAGCGCGGACCCGAGGAGGAGGGAGAGCACGGGCATCAGGCGCAGCGCAAACCGCGCCACGCGGCGCCGCGCCGGTGGGCCGAGAGCGCCGGAGTCGCGGAGGACCGCGTCGGCGAGCCTTTGCCGCGGGGTCGCTCCGCTTCGGGCCTGGAGGCGCTTGCGGCGGGCGCGCGGGGCCCCCATCGCCCCGGCGCGCACGGCCGTCACGGCCGCCTCCCGGCCTCGCCGAGCTGGAGGACGATCTCGCCGGGGCGGACGTAGCCGAGCTCCTCGCGGGCGGCCCTCTCGAGCGCCGCCGGCTCCCCCGAGAGGGCCCTCGCCTCCCGCCTCAGGCGCGCCACCTCCGCCGCGAGCTCCCGGTTCTCCTCCTTCGCCCGCTTCACGTCGCCGGCCATTCGCTCGTCTTTCCGCAGGCCCCTGGGGTGGAGCGCCGAGGCGGCGAAGAGAGCAGCCACGGCCGCGAGGTAGGAGGAGAGGAGTAGGCGCTTTTTCCGGGTCACGGGTACGGAGGCCACGCTAGCAGCCGCGAACGCCCAGTCCAGAAATCGGCCGATATTCCGGGGGACTCGACGCCTCCGCTCGTCCGGGGAGCACCCGCGAGAGAAGGGGCCCGGGGCCGCCCCGACTTACGGCTCGAGCCGCTTCACGAAGATCTCGCTCGCGATCTCCGGGTCGAGGGCGATCGTGGTCTCGCCCACCTCGATGACGAAGGCCGGGGCGCGCTGGTGCATCTTGATCTCGCTCCCGGGCACCACTCCGAGCGCCGCGAGCCGGTCCATGCGGTCGTGGAACTTGGGCGCGATGAAGACGATGCGGGCCCTCTCCCCGAGCGGGAAGCTCGGGAGGCCGGTGACGAGGGGCCGGACCGTCTTGTGGGAGGCGGTGCAGCAGGGGCCGGGCGGGATCGACTTCCCGTGCGGGCAGGTGGGCGGGTGGCCGAGGAGCGTGCAAACCGAGTCGGTGGCCTCGGGGGAGAGGATGTGCTCGAACTCGCAGGCCTGGCTCTCGGCAGCGGTGTCCGAGAGCTCGAGGAGGTCGAGGAAGAGGCGCTCGGCGAGGCGGTGGCGCCGGATGACTCCCCGCGCCCTCCGCTCCCCCTCCTCGGTGAGCGCCACGCGGGTGCCCTCCTGCCGGAGGTACCCCTGTGCGGCGAGCTCCCGGAAGTCGCCGTCGACGACGCCGGGCGCGTGGTCGCCGATCCGCGCCCGGATCGCCTGGAGGTCGTCCCGGCCGCTTTCCCGCTCCGCGAAGACCGCCTCGAGCAACTCCTCCGCCCTGCGCCCCTCCATCTCGCTCAACGAGCCGCCTCCTTGCGCCTGTCGAGGAAGCTCTTCAGCCGGGCGGCGAGGCCGGTCTCCTGGGGGAAGCTGTACCCGCAGGAGGGGCAGCAGACCACCCGGCAGCCCCGGGCGAGCGGGCAACTCGGACGGCAGCCGCGCCCCTCGGCGTCGAACTCGATGCTGCACAGCGGGCAGCGCTCCATCCTGGCGACGGTGGCGGGCACGGGAAGGTCTAGTAGAACCGCCTCATGAGCGCGTTCACGGCCGCTCCGACGGCGAAGGAGAAGGGCATGATGAACGCGGCGATGGCGAACCCGGTCTTCATCCCCCGCTCCTTCAAGATCATGAAGAAGTTGGCGATGCAGGGGATGAAGAGGGTGATGGTCACGAGGGCCACCGTCACCTGGATGTTCATGTCCCGGGTCATGGTCCCGGCCTTCATGAAGGGCTCGAAGTGCTGGAAGAGCCCGGCGGCGGCGTAGTCGCGCCGCAAGAACCCGAGGATGAAGGCGGTGGCCGCCGAGGGGGGAAGGTCGAGGAGCCCCACCACGAACGGGGAGGCGGCGCGCTCGAGGAGCGCGAGCCCGTGGACGGCGTCGAGCCCCCAGAGGAGGAGGGTGCCCAGGATGAAGAGGGGCAAGGCCTCCCGGAGGTACCACTCGATGCGGGCGAGGGTCTTCACCGCCACGTTGCCCATCTGCGGAATGCGCAGGGGGGGGAGCTCGAGGACGAAGTCGGAGCCTCGCCCCGGGATCACCTTGGCGGCGAGCCACCCCACGAGGAAGAGGACGAAGAGGATGGCCCCCCCGAACCACAGGGCCGCTCCGGGGGACACCCCGGCGAGCATGGCGAAGATGACGGCGAGCTGCGCGCTGCAGGGGACGCCGAGGGCGAGGAGCAGCGTGACGATGACCCGCTCCTTGCGGGTCTCCATGATGCGGGCGGTCATGGTGGCCATGGTGTCGCAGCCCAGTCCGAGCACCATGGGGAGGACGGCCTTGCCGTTGAGCCCCATCGACTTGAAGATGCGGTTCACCATCACCGCCAGGCAGGGGAGGTACCCCGAGTCCTCGAGGATGCTGAAGGCGACGAAGAAGGTGGCGACGATGGGGAGCACGATGGCCATCCCGTAGGAGAGCCCCATGGAGAGCAGGCCGTAGCGCCCCACCAAGAAACCCGCGCTCTCGCGGAACGGGACCCCGGGCGGGCCCACCAGGAAGTTCTGCACCCCTCCGTCGGGCAGGGCCCACCGGAAGAAGCTCTGGGCCCAGGGCACGACGTGGTCGTAGAAGACCGTGTTCTCCATGAAGTCGACTGCCACCTTGGCCCCGAACACCCCCACGAACTCGTAGGCGAGGAAGAGGACGAAGAGGAGGATGGGGACCCCGGCCACCGGGGCCGTGGACCAGGCGCCCAGGCGGCGCGCCAGCGAGCTCCCCACGCTCCGCCCCCCACGCGTGACCACGCGGCCGTGGAGGGCGTCGGCGGCCGCGAGCCTCTGGCGGGCCACGACGAAGCGCAAGGACTCCGGGTAGCGCGCCGAGAGCCGCCGGCGCGCCTCCTCGATGGCGGCTCTCTGGCCCTCGGGGACCTGGCTCTCGAGCCAGGGGCGAAGCGACTCGTCCCCGGCGAGGACCATGAGGGCGAGCGCGCGGCGACCCAGGCGAGCGCGCTCGGGCAGGAGCGGCTCGACCTCCGCCACCGCCGCCTCGATGGCGTCGTCGTAGCGCGGCCGGAAGGCGGAGGGCCGGGCCCGCGGCAACCGCTCCTGCAAGGCGGGGAGGCCGGAGCGCTGCACGGCCACGGTGGGGACGACGTCCACCCCGAGCTCCGCGGAGAGGGCCTCGGCGTCGATGTGGATCCCGCGGCCCACCGCCTCGTCCGCCATGTTGAGTGCGAGCGCGAAGGGCACCTCCGCCTCGGCGAGCTGGCAGGCGAGGAGGAGCCCGCGCCGGAGGTTCTTCGCGTCGCACACCTGCAGGGCCACGTACTCCGGCTCCCGCAGCAGGATGTCGCGGGTGACCTGCTCGTCCTCCGACATGGGCAGGAGGTTGTTCGTCCCGGGGGTGTCGAGGACGTGCCACCCCTCCCCGCCGATGGTGGCAGTGCCCCGGGTCACCTCCACCGTGGTTCCCGGGTAGTTGGAGACGGTGACGTACTTCCCGGTGAGGGCGCCGAACATCACGCTCTTCCCCACGTTGGGGTTCCCCACCAGGATGAGGGTCCTCCCGGCCGCGAGCGTCTTCTTTCGGTCGAGGGGCGCGCGCGCCGCTGCCGAGGCCGGGGGACTCACGGGCGGGCTTCCTTCCCCTTGCGGCGGCCCAGGCGGCAGGCCTCACAGCGTCCGTAGAGCTCGAGCTTGTGGCTCTCCACCTCGAAGCCGTGGTTCCGCGCGACCCGGGCCTGCAGCTCCTCGATGCGCCCGTTCTCGAACTCGACGATCTCCCCGCAGCCCGTGCAGATGAGGTGGTCGTGGTGGCCGCGGTTCCCGGCCGCCTCGTAGCGGGTCTGCCCGTCGTCGAAGCGGCGGGGGATGGCCAGGCCGCACTCGGCGAGGAGCTTCATGGTCCGGTACACGGTGGCGACGCTCACCCGGGCGTCCTGGTCGCGCACCCGCGCCACGAGCGCCTCCACCGGGACGTGGCCGCCCATTCCGAAAAAGGTCTCGACGATGGCGTTGCGCTGGCGGGAGTGCTTGAGGCCTCGCTCCTCGAGCCAGGCGTCGAGGCGGATGAGGGCCCGGCGGGCTAGGCTCGCGCTCGAGCCCTCTTCCTCGCCCTTCGGTGACTCCTTC
>Ga0335077_10013854_pt1 | contig 10076 bp, 6 predicted proteins | sample Lox_Sample_31_FD_207151 | JGI IMG/M metagenome (GOLD analysis project Ga0335077, IMG submission 207151) | Soil microbial communities from Loxahatchee National Wildlife Refuge, Florida, United States - Lox_Sample_3.1 | ecosystem: Environmental > Terrestrial > Soil > Wetlands | place: USA: Florida...
CTCGCCGACCGCCGGGCCAGGACGGCCAGGGCGAACTACCTGGCCAACCCGAAATTCGTCTATTACCTGTCGGCGGAGTACATGCTGGGGCGGCAACTGCGCCAGAACGCGGTCTACACAGGCACGGACGCCGTGGCTCGCCAGGCCGTCGCCGCCTCCGGCTTCCCGGCCTGGGACCTGGAGTCCCTCGACGTGGAGCCCGGACTGGGAAACGGGGGTCTGGGCCGGCTGGCCGCCTGCCTGCTCGACTCGCTGGCCACCCTGGACATGCCCGCGGTGGGCTACGGCATCCGGTACGAGTTCGGGATTTTCAAGCAGGCCCTCGAGGATGGCTATCAGGTCGAGCAGCCCGACGACTGGACGTTCTACGGCAACCCGTGGGAGTTCCCCGCTCCCGACGACCTCCAGGTCGTCGGGTTCTACGGCCACACCGAGCCGGCGGACGACGACCAGGGAGGGTTGCGGGCCCGCTGGGTGCCGACCGAGACGGTACGGGCCGAACCCAGCCACATGCTCGTCCCTGGCTACGGCACCGAGACGGTCAACATCCTCCGGCTGTGGCGCGCCCGGGCCGGGCCGGAGTCGTTCGACCTGGACCTGTTCAACGCCGGCCGCTACGCGGAGGCCGTCGAGGCGCAGATGCGCTCGGAGAACCTCACCAAGGTGCTCTACCCCAGCGACAGCACGGAAGCCGGCCGGGAGCTGCGGCTCAAGCAGCAGTATTTCCTGGTCTCCTGCTCGCTGCGGGACATCATCCGCCGGTTCAGGTTCCGCAACAGCGACTGGGAGACGTTCCCCGGCAAGGTCGTCATCCAGCTCAACGACACCCATCCAGTGCTCGCGATACCCGAGCTCATGCGGCTGCTCGTGGACGAGAACGGGGTCGGCTGGGACCAGGCATGGTCCATCACCCGCCGTACCTTCGCCTACACCTGCCACACCCTGCTGCCGGAAGCCCTGGAGACCTGGCCGGTGCCCATGTTCGGGCGGCTGCTGCCGCGCCACCTGGAGATCATTTACGCCCTCAACAAGTCCTTCCTGGCGGACGTGCGTGCCCGCTACTCCGGCGACGACGAGCGCATCGCCAGGATGTCGCTGATTCAGGAGACCCCCGAGCGCCGGGTGCGGATGGCCAACCTGGCGACTGTCGGCAGCTTCGCCGTCAACGGCGTGGCCGAGCTGCAGTCGCGGCTGCTGGCCCAGACGACGCTGCGGGACTTCGTAGAGCTGTGGCCGGAGAAGTTCCTGAACGAGACCAACGGCATCAGCCCGCGCCGCTTCCTCCGGCTGGCCAACCCGCGCCTGTCCAGCCTGATCACCGCCCGGCTGGGAGACCGGCGGTGGCTGACCGACCTGGAGCGGCTGCGGGAACTCGAGGCCTTCGCCGACGACGAGGAGTTCCGGGAACAGTGGCGCGGGGTCAAACGGCAGAACAAGCTGGACCTGGCCTTCCACACGCTCTCCGGTACCGGCATCGCCATTGATCCCGCGTCGCTGTTCGACGTCATGGTCAAGCGGCTGCACGAGTACAAGCGCCAGCTGCTCAAGTTGCTTCACGTCGTCACCGTGTACAACCGGATCAAGGCGGACCCGGCCGCCGCCGTGACGCCCTGCACGGTCATCTTCGGCGCGAAGGCCGCGCCGGGCTATCACCAGGCCAAGCGCATCATCAAGCTGATCAACTCGGTCGCGACTGTAGTCAACGCGGACCCCGACGTGGCTGGCCGGATCAAGGTCGTGTTCCTGCCCGACTACAACGTCTCGGTCGCCGAGCGGGTGGTGGCGGCCGGAAACGTCTCGGAGCAGATTTCGCTGGCAGGCAAGGAAGCCTCCGGCACCGGCAACATGAAGCTCGCCCTCAACGGGGCCGTCACCGTCGGCACGCTTGACGGCGCCAACATCGAGATCAGGGACCGGGTCGGGGCCGGCAACTTCTTCCTGTTCGGGGTCACGGCCGAGCAGGCCGTCGCGGTCAGGCAGGCCGGTTACTCCCCCCGCGCCTGTTACGAGAACGATGCCGAGCTCGAGGGGGCCATCGACGCCCTGGCGTCGGGCGCCTTCTCCGGCGGGGACCGCGACGCCTTCGAGCCGGTCATCTCCTCGATCCTGAACTGGGACGAATACCTCGTCCTCGCCGACTACCGGTCATACATCGACTGCCACGACCGGGCCGTCGGGCCGGCCTGGGCCGACGAAGATCAGTGGACCCGGATGTCGATCCTGAACACGGCGCGCTCGGGTTTCTTCTCCTCCGACCGGACCGTCCGCGGCTACTGCCGCGATATCTGGCACATCGAGCCCGTGCCGGTACCCGAGCAGGCGGCGGCCGACCCGGACGCTCCCGATGAGTAAAGCAAGGGACTTTCTTCCCTCCCATTTGGCGCCTCGTGGAGCAAGACTGGGGTTCTGGCTGCCGTCCGAAGAGAGGATCCGGGCCGATGAGCCAACCGTCGCGTGATCTGACCCCGCTGCCGGATCTGCTGCATGGTGCCGCGCTGGCCGGGCCGGTGCGGACCCGCAGGCCGGTCTACACCGATCTGCTCCCGCCGTGCAACGGGGCCTGCCCGGCCGGGGAGAACATCCAGGCCTATCTGGCCAGTACCCGGGCGGGCGAGCACGAGCGGGCCTGGCGGCAGCTGACCGCCGACAACCCGTTCCCGGCCATCCACGGCCGGGTCTGCTATCACCCGTGTGAGAGTTCCTGCAACCGGGCCGAGCTGGACAGTTCGGTCTCGATCCATTCGGTCGAGCGGTTCCTCGGCGATCTGGCCCTCGACCGCGGGTGGCAGTTCGATCCGCCGCCGGCGCGCACGGGTAAGCGGGTGCTGGTCATCGGGGCGGGTCCGAGCGGCCTGTCGGCGGCCTATCACCTGGCCCGCCGGGGTCATGAGGTCGAGATCCGCGACGCCGGCGCCGAACCGGGCGGGATGATGCGCTACGGCATCCCCGCCTACCGGCTGCCCCGGGATGTGCTGGCGGCCGAGCTGGCCAGGCTCGAGGTGCTGGGCGTGCGGATAACCTGCGGTCACCGGGTGACCGACCTGGCCGCCGAGCAGGCCACCGGCCGCTTCGACGCGGTGTTCGTCGCGGTCGGCGCGCACCTGTCCAAGCACGTGGACATCCCGGCCAGGGACGCGAGCAAGATCATCGACGCGGTGCCGTTCCTGCGTGACGTCGCCGGCGGCGCTCGGCCCGTAGTCGGCCGCCGGGTCGCGGTCTATGGCGGCGGCAACACCGCGATGGACGCGGCGCGGGTCGCCCGGCGGCTGGGGGCTCAGGACACGATGATCGTCTACCGGCGCACCCGGACGCAGATGCCCGCTCACGAGGAAGAAGCCTCAGACGCCGAGCGCGAGGGCGTGCGCATCAACTGGCTCCGTACCATCGCCGCTTTCGACGGGCCCGAGCTGACCGTCGAGGTCATGGAGTTGGACGATACTGGATGGCCGCATCCGACCGGGCGACTGGAGACACTCGCCGCCGACACGGTCATCATGGCGGTGGGCCAGGATGCCGACACCTCGTTCCTGCGGCAGGTCCCCGGCATCGAATTCAAGAAGGACGGGACTGTGGTGGTGTCGCCGTCGATGATGACCGGCAGGCCCGGCGTGTTCGCCGGCGGGGACATGGTGCCGTCCGAGCGGACGGTCACGGTGGGTGTCGGGCATGGGAAGAAGGCGGCGCGGTTCATCGACGCCTATCTGCGAGGCGAGGGGGCCATATCTCCGGCCAGGAACGAGCAGGCGGCTTTCGACCGGCTGCACCCGTGGTACTTCAGCGACGCCGCGCAGCGTAGCCAGCCCGAGCGCGAGCCCGCCGGGCGGATCGCCGACTTCACCGAGGTGGTGGGCGGTCTCGGCGAAGACCAGGCGGCCTACGAGGCCGGCCGCTGCCTGTCGTGCGGCAACTGCTTCGAGTGCGATGGCTGTTTCGGCTCCTGCCCGGAGGACGCGATCATCAAGATCCGCCCCAGCCGCCCCGCGGGCCACGAGCATGGGACGGAGTACGCCTACGTGTTTGACTACGACCGATGCACGGGCTGCGGGATCTGTTACGAGCAGTGCCCTGTCCATGCCATCGAGATGATCCCCGAGGGGCCATGATGCGCGTCACCGTCGACGGCAACGAGGCGGCGGCCTCGGCCGCTTACCGGCTCAACGAAGTGTGCTGCATCTACCCCATCACGCCGTCGTCTCCGATGGCGGAACTGGCCGATGAATGGTCCAGCCAGGGACGGCCGAACGTGTGGGGCAGCGTGCCGTCCGTAGTGGAGATGCAAAGCGAGGGCGGCGCCGCGGGCGCGCTGCACGGTGCGCTGCAGAGCGGGGCGCTGACCACGACGTTCACCGCGTCCCAGGGCCTGCTGCTGATGATCCCGAACATGTACAAGATCGCCGGGGAGCTGACCCCGGCGGTGTTCCAGGTGGCCGCCCGGTCGCTGGCCGCGCAGGGCCTGTCCATCTTCGGCGACCATTCCGACGTGATGGCGGTCCGCCAGACCGGGTTCGCGCTGCTGGCCTCGGCCAGCGTCCAGGAGGCGCACGACCTGGCCGTGGTGGCGCAAGCCGCCACGCTGGGCACGCGGATCCCGTTCGTGCACTTCTTCGACGGGTTCCGCACCTCGCACGAGGTGAACACAGTCGACCTGCTCTCCGACGACGAACTGCGGTCGCTGATTCCGGAGGAACTGATCCGGGCGCACCGCGGCCGGGCGCTGTCCCCGGAGCAGCCAGTCATCCGCGGCACCGCGCAGAACCCGGACGTGTACTTCCAGGCCAGGGAGAGCGTCAACCCGTTCTACACGCGGATTCCGGGCGCGGTCAGCGACGCGATGGACGCCTTCGCCGCGGTGACCGGCCGGCAGTACCGTCTTGCGGAGTACTCCGGTGACCCGGAGGCGGAGCGGGTGATCGTGGTCATGGGCTCGGGCGGCCAGACCGCGGCCGAGACTGCCAGCTACCTGGCCGAGCACGGTGAGAAGGTCGGGACCGTCCAGGTCCGGCTGTTCCGGCCCTTCCCGGCGGCGGCGGTGCTGGGCGCGATCCCGGCGACCGCGCGGCGGGTGGCCGTGCTGGACCGGACCAAGGAGCCCGGCTCGCTGGGTGAGCCGCTGTTCCTCGACGTGCTCGGGGCGCTGGCCGAGGCGCACGGGGCAGGAGAACGCGGCGTCATGCCGCTGGTGACCGGCGGTCGTTACGGGTTGTCGTCCAAGGAGTTCACCCCGGGCATGGTGGCCGGGATCTTCGCCGAGCTCGGCCGGGACCGGCCCCGGCCGCGGTTCACGGTCGGCATCACCGACGACGTATCCGGCACGAGCCTGCCGTTCGACCCGGCGCTGGACATCGAGTCTGGCCAGACGGTGCGGGCGCTGTTTTTCGGGCTGGGCGCGGACGGGACGGTGGGGGCGAACAAGAACAGCGTCAAGATCCTCGGCGCCGATCCGGCGCGGTACGCTCAGGCCTACTTCGTCTACGACTCGAAGAAGTCAGGTTCTGAGACTGTCTCGCACCTAAGGTTCGGGCCGGCCCCGATCAAGGCGCCCTACCTGATCGGTCAGGCGGGTTTCGTCGGCTGCCACCAGGCGCGGATGATCGGGCGGCACGAGGTGCTCGAACGTGCGGCGCCCGGGGCGACCGTACTGCTCAATACCCCGTATCCGGCCGACGAGGTGTGGGACTCGCTCCCGCGGGAGACGCAGGAGCAGATCCTGGCCAAGCAGATCACCCTGTACGCCATCGACGCCAGCAAGGTCGCCCGCGATGCCGGGCTCGGCAGACGGGTGAACACAGTCCTGCAGACCTGCTTTTTCGCCATCTCGGGGGTCATGCCTCGGGACGAGGCGATCGAGGCGATCAAGGCAGCGATCGCCAAGACCTACAGCCGGCGCGGCCCTGACGTCGTCGCCCGCAACGACGCCGCAGTGGACGCGGCCGTGTCGGCACTGCACCTGGCCGGGAATCCCGGGCGAGTCACCGCCACCCGCGGCGTGCCGCCCGTCGTTCCGGCGGGCGCGCCGGAGTTCGTCCGCACCGTGACCGCCCAGATGATGGCCGGCCGTGGTGATGATCTACCGGTCAGCGCCCTTCCCGTAGATGGCACTTACCCCACGGGCACGGCGGCATACGAGAAGCGGAATATCTCCGACGAGGTGGCCGCGTGGGACCCGGACCTGTGCATCCAATGCGGCAACTGCAGTTTCGTCTGCCCGCACAGCGTGATCCGCTCCAAGTTCTATGACGTCGGCCAGCTGGCCGGGGCGCCCGAGGGGTTCCAGGCCATGCCGCTGGACGCGGTGGGATTGCCGGACGCCCGGTACACCCTGCAGGTCTACGCCGAGGACTGCACCGGCTGCGGGCTGTGCGTCGAGGCCTGCCCGGCGTCGGCGCCCGGCGATCCCGACCGGAAGGCGATCAACCTCGCCGTCCGCGAACCGCTCCTGGACGGCGCGCGGCGCAACATCGCGTTCTTCGAGACGATCCCGGTCAACGACCGGTCACGGGTCGACTTCGGCACGGTCCGCGGCACCCAGTTCCTGCAGCCGCTGTTCGAGTTCTCCGGCGCGTGCGCCGGCTGCGGTGAGACGCCGTACCTCAGGCTGGTGTCACAGCTGTTCGGCGACCGGCTGATGATCGCCAACGCGACCGGCTGCTCGTCGATCTACGGCGGTAACCTGCCGACCACCCCCTGGACCACCGACAAGGCGGGACGCGGCCCGGCGTGGTCCAACTCCCTGTTCGAGGACAACGCCGAGTTCGGGCTCGGCTTCCGGCTCGCCGCCGACCAGCACCTCGGCCTGGCCCGCCGCCGGTTGTCCGAGCTCAGGGACGCGCTCGGACCCGGCGGGGCCGAGCTGGCCGAGGCGATCCTGGCCGCCCCGCAGCGGCGTGAAGCCGAGTACGCGGCCCAGCGGGAACGCGTCACCGAGCTCAAGCGCCGCCTGGAGCAGCTGGACGCCGGGGCGGACCCGGCCGTGGCGGACCTGAAGAGCGTGGTGGATAACCTGGTCCGCCGCAGCGTGTGGATCGTCGGAGGCGACGGCTGGGCCTACGATATCGGCTCCGGCGGGCTCGATCACGTGCTGGCCAGCGGCCGCGACGTCAACGTGCTGGTGCTGGACACCGAGGTGTACTCCAACACCGGCGGGCAGGCATCGAAATCGACGCCCCCCGGCGCGGTGGCCAAGTTCGCCGCGGCCGGCAAGAACGTCCCGAAGAAAGACCTCGCGCTGCAGGCGATCGCCTACGGCAACGTCTACGTGGCCCGGGTGGCGATGGGCGCCGACCCGCAGCAGACGCTGCGGGCGCTGCGCGAGGCCGAGGCCTACCAGGGGCCCTCGTTGGTGCTCGCCTACAGCCACTGCATCGCGCACGGCATCGAGAAGGACGGGATGCCGCTGCGCAACGGCATGGACCAGCAGTACCGCGCGGTGGCCACCGGCTACTGGCCGCTGGTCCGCTACGATCCGGTGCTGCGCGAGGCCGGCCGCAACCCGTTCCTGCTCGACTCGCACCGGCCGAGGATGCCCCTGGATTCCTACACCGGGCGCGAACTCCGTTACCGCATCCTGGAACGCACCAACCCCGAAGCGGCCGAGCGCCTGCACCGCCTGGCGCAGCAGCAGGTCAGCCAGCGGTGGGCCACGTACGAGGAAATGGCGGCCCACGGCCCGGACCAGTTCCCGGGCGGCATCGACACCAGCGTCCGGGCAGCCGCCGCCGAGGACGAGCCGAGGACGATGGGACCAGACGATGAACCTTGACACCAGTTACCTGGGCCTGAAGCTGCGCAACCCGCTGGTTGCCTCGGCCGGGCCGATGACCCAGACCGCCGAGAGGATCGAGCGGCTCGCCGAGGCGGGCGTGGGCGCCGTCGTGCTCCCGTCGCTGTTCGAGGAGCAGATCCGGGCCGACGCCGACCGGGACGAACGCCTCGCCGAGGTCAACATGGACAGCTTCGGCGAGGCAATGACCTTCCTGGTCGACCCCGACGCCAGCGTCTGGCCCCGCCAGTACCTCGACCTGATTGGGCGGGCCACGAGATCGGGCGTCCCGGTGATCGCCAGCCTCAACGGCAGCACCCCCGGCGGGTGGACCGACTACGCCCGCGCCATGCAGGACGCGGGCGCGGCCGCGATCGAGCTGAATGTCTACTACCTGCCCGGCGATCCCCCGCCCACCTCCCCTTCCCCCTACATCCCGGCGCGTGACAACGAGCAGCGGTACCTCGACATCCTGACCACGGTCAAGGCCGCGGTCAGCGTCCCCGTCGCGGTCAAGCTGACCCCCTACTTCAGCTCGTTCGGCGATATGGTTCTCCGCCTCGAGCAGGCCGGCGCGGACGGACTGGTCCTGTTCAACCGCTTCTTGCAGACCGACATCGACCCCACCACCCTGACCATCAGCACCGGATTCACGCTGTCCAGCCCGGCCGAGGCCACGCTCCCCCGGTCCTGGATCGCCCGGCTGCGCGGCCGGGTGCGCAGCTCGCTCGCCGCCAGCACCGGTGTGGAAACCGCCGATGACGTCGCCGCCTACCTGCTGGCCGGCGCGGACGTGGTCATGACGACATCGGCGCTGCTCCGGCACGGTCCCGGCCACGCGACCGCGCTGCTCGACGGGCTGACGGCCTGGATGGAACGCAAGGGATTCGGCCGCCTCGCGGAATTCCGCGGGATGCTCGCCCCGGCCGGCGACACCGAGGGAGCTTACGGCAGGCGCGGCTATCTCAGCGCCGTCGAACGGGCCACCCAGGCCTACGCCCCGATATGATCTCCCCGCTGGGTTTCGGGCGTCCAGATGTGGCCGCGGCGGATCTGTTGCGCGTAGCCTCGTGTGCCTAAGATCATCGGCAGAGGTACAGGGTAGCGGCAGTGACTAAGTCAAAGGAGATAGACATGGCTGGCATCGTTGTCGGAGTCGACGGCTCCGGTCATTCCCGCAAGGCCCTGGAAAGGGCCGCGGCCGAAGCGGCGGCCCACCACGCGCCGCTCACCGTGCTCGTCGTCCACCAGGCCGTCCGTGACGTATACGGATACGCGTCCCACTACCCGGAGGACGCCGCCAAGACCGCGAAGGCCAAGGAGGCGGCCCAGGCGGAAACCGACGAGGTGATCGCCGCGCTCGACGCCAAGCCGACCTCGGTCACGGTCACCTCGGTGCACGGCCTGCCGGCCGACGAGCTCGTCAAGGCGAGCCAGGACGCCGACATGCTCGTGCTGGGGCGGCGCGGCATGGGCGGTTTCGCCCGGCTGACGATGGGGTCGGTGAGCAGCCAGGTCGCCCAGCACGCGGCCTGCCCGGTCCTGATCGTGCCGCACGACGAGTAGCGCGGATTTAACGGGCCGAGTGGGCTCCGGTCATCATGGCCGCGAGGTCCTCGGGATGCAGGAAGGAGGGGGGCGGCGGCGGGCCCCAGGCGAACAGCCCCCGCGCCCCCTCCAGTTCCTCGGGCGTCCACAGCTGGTCGTCGATGATGCAGTCCATGTCGCTTTAGTACTCGGAGAAGTTGCCCGCCGGGTCCTTCAGACCATGCAGGCTCATAGCGCGCCTCCTCTGGTCCAGTTTCCCCGGCCGACCGGGGCCGTCCATACCCCGCGGGGTATAGCATGGCGGCCGTGAACGTGGACAGCGAAGAGCTCGCCGACGTGATCCGGCGGCTGCGCCGGGCGCAGGGCCAGATCGGCGGGGTGATCCGGATGATCGAGGACGGCCAGGAGTGTTCGGACGTGCTGACGCAGCTGGCCGCGGTGGCGCGCGCCCTGGACCGGGCCGGGTTCAAGATCATCGCCAGCGGGCTCTGCCAGTGCGTGCTCGACGAGCAGGCCGGCCGCGGCGACGCGGCCGCTGAGCGCGCTCGGCTCGAGAAGCTGTTCCTGGCGCTGGCCTGAGGGAATGTTTGCGGCTGCGTCGTTGTCGATACCCCTACGGGTATTTTTAACATATGGAGGCGACGATGGCGACGGTCGAGCTGACGGCCGAGAACTTCAACTCGACGGTGACCGGGGGCGGCCTCGTCCTGGTCGACTTCTGGGCCGAGTGGTGCCCGCCGTGCCGGATGTTCGGGCCGGTCTTCGAGAA
>Ga0335077_10013855_pt1 | contig 10076 bp, 3 predicted proteins | sample Lox_Sample_31_FD_207151 | JGI IMG/M metagenome (GOLD analysis project Ga0335077, IMG submission 207151) | Soil microbial communities from Loxahatchee National Wildlife Refuge, Florida, United States - Lox_Sample_3.1 | ecosystem: Environmental > Terrestrial > Soil > Wetlands | place: USA: Florida...
GGGACAGCGGACACGGTCCCGGTCCCGGTCTGGCGCAGGAACTTCCGGGTCGCCATGGTATTGCCGCCGAATCGCTGCCATGCCGGAGTCGCGTTCCCCACGATCAGGTCCCCGAGTACGGGCGATGCCGCCACGGTGTCCGAATGCGTTCCGCTCAACAGGTTGTGGTTGGACCCGCCGCCCGTCGCCGCCGCGATGGTGATGTTCACGCGGTCGTTGACGGAGTCGTCGGCCATCGTGAGTGTGACGTTCGTCCCTTCGATGAAGTTGAGACCGCGCCTCGTTCCGATGGCCGCAGCAGACTTCAGGACATTGACGGGTGCCGCGCTCGTTACGTCGGTCCCGGCGTGCGTGTGGGAGGGCAGGTCGCCAGCCACCAGCGTGTCCCAAGCGGGCAGCGCCGCGATGGTGCCGTTGCCCGTCTCGCGGAGGAACTTCCGGGTGGTGGTCGTGTTGCCAGCCACACGCTGCCAGGCCGGAGTGCTGTTGGCCGCGATCAGATCGCCCAGGACCGGCGATGCCGCCACCGTGTCCGGATGGGTCGCGCTCAGGAGGTTGTGGATGGCCGCACCGGACGCCGCCGCGATGGTGACGTTCACGCGGTCGTTCCCGGCGTCATCCGCGACCGTGAGGGTCACGTTGCCGCCCTCGATCAGGTTGATGCCGCGGCGCGTCCCCACGCTGGCCCCAGCCTTGAGGACGGTGTGGAGCGCCGCGCTCGTAATATCCGCGCCGGAGTGGGTGTGACTGGGCAGGTCGCCCGCGACAAGCGTTGCCACGGTTACGGCCGCGCCGACGCTAGCCTGCTTCAGGAAGCCGGGGCCGGTGGCGGAGAGGTCCGCGCCCGTGCCGCCGCGCGCCAGTGCCAGCGTGCCCGAGTTGATATCGCTGGCCGCGTGCGTGTGAACGAGCGCTGCCTTGCCCGCCAGATCCGTCGTCAGGTTCGTCACATCCGACTCCGGATGCGTGTGCGTGCCGAGCGCGATGGTGACGTTCACACGGTCGCTGGCGGGCACGTCCAAGAACGTAAGCCCGATGCTGGCACCCTGGATCAGGTTCAACGCACGGCGCGTCCCGACCGGAGTCCCGTTGTTCTGGATCGTGAACGGCAGCGATCCGGAGACGATATCGGACGCTGTGTGCGTGTGCGAGGGCAAGTCGGCGGCGAGCAGGAGCGTGCGCGCCGTAACGCGCCCCTTCTGATCGACCGTGACCTTCGGGTAGGAGCCAGGTGTGACCGGCGAGTCCGCAATCGAGAGGACGCCAGCGGCCACAGCTAGACCGCCAACGGCGTCGATCTGCACGATGCCCTTGGCGGCGGTCGTCGCGTTTGGATAGGAAAACGCGCCGAACGTCTGCCCCGCAGCGAAGTCGACCACGGCGTCCATCGCCAGATGGTTGTTCGCGCCGAGCGAGATGCCGAGGTCGCCGGAGTTGTCGGCCTTGCGCCACTTGACCGCCCCAGCGTTGGGCAGGCGTACCAGGCCGGTGCTGGATTTCGTTCCGCTGCCGAACTCCGCGCCGTCCGTGAACGTCTTGAGGCCGGTACACGTGACCGCGCCGTCCTTCCGGACATAGTTCCGGGCGGCGGCGGTGCCCAACTCGTTCTCGATAGCCAGCACCGCCGACTGGAGAGCGGTGATGAAGCCCGCGACCATGTTCGCCTTCACCGCCGCGCCGTTGTTGTGGGCGGCGGCGGTCGTCCCGAAGGCTCCACGCTGGCAACCCGTGAACGCCGTCCCGCTCTTGCCGGTGTAAACGATCAGTTCGTCGTCAATCGAGAGGATGCCGTAGCTCGCGGCAAACCCTCCGGACGTGGACGCCACGTTGATCGTGGAGTCGCCCGCCAGGACCGCGCCGGAGACGGTCGTCGCCAGTGCCGCGCCGGAGAACGCATCGACCGGCGAGTACAGGCTGGACGCGCTGTCGATTGCGCCAGGATAGTTAGCCATTGAGCTTCCCCTCTTTCAACTTGAACCGGTTAAGCGCCCCGCTGGGCGGCGCGATCACCTGGACCGCCGTTGCCACCTCCGCGGCACGCGCATAGTTCGGTTTGTGGTACACCGCCGCCGTGCCTTGTCCTTGCGACGTGGCGGTCGGCAAGGGCACCGGACGGCTGTTGAGGCAGAACTGGTCGAAGGCCCACAGGGCCATCGAATAGAGCTTCGCCGCCAGGAAGTTCGAATACGCCTGCGCGAGCGGAGGGTCCGGAGGACCGTACAGGCCCGCCAGATACATGCACTCCGATGCGGGCCGTCCCAGCGTGGCGTTCGCGTACGTCAACGACTGCTTTATCAGCGTGGCGTTCTTCTGCCACACGTCATAGTCGAATCCCTCGCACCGGAAGTACTTGATGCCGTACGAGGAGTTCTTCCATTCGTTCGGCAGGTTCACAACCATCAGGAGCTTCCGGTAAGCCGGATCGGGCGACGGTTTTCCCTGATTCGCATCCAGAGGCCACAGGCACTCGAAGACGGCGGTCGGGTGGTACGCGCGCACGTACCCCATCACGTTCTGGCAATACGACCAGATCCGGTCCCGCAGGAAGTTCGCAGTCTCCAGCGGGTGCGCCGGATCGCCCGCAGGATCATCCGTGTTGGCCACGAACGGCCAGATCTGGTGTCCCTTCGCCGCCGCGAACGCATCGATAGTCTCCTGGTCATAGAAGCCCATGCCGCCATTGGCATCCGACGCGCGGTTGTCGAAGTACCACCACTGCGTTTCGCCAAACTGGAGAGCGACCGGCAAGCCCGCCGCCGCCACCTCGTCCGCGCATTCCTTGTACATCTGGCGAAGGTAGTTCTGGACGCGCGTGCCGAAGTGCATCTGGTACGAAGGTGTCTCCAGGTACACGTCGGCCCCTTGCTGGACGACGCTGCCAGCCTTGTGGAGATACTTCGCGCGCATCCCTGCGGGCGGGTTGTAGCACTCCATCGAGAACGCGAACGACGCCGGGATGCCAGCCGCCGCGAACTGGCCCGCGAGATCCCGAATCCAGTTCCGCGCGCCTTCGGTCATGACCGGCGACACGGAGTCGAGCATCTCCCAATCGCCCTCCGTGCCAGCCACGCCGAGGTGGTCGGTGAGTGTGAGCGTCACGTGCGCGGAGGACGTGACCGCTACACCGGTGAACGTCTGGCTGGGCGCCTTGGCCTGAATCCGGAGCGTGGTGCTCGATCCGAAGTTGTCGTTGGCCCATGCGCTGGAGAAGATCGCGTTGATGGCCATCCGGAGTTGGGATGCGATGCTCTGGAGAGTCTCGCCGTACCCCATCGCGTGCGTGATGGTGGTCCCGGCAATCGAGATGGCGACCGTCTCTCCTGGCGTTGGGGTACCGGTGAACGCGACCGTGGCGTACGGGTAGCTCGCGCCGATCCGCTGCCGCTTGTTGTTCCAGAAGACGCCCATGTACACGTCGGCGTGGCCATTGAACCCGAGCTTCTGGAGTTGCCACAGCAGCCAGGCCGGGGGCTTCTTGTACCCGTGGTCGGTGTCGAAGTCGATGGCCAGCGACACGTCGCCGTACACCTGCGGCGCGTCCGGAAGGTCCTGCGGTTCGAGAGGCCACAGGTAATCGAAGTAAAAGAACGCTGTCGGCGTCGTGCCCCATGGTTCGATCCGCACCGTGTGACTTCCGGCCGCAACCCCTGTGGCGATCTGGAGGTTGACTGAACGGCCTCCGTATTCGTTGAGCACCGGATAGATGGTGCCCACGAACGCGCCGTCCACGTATACGCTCGCGAACGCGAAGTCGTTGCTGGCGACGTCGAAGGTGCCGAGGTAGAGGTCGTGCTGCTTCGGATACGAGTACGTGATCGACACGTCGCCTATGTCGGCGCGGTCGTTGTTCGGCGCGATCCGGCGCGCGTGTCCACCACTCCACCATTGGGAAGGCCACCCCGCGCCATAGGCGTAATGCTGCCATTTCGTGCCCGTGTACTTGCACCGCGCATCGGACGACTCGATGCGAGAGCTACCGCCGCCCACCTTCAGGCTGGCATCGCCGGTCACTGTGATGTTGGAGATGGTCGCGCGCCACTCCACGTCGGACGTGAAGCCGCTATCGGGAGGGAGCTTCTGGAGGCGCGTGCCAGTGGGCCAGGAGCCTGCCGTCGAGCCTTCATATCCACGCTGGACGCTGATGCTGGTCGAGCCGCCGGCCAGGAGCAGAATGCGCTCCTTGCTGGTCGGCGTCCCGATGAAGTACCGCCCACCAGTGAGATTCGATCCGTCGTCCACGCTCCAGGTGGTGTCGCCCGGATTGACCGGAGCAGTCAGGAAACACCCGTCCTCCAACTCCTCCTCCGCACGCTCGAAGCGGGGCGCGAACACCATGTAAATCTTCCAGCACTTGGTGGCATCGACCGCAACGCTGTTCTTGTCCGTGAGGGTGTTGAACGGCAACTCGATGTGGTACCGGATCGTGTTGTCGCCGCCCGCGAAGCGATAACTCGATCCGGAGCCATCGGTCCACTGGAAGCCCTGCTGGGTGTCGTCCTCCGCGCCGCCGTTCGTGCGCCCGTGCGTCACTACCACGCGATCCAGATTCCCGAGCTTCCCGTAGATCGTCCCATCCGATGCGGCGGGCTGGAACTCGAGGTGGACCGATCCGGACTGGTAAGTGGCGCCCCCGCCCATTTCGGCTTTGATGACGCTCGATTGATCCGGGCCGAACCTGCCCGCCACATCGCCGGAGTCGTGCGTGTTGATGATGTCCGCGAGCTTCTTGGCGAGGTGGTACGCTTCAGTCTGGCGGCTTACGTACGACTTGTCGGCGTGCGTCTTGCTGATGTATGCATAGAACTTCCCAAAGACGCCAGAGACGATGTGGACGAGTTGCACCGTTTCAAAGTTCGTCCCGCCACGCTCGATATCGATGGTGTCTCCCTCCGCGAATCCGGTCGTGTCGTAAACGTAAAATTCGGTAAGACCACCTGCGGGGTCCGGAGCGACGTTCCCCAGGATCTGCGTCTCCAGACGGCAGTCCGTGCTCGTCACCGTGTACCGGGTGTCGCGAAAATAGAGATGCAGCCAATCGATCCCGCCGTCCAGTATCTCGCTGCCCGAGACTTCAGCCCACATGCTGGCGGACGTCTGCTCGCCGGCGATGACAGTGGCGTGCTTGAGCAGGGACACCTCGTGGGTGTCGGCAGGGTTGCGCCCGTCGTTACAGATGAACGTGATCGCGTCCCACGCGACGGACGGGTATTTGGCTGCATCGAACCGCATCGCGCCGTCTAGATCGTGGTCGTACTCGATATCGAACGCCAGCGTGATGCCCGATAGGTCCGTCCGCGGCAGGTGCTTCAACCGGAGGTGGTTGTAGTAATCGTACGCGTGGTACAGTTCGAGGACCGCGAAATCCTCCGCGCCCTGGAAGATACCGGAGATTGACACACCGGTTGCGGACGCATCGTGGAGCGTGGTCGTCGCGGCGCGACCGGTGAAGCCCTGCAACTGGAAGTTGCGACGGGGATCGAAGATTCGGAGGGGCTCAGAATCCATATAGTTTTGAATCGCCAGCGGAAGGGACGCTCCCTGGACTTGTTACCGTGACGATGCCGGCGCGACGATGGGCCGGACCTGGACATCTCAGCAACGCGCGTTCATCCGGCCACTCGGATTGGCCAACCGCCCAGGAGGGAGGTGAACCGAACCGTCCAACCGTCCTCGTCACGACGCTCTGCGAGGCGGGCCTGTCCAAAACTCAGGAGCAATTATGCCAAGAGTGAAAAATGCGAATTGCGCTTGCAGCGCCCCGGCCATCAGGCCAAGAGAAGAGCCGCTGGTGTAAGGTGGCCTGAAGTACAACACTTTCCTTGGCCGTGCGCGAGGCGCCAATGACTACAGGTGCAGTCGGAGAGCCGAGACCGGCATGCCGACTATCGGAAGCAAGTGCGGGCGCAAGATCCGTGCCTACGGTGCGTCGACCGCGAACATAGGCAACGAGCATACCTTCTTGCATAGCCCAAGCATAGTCGCCATTGACGAACCGCTTAATTCCGCCATCGCAATAGTGCTTGCCTATCGGATGATCATCGTCTACCGGCTTGCATTCCGCGAAAAGGCCATCGTGAGACGGCAAGATCGGAAGAGACTCGCGCTCCAAGAGGAATATCACCAGGTCCGGTTTCTTTGCCGGATGCGTACCATCGTAATTCGTGACTTCCGGTGCCCGAATGACATTTCTAATGCGGCGACGGTCGAACCCTGCAACTTCCCGGCTACCGAGCAGCCTATTCTCCAGTATCCAATGCAGTTGCCTCGTGATTTCGTCTTCGTTGGCCTGAGCGAGGCCAAAGCCAGTGGGCGGATTTGCGCGAAGTAGCTCAAATGCTTTTACAAGTGCCCGATGTGTGGTTAGAATGACGCGCAACGGGATCTGGGGATGCGGCAGCTCATAGTCCGGAATTGCAGTGAAAAAGCCGAACACACTCATTGCGCAGGGAGAGGAAAAGCATCCAAATGGCGCCGCTCGATGTTCAGGCTGCACAGTCGCGCCCGGCTCCGAGTCCAAAACCGGCGCTGATTGAGGATTCCAACGAGGAGTCCCCCGTCCGGCACCCGGAGCACAATTCGGCTCGCTCCAGTCTTGCCAGCTTCGACCATCAAGCGCTTCAGTAGCTTGTGGGTGTCGCCCAATTCGTCGCCGGCAAGTGTCACGGCCACGAACCTCCAAGGCGGATACCACTCGCCCGCGTCGAGCACGCGGACAGCGCATTTTTGATCCGCGACCTGGAACAGCGGCTGCAGCATGTCCTCCAGATAACCGCGGAACACTTCTAGGTCTTCGGGGCCTGCCGGCAACTCTGCGGGTTGACGAATGGAGCGATATGGGCCACAGAAAGTAACGGTGTCCCGCACGACGGTGGCATCATGTTCATCAAGCCCATAGAGTTTGAAGATGAATTCATCAATTTCGCCCCAGGGCTTTGTGACTCGGGTTTCCAACGCCTGGGCAAGCTCAATCGTGCGGCGCTTATCGGCGTCGGAAAGCCGAGTTGGATCGGGGAAGGGGAATGCTTCTACGTCTTCTTTGAGTATCGTTCGGAAGCTCGCTCCTTGGCGTGAGCTTCTCATCAAGCAAAAATACTGATACATACTGCTGTGTAAAGCGAGGTAAAGAGCGGACGCGATTACCTGCCCATCAGGGGATGTGGCGGCGGAGAAACCATAGTTGCTTTTTGAAAACGCTACCGCGAGTTGCCTTGAGACGAACGCTTTGGGCTGTTCTCTTGCCTCATTCCTAGGTGCCTGCGGAATGATCACCAGCGGGGGCTGATAGAGTCGCTTGTCTCGTGGTCGATGAGCTGTTTCCCTATGGTAGCGGTCACGCCAGTTAGGCAGCTGGTCGGGTTGGATCAAAAACCCACTCGCTGGCACCTCGAAATCTGGCAGACTGCAAAGGACGTCGGCCGGCTGTTGCTTTAGCCCAGGCGACAAGTTGTACCCTTCACCAGAATACAAGCCGTTCTTTGTCCAGTACTCAGAAACGGAACTTTGAGGCAACCTGTCGACTACATCGATGTCAAGTACGGTGCCTACGGCGAGCGCCTTTAGTAGCCACGGCTTCTCCACGACGGTTCGGGCGGAAACCGTTTCGGCCGCCTGATAGTCGAGCCGAAACTGGCCGCGAGTGCTAAGACGGTTTTCACGAATTGGAGTGGCAAAATGAAAACGATGGTCCGGCCGCGGCAGAGTATTCCGAGCAAACAGGAGGATGAACGGCAGGTCCATCTTGGGCCATACTGGCGTCTTCTCCAGATCCGAACCGTTTAGAATTCCGGTCACCGCCAGTCCGAGCATGATTGCGTCGCGAGCAGCTTTGCCTTTGGCGCTTTGCTTAAGGATGACGCGGCCTGGTAACGCCATGGCGATGATGCCGCCCTGCTTCGACCATTCAGTCGCGCGCCAGAGAAACGGCAGGTCGGGGTTGTTGTCCGGGTTTGTGTAGCCCCTCGCGACCGCTTCGAGGCCGCGCGCGGTGAGCGCGCGACGCGTCAAAGCGGTAAATGCAGCGTTGGTTTCAGCGACCTGCTTCCTATCATCTGTCCTGACCTTCGCATCCGTTGCCGTGGCTCGCAGTCGAGTCCAGGGAGGGTTCGTCACTACGATATCGAAGAAATTGTTGAAAGCCGCCGGTACTTCGGGACCGAGGCTGCCCATCGTAAATCCGTGCTGTTGGTCTAGTTCACGACCGCCAAAATTGAACAATACTTCATCTCGCAGTGGCCGTGGAAACTTGAGACTGCGTGGTGGTCGCTGAGTCGAATTGAGTTCGATCGCGGATATGTATAGAGCTAAAGCCGTCAATCTTAGGGCAGATTCACTTACCTCAAAGCCCCGTAGTTGCTTGTAAAGGATCCTCTGAATGGTGCGTGTATCCGGTCTGGTGCCCAGTTTCTCCCAGTTCCTGCGGACAAGTTGACGGAAAGCAAGAACGAGAAACACGCCGGCACCACATGCCGGGTCGAGCACGACCGCGTCAGCTGGCTGTTTCAGTCCTGCGAACGCCTCTTCCACCAAAATCCTGGCGAGGTGTCTCGGCGTGTAATACACACTAGTTTCTTCTGCATGCTCCTCATCCCACTGGTGGCTGAATGTTTCATAGACCTGGCTCAACACGCCAATTGGAATATGGGCGAAGTCAAAGTCGTCCCAATCCAACGCAGTCTGAAATTGGGTGCCGCCCACGTGTTTCCATCCTTGAAGAATTGCCTCCAAGTGCCTGAACAGTTGTTGGCCTGTTGCCAGGCCTGCATCGCGGTAGAAACGTAGGTATATGCGGAGTCGCTCCTCCGAACTGGTTTCTGGGGTCAACCCCTGGACCAACGGAAGCAAGTCGCCGTTAAACGTCTCATCGAGCCAGCAGGAGGTGGCAGCAGCATTCTCCGCATTCGAAAAGGCGTCCTTCAAGCCGTCGGCTCCGGGGGAGATCTCGGCAAGTTCTGAGGGTAAGACGATGCGGCGGTCGATCAAGAAGCGGAAGAACAGTGCGCGGCCCGTCGTGGAGAGCACTTCCAAACCACGCATCGGGCCGGCCTTATCCTTTCCCCCAGCAAGTTGCGTGGATGCCGCAGTGAGGAGTCCATAGATGCTCTCGTACACGTAGTCTGCTTGCTCTGGACGCCCCGGCAGATCGAAGGTCCCCGTCGCGAGGCTTTGGAAAAAAACCTGCGCATCCGGGTCGGATACCTGAATTGTCTTGAAGTTCGCTTCCGCAAGAGCCTTGCGATCAAGATTGATAGGATAAACGTCAAGTGACCCTGGCCTCACTACGCCGAGGCAGGCATGTTCGCTGCGGTTCGCGAGCAGTGTTTGCAGTTTCTGAACCTGCGCGAGTTGCAGCGGTGCCTGGCCTTCTTCACCGGCGTCGTCGACCAGATACAGTAGCGGTCTGCCCTGAAACTCCGCTACCGCATCTGGCAGCAGGAGAGTGCCCGTTTTGGCGGGTACCAAGTCCAAGTACTCCAACTGGGATGCGTTAATCTCAGAGTCCAGCAGGATCAGTTCTGGACACCCCAACGCGTTCGCGAGCCTTTTCAGGCGACCGACCTTCGGGGAGGTATGGGCGTCTGGCATGTGTCAGACCTTCCTAACAACCCCAACCAATGCACCTAGCACCCGCGCTCGCTCAGCGGCGGCGGGGGAAACCTCAATGTCGCGGAACATGGGGTTCTCTGCTTTTAACAGAAGCCCTTCCGGCCTGCGATACACGTGCTTGAGCGTCGCCTCATCCTCAATCAGAATAGCCGCAATCGCTCCATCTTTCACCTCCTTCATCGAATCAAGAACCGCGATATCTCCGTCGAGGATACCGGCACCCTCCATGCTCCTTCCGTGCACGCGGAGAGCGAAAAGACCACTTCCATGAAAGATGTCGGCCGGTAGAGTGAGCAGTGCTTCAGCGTCTTCGTGAGCAAGACTGGGGTGCCCAGCGGGAATCCTGCCAAGCAGTGGCACGCGGGCCGAATCCTGATCACCCGCACCCTCGTGTCGGACCACCACCAGTCCACGGGAACGTCCCGGAACACGGTGGATGAGGCCCTTCTTTTCGATAAGGCGAAAATGCTGAC
>Ga0335077_10013856_pt1 | contig 10076 bp, 6 predicted proteins | sample Lox_Sample_31_FD_207151 | JGI IMG/M metagenome (GOLD analysis project Ga0335077, IMG submission 207151) | Soil microbial communities from Loxahatchee National Wildlife Refuge, Florida, United States - Lox_Sample_3.1 | ecosystem: Environmental > Terrestrial > Soil > Wetlands | place: USA: Florida...
CGCACGACGTCGCCCTTCCCGGCGACGAGCTGTTCTTCTCCGCCGTGCACCTCCACGGCGGCCCGGCACCGGTGCGCCGCTTCCTGCCCGAGCTGATCGACCTGATCTGGCAGCGCACGATCGACCCCGGCAAGGTCTTCGACCTGAAGCTTCCCCTGGACGACGCCGCCGCGGCGTACCAGGCCATGGACGAGCGCCGCGCGATCAAGGCGCTGCTCCAGCCGTGAATCCGCCACTCCCTCAGGTCGTCAGCCCTCGCCGCCGCTCCGAGCGCAATCACCCGTGACATCCCGTGCTCAAGGAAAACCATTTGGCTATGACGGCCGACGGCCCCGTTCACCAGGCCGAACGGGGCCGTGGCCCCGCGCTAAAGGTCCAAGGATGTCGCTTTCTTCAGGAGTAGCCGGGCTCGTTGATCGCGGGACCGGAGAACTCGTGCGCCCCCGATCCGACGTGGAAGACCGCCTCCCGGGCATCCTGGGCTCCCGGGAAGCTGGTAACCGACGCGGGCGGGTTGCCCGTGGCGTCGCGGACCTCGGCGGGGTGGCTGCTAGGGATGCGGACGGTGGCCGTGACGTTGGGTGGCAGCTCCGCCCAGTACGTGAACCGGCTTGGGTGCCGTTTCCAGCCGGCCCTGATCGTGCCCCGGACGGACCGGTAGCTGCCGCGGGCCCAGTCCAGTGACCCGCCGGGGTGCGGCCGGAGCAGCAGCCGGCCGAAGCCGGCGGTGCCTGGCTCCTGGTCGATGCCGAGGAGGAACCGGTAGAGCCATTCGCCGACCGAGCCGAGCGAGTAGTGGTTCAACGAGTTCATCCAGGGCGACTGGAGGCCGCGCTCGGCGGTCCAGCCGTCCCAGCGTTCCCAGATCGTGGTGGCGCCATGGTCGATCATGTACCGCCAGGACGGCATGGTGTCCTGCTCGAGCAGCCGGTAGGCCGCCGCGGTGTGGCCGGTGGAGCTCAGCACCGGCAGCAGGTACCCGACGCCGGCGAACCCGGTGGTCAGGTGCCAGCCCGCGGCCCGGATCGCCGCCATGAGGCGGTCCGCTGCGGCGGCCCGCAGGTCGTCGGGGACCAGGTTCATGTGCAGGCCCAAGACGTAGGCGGTCTGGGTGCCAGAGGTGACCTGGCCGTCGGCGGCCACGAACGCGTCGGTGAACGCGGCGCGGATCTTCGACCACAGCGCCCGGTACCCCGCGGCGTCGCCGGGCCTCCCGGTCGCGTCGGCGATCTCGGCCATCAGCGCCGCGTCGTGTGCCCAGTAGGCGGTCGCGAGCAACTCGTGCGGGGTGTCGTCGTCGCCCGGGGCGAGCCAGTCGTTGTAGCTGTTCCCGAGCTCCCGGGCCCTTAGGTAGTCGGGGTTGGCCCGCTCCAGGAAGTCCATCCACCGGGTCATGGCGCCGAAGTGCCGGTCCAGGACCGCGGTGTCGCCGTACATCTTCCACACCGTCCACGGGACGATCACCCCGGCGTCGCCCCAGGCCGGCGCGTCGGCGCCGGCGAGGGTGAGCCGGGGGGCGACGTCCGTGAAGGCGCCGGAGGGCAGCTGGGCGTCGGCCACGTCGTCCAGCCACTTGCCGAAGAACGCGGCGACGTCGCGGTTGTAGCAGGCGGTGCGAGCGAAAACCTGGGCATCGCCGAGCCAGCCGAGCCGCTCGTCGCGCTGCGGGCAGTCGGTGGGGACGCTGATGAAGTTGCCCCGCTGGCCCCAGTCGATGGTGCGGAACAACCGGTCCAGCCAGGGCAGGGAGGGCTCGAGGTTTCCGGCCGCGAGCGTGTCGGAGTGGACAACCCGGGCGGTGATGTCGGCCTGCTCGATGTCGCCGGGGTAGCCGGTGATCTCGGCGTAGCGGAACCCGTGCAGGGTGAACCGCGGCTCGAGCACCTCGAGGCCGCCGCCGGTGGTGAACTCGTCGGTAGCCCGGGCGGTGCGCAGGTTGTCGGTGTACAGGCTGCCATCGGTCGCGAGCACCTCGCCGTGCCGGATCCGGACGCATGCCCCCAGCGGTCCGTCGACGCTGATCCGCAGCCAGCCGGTCAGGTTCTGGCCGAAGTCGACGATGTGCCGGCCGTGGTCGTCGGTGGCGATGCTGCACGGTGCGATTCCCTTTCACGGGAGCTCTCCGCCTCGCGATACCGGGCTCTCACAAATCGGCACAGTTGCGACGCGGCGTCCATACCCGTTCAAGGTCGGCAGGAGACGGCACCCGGCGTCCGCCATCCAGGACACGGCCCTTCCGGCGATTACAGCGCCGCCCCAAGGCAGTCACCTAATGCCGCCCGAACATAACCCAGCCTGACCGCCAGCCTCAGACACCACCCGCGCCGCTACGCAAACATCACCATCCCGGGCACCTCGCTCCGAGGTTACGTGCATGAGACCGCAGCAGTCAGCAAAGAACTGACAGCGCCAAAGTGACCACCCGGTGTCGTCCGGAACTGAGTTATTTGCATGCCGCTACCGGCATAGCCCGGTGGTTGGCCGACGCCCGGATCTGCCGAGATGAGTAAGTTATCCTGGCGCATATCTATGTAGGTTCCAGAATGCTCACTCAAGCTCTCTCGACCTTTCGCCCGTCACAGTGCGGCCTTTTCCATCGTTGCGGCAGCAAATCAGATCGCCGAATCGGCGCTGGTGAACCGTCAGGTGCAAGTATGCGCGACGCGCATATCAGCCATTCCAGTACGGAGCCCGGGGCCGGCTCCGAAAAGGGCTGACTGGCCGACGGACCACGAGGTAGCAAGGCGAAGCGAGCGGTTTTTTCAGACCGCCGCCATAGGTACTCCGAACTTCGGATATGCGGCTAGCGGCTGAACTTCGCCCCATATTCGCCAGAACTTCCGGACCTGGCTCAAGTAGTGAGCTCGGGAGTCGCGGTGACGAGGCCGAGGGCGTGGCGTCGGGCCATCCAGTTTGCTGAACACTGCGGCGAGGGCAACCGGCAGGGTCATTTCTCCTATTATTCACATTCCGGCCAACCAGGATAATCCCGGAAACCTGTCTGGCCAGGGGTGCGCTCGAGCGTTGACTCCACCTGCGTGTCCTGCTAACGTCACGGAAAGACTCAAAACGCCGCAGTTGACTGCGGGTACATTACCGGATGCGCGTCAAGGTCAGCGGGCCCGGAGATGTGATCTGCTTTCTTTCCGATCAACAAACAATCTTGAGACCGGTCTTGAAGGAGTTATCCGGCATTGCAGGTCAGCAAGGCGGCTGTCATTACCATGCCAGCGGAGGCCCGCTGGCATGCCCCGATCCGGGAACAGCACGCACAACGGGGCCGCCTAGGCAGTCCACCACCTGAAGGCTCCCGGGCCGGGAGTCTAAAAATGCTCCTGACACAGGACCCGTCCGCGGCCTAGGAGGGGAACAAACATGGCGATCAGGTCTCACGGGCGGCGCGGCGCGCTGCCGCCGGACCGCACCAAGCCGAGGATCAACCTCGGGCCGGCGATCCGGGGCAGAGCGCCGAGCCAGGCCCACTTCGGGCACATCCCGGTGATCGGGATGCTCGGCAACGACGAGTGGGGCGACTGCGTGGACGCCGGGGCCGGGCACATGGCCGAGGCGCTGTCATTCTACGGCCAAGGCCAAGAGATCCAAGTCACCACCGCCCAGGCGCTGGCGATGTACTCGGCCGTCGCCGGTTTCAAACAGAACGCCGGGCCGCCCGGCAATAACCCGACTGACAAAGGCTCGACACTTCAGGCCGGCCTGGAGTACTTCTACAAGACCGGCATCGCGGGGATCAAGATCGCCGCGTTTGGCGAGCTGGAGATCGACAACACCAACCAGTGGCAGCAGGCGCTGGCCACCCTCGGCCCGCTGATGCTCGGCGTCGGCGTCGGGCACGCCGAGGAGCAGGCGTTCGACAACGGCAAACCGTGGACCAAGGCGTCCGGTGCGGGCCGGATCCAGGAGAATCACTGCGTCATCCTGAGCGGCTACCAGCCCGGCATGTACTGGTGCTATACCTGGGGCGGTCTGCAAGGCATCACCCCGCAGTGGTTCCAGGTCAACGCCTGGGAAGTGTGGGGCGCGGTCTCGCAGGAGTGGGTCTCGAATGTGACCGGCCACGACCCGGAGGGGGTTGACCTCGCCGTCCTGGGGCAGCAGTACAGCCAGGTCACGGGAAAGCCCAGCCCCTTCAGCTAGGCTGACCCCGACACTGGAACCTACGGCGATCGTCGCGGCCTGGTACCCTAACGGTCGCCGGTCCAGACCCAGACCTGCTCCAGCATCGAGAACATGTAGGTGCTGTAGGCTGAGAGCCCTCGGCGGAGCTGCTGGTGCTGGTGCTCGCGATGACCGCGATCGGCTCGGCGAAGCCGGCGGAGCGGTCCTGCAGACCGCTCTCATACCTCTCTTGACCAGGCGCTACAGTTCCGGACTTCTGAGCTTCGCCGCGTATTCGCCGAGAATGGCCAGCGCCGCAGAAGATCCCGTTCTGCGTGCCTCCAACGAACGGACCGAAGGGACCTATCCCGGTACGGACCGGCGGGTCGGCGCGCGGTTATCAGCCGATCTTTATGCCATCGACTGCCTCGCCAGCCCCGGCTACGACGGGCAACCGGCTGTATATTTATACATCGCTGCGCTTGAGGTGAACGTCCTCAATCGCCGCTGGCCGGGCGGAGCCATCGCTTCGGCGGAAAGCCTGGTCGCGTGACGTGCCCGTCGATGCTTTCGTGATCTCACTCCAGTAGCCGGCGAACGCGCAGCGCCATGCTGACCAGCCAGGACGCGGGAGTTAACCAGAGGTCACTGGGTGAGCTGACGGGTGGTCAGGGTGTGGCCGGCCGCCCTGAGCCGGGCGGCGAGCGCGGCGCCCATCGCGGTGGCCGGTGTCAGGACGCCCGCCCGGCCGGGCAGCTGGTCCCGGTCCAGCGCGAGGCACAGCGCGGCTTGGCCGAGCATCACCGAGGTGGCGGCGTATCCCGGGTCGCCCTGGGCCTCGACCGCGGCCAGGTACCGCACCCCGGCCGAGGTCCGGGTATGGATCTGGATGCGGAAATAGCCGGTGCTGCGGGTCTTCTCGCCAGGGCCCTGGCCCGGCGCCGGCAGCAGCCGGCCCAGCAGCGCCCGGGACGGCCCGAACTCCAGCCCCGCCTGCACGGTCTTCAGCCCGGCACCGGTCATGGCGGCCAGCAGGGGCGCGGCCGGGCTGGCACTGAACCCGGTGACTTCCCGGTAGCGGAACCGGCGGCCATAGGCCCAGCCCTGCAGCGCGTTGCTGCGGCGCACCACGCGGGTGTTGACCCCGGCCATGGCGAACGGGCCCATCCACATCCGCAGACCGCCGTCATACCGCACCCAATCCAGGTCGCGCTCGTCGCCCAGGTCGGGTTCGGCCGCGCGGTCAGGGCTCAGCGCATAGGGGTCGGCGACCATCTGGCGGCGCGCAGCGCTGGCCCGTACCTCGTCCTGCTGGCCCATCAGCGACGCCAGCGTCCCGCCGCTGATCCCGCCTCGCAGCGCCATCACCGCCAGCGTGGTGTCCTGCAGGTCGCCGGCGTCGTCGGCGCGGGCCGCCAGGTGCAGCAGCAGCACCCCCAGATCGGACGGGACCGAGTCGAACCCGCAGCCGTGCACGATCCGGGCGCCCGACCGAGCGGCCACGTCATAGCAGTGGTCGATGCTGTCCCGGATGAACAGCACCTCACCGGTCAGGTCCGCGTAGTCGGTGCCCGCCTCGGCGCAGGCCCGGACCAGCGCCAGCCCCTGGGCCCGGTAGGGCCCCACCGTGCTGACCACCACCCGGGCCGCCCGGGCCAGCGCCGCCAGCGAGGGCGGATCGGCCGAATCGGCGACCAGCAGCGGCCAGGCCGCCGCGGCAGCGCCCAGCCCCGCCCGGACCTCGGCCAGCCGCCGCTGCGACCGCCCGGCCAGCCCGGCACGGACACCGCCCGGCGCATGCCCGGCCAGATACCCGGCCACCAGCCGACCGACGAAACCGGTAGCACCGAACACCACCACGTCCAGCTCACGGTCCCCACTCACCTGCTCATCCTAGGCATACCGGCACCAGCCGGGCCGGGGGCGCCGCAGGACCGGAGAAGACGTCCGACATTGCCGATGAGCGCGAGATTGCTTAGGGACCCTGTATTAGGATCGGCGCTCAGTAGTACCGATCGCGCGCATACGAAGAAGCTGCGAAATCTTGTACGGCTCACCTGGACCGATTACTGCATTGTCATCATTACTCCACATTCGCATCGCGTCTTCCTCGTCAACTGTCCCGGGTTTATTTGTCGGCAATACTGGTTGGCTTCCCGGGGGCTTGAGCTGCGTCTAAACTAGTTGACTGGACTGGATGCGCGGGCATCGGCAAGGCTCGCGGTGACGAAGTGCATGGAGTTTCCGTCTAGGTGGCCTCGCGGAATATTCCGATCTCATCTCCAAATGCCACTGCCCAGCCGTCACCCGGCAAGCGAGAGACCGTTTTAATCTCGTAAGGAAGGCTCCAGCTTAAGCTGATTTGCATCCCTGGTTCGCCGTGCCACAACGAAAAGACTCCGCCGTCGCCTCCCAATGCGACATTAATTGCATGGTCATCGGCATCATCGCTCAGGGCAACGGTAGTTATTTCCTGGTCCCAGTAGGTTGCCAGTCACGGAGTCGCCGTCGGCGAAAGGTAATGTGGCTTATGCGAAACCCCGGGTATTCCCAGCCTACCCGCCCTCGTCCGGATTGTTTCGGAACATGACGAAACGCCGCATCAAATAATAGGCAACGGCTTCCCGGATCGATAGAAAGGAGGTTTCCACACCAAAACCTTTCACGACGGAGAAGCCGTTGCGATTTGATCGCATGTCAGGACTGGACGAAGAGCAACTCGACGAACTAGAAGAGCGCGTTTCAGGACTCCTCGAAAAGCCGTGGGTTAAAGACACAGGGCGACTGCGGGAACTCACCTTCCGGGAAGCGCTCGTAGTCACCTGCGGCTACACGAGGCAGAACATCATCGAGGATGTCTGGGCCGATATATTTGACGTGGATCAGTCGACGATTTCGCGAATCATCACGTTCCTCACCCCGCTGGTCGAGCGGGCGACCGCGGAATTCAGGCCGGCCCCGGAGGAAGCAGCCGAAGCTACCAGGGATGCGATCGCGCTGGTAGACGGCACACTGTGGCCGTGCGGGCCCTGCTGGAGATCGTGCAACGTGACAATGCCGCCGCCGATGGCGGGCGGACCTACGACGAGCGGGCGCACGCCCTGTACGTCAAGAACCTGTCGGAGTACGACCCGGAAACCCGCAAGATGTTGGAGGAGAATCTCCGCCGGCAGGATGCCTTGCTCGCGCGCTATGCCGATCGGGCGCCGACCCCCTATCAGTCTCTTATCGACTACGTCAAGCTGGCCCAAGCCAAGGACCGCATCGACGACACCCTTCGGCGCGTCGGGATTTATAAGCCCTGCGACAATCTGGTGCTCGGGAGTGCCGAGAGCCGCCATCTGAATGCCATGACCGCGTACTCCCCAGGTAACTGGATAGGTCCCTGAATTGGCTCGGGGCGGCCGTTCGGGCAGCAGGCGGGGCTGCATCACTTCCAGCGGCGGTCGGCGTAGTATTTGCCTGCCATCTCGTGCCCTGGAGGACAATTGCGGCGAGGCGAGGTCTGGTGGGTCGAGTTCGATGAGCGGCGGCCCGTCGTGCTGCTGTCGGAAGAAGGGCCATCCGGGTTCCGCGCGATGCAGGTCGTCGCTCCGGCGGGCGTCGGCATCTCCGGTCTGGGCGTTGAGGTGGCAGTCGGCGTTCTGGAAGGACTGCCCTTCGAAGGCGTGCTGCGGCTCGTGTTCCCGCGCCCGGGCTTTACCCCGTGCACCTGGCTGACCACCTTGAGCCGGGACGACCTGATCGAGCGGGCGGGCGCGCTGTCCCCCGCGAAGCTCAGCGAGATCGACGATGCCCTCCGTGCCGCCGGGCAGGGGACGGAGCGGGCTCCGGCGGCTGGGTGAGTATCAGGTGGTGCCGGGGATCCAGGGATTGCCCTCGGCGGCGCGGGTGAGGGCGCCGGGCCAGCCGACACGGTGGCGGGCGGCGGTGGCGAGGCAGGAGCGGATCGCGCAGAAGGTCCCGGCTCCGGACATGGAGCGCATGCAGCCGGAGACCTTGATCCGCAGCTTGCTCATCCTGATGACCTGTTCCGCCGGGTTGTTCGTGAACGCGACGCGCAGGTCGCGGGCAAACCGCAGGTAATCTGCCTCGCGGGCGTGCATCCTGGTAGCGAGGGCGTGCCGTTTTTCCTGGAGCTTGCGGTGGCGGCCGGCGTTGAGGACGATCCCGGCGGCCGGGGCCGTGCGGTACCGGTCCTCGTGCTCGGTCAGGGCTTCGGGGTCGATGGCGTTCTTCCCGGCGGCGCGGGCGGCCCCGGCGGCCTCGTCCAGGGCGAGCAGCGCGTCGATGGCCTGCTGCGCCCGCGCCCGGTCCGGGTCCGTGCCGGTCTCGGTGACCGCGACGAGCTCCCGCAGGACATGGGCACCGCACACGGCGCGGCCCGCGACGTTATCGAAGGTGTCATACGGCTTCCAGGCGTCATGGACGGCGATGCCGGTGAAGAACGGCAGCACCCGGCGGCCGTCATCCCGTCCTTCCCGCGCTTGGCATGCACGGTGACCAGCACGAACTTCCCCCACGAGGCGGAATGCACCCAGGCGAGCCCCCCCCGCGGCGCCGAACCCGGTCTCGCCGGAGTGCGCGGCCTCCGCGCTGGCGGGGTACAGGGTGATCGCGGCCAGCGCGGGCGCGATCACCCCGGCGGTCTTCTTCGCGGCGCTGGCGAGCGCGCCGGGCGACGGCGCGCAGCCGAACAGGTCGCCAAGAGCCTGGCAGGCGCGGTCCCGCGACAGGAACTGGCCGTGCCACCGGTAGATCCCGGTGCCCATGAGCCGCGGCCCGTACTGCACCGGCGCGGTCACCCCGGCGGGAGCTGCCGCTTTCGTCTCGTGCCCGCAGCCGCACAGCAGCGTGAGCATCTGGTGCCCGGTGACCTCGGCCCTCACCGGCGGGATGCCGGTGACCTGGCGGCGCTCGACCGCGGTCACCTCCGCGCCCTTCAGGGACTCCCCGCAGCAGCCGCACCTCGCCGGCCGGTGCCGCACCCCCTCATCAAGATGGTCCGTGAGCGGCATCGCCGCCCCTGGCTGGCCCTTCGGGCGGCCCGGCTTCCGCCCGGACTTCCCGCGCAACGACTTCGGTGACGGCTTCGCCAGGCCGTCCGACGACGGCGGCTCCGAGGAGTTCCGCGAGTTCGGGACGACCCGGGCCGCCAGGTCCGCGACCTGCGACCCAAGCCCGGAAAGCTGCTCCCGCAGCACCGCGATCCCTGCGTCCTGCCCCGCGATCCGCTCGTCCCGCCCGGCCAGCAGCTCCCGCAGCCGCGCGTTCACAGCACGAAGCCCCGCAGCGGCATCGGGAACACCAGGCACCCCGGGCACGCGCCGAACTACACCACGACTCCGCACGCCCCGCAAATAAGCAGCCATCGAACCTCTGCAGTCAGCAGAAACGAACCGAGGACAAGGGGGAAGGGTTCAGGCAGACCTATCTAGTTACCGGCCGGGTAGTCCCTCGGTCAGCCGCTGCACCACGCCCAGGCCCTTAAGGGTTCAGGCCTGACCAACCCGCAGATCGGCGAGCGACAGTACAGCTCGCCGCCCAGGTCACCCGCAACCGCCCGGCTCTGTCCGCTCCCCCGAAGCAAACCGCTGAAAGCAGCGGTATATGGCCCAACCCCGGTCCCGTGCGACGACGACGGGATCCGCCGGATGGCGGATGTCTCATGCTGCCCGGGGCGGCATGGTAAAGATGACGTCGCTGCGGGAAGGCGACGGTCGCCGCGGTCGGCGCAGGCTGATCGTCACGGAGGAATTATGACGAACCCCATCATGCCGCCGGGTCCGGCACGACTGACAGAGGACGGACAGTGCCCGCATCAGCCCCCGTGCCCAGGTGCGCTGGAACCAGATCGCCTCGCTGCCCGGCTGGTCGCTCGTTACCCCGACCAGGGCTGGAGCCTGCTGTGCAACGGAGTAGTGGTGCGCGACGACGGCGACCAGCTCCTTCCAAACGGC
>Ga0335077_10013859_pt1 | contig 10074 bp, 10 predicted proteins | sample Lox_Sample_31_FD_207151 | JGI IMG/M metagenome (GOLD analysis project Ga0335077, IMG submission 207151) | Soil microbial communities from Loxahatchee National Wildlife Refuge, Florida, United States - Lox_Sample_3.1 | ecosystem: Environmental > Terrestrial > Soil > Wetlands | place: USA...
ATCTGTACGCGGTTGATGCTCGACGAGCCGGCCTTGACGGGACGCCATTGAATGGTGCTGCCCGCCAGCGCGAACACTCCCGTGCCGTTCATGTCCCGCCGCAGCGCCTCTTTGGGGATGGTGAGTGCATTCGCCACCACGCTGGCGCGGATCGCGGCGTTCACATTGGTGCCCGGCACCAGTTCCCGCCCGGGATTCTCGATCGTGCACAGCACCTCGCCCACTTGCCGCGTCCCCAGCGGCTGGACTTGTGTGGGCAACTGCTCCACGGTTCCCTCCCACTGCTTCCCCGGCAGGGCATCCCAGGTGATGTTGACCGGCAGCCCGGTGGTGACCCTTCCCAACTCCGGCTCGTCGACGTACACCCGCACGCGCAAGCGGTCGAGCACCCCCACGCTGGCCACCGGATCCCCGGCGTTGAGATAAGCCCCCATCCGGACCGGCAGACTGTAGACCACGCCCGCGATCGGGGACCGCACCACGGTCTCGGAAATGCGCCGCTCTGCCAGATGGACGTCGGCTTCGGCCTCATGCAACTTTGCTTCCGCCACCGCGCGATCCGCAGCGCCCACCAGAACGCCACGCTTGCGCTCCAGCGCCTCGATCTCCAGTTCGGACTGCCGCAATTTGCCGCGCGCCGCCTCCACCTCTTGGCGCGTGGCGGCCTGCTTTTCCTCCAGCCGGTGCAGCGCGTTGTATTCGCGCAGGGCCGCTTCACGATCCAGCCGGGCTTTGGCGAGACTGCCCTCGATGGCCGCCAGATCCGCCCGGCGGCCGCCGCCTGCTATGGTGGCCAACTCCGCCCTGGCATTTTCCACCCGCGCTTGCGCGGCTGCCAGTTGTGCCGGCAGGCCTGGGACGCTCAACTCCGCCAGTTCTGCGCCTTGCGCCACCCTCTGGCCTTCCTTCACCGGAAGCTGCGCCACCAAACCCGCCGTGTCCACGCGCACCGAAGCGTATCGCAGCGGCTCCACCTTGCCGTTGCTCTGCAGCGTGCTCACCAGCATTTCACGCTTCACCTTGGCGAAGGGCACGGTGGGCGGCTCACTTTTCTTCGCGAACGACCAGATAAGAAGGACGGCGAGAGGTAACAGCAGAATCAGAAGATAACGTCGCTTCAATACGGACTCCGTCGGGCGCAATAGTCAAACAGCAGTCGCCATTCGGCGCGTTGTATTTCAAGAGCCGCCCGTTCCAACTCGGATCCGGGCCGGCGCCGCGCCTGCTCGCAGATCTCAATGAACGCCAGTGGATCCCAGACTTTGGAAAATTTCAAACCGGCGTCCGGATGCGCCGGAGCAATGGCTCGCGCCGCCTCCAGCAATTCCGGGAACACGGCATGTTCGCCCACGCGATGAAACCAGTAGGACGAATTCCCGGCATCCGGCTCCTGCCGGTGTACGATGGCGTGCCAGTAGCTGCCCTCGGCCGAAGAATCCGATTGTGCCACCTCGTGCGCTTCCTCCCGGCAGGAGAAATAAAGATAGAGACCCGCCAGAGCAGCGCGCGGTGCGCGGGCGGATGGAAACAGATCGCCGGGCTTTGCATTCTGGATGCGTCTCAGCGCCTGCTCTGAGCAGCAAGCGCCTTCGGCCAGCGGCATCAGGCGTTCACCACTCTCCGCCAGTCGCAGAATCTCCGCCACCCCGGCGCCATACACTCCCGGATTCCATTGAATGGACGCTGGTTTCATTTGACGGGAACGTTTTCAAACTCCGAATTAACGGAGCGGCCGTCCCACCCTATTGTCTAACATGGATGTAGGATCGGTACAGTCGCATGCCAGCAAAGACCGCATGGGTGCTTTCCGCAGGGGGCATGTTCGGCGCCTACCAGGCAGGCGCGTGGCGAGAGCTTTCAGCCCGATTTCAGCCCGATGTGATCGTGGGCGCATCCGCCGGCGCATTGAACGGCTGGGCCATTGCCGGCGGCTGCCCGCCTGACGAACTCATTCGCAGATGGAAGGACCGCTCATCCAGCGCCTTTCTGAAGCCGCAGGCCCCCCGCCGGCTCTGGCGCGGTTTTTTCGACGATGTCAGTTTCTCCAATCACGTGCGGGAATTTTTTTCTTTGTTCACGCCACGCATCCCCTGCGGCGTTGTGATCACCGATCTCGTCCGGCGCTCGGCGCGTTTGGTCTCGTCTCCCGCCATCACCTGGCAGCATCTGGCTGCGTCTGCCGCCATTCCGTTCGGATTGCCTCCCGTGCGCATTGACGGCCGCTGGTACGCCGATGGCGGCATTGTGAGTCCACTACCCATTTGGGCCGCGGCTCGGATGGGTGCCACGCGCGTGGTCGCTGTCAACGCGCTCCCCGTGTTGCCGTCTCGCGTCCTCCGCGCCGGCGCCCAACTGCTGCGATTCTTCAGCCCGAGGATTCCTCCGCCTGGTTCACTCGATCTGATCCTGATTCAGCCTGCCGGTTCGCTCGGCACCCTGACAGAATCGATTCGCTGGAATCCGGAGACCATTCAGCGCTGGATCGACCAGGGCGCCGAAGACGCGCGCCGTGCCGCCCAATCCGCGCCATCCGGTCGCGATTTCACGCCCTGCGTTCTACAATAGCTTTTTATGCCCCACTACCGGATCTACCGCATGAAGGAAGCTCCGCGGCAGCATTTCCGCTCGGCCCCGCACGTTTCCGGCGCCGCCGATGTCAAGCGCAAGGATTACGAGGAAGGCGGGCAAATCGAGGCTCCCAACGAGTATGCTGCCTGGGAGAGTCTTCGTGCCTCCGACAAACCCCTCGATATCGGCGATCTCCTCGAAATCGAGAACGGTGAGCTGCGCATCTGCAAGTACATCGGCTTCGAAGCCGCGGCCTGGGTACTGCCGCCTCCTGCTGCCGCCGCGATCGGTTATGCCGCGACAGATCAACCCGCCGGAGATTAGGATGCCGGAAGTCCGACTAGGTGACGTGATCGACGACTTCTGCGTGAAGTGCAAGCGCATCATGAACCACTCCGTGGTGTCGATGCTCGGACCCGATCCTGCCAAGGTCCGCTGCCGCACCTGCTACAGCGATCACGACTACCGGCACGAGCAGGCCCCGCCCAAAGTCGACACGCGCAAGGCCGCGTTGTTCAACGAAGTTCTCTCCAAGTTGCAGCCGGATGCCGCCCCCGCCCCGGATCCGCCTGCGAAATCGAAAGGAAAAGCAAAGAAGAAATAGGGCCGCGAGTCAACGCGAATCCACGCGTCCGCAAACTTCGACAACCTGAAAGACGATGTCGACCGAACCGCGTGGCGTTTGTGTCGCCGTGTGCTCGACGCGGACTGTCCGCCCGGCTTTGCCGTACACCCTGCCGATGACTTGCCCGGCCTTATCCAGCATGGCGCCGTTGAGCCTGCGGTCCAGGGCGAGATCCACCTGATGGTCTAGCACGGCACTGGATGCCGGTCTTCATTCGCGTGGATGCGCGTTCATTCGCGGCCCAAAACGGTTTTTCCGTGCCACAATCGATCTGTGAGCGAGCTACGTTGGCATCCTCTATTGCGCGAGTGGGTGGGCGTCGCGGGGCACCGCCAGGACCGGCCGCAAATGCCGGCGAACTGGTGTCCCTTCGACCCCGGCTCGGGACGCGTTCCCGACCAGTTCGACGTCCTCATCTATCCCAACGATTTCCCGGCGTTCAGCCTGGACGCCGAGCCCTTCTCGCCCCAGACCGGCCTTTACCGCAAGACGGGAGCGCGCGGATCCTGCGATGTCGTCATCTATCATCCCGAGCACACTCTCGCGCCCTCGCAGATGCCGGTCGAACATTGGCGCAAGGTGCTGGACGTCTGGGCGCGCCGCCATCGTGAGCTGGCCGCGCTGCCGGATATCCAGTACGTTTACATTTTCGAGAACACCGGCGTGGCCATCGGCGTCACCATGCCGCACCCGCACGGTCAGATTTACGCCTTCCCGTTCGTTCCCCCGCTCATCGAGCGCGAGCTGAGCGCGGCATCCGATCACTTCCGCGACCACCACGAATGCATCTATTGCCGCATTCTCCGCGACGAGCTGGCGTCCGGCGACAGAATCGTTACCCAAAACCAGGATTTCGTGGCGTTCGTTCCGTTTTTCGCGCGCTGGCCCGGCGAGATGCAGATCTGCGCCCGCCGTCACTTTGCGACCGTCACCGAATGGAGCGATGCCGAAGCTTCAAATCTTGCGGCCCTCATCAAGAAGGTGCGCATGAAATACGACAATCTGTACGGGTTTCCCATGCCGTTGATGATGCTGCTCCGCCAGAGCCCGGTGAAAGGCGATCACCCGTACTTTCATTTCCACATCGACTTCTACCCGATTCAGCGCGCCCGCACAAAATTAAAATACCTCGCCGGAGTCGAGAGCGGCGCCGGAACATTTCTCAATGACACCGTGGCCGAACAAAAAGCGCGCGAGCTGCGCGAGACCGAGCCAGTGGATTAATCGCGCGGCCGTCCTCCTGGTCCTGGGCTTGTAGACATTCTGTCAATCAGATAATCTGAAAGCATGGCAGGGAAGACAGCCGCAACTCAGGAGCGGATTGGACGCGTGGGCCAGCGCCGCCAGGTGGTCATCCCGCGGGATATCCTCGAAACCCTCAAACTCCAGGAGGGCGACTTCGTGGCATTCAGCAAGCAGGCCAACGGCGTGCTAATTAAACCGAAGCGCGTGGTAGATCCCGACGACGTGCTCACGCCGGCGGAAGCAAAAAAATTGCGCCGAAGTCTGAAACAGGCGCGCCAAGGGAAAACGCTGCCCTGGTCTCAGGTCAAGCATGACTTGGGATTGTGAGTTCACCGAGCAAGCCCGAGAGGATTTCCGCAGCCTTCCGAAAGCCATTCAGAAGCGCGTGTCGCGCGTCGTGACCCAGATGGCATCCGACCCCTTTCAAGGAGATGTGAAAGCTCTTAAAGGCGAAGAGTGGCATGGTGTATTCCGCCGTCGAATCGGCGACTACCGCCTCCTCTTCACCGTCGAGCGCAGCCGCCAGACAGTTGTTGTCCATCAGATCTCGCCTCGGTCCGGCAAGACCTACCGATGAATCGAACGAGGGTTACGCTCCGTCCGATCACTAGGTTTCTACCCGTTCGATCCGCTGCCGGCTAGATCTCAGGCTGACCCCTTTTCCCCCCGTTTTCCCCCGACCCGTTTTGCCCGTGATCCTCGGGTTTGCCTGGCCAGTATCCTCCACGTCTTCGGGCGGATAGGACGGCTGCCATCAGGACCAGGACACCAAGTAGAACCATATAGACAAGAATGCCAGCGCCAGTGCGAGGCGTCCACCGGAACAAGACGAATCCAAGAATGCCACAGGCGACCGTGGTCAGCCTAAGGAGCGTTTTCCGTCTTTTCACGCCTACCATCACGAAAGTATCAACCCCTATATCCGTCAGCGACTAAGACTGCTTTGCTGCTCGTCAGAATCCAAACGCAAGAAACGAGGGCCGCAGACCTCAAATCCCGTTAAGTAAGCTGCACCCGATCACGGGAATTGAGTTCCGTCCCTCCCGGCTCACTCCCCCTCTCGCCCTTCCCCTTCCCACACCCTATACCCGTTCTCCCTCATCACCCGGTACGTCGCCTCCAGCGCCTCCGGCAGCACGTAAAAGAAAGCGCCAACCCGCTCGGTCTGAAAAACGATTCCGCCGCGGTAGCGGTCGGCTTCCACCCCGTAATCCACACCCGCCGCCGTCAGGATGGATTCCAGGCGCTGGGCATCTCGCAGTCTCTTGGCGATGTATATGAGTTCCGCGCGGCCCTCGCCGAAGTAGTCTGCGTCCCGTTTCATTTGGATTGAGAATCCCGGCCGGCCATTCCCACAACCTCATCTTAGGAGATTCACGGCTCGCTCGCCCGACCCACACTCGATCCATGCCCGTTGAAATTGTCAATCGTGACGAAGAGCTTCACTGGCTCGCCCTTCGGCTCGTTCCCGGCCTGGGCACGCGCAGCGCCGGGAAGCTGATCGCGCAGTTCCGCACGCCGCAAGCCATCTTTCGCGCTTCGCGCACGGAACTCGAAGGCGCGGGCCTCAGCGGCGCGCTGGCGCAGTCGATCGCCAGCGGCTGCACATTCGAAGACGCTGTGGTGCAACAGGAAAAAATGCTGGAGGCCGGGACCGCCGCTATCGCCATCACCGATCCCCGCTACCCTGCGCTGCTGCGCGAAATCTTCGATCCGCCGGTGCTCCTGTTTGCGCGCGGTGACGCCGCCTTGCTCCAGTCCACCATGCTCGGCGTGGTGGGCACGCGCCGCCCCACTCCTTACGGCATCGCCGCGGCCGAGCGCCTGTCGGGCGATCTCGCGCGCGCCGGGCTCCTCATCGTCAGCGGCATGGCGCGCGGCATCGATACCGCGGCTCACAAAGCGGCACTGGCCGCCGGAAGCCCTACCATCGCCGTGCTCGGCTGCGGCGTCGACGTGGTCTATCCCGCCGAGAACCGCAATCTCTCTGCTGACATCGCAGCGAAAGGCCTCATCGTTTCCGAGTTCCCCATGGGCTCCACCGCTTTCCCGCAAAATTTTCCCATCCGCAATCGCATCATCAGCGGCATGTCCGCCGGCCTGCTGGTCGTCGAGGGCGCACAGTACAGTGGCTCCGCCATTACCGCCAGGCTCGCGCTCGACCAGGGCAGGGAGGTCTTTGCCGTTCCCGGCAATATCACGTCGAAAATGAGCTGGGGCCCGAACCTGCTCATTAAGCAGGGCGCGAAACTGGTGCAGGATTGGAATGACGTGGTCGTCGACCTCCCTCCCGAAGTGCGGCGTCACCTGATTGAGAGCGGCAAAAATCGCCTGCTGGCTCAAGGAGTTAGCACGACGCCTGTAACTTCTGACTCGCTTCAGGCATCCTTAACAAACGGCAGTATTTCCCGCAAGCTCCTGGACAAACTCAAGCCCGATGCCGGCACGCACTTGGATGTCCTTGTAGAATCAATAGAAGAGCTCTCGGCTTCCGAAATTATTGCCTCCTTATTTGAGTTGGAGATGATGGGTCTGGTAAAACAGCTTCCAGGGAAGAACTTTGTTAAAGTGTGGTAGCGGTGCAGAAGTGGGATGTGAATCACCATGGCTAAGGCGCTCGTAATTGTGGAATCGCCCGCGAAGGCGAAGACCATCAACAAGTACCTGGGACGAAACTACCTGGTGATGGCTTCGCTCGGCCACATCAAGGACCTTCCAAAAAAAGATCTCGCCGTCGACGTGGACAACGGCTTCGAGCCTCGCTACGAGGTGATCGAAGGCAAGAAGAAGCTCATCAGTGAACTGCGGCAGGCCGCCAAAAAGGTCGAGCAGATTTACCTCGCGGCTGACCCCGATCGCGAAGGCGAAGCCATCTGCTTTCACCTCCAGGAAGAATTGAACGGCGAACCCAAAGGCAAGGGCAAGAAAAAAGCCGGCCCCGATTTCTTCCGCGTGATGTTCAACGAGATCACCTCGCGCGGCATCAAGAAAGCCTTCGAGCAGCCGGGCCAGGTGAACATCCATCTCGTGGAAGCGCAGCAGGCGCGCCGCGTGCTCGACCGCCTGGTGGGCTACAAAATCTCTCCGCTGCTGTGGGACAAGGTCCGTCGAGGCCTTTCCGCCGGCCGCGTGCAAACCGTCGCCTTGCGCCTGATCGTCGAGCGCGAGCGTGAAATCCGCGCGTTCCAGAAGAAAGAATACTGGACCATCGACGTCAGTCTCGGCGCCAAAAAGCCGCCGCCGTTCGACGCCCGCCTCACCAAGCGGACCGCCGGGGGCGCGGAAGCCGAAACGCCCGAAATCGGAAACCAGCAGGCGGCCGACGCTCTGGTAAGCGCGCTGGCAGGCGCCGAGTACGTCGTCAAGTCGGTCGGCACCAAGGAAAAGCGACGCCATCCCGTAGCGCCGTTTATCACCTCCACGCTGCAACAGGAAGCCGCGCGCAAGCTGCGTTTCAGCGTGAAGCGCACCATGATGCTGGCGCAGCGCTTGTATGAAGGCATCGAGCTCGGCAAAGAAGGCTCCGTCGGCCTCGTCACCTACATGCGCACCGATTCCACGCGCGTGGCGGCGGAGGCCATCGAGGAGTTGCGTGGGTTTGTCGGCGACAAGTACGGCAAGGACTACCTGCCGGAGTCGCCCAATGTTTACAAATCGAAAAAGGATGCGCAAGACGCCCACGAAGCCATCCGGCCGTCGTCAGTACTGCGCACGCCCGATGAAATCGAGCGCCACCTCTCCGACGACGAGTTGAAGCTGTACCGCCTTATCTGGATGCGCTTCGTCGCTTCGCAGATGACGCCCGCGGTCTTCGATCAGACCACCATCGACGTTACGGCGAAGGGCTCCGACGGCGCCGAGTACATTTTCCGCGCCACCGGTTCGGTTCCGAAATTCGATGGCTATCTGCGCATCTACGAAGAAGGCAAGGACCAGAAGGACGAAGACGACGAAGAACTGCGCCACAAGCTGCCGCAGGTAACCGAAGGTGAAACGCTCAAATTCCGCGGCATCAAGCCCGAGCAACACTTCACCGAACCTCCGCCGCGATACAACGAAGCCACGCTCGTCAAGAAGCTCGAAGCCGACGGCGTGGGCCGTCCGTCCACCTACGCCTCCATTCTCTCCACGATTCAGGAGCGCGAGTACGTCGTCAAAGAAGGCGGCAAATTTACACCCACTGAGCTGGGTATGGTGGTGACCGACCTGCTGCTCGAAAGCTTCAACGATATCTTTGAGGTGAAGTACACCGCCCGCATGGAGGAAGAGCTGGACGAAATCGAAGACGGCAAGCTCGACTGGCGCGAGGCCATGGCCGAGTTCTACGGGCGCTTCGAAAAGGATCTGAAGTCGGCCGAAGAAAACATGACCGACATCAAGCGCATGGAGCAGCCCACCGATCTACTCTGCGAAAAGTGCGGCAAGCCGCTGGTGATCAAGTGGGGCAAGCACGGCCGTTTCATCGCTTGTACCGGATACCCGGAGTGCACCAACACGCGCGAAGTTCCGGCGGAGCCTCAAGCCGGCGACAGCGCCGACCTCACCGAGCAGGGCGACGAGGAATATTGCCAGAACTGCGGCCGCACCATGGTGCTGAAGAAGGGCCGCTTCGGCCAGTTCTACGCCTGCACCGGTTATCCCGATTGCAAAACCACGCGCCCCATCGGCGGCACGCAGAAGAAAGCCGACGTTCCGCTCGACGAAAAATGCCCGCAGTGCGGCAACAATCTGATCATGAAGTATGGCCGCTTCGGCGAGTTCACGGCGTGCAGCAACTATCCCACCTGCAAGTATGTCAAGCAGAAAACCATCGGCGTGAAGTGCCCCGAGTGCTCCGAAGGCGAAGTGGTGGAGCGGCGCTCCAAACGCGGCAAAACTTTCTACGGCTGCAGCCGCTATCCCGATTGCAACTTCGTCACCTGGGCCAAACCCGTCACCGAAAAATGCCCCGACTGCGGCAGCCCCTACCTCCTCGAGAAATGGCTGAAGTCCGGCGCCACCTTGCAGTGCCCCAACCAGGAGTGCAAATACAAAAAGGTAGTTGAGCCCGAACTCGTGAGCCATTGATGGAAGACCAGAGGCCGAAGGCCGATGGTGGTCCTTTAGTCTCCCCCTCTCCCCCTCTCCCCCTCTCCGCCTCTCCGCCTGTCTCCGTCACCCCGTCACTTCGCAACCCTCGTCGCCTCGTCCCGCACCTACGCTGGTGGATCGGCGCTCTCCTCTTCGCCTCCACCGTCATCAACTACATCGACCGCCAGACCATCAACGTCCTCGCCCCTTTCCTCAAAGCCGAATATCACTGGACCAACAGCGACTTCGCCCTCATCGTCATCTCCTTCCGCCTCTCCTACGCTGTCGTGCAATTTTTGGGCGGCAGGCTGATCGATGTGCTGGGCACGCGCCGCGGGCTGAGCCTGACCGTCGCCTGGTATTCCGTCATGGCCATGCTCACCTCGCTCTCGCGCGGCTTGTGGAGCTTCTGCGCCTTCCGCTTCCTGCTCGGCGCCGGTGAGGCCGCCAACTGGCCCGGCGCCACCAAAGCCGTTTCCGAATGGTTCCCGCCAAAGGAGCGCGGCATCGCGGTCGCGCTATTCGACAGCGGTTCGGCTATCGGCGGCGCCGTCGCGCCCGCGCTC
>Ga0335077_10013860_pt1 | contig 10074 bp, 6 predicted proteins | sample Lox_Sample_31_FD_207151 | JGI IMG/M metagenome (GOLD analysis project Ga0335077, IMG submission 207151) | Soil microbial communities from Loxahatchee National Wildlife Refuge, Florida, United States - Lox_Sample_3.1 | ecosystem: Environmental > Terrestrial > Soil > Wetlands | place: USA: Florida...
CGACTGCCTTCGCCCTGCTGATTAGCGGGTCCTTCACGCAGGCTACGGCCGAGCCCTGGGGTTCTTGGCGTGGTCCCCGCGCCGATAGCACTTGCCTCGAAGAGAACATCCCCACCAGTTGGGATCCTGCTGGGGCGTGCTGGAAGATCGAACTTCCCGGCAAAGGACACGCCTCGCCTATCGTGTGGGGTGATCGCGTCTGCACTGTGACCGGCCTGCCTGCTTCAAAGGAGCGCGTGCTCCTTTGCCTCGACCGCGCGACCGGCAAGACGCTTTGGCAGCAAACGGTCGTGCAGGGTGCGCTAGAAAAGCTACACGACGAAAACAGCTATGCCTCCGGCACGCCCGCCACTGATGGGGAACGGGTCTATAGCGTGTTCCGCGTGGGGGATGACATCGTCGTCGGTGCGCACGACCTGGGCACCGGCAAGCAGCTTTGGCTGAACCGGCCGGGAACGCATGCCGGTGAGTGGGGGTTCAGCAATGAACCGGTGCTGTACGGCGACAAGGTCATTGTTGACGGCGACGGCAAGGGCGACTCGTTCCTGGTGGCTTTGAACCGGTCCGACGGGAAAGTCGCCTGGCGCGTGGCGCGTGGCCACAAGGGGATCAGCTACAGCGCGCCGCTTATCGGGCCGTTGGCGGGCCGCACTCAGCTCATCCAGTGCGGCGATCGCTGCGTCACCAGCTTCGATCCGGACACAGGGAAGGCCCTATGGTACGTGGAAGGGCCCTCGGAGGAGTTCGTCGCCACGCCGACTTACAGCCCTGCCGCTGGCCTTGTGTTCATCAGCAGCAGTTGGCCGAAACAAGTTCTCCTGGCGATCCGGCCCGACGGCAGCGGCAACGTGACGCAGACGCACGTCGTCTGGCGCGACACGAAGGGCGCGCCCTACATCCCGTCTCCCCTCGCAGCCGGAGACTTTCTGCTCAGCGTCAACCCCACTGGCGTCGCGTTCTGTTATGAGGCCGGCACCGGCAAGGTGCTCTGGGAGCAGAAACTTGGACGCCACCATGCGTCCCCGGTCCTGCTCCGAGGGTTGGCCTTCTTTATCAACGACCAGGGACAGGTCAATGTGATTAGACCCGGTGCGGCTTTCGACCGCGTCGCGCAATATGAACTGGGAGAATCCTGCTATGCTTCGCCCGCGCTCAGCGACGGCCAAGTGTTCCTGCGCGGTTTTCAACACCTCTTTTGCATCGGCCAGAGGACGAAGCCCGTTCCCGGCACATGAGTGTCAGAATTCGGTGTAGTCGCGGAATTGGGCCTTTGCCCCAACCTGCGGGTCGTGCGAGGTAAGCGCCGGACCAACATATACCCGCCTGGTCAGCTTCAACTCATGCGTGGCGTATGGTTTCCAGGTCCTCCCATCCGTCGATGCCAAGGCCGAAAACCGATCCCGCCGACGTTGCACGCGCAACCATGAATTCGGGTAGGCAGCGGGGAATTCAGGAGGTGCCGGCGGCCTCACGGCAGGATAAATTGCCTCGCAGTTGTCTCCCGTCGCGGAACGATACTGCATTTCGTGGGCTCCCAGATTATTGTTGCGTGGCGCATTGTTGGAGAAGACCAGGAACATCAGGTGAGAGCTGTCCGCCTCCAAAGACTCCCGAATCATCAGGCCCGCCTTGGAATACAAATGTGCCGGTGTGAAACGCTCGACGCGAACGGCAATATCGAAGTCGCCCGAAACCTGCTTGCACACAAAATGGAACTGGTCTGATCTTTCCCAAATGTCGGCGCCTCCGGCGACGAGGTCCCAACCCGTCTCGACCTGCCTGGCCGAACCGGCCAGTTGGGGTGACCCAATGTCGAGACTCCTAAAGCCGGCGGTTAGCTCGGCATTGTCGGCAGGCTGACCCTTCACGGTATTTGAATTCACCAGAGCTTGATCTAATTCCCCGCCGAACTCGGAGGATTGAACTTCATGCTCAAGGCGAGATTGACGGTTCGGCCGTCGGAGCCAAGCTGGGGCAGGCAGTCCAGGCTCAGCCCTTGCTGTTGGTTCGCAGCGGTCACTTCCCCGACGAACAGGCTTGCTTGCGCCCCGTCGGAGGTTTGGATGCGTGGGCGGCTGAGGATGAGGCAATTGGTCTGGCTGGTCAGGGAGGCGATCAGGCTCTGCGCCTGCTGCTCGGACACGAGACCGCTCTGTGAAGCAAGCTGGGGATCCGCCTTGATATCCGCCAGGCCAAGCTGGCCCCAGGTCTCCGGGGGCACTTCCATCAGGGTCGTGAGAATCAGGACTTGAGCGCTGGCGCCGCTGCCCGCCTGGACGGACGGATGAACGAATGCTACCGCGCGCTTGCCCGAACCCGTGGTCCAGCCGCCAAAGGCCAAAGTCTGGCCTTCGGGGATGCTGGTGCTCAGCTTAGTCTCAAAGGCCTCGTCAACCAGGTTGGTAACGGCCGGCGTGAGCACCTTGGGCGCCTCCTGCCCCTGCGCAGCAGTGGCTCGCGCCAGATTCTCGCGCAGCAGGCTCAACTGGTTGCGCAGCCGTAGCACCTCGGATTCCGCCGCCTGGAGCCGGGCCAGTTCCCCTGGCGCGGTCTGAGGCCGGCCCTGGTCCACGTTCTGAGCCTGTGGTTGATCAAGCTCAGCGCGCAGGGTCTCCTGTCCCTGCCGCAGTTCCCGATTCTCCTGCCAGAGGAGAATGGTTGTGGTCAGGAGACCTGCGCCAAGCGCGGCCCCCGCCCAGACGAACAGCTTCTTAGCACTCATAGTCAACTTCCCTAACTGCAAGGCCATTAAAGCCTCTAGACTGCTGAGGCATTAACACCGCCCCCGCCAGGAAGTTCCTTCGAATCCGGCCCCCGGAGCGAAGGTGCTCCTCCGCCCAAAGTTCACGCTCCGAGCGTTTGGCCCGGCATGGCGATGGGGTATTGGCCATTGGCGTCGGGCATGACCGGCGCATTGCCATCCCAGGTGCAATTCTCCAGACCGGGCGCCAGCTCGATATTGGAAGCCAGAGCTTCATCCCAGGTGACCTTCTTCCCTGATTCGCATGCCATGCGGCCCATGATGCAAGTCAGCGAGGTCTTGGCGCAACGCTCCGCTTCGTTGTAAGGCTTGTCATTGCGAATGGCGTCGAACAGCAGATCGTGCTCGTACTGGTATTTGTCGCACTTCGGGCCTTTGTAGCGCCAGATCAAGTTCTCGGACGTCTGGTTCCAACCCTTGAACAGGCGGGGATCGTCCTGACCTTCGCCCATGATCGCGCTCCCCTTCGCGCCCTGAAGAATGGCGCCCCAGAAGTCGAAGCAACTGGCAATATGCCGGCCTTCGCCGACAAAACGCGTGCCGTCCGGGAAGGTGTATTCGGCAGAGTAGTGGTCGAATAGCTGGTCCGCGTCTTTGCGGACCTGGCGGCCACCCATGCCCTGGACGGAGGCGGGCCAGGCATTCTTGGCCCAGCAGCATACGTCGATGTTGTGGATCAGCCAGTCTTCGAGGAACGTGCCGTTGAGCCAGGTGAAGCAACTGTAGTTGGATATCTGGTAGGCCATCTCCTTCATGCCCGGCTGCCGGGGGTTCAGGCCGACGGGGCCGTGCATGCGGTAAGCCCACACCGTGACCAGCTCGCCGATCATGCCATCATGGACATGCTGGATGGCTTCTTCGAGGGGCGTGAAATGCCGGCTCATCAGGCCGCCGGCCACCTTGAGGTTCTTCTGCTTCGCGTCCTCACCCGCTTTCAGCACGCGGCGAACCCCCGGTCCATCCACGGCGAAGGACTTCTCCATGAAGACGTTCACGCCCTTCTGCACAGCGTATTCCAGGTGGATGGGCCGGAAGCCCGGCGGAGTGGTCAGCAACACCAGATCACCCTTATCCAGCGAATCAATGGCCTTCCTGTAACCGTCCAGGCCGATGAACTGCCGTTCGGGCGGCACCTCCACTTGTTGCTCATGCCCCGGCTTCAAGTTCGCGAGGCTGCTTTGGAGCCGATTCTCGAAGACATCCGCCATCGCCCACAGCTTGGTAGGGCCTTTGGTGGACATGGCCTGCGCCGCGGCGCCCGTGCCGCGTCCCCCGCAGCCGACCAGGGCAAGCTTGATAGTGTTATTCTCGGCCGCGTAACCGGGGCGGGCGATGGCGCTGGCCAGTGCCGCGCCGGCCAATGCGGTGCCGGACGTCCTGAGGAATTCACGACGGGTGGTGCGATTTGTGTCTGTGAGGCTGGCGGAGTTCATTGTCTGTTCAGTATTTGAGTTTGCGGAATGAGAGCGATTCATCGCGGTCGGACGAATCATTCCCATCCTCTCCGCTCTTGGCAAGGCTGTTCCAGGGCCTCAAGGTAGCCTCGGGGTAGCAGGGTAGTCTAACTGGACGCGCCAACTGGCGTCGCTGCGGTTCTCCTCGGCCCTTGCTGCCGTCGCTGCCAGGCGGTATTTTGGCGCCAGGAGTTCCGTCAAAGAGATTCAGTCCGCAGGGGGCCGGCTCTCGCCTTAACGCTTCCAATAACGTCAATCAGGTCCTCGACCACCCAATTCGGGCGGCTGGCTTGGAGCGCGTCGGCGGCGGCGCCGTGTTGCCAGACCGCATAACGGATGGTCTGAAGTGGATCGGCCCCCAGGGCGGGTTGGGCCAGCAAGCCGGCCAGGTAGCCCCCCAGCACGTCGCCGCTGCCGCCTTGGGCCAGGTGCGGATTGCCCGACGAGTTCACATAAACCTCACCCGAGCCCCGGCCAATGAGTGTTTGATGGCCCTTGAGCACCACCCAGGTGTTGCCGAAACGGTTCGAGATATCGCGCAGGGCAGTCAGACGGTCGGCCTGTACTTGCTTGGCGCTCGACCGCAAGAGCCGCGCCGCTTCGCCGGGGTGCGGAGTGATAACGCGCGGCGTGTCCCGAGGGGAGGAGTCATGAGGCAGCCAATCCAATGCGCTGGCATCGGCCACGACCGGCAGCGACAAATCGTGCCACAGATTGCGTGTCAGTATCTTCATCTCGTCGGGCAGGTCGGCAGCCGCCAGCCCGGGACCGATCAGGACGGCGTCGTGGGAGCCGGAAAGTGTGGCCCGGGGCGACCACACAGAGACCATCACCGCCTGGAGTTGGGGTGCCACTGCGGGATAAACGGCTTCAAGGGTGTGTAGTGTAATCAACCCCGGCTGCGCCCGTTGCGCCCCTCGAGACGCCAGCACGGCGGCGCCGTGATAGCCAAGGCTTCCCGCTACGATCGCCAAATGACCATAAGTGCCTTTATGCGTCGCTGCCGCTCGTGCAGGCGGGAACCCCGCGAAGTCCTCGGGCAAAGTCCATTGCAGCTCGCTGTGATGAGGGCAGGGCGCCAGACCCACGTCCGTGGCTACCTCCAGCCGCCCAACGAACCGCCACGCCCCTTCGCGCAACATCCCGATCTTGGGCGCGCCCACCGTCAGCGTGACGGAAGCCGTGATGGCAGCGCCATGGGGTTCACCGGTGTCTGCATTCAATCCGGAGGGGACATCCACCGCCAAAACCGGCAAGTGCGCCGCGTTCACGTGCTCGATGAATCTGACCCACTCCGGCCCGAGCGGCCGGTTCAGGCCAATGCCGAATAGACCATCCACGACCAGCGCCGGACGCGAGGCGAGCAGCGCGTCCAGCTCCGCCAATTGCGTAGCGGGGTCCGAGACGTCAAACACCTCTACGTGCCGGTTGGGCAGGTGTTCACGGGCGCAGCGGGCGTCGTCACCGTTATGGCCTTTGCCCGCGAGGATCAGAATCGGGTCCCCGCTCTGGGTCAACTGGGAGGCGCGGCACCCTATGCATTGGCCGACGCGGCGAATGACTTCCGCCTCTTTTTGACCGGCGGCCCAGGTGGCCTGTTCCCAGTCCCGCATCTGCGCAATGCTGATTACCGGCACGGGCATGACGGGGAAGATACACGGGTTGGGGGTGGGGGGAAACGCAATTGTGGCGGGGAAGGTGAAACGTGAAACGTGAAACGTGATGCGCGATCCCTGATGCGTGATCGAGTTGACAGGGCTTCTCATAGTCGCGAAGCTTAGCTTCGTTGATGCGGGAATTGGTCTCTTTCCAAGAGGGCTGTCTTCGCCGAATAGCCCTGCTCCTGGTGCTCAGCACGGGTACCCTTGCCTTCCTCGTGCCTGGAGCCGGCGCTGCGGAGACGAACTATTTTCGCTTCGATGCGGGACTTGCACGATCGGCGGGCGCCTTACCTGGCGGCTTTGATGCACCTGAGAACCTGCGTTGGCGGGTGCCACTCGATCCTGGACGCTCAACGCCCATTCTGCACGGCGGCAAGATTTTCCTGACTACCTACCGCTCCGAATCCAAAGAACTGGCGACAGTCGCGTTGGACCAGGCCAGTGGGCGGGTGCTGTGGCGAAAGGCGCTGGTTCCCGAGCGGGTCGAACAGACCCACGCGATTGGAAGCCCCGCGACGGCGACAGTCGCTTGCGAGGGCCAGCGCATATTTGCCTTCTTCGGCAGCGCAGGCCTGTTCTGCTATGACCTGGATGGGCACAAGCAGTGGGAACAGCGCCTGGGACCGTTCCAGGACGAGTATGGCGCCGGCAGTTCGCCCATAGTTTACGAGGGCAAAGTTATCCTCAGCCAGGACCACGACATTGACAGCTTCGTGGCGGCCTATGACGGTGTTACCGGACGCGTCTTGTGGAAAACCCCGCGGCCGGACGCCGCCCGGAGTTATGCAACGCCGGTCGTCTGGCCGAATGACGGCAGGCCCGAAATCCTGGTCGCCGGCGCCTTGCAGCTCAGCGCGTACGACCCGTCCACCGGCGAGCGTTTGTGGTGGGTCAACGGCCTAGCGCGCATCGTGATTCCCACGCCGGTGACCTCCGGCCCGATGATTTACATGGCCTCCTGGGCACCCGGCGGCGACCCGGGAAAACGGGTCGCGCTCGATCCCTGGCCCACGGCCCTGGCCAAATGGGATAAGAACCAGGACGGCAAGCTTGCAAAGACTGAGATCGACGATCCGGAGGTGCTCGACCGGTTCAAGCGGATGGACCTGGACCAGAACGGGCTGCTGGACCAGCAGGAATGGGAACACTATGCGGCCTTCTTCCGTCGCGCGCAGAACGCGGTGCTGGCGATCAAGCCCAGTGGGCGTGGGGAGTTAGGGGAAAGCGCGGTGATCTGGAAGCATGGCCGCGGGGTACCTTACGTAGCGACGCCTCTGTTGGACCATGGCGTGTTCTGGATGGTCAAAGAGGGCGGGATTGTTACCAAGCTGGACGCCGTCAACGGTCATCTGCTGCAAGAGGAACGGGTGGCAGGTCTCGGTAATTATTTCGCCTCCCCAGTCCTGGGGGACGGCAAAGTGTATTTCGCCAGCGAATCCGGCACGGTGAGCGTCGTTGCCGCAGAGCCGGATTGGCGGATCATTTCCTCCCACGATTTCCACGAGAAGATCTATGCCACACCTGCGCTCGCTGGTGATCGGCTCTACCTGCGCACGGAACAGGCGCTATACTGCTTCAGTAGCGCCCGGCCTTAATGGGGCGGATGAGCCACCCGGTTCGGGCGGCCTTCGGTCCTAACCCGAATTTCTCATACTCGGGAGCCCCTCTTATTAGCACCGTGGCTTCAGCCCGCTGGGCGCGGGGGGCGAGCCAATCCCAGCCGTTTCAACGGCTTCCGGGCCAGGCGACAAACTGTTGAAACAGTAGAATGGTCGCTCGCACGTCCGCCCACCGGGCTGAAGCCACGGTGCTAATGAGAGGGCCAAAAAGGCAGGGAATTTTCAGGCCAAGAGCGTTGCATCACTTCGCTGCGCGCTGCGCCTTCTCCATGGCCGTCTTCAAGTAGCTGTCGTCATGCTGCTTCATCCAACCGTCAATCGGCGGCATACCTGGCGCCGCGCGGTGAGCGGTCCACATTTCGTTGACGAAACCTTCCCAGGCCTTCCCTTCATGTGCCCAGTCCGGCTCGTCCATCTTGGCGTCCAGCTTTAGCTTCTTAAGCGCCTCGGTCTCGTCCTCGTACATCCACCGATCGCAATAGTCGAAGAAGGCGTCGTGGTCCCAGGCCCGTTCAGCCTTCATCAGGCGCAAGGCCAACGCCTCCGCGACCCACGCAGCACTCGTGCAACAGCGCCGGTAGGATTCGCTCAGCTTCTCGTGACCCTCTTTCCAGGTCGAAGGCAGGGTGTGCTCATAAGGCCCCGTCCCCGCGCGCGCGACTCCCGTCGCCTCGTCAATGGCCCGGTGTCCGGTGAAGACCACCTTGGCGCCGGTCCAGGCGTCGCCGTAGGCAGTTTGCTCATCCTCGCCGAAGTGTGCTTTGGGAAAGGACTTGTTGATGTAGGCCAGTTGATCGTCGCCCAGAAGCAAGCCCGCGAAGACGATCGGCAGCTTGCGGCCGCTGCCGTGCCCTCCGAACCCTTCCCAGCCAGGATGCCCGTTGCGGATCATGCCGCCCAGATCAATGCCCACCTGGATGAAGTCCACCAGCAGAGGCTCCTTCTTCTCCGGCTTAAGGTCAGTGCAGAGCAAGAGGGCGTCGTGGCCCACTACGCGGGCGTAGTCGCGTCCATACTGCGGCATGTTTTCCACAGGAGACTCGAAGCCGAAGAAACCCGTGCCCACCCAGGGCTGCTGCGTAAACCGGACATACAATCCAATGTCCGGCAGGTCCCTGGCGGAAGCGCTGGGGAGCAGGCCTCGCTTCAAGTTGCGGGAGAGGTAAATTCTTGCCTGCCGATCGCAGAAAGCGGGCCGGAAGGCGTCCGGGGGGACGGGTTCCGCCACGCAGGTCAGCACCGCCGCCGTCCGGATCGGACTGCTGTCATCCACGCCGCGCTCGACCGTCTCCCACAGCATCGGTTTGAGCACCAGGCCCTTGGGCATGCTGATTGTCGAAACCAGCGAATCGCCGGGCTTCATTGGGACAGGCAGCTTCTGGATGAGCGAGGGATCGAACCAGTTACGCACGCCGCTGTCGTAAGAGACCCTCATAGCAGCGGGCGGGTTGAGCATGAACCCGTTCCGGACGCGCTGGGCGACGGGCCGCTCCAGGTCCATATGATCCAGCTCGATCTCAGGAATCTCCTCGGCGTAGAGCGGTTGCGGAGTAATCGCCGCGATGGTAACGGGACCAACGACATACCAGTCGCCATTGACAAACTGGCCGACCCGCGCGGGCTTGTCGAACGTCCAAGTGATGCCGTACTGCGACACGCTCTGCCTTAATGCCAATTCCTCCTGTCTGGCTGTCGCAGGCGGATGCTCCGACGTATAGACGGGGACCTTCTGGTCGGACGGAATCCATAGGTTTGGACCGATGACGCGCGGCGCGGTGGGCCGCGGCATGGGGACCGACCTCACCGGGCCGCCAAGCGTTACTGAGACATCATCCACCCAGACGGTCTGTCCTTTGTCCGTGCTACTGTCGCCCCAAATGGCAATGGCGCTGAAGCCTCGCAAGCCCGCCTTAGTGTTGTCGAACTGCGGCTGGCGCGTCGGCTTGCCGCCCTGGTCCGCGTGGAGGATTTGGATGCCCTTTTCGGTGTCGAAGATGAACGTCCATTTGTGCCAGCCGGCTGGGGCCCGGTTCACACCCAGCCAGGACAACTGGTCGTACCAATCCCGGCCGTCGCACGCGGTCGCGGTATAGCCCTCGTCGCCCCCGAGATAGCTCGCGTAGAGCACCCCCACGGCCAGCAGCCTGCCGTCGCTCTGCACCAGTCCCCAGCGGGGGCCAGGCCGGCTGCTTTTCGGGTTTGCGGGCGTCGTGCCGTCGTCATAAACCCAGAACTCGACCCGGCCCGACTCGTCCCGGTCGCGGAGCTTAAGCAATGCCTTCGCGCCGGGCTCCACCCTGAGCGCGCCACCGGTGCCGCCGCGGCCTTTTGTTAGGTCAACCGTCACATCGCCCGTGATGGTCCAATTGGTAAGCGCCTGGTTATCGTCGAATGTGAACTGGGCCACGACCTCAGCGGGTCGGAACGCTGCGGCAAGAACGAGCAGGCCGAGTGTTGAGAGGTATTTCCACCTGTCTCTTTTCATGGGTTGGTGCCGGCGGTGCTCTCGCAGAGAGGTTTTCCAAAGCGGAACATCTTCACGTGCCTGTTTAGCGGCGCGCGGACATTCCTGTCCGCTG
>Ga0335077_10013862_pt1 | contig 10074 bp, 8 predicted proteins | sample Lox_Sample_31_FD_207151 | JGI IMG/M metagenome (GOLD analysis project Ga0335077, IMG submission 207151) | Soil microbial communities from Loxahatchee National Wildlife Refuge, Florida, United States - Lox_Sample_3.1 | ecosystem: Environmental > Terrestrial > Soil > Wetlands | place: USA: Florida...
TCCATGTTGAACATGCTGATTTCCACGCGCGGCGCGTTGGGGTCGGTGCTGGCGCGGAATTCGGTGGAGTTGTTGGACCAGCCCATGGGAACGCTATTGGCCTGTGTGGCATCGACTACGCCCGGCAGGCCGCGCAGGTAGGAGATGTCCTCGCGCAGCGCCGAGGGGAAGTCGAAACGGTCCGTGAAGGCCTGACTCCAGACAACGAATTCGTTGCGGTAGTCGATGCCGGTCGGGCGGCTCATCTTGGCGATGCGCTGGTGCACGATGCAGGCCGCGTTGACCAGCACCGCGAGCGCGACGCCGATCTGCGCGGCGACGAGCAGCGCTCCAGTATGGTTGCGCCACAGCGCGGTGAGGGCGGGGCGGAGTTGCAGATTCATGGTTCAGGCCTTCAGATAGCGGGCCGGCGGCAGCCGCCCCATGCGCCATGCGGGATAGCAGCCGGCCGCCAGGGCCGACACCGCTGCGAGCGCCACGGCCCACAGCACGCTCGTCGTATCGAAGTGCGTGAGCTCCTGGAAGCCTCCCCGGTCCGGTTGCGAGTACAGCGCGCGGACGGCGGCGAGCCCGAAAGCTGCCAGGACGAGACCGAATGTCGCGCCGGCGACGGCGAGCACGCCGGCTTCCAGCAGGTACTGCACGGTGATGTCGCGGCGCGTGGCGCCAAGGGCCCTGCGGATCCCGGTGATACTCGCTCGGCCGAGGAACTTCGCCAGCAGCACGCCGATGGTGTTGAACAGGCAGATGGCAAGAAATGCCATCGCCAGGCCGATGAGCACGCGGTTGTCGTCGCGGACCACGTCATTGTCGCGCAGCCACTGGTCGACGTTCGTCAGGCGGTTGTTGCGCGCGCGCGGAAATCGCCCCGCCTTGCGCTGCTCGCTCCAGTAGTTGTCCATCAGGGTCTGCATCTGCGTGCGGCTTGCGGCATCGGGAAGCTCGACCCACAGCTGCAGCCACATGCAGTCGGCGTTCAGAAAATCATCGTAGGAGTTGACCGGGTTTCTCGAAGTGCAATCCACGCTGCCGGCATTCGGGACTTGTTTGAGCGTCACGCCCCAGGCGAAGGGAATGTAGCCCGCTTCGGGAGCATTGAAGGCGCCGCTCACGAGGTCGAAGAACTTCGGCATGGGCAGCCAGTCCTTGAGCACGCCGACGACACGGAAAGGGTGATCGTTCCAGCGCACGGTGCGCCCGACGCTGTTTTCACCGCCGAACAGCTTGTCGTTCATGCTCTTGCTGAGCACGATCACCGGCGCCGGGCCCTGATCCTCGCGCGAGGACCAGCCGGTGCCGTACTGGAAGGGCACGTCGAACATCGCGAAGAAATCCGCCGTCGTCTCGCGCGTGGAGATCGGCGTCGGCGCCGCATGAGCCCCGTCTGCGACGATGACGGCCACGGACCAGAAGCTCAGGGAATGTCGCCGCGCCGGGGCATGCGCGGCCAGGTACTTGGCGTCCCGATAGGCGAGCTGCGGCGGCGGCAGCTCCGGATGCTTGACGTTGAAGGGCTTGTCCGCATAGCCCAGATCCATCGTCACCGCATAGAGCCGCTCGGCCTTCCACCAGATCGGGTTGCCGGACATGGCGTGATAGATGGTCAGCATGACCACGCATACCGCGATCCCAAGCCCGACGGCGATCACCATGACCGAGGTGAGTCCGACATTGCGCCGGAAACTGTGCAGCGCGAGCCGCAGGTAGTAGCCGATCATGCCGCCGGACCTTCGACGTGCGATGCGGCCCTCACCGGTGTGGGTAACGCGGCTGCGGCGAGGTCCGACACCTGGCCGTCGACGATGTGGATGGCGCGCTGCGCGCGCCGCGCGAGCTCCGGATCGTGCGTCACCAGGATGATCGTGGTGCCCATCTCGTTTAACTGCTCGAGCAGATCCATCACTTGATGCGCCATCAGCGAGTCGAGGTTGCCGGTGGGCTCATCGGCCAGCAGGAAGGACGGATCGCCGGCGATCGCGCGCGCCACCGCCGCTCGTTGCTGCTGTCCGCCGGAGAGCTGGGAGGGCATGTGCCTGGCACGCGAACTCAGGCCGACGAGATCGAGCGCACTCGTAATGCGCTCATGCCGATCCGCGCTCTTTAAGCGCCGGTAGCGCAGCGGCACATCCACGTTCTCGTAGATGTTCAGATCGGGGATCAGATTGAAGCTCTGGAAGATGAAGCCGATCTTCTGGTTGCGAAGCCGCGAGCGTGCATCGTCATTGAGCCGGCTCACATCCTGGCCGTCGAGCTCGTAGCTCCCCGAATCGAAGGATTCCAGCAGGCCCGCGACGTTGAGGAAGGTCGTCTTGCCGGAGCCGGAGGGTCCGCTCACGGCCACGAACTCGCCTGCCGCGACCTCGATCGAAACGTTGCGCAGCGCGTGTGTCTCGATGAGATCGGCGCGGTAGACCTTGGTGATGTTACGCATCTTCAGCATGGAAATTCCTCATTCAATGACCGACCAGCACTTCGGGCGCATCGGCGTAGTCGCGCATGTCCGAGACCACGACCTGGTCCCCGGCGGTGAGTCCGCGCAGCACTTCGATTTCACCCACCGATGCCGCACCCAGCTGCACCGCTACCCGCACGGCACGATCGCCGCGCAGCACGTACACGAAACGCGTCGCCTCATCGATGAGCGAGCCGCGCTCGAGCTTGAGGACGTTATCGCGCTCGTCCATGACGATCCGCACGGAGGCGCGCTCGTTCTGTCGCAGCCCCGGCGGTTGACCGGCGGCAAAGCGTACGCGTCCTGTCACCTGACCGTCGCGCACCTCAGGGGAGATGCCGGTCACAAGGCCACGCTCCATCTTTCCAGCCAGCGTGATTTCTGCGCTCATGCCGGCCTTCACTTCCGAGGCGAAGCTCTCGGGCACCTGGAACTCGATCTCGAACACCGTCAGGTCGACGACGGTGAGGAGTGGTGCGTTCTCGGCCACGTGCGACTTGTTGGTCACCGCGAGGCTCCCGACCATGCCCTCGACCGGGGAGCGCACCGCGAGATCGCCGACGCGCCGCTTCAAGTCCGCGACCACCAGCGCCTGCCGGTCGCGCTCCAGGCGCCGGGTCTTCAAGTCGAGCTCGAGGCTGTCGCGCTCCAGCGCCGCCGACTGCCGCGCGTGTGCGAAATTCAGCCGTGCCGTATCCACATCATCCATCGCGCGCTGATAGTCGCGCTCCGGGATGACTCTGAGATCCCACGCCGCCTGCGATCGTTTGAGCTCGCGCTCGGCGGCCTTGATGGCGACCTGGGCGAGGTCGGCCTGCTGCTGGCTCGCGAGCAGCGCCTTGCGGATCTCGATCTGTTGATGGGCGAGGGCGGTGTTCACACTGTCGAGGGTGGCGCGCTCGCGCTGGTACTCATTGGAGAGCTCGGGGCTGTCGAGCTGTGCCAGCACGGTGCCGCGGCTGACGCGATCCCCGGCGCGCACCAGATAGCTCACCGTGCCGGGAGCCGCAGCATAGAGGGTGGGGTTCACCGCCGCGATCACCGTGCCCTCGGCCGCGACATCGCGCACGAAGTGGCCGCGGCTGACCGTCACGGCACGCATGCGCTCGGCCGAGATCACATGGCTGGAACGGCCCCAGCCGTGCACGGCCCAGGCGAGGGCGAGGATCAGCAGGAGTGCGCCCGCGCCGGTCGTGATCCACAACAGGCGTCGGCGGCGGCGCGCGGCTTGCGGGGACGCCTGCGAGTCCTGGGCCGCGGTATCGCGGATCGACTGCGACTCGGCGCGTCCTTCGGTGAGTTTGCGAAGCTGGGTAATGCTCAAGCGCACGGCACTCCTTGACGGCCAAGAGCAGTGCAATGCGCGTACCAGTCTAGATGATATTTATAAGTGTCTGTTATGTAAGATCTATTTAGGAGCCCCACGCGCGCGCGAGCGCCCGCCAACGTGTCCGAGCGCGGACAGCGGACACTTCAGGCGGACATCAGCCGACGGTGGCGTCGCCGTAGGCCGCGCTGCCGAGCCTCGCGCCCTCGAAAATCGCGTGCTGCGCAATCCACTCGCGCGAGCTCGTGTAGGCCTCTTCGGTGTAGGGCTCGAACACCAGGCGCTCTCCCGGTCCCCAGCGCCGCGTGTCCATGCGATCGTGATAGCGCACGGGGAACTCGCGCTGGTAGTAGTGGGTGTAGCGCTCCGGACGCAGGTCGATGTCGCGCTGCGCCCGGCGCAGTGCGCGGAAGTATTTGTGCAGGTCTTCGAGGTTCGCACCCTCGGCGATCATGGTGGCGATCATGAAAGTCGTGTCGATCACCTTGCGAAAGCCCAGTTGCTCGGCGAAATAGTACGGACCGCTGAACAGCGCCACGGCGGGAAGTGTGCCCTCGAGCAACAGCTCCAGGCGCTTAAAGAGCATGCCGTCGTTGAAGGAGAGCTGGATCTGCTCCTGCGGCAGGTACTGCTCGAGTGCCTGAATGCTCGAGTAGTGACTGCCCGACTGATAGCCGACCGAGATCGGCACGCCCGCCAGATCGGCGGGTGTTCGCACCTGAGAGTCCGGCGGCACGAAGATCGCCGCGGGCGCGACCGAATAGGCGTCGCGATAGAGCTTGCCGTGACCGTTGGCGGCGGCGACGTTCACCGTCCAGTGACAGGCGCAGCTCACATCCGAAGCGCGGCCTTCCTCCAGCGACTGGTAGGCACCGACCTTGCGGCCCTTGTCGTGCACCTTGCCGTCGGTCGCCTGCACTTCCTCGTTGAAAATATAGTCGAGGCCCTCATCCCGGAAGTAGCCCTTCTCTTCGGCCACCCATTCGTGCAGGCGAAAGTGCGGCTGAATGATGAATTTGCTCATGGAGAATTCCTCGGGTGGTGCTCAGCAGCAGCCGGTCAGGGTTGCCGGCGCGGCATCGCGCTCGGCGCTGCGGCGCGAGCGGATCATCTTGACGTGGTCGTCCATCAGCGCGCGCGCGGCGGCGCCGTCGCGCGCCTGCAGCAGTGCCGCGAGCTTGCGATGAACTTCCAGAATGTGCACCGCCACCTTCGCTGTCAGGGTGCGGTTGTCCTTGGGCCACGGCACATGCTGCAGCGAGATGAGCTGCACCACGAGCACGCGGTTGTGCGAGGCGCGGGCGATCGCGAGATGAAAATCGCGGCCGGCGCGCGTGAAGGCCGCGACGTCGCGGATGTTCTTCGCAGCGTGCGCGAGCAGCGTATCGAGATTGGCGAGCTCTGCGGCGGTGGCGTGCCCGGCGGCGAGCTCGGCCGCCACGCATTCGATGCCGCGCTGGGCATCGACGATTTCGGCGGCCGTGACGCCCGTCAATTCGAGCTGCACGGCGAGCGCTTCGGCGAACAGCGAGATGTTGCCGCGGGCGATGCGGGCGCCGCCGCCCTTGCCCATCTTGATCTCGGCGATCCCCAGGGCCTGCAGCGTGCGCAGGGCATCGCGCGCGACGATGCGGCTCACGCCGTGGCGCGCGGCGAGCTCGTTCTCCGTGCCGATGAAATCACCGGGCTTCAACTGGCGGCTGAACAAGGCCTCGCGGATGCCGGCGATGATGCCGGAGGAGAGCGAGCCGGCGCGGCCGGCCCAGATGGCGGCCGGGGTGAATGGACGGGCGGGAGCGGGGCTGGATGGCATGGATATTAAAGATATTATCTTTAGGCGGAAGTGGATTCAAGCACGGCTCAGGCCGGAGGATGCCGCTCGCATGCACAGCTTGGGGCTCATGGCGGTAACGTTGCTGGCAGGCGGAATCGTCGGCACCGCACGCGCGCAGATCCCGCCGGCAGGCGGACCCACGATGCGTGGCGATGGCCCGCCGCCAAAGGCTGAAGCCTTCCATGTCACCCGTGCAGATCCGGGCCTCGATGCGATCGTGCCCGCGCACCCGAAGCTCGAGCTCCTGGCCGACGGCTTCGGCCTCAATGAGGGACCGGTGTGGATGCGCGATGGCACGGGTGGGTTTCTCATCGTGAGCGGCCTGCTCGACAACGTGCTCTACAAGATCGACGCGCAGCGGCACGTGTCGGTGTTTCTGGAGAAGGCCGGCTACAGCGGCAGTGACGTAAGCCACGTCGGTGCGCAGACGCGAAGCGGGCGCTCGCACGTGCTCCTCATCGGGCCTTCCTGCGCCAGCGTCGATCGTGAGGGGCGGCTCGTGTGGTGTGCGGACAATGACCGCGCGATCATGCGGCTCGAGAAGGACGGCACACGCACGGTGCTCGCCGCCGGTGCGCAGGGCAAGCACTTCAGCGGCCCGAACGATCTCGTCATCACCGCCGCCGGGTCGATCTATTTCACCGATAACGACTTCGGCCTGCGCGACGCGGGCAAAAGTCCGCTCAAGGAGCTGCCGAACGGCATCTGGCTGATCCGCGACGGTCAGGCGCAGATGGTGCTCGAAGACAAGGCTTTGGGCGGCATCCCCAACGGGATTGCGCTCTCACCCAATGAGAGCTACCTGTATCTCACGGCAGGCCGCCGGCTCATGCGCTATGAGGTGAAGCCCGACGGTACGCTCGGCGGATCGAGCCTGTTCGCCGAGGGCGATGGCATCGGCGATGGCATGAAGGTGGATCGCGCCGGCAATCTCTACTCCACGGGCGGTGCGGGTCCCGGGATCATCCGCATCACGTCCGCGGACGGACGACTGCTCGGCCTGCTGCACCTGCCGATCTATGCAGGCGAGCCCAAGCGGCAGATCTGCGCCACCAACCTCGCCTTTGGCGAGCGCGATGCCCGCTCGCTCTTCATCACCGCGTGCGATGCGGTTTACCGCATCCGCCTGAAGGCGCCGGGCGTGATGCCCGGCCCGGCGTCCTAGCCCTTCATCGCCGGCCGGGTCTGGTAGCCGGCCTCGAAGGTCGAGTAGACCTTGGTCTTGGTGGTGATGAACTCGAGCAGTGCCGGCTGCCCGTTCTGCGTCGCGGCGATGCCGCGGATCAGCGCGTGCATCACCTGGTCGGCATCGGTCACGCGTTCGCCGTAGCCGCCGAGCGCGCGCGCCCAGTCGGCGTAATTGCCCGAGATATCCGTCGAGTGGTACTTGTCGGTGGAGACCTGCATCTGGCGGATCTCCATCGCCATCGAGTAGTTGTTGAACAGGATCGAGAGAATCGGGATGCGATTGCGCACCGCCGTCTCGAAGTCCATACCGGTCATGCCGATCGCCGCATCGCCCCACATGTTGATGCACAGACGATCCGGGTGCGCGAGCTTTGCGCCCATCGCCAGCCCCAGGCCGTAGCCGAGCTGCGTCGACTTGCCCCAGCCGATGTACGACAGCGGCGTGGTTGGCTGCCAGAACGGCGAGAGCTCATCGCGCGGGCTGCCGGCATCGTGCGTGATCACGGTGTTGGCGACATCGGCCTTGTGCAGCAGATCCCAGATCACCCGATAGGGCGAGAGCGGCTTGTCATCGCTCGTGAGCCGCGGCATCCACTCCGCGAGCCACGGATCGCGCTGCTGCTTGATGCGTGCGGCGACATCGGGCGTGAGACCGCGCGGCTTCTTGTGGGGCAGGCGCTCCTTGATCGCCTCGGCGAGCATGGCGAGCGCGAGCTTGGAGTCTCCCACCAGCGCGTGCTCGGTCGGAATGTTCTTGTTCACATCCATCGGATCGATGGTGTTGTGAATGAAAGTCTTGTTCGCTGTCGGAAAGCGGATGCCGAAGCCGGTGGAGGTGAAGCTCGCGCCGGCACCCAAGACCACATCCGAATCCTGCACGTGATGGAACACCGGCGCCGGCATGGAGACACCACCCGAGCCGAGCGACAATGCATGAGTCTCCGGAAAGGCGCTCTTGCCCTCGAGGCTCGTCGTGACCGGGGATTCGAGCAGCTCGGCCACCTGCTTGAGCTCGTCCCAGGCGCGGGCGTAATGCACACCCTGACCGGCGTAGATCAGCGGGCGCTTGGCCTCGACGAGTACCCTGGCGGCGGCATCCACCGACTGCGGATCCGGCCCCGAGCGGATGCGCTTGGTCGGCTTGTAGTCCCAGCCGGCCGGCACTTCCTGATTCCACATATCGCCGGGAACCTCGAGCAGCACCGGTCCGGGACGGCCGTTGCGCGCGATCGTGAACGCGCGGCGCAGCGCCGGCACGATCATCGCCGGCGTCGTGATCTGCTCGCAGGCTTTGGTGACGTGCTGGAAGTTGAGCGCGGCATTGAAGCCCGGCTTGACCCAGGACAGATCGCGCGAGGAGCCACCGGGAATGACGACCAGCGGCACACCCTCCGACCAGGCCTGGGCGACGGCGCCGAAGGAGTTCTCTACGCCCGGGCCGGCTTGTTGACAGAACACTCCGACCTTCTCGCCCGAGGTGAGGCGGCTGATGGCATCCGCCATGTGAATGCCGATGCGCTCCTGGCGCACGATAATCGGACGAATGCCGACGGCGGCGGCCGATTCGGTCAGGGGATTCAGCGGATAGGCGAGAAGGTAGTCGACGCCCTCGCGCTTCAAGATCTCGGCGGCAACCTGTGCGACGTTCATCGATGTGCTCCCGGCTGGCGTGCAGGGCCAGAACGACTCAGTCTGGCATGGGCGGTGAGGACCGGAAGTATAAACACCTTTCCCTGACAGGCACGACTTGCCGGGCTTAGGTGTGGTGCTCGTCCTCGCACTCGGCGTGATCGACCTGGATTGTCGAGTGGGTGATGCCAAAGCGCTTCTGCAGCCGCGCATTGATCTCGGGGATCAGGCGGCCCAGCGCGGCGCCGGCATCCGGTCGCACATGCAGCGTGATGAAGGTCTCCTCCTGGGTGAGTGACCAGGCGTGCACGTGATGCACATCCTGCATGCCGGGCACCGCGGCGAGCAGATCCGCGCGCACGGCATTCTCGTCGAAGCCGGTGGGTGTGCCCTCGAGCAGGATGTGTCCTGAAGATTTCACGATGGTATATGCGCTGCGCAGGATGAGGAGCGCGACCGCGAGCGAGAGGATCGGATCCACGCGCGACCAGCCCGTCCACAGAATCACGACCGCCGCAAGGATGGTCATCGTGAAGCCCAGCAGGTCGCCGAGCACGTGCAGCCAGGCGCTGCGCAGATTGAGGTTCTCGCGCCGGCCCCCGCTCAACACCAGAAAGGCGATTGCATTGGCGATCAGGCCGGCGACCGCGACCGCCAGCATCGGCTTGCCCAACACGTGCACGGGAACCGCGAGACGCCAGGCCGCCTCGAAGGCGATCCAGGCCGCCACGGCAAACAGCATGCAGCCGTTGGCGAACGCGACCAGAATCTCCAGGCGGCGGTAGCCGTAAGTGCGCAGCGGATCCGCGGGGCGGCGCCCGATCCGCAGCGCCGCCCAGCTCATCCCCAGTGCGCCGGCATCGGAGATCATGTGGCCGGCATCGGCCAGCAGCGCGAGCGAGTGGGAGATGACGCTGCCGGCCACTTCCACGCCGATGAAGATGACGATCAGAGCGAACGCGATGGCGATGCGCCGCTCGTCGGCGTGCGCATGCGAATGGCCGTGCTGGTGATCGTGATCCTCGTCGTGCTCGGTGGCCATGCGCGATGATAGCCGGCTCAGCCCGGCACCATCCAAGGTATGACGTATTGTTGCAGGATGACGATCACGCTCAGAATCAGCGTGAGCACGATGCTGTGTTTGAAAGTGGTCGCGAGGATCGAGCCTTCCTGGCCCTTGAGTTCGGTGACGGAGACGCCGGTTGCGAGGTTCTGCGGCGAGATCATCTTGCCCATGACACCGCCCGAGGAATTGGAGGCGGCGATGAGCACCGGATTGAGGTTGAGCTGATGGGCAGCGACCACCTGCAGATTGCCGAAGAGCGCATTGCCCGAGGTGTCACTGCCGGAGAGAAACACTGCCACCCAGCCGAGAAAGGGCGACAGCAGCGGAAAGAAGATGCCTGCCGAGGCGACCCCGAGCCCGAGTGTGTAGTTGAGCCCGGAATAGTTCATGAGGTAGGCGAGTCCGATGATCAGCGCCACGGTGAGAATCGGCAATCCGCTTTGCCTGGCGGTCTGTCGCAGCGCGCTTGCGAACTGGTGCGGCCGGCAACCGACGAGGATCGCCGTCAGCAATGCGGCGCAGAGGATCGCGGTGCCGGTCGCGAGCGGCTGGAAGTCCCATACCGCGGCGTACGGTGA
>Ga0335077_10013863_pt1 | contig 10074 bp, 6 predicted proteins | sample Lox_Sample_31_FD_207151 | JGI IMG/M metagenome (GOLD analysis project Ga0335077, IMG submission 207151) | Soil microbial communities from Loxahatchee National Wildlife Refuge, Florida, United States - Lox_Sample_3.1 | ecosystem: Environmental > Terrestrial > Soil > Wetlands | place: USA: Florida...
TCGGCTCGAGCAGCGCCGGCCTGGCCTGCTTCATGGCTTCCTTGAACGCCAGGGAGCCGGCGATCTTGAAGGCCATATCGCTGGAATCCACGTCGTGATACTTCCCGTCGTAGAGGCTCACGCGGAAATCAACCACCGGGAATCCCGCCAGGTATCCGCGCTCGGCAGAATCGCGAATGCCTTTTTCAACCGACGGAATCCAGTTCTTAGGAATCGCGCCGCCGAAAACGTCGTCCACGAATTCGACGCCTTTGCCGCGCGGCAGCGGCTCCATCTTGATCCGGCACAGCCCGAATTGCCCGTGCCCGCCGGTCTGTTTCTTGTGCTTGCCTTCCGCGTCCGCCTTGCCACGGATGGTCTCGCGATAAGGAACTTTCGGCGGTTTCAGCGTCATTTCCACGTGATAGCGCTTGCGCAGCTTCGCCACGACGACTTCGATGTGCTGCTGGCCCGCGCCCGAAAGCAGGAATTCCTTCGTCTGCGGATCGCGCCCGAACCGCAGCGCGAGGTCTTCTTCCAGGATTTTGTGGATCGCGGTGCCGATGCGGTCCTCGTCCGCGCGCGTTTTCGGCTCGACGGCGAAGGTGATGGACGGCTCGGGAATGCGCGCCGTGGGATAAAAGATCGGTGCGCCCTTGTCGCCGAGCGTCTCGCCCGTGGTCGTCTCCTTCAGTTTGGCGATCGCGCCGATGTCGCCCGCGCACAGGTCGTTTACCGCCACGGCGGTCTTGCCCTGCATCGCCTGCAGGTGCTGGAAACGCTCCTGCGTGCCGCGATTGTAGTTGTTCAGCGTCGCGTCGTTCTTCACCGTTCCGGACATCACTTTGAAATACGAAATGCGGCCCGCGAAGGGATCGGCGACCGTCTTGAACACAAACAGGGACGCGGGGTCGGACGAAGAGATCGTGCGCTCGATGGCGTCGCCTTTGTGATCCGGCGTCGCATAGCCGGTGACCTTGCCGCGAAAGGCCGGCGAGGGAAGAATCTCAGCCATGAAATTCAGGATCGCGTCGCTGCCGATATTGTGCAGCGCCGAGCTGAGCAGCACCGGGAAGATCTTCTTGTCTCGCACTTCCTCGTGCAGGCCTTTTTTCAAATCCTCGACCGGCAGCGTGCCTTTGTCGAAGAATTCCTGCATCAGCTCGTCTTCGCCCTCCGCGACCATTTCCACGAGCTTTTCGTGGGCGGCCTTCGCATCTTCCGCCAGCGCCGCGGGAATCTCTTCGACCTTCGCTTTGCCGTCGCCATCCGGCGTGTACATCAGCGCCTTCATGGTTACCAGGTCGATCACGCCGCGAAACCCCTTCTCCGACCCGATGGGAAGCTGAATCGGCACCACGCCGCGCCCGAAAACCTGTTCGAGCGACGCCAGCGCTCGCTCGAAGCTCGCCAGCTCTCGGTCCATCCAGTTCAGCAAGAAGGCGCGCGGCAGATCGTATTCGGTCGCGTAGTCCCAGACTTTTTCCGTCACCACCTGCACGCCCGCGGCGGCATCGATCACGATCAGCGCGGCGTCGGCTGCGATCAGCGACGTTTTTGTTTCGTTGATGAACGTCGAGTAGCCGGGCGTGTCCAGCAGGTTGATCTTGGTCTTTTCCGTCTGTCCCGGCGCCGGCCATTCCGCGAACGCGATTCCCGTGTTGATCGATATCTTTCGCGCGATTTCCTCTTCGTCCCAGTCGGTGGCCGTCGATCCCTCGGCGACCTTGCCCAGCCGCGGCGTCATTCCCGCCGCATACAGCAACGACGATACGAGCTGGGTTTTCCCCGTATCGCCGTGGCCGACAATGCCCACGTTGCGGATCCAATCGGTTGCATAGGTTTTCATGGCTTCGCTCCTGGAATCGATGGTCGGAAAATCGAAAAGGACGAACGACAGGCTCCCGGGCGCACTTCCGCGTCGGGGCAGGCATTTCGCGTGGGAACAGGATGGACAGCGGACCTCGTGCTGTAATTTGCGAGTAACATCACGAACCGACCCTCGGCGGTCGCGCGCGATGAACCCTGCCCTTGCCCGCGGGGAACGGGCTGGGGGCTGGAGAGCCGGGATGCTAGCACAGCCATCCGTTGGGGTTCAATCCCGTCCCGGTACTACGGGCTGCCTCGCCCTCTAAGGTTCCCCCACCCAACGGAATACGGCTCTCTTCCGTAGGATATGAGTCCGGCAGGCCGTGTCTCCCCGGCGGCTTTCCCGTTCCGAAACGACGCTTGGCGCTTTTTCTGCCGATAGTACTTAAGAAGGATTCGTTCCCTTGAGGTGCGTGTGGCCCCTGTTGAAGCGTCACTGACCGGCACTTACGAATACGGGTTGGTGGCTCTGTCGGTCTTCCTCGCTGTGCTCTCTTCGTACGCCGCGCTTGATCTCGCGGGGCGCGTTACGTCGGCGCGCGGGCGCGGGCGCGCTGTCTGGCTGTGGGGCGGCGCCACCACGATGGGAACCGGGATTTGGGCCATGCACTACGTGGGCATGCTTGCGTTCCGGCTGCCGGTCGCCGTGCAGTACGACTGGCCCACGGTGGTGGTTTCGTTGCTGGCCGCGATTCTTGCGTCCGCGGTGGCGCTCTTCGTGGTCAGCCGCCGCGTGATGGGCACAATCCCGGTCGTCGTGGGGAGCTGCGTGATGGGCGGTGGCATCGCCGGCATGCATTACATCGGCATGGCCGCGATGCGCATGCAGGCCATGTGCCACTATTCGCTTCCCGTCGTGGGCCTGTCCGTCGCGCTCGCGATCGTAATCTCGTTCGTCGCTCTGCGGCTCGCCTTTCGCTTCCGCGATCACGCGGCCGCGTGGGCGTGGCAGAAGGCGGCCAGCGCGCTGGTCATGGGGGCGGCGATTCCCGTCATGCACTACACCGGCATGGCCGCCGCCACCTTCACGGCTTCCAGCAGGTTCGACGGAAGCCTGGCGCATGCCGTCACCGAAACGTCGCTCGGCACGATCGGCATCATTCTGGTCACCTGCATGGCGCAGGGCCTTTCGGTCGCAGCGGCCGTGGCCGATCGCCGGTTCTCCGCCCAGCGCTTCGAACTCGACGTGAGTGAACGCAGGTTCCGCGAGGTGTTCGAACGAGCCAAGACCGGCATCGCCATAGCGGAGTTCGGGAATCTGCGAATTTTCGACGTCAACCCCGCGCTCCAGAAGATGCTGGGCTGCAGCGCGGAAGAGCTCTCGCGCAGCCAGACCTACACCGATTTGACCCATCCCGACGACCGTGAGAAGGATGCCAAAGCCGTCCGGCGCCTGCTGACGGGCGAGTACGACCACCTCCATCTGGACAAGCGCTATCGCCTGCGCGACGGCCGCCACGTATTCGCGGACGTGGACCTCTCGATTCTCAGGGACGCGTCGGGAAAGCCTCGCTACGTTTTGCATCTGGCTACCGACTTCACCCAGCATATCCGAGCCGAAGCCGAACTCAAGGCCGCCAAGGAAGCCGCGGAAGCTTCCAGCGGAGCCAAAAGCGATTTCCTGGCGACCATGAGCCACGAAATCCGGACGCCGATGAACGGCATTCTTGGCATGACCGAGCTCGTGCTGGACTCGGACCTTACCTCGGAGCAGCGCGAGAACCTCGACCTCGTGAAATTCTCCGCCGAATCCCTCCTCACGGTGATCAACGACATCCTCGATTTCTCCAAGATCGAGGCGGGCAAAATGGAACTCGAATCCATCCCCTTCGATCTCCGCGCCAGCCTTGGCGAGACAATCAAAGCTCTCAACTTCCGCACCCAGAAGAAGGGCCTCAATCTCACATGCGCCGTCATGCCCGACGTGCCCGAAACCCTGCTTGGCGATCCCGGCCGCATCCGCCAGCTGCTCTTCAACCTGATCGGCAATTCCATCAAGTTCACCGATCACGGCGGGATTCACATCCGCGTCGAGCAGAAATCCGAAAGTGCCGACTCCACCATTCTTCATTTCGCCGTGGAGGACACGGGAATCGGCATCGCCGAGGACAAACAGGCGCGCATCTTCGAAGCGTTCTCCCAGGCGGAAGGTTCGACCGCGCGAAAATACGGCGGCACGGGCCTGGGGCTCGCGATTTGCGTCCGCCTGGTGAAATTGATGGGCGGAAAGATTTGGGTCGAAAGCCGTTCCGGCCAGGGCAGCGTGTTTCATTTCACACTGCAACTCAAGGTTCAGGAGGCGCCGTCCGCCGAATGGGCGGCCAGTGCTCCAGAGCAGTTGCGGGGTCTGCGCGCTTTGATCGTGGACGACGAGTCCACCAATCGCAAAGTGCTGCAGGCCATGCTCGAGCGCTGGGGATTGAAGCCCGCGGCCGTCGGAAGCGGCCGCGAGGCTTTCAACGAGCTTCGGCGTGCTCACTCGGACGGCAACCCCTGCGGTCTCGTCCTTCTGGATAATCAGCTGACCGATATGAGCGGTTTCCAATTCGCCGAACAGCTCAGGCAGGAACAAGCGTTTCCTCCGCCCAGAATCATTCTCCTCACGTCCCTGGGCCAGATGGGCGACGCCGCCCGCTGCCGCGAGCTCGGCATATCCGCCTATCTGATGAAGCCGGTCCGCCAGAACGAGCTCTACGACTCGATCCGCCTGATCATGCAGCAGGCGTCGAGCCAGACCGAGCTGCTGGTCACGCGCCACAGTCTGCGCGAGGCCAAGAACCGCTCGCGAGTCTTGCTGGTCGAAGACAACGTTGTGAATCAGAGGTTGGCAGTCCGCCTGATGGAAAAGCGAGGCTACATCACTACGGTTGCGGCGGATGGCGCCGCCGCCGTCGCCGCATTCGAAAAGGAGCCGTTCGATCTGATCCTGATGGATATCGAGCTGCCCGACATGGATGGCTTCGAAGCGACGGCCGCGATTCGTGCCGCGGGGAAATCCGCCGGGCGCCGCATTCCGATTGTGGCGATGACGGCGCACGCCGTCGCCGGATACCGCGAGAAATGCCTCGCCGCCGGGATGGACGGCTACGTCACCAAGCCCATCAGCACCGCTCAATTGTTCACCGCAATCGAAGCCGCGCTGGCCGCCGGCGGGGCCACATCCGGCGCGAGCCCCGGCACCCTGGATGCTGCCGGCCAGGAAACGCCGCTCGCTCCCGCGGCAATCGAGACCTGACGCGCACGGCTTGCGCCGCCCGGCAAATCGCGTAGAATGCGCTCACCATGCCGCCCGAGCCGCCGCCGATTTCAGCTTCCGGTTTTTCCATGCGCACGGAAACGCGCGACGGGGCCACGTTCGTGATTTGCACAGGGCGCCTTACCAGCGAGCATTCCGACAAGCTGAAGAAGCACGGACGCGACCTGGTTCCGGCCACAAAGCGGCTGGTTTTCGACTTCGCCGAAGTGGTGCGCATGGACAGCTCGGGCCTGGGTGCGCTGGTGGGCATCTACGTGACGGCGCGCAAGGCCAACTGCGAATTCCTGCTGATCAACTACAACAGCTCGATCAAGGACCTGTTGGGCATCACCAACGTGCTCACCATGTTCGAGGACTACGGGCGCTCCGGAATGCGGATGCCGTAGCCCGCGGCAAGCCCATCCGGCGAAAATCAGAACGACGGCCAGATTCCCGGCGTGGCCAGCTCCACTAGGTGATGATCCGGGTCGCGGAAATACAGGCTCGTTCCGCCGCGCTCCCAGCGCACGCGGCTTTCGATCGCGATGCCTTCCTCGCCCAGCCGTTTTTCCCACCCGGCGCAATCTTCCGCGGGAATCGCGAAGGCCAGATGGAGGTCGCCGCTCCCACCGTGCGGCGGGATCATCCCGCCCGGCGTATCAACCGCATCGCCCGTGCCTCCCTGCTGGAACAGCAGGAACACCGATCCGCTTCCGGCATCGAAGGCGCACAGGCGCTCGCTCGAATCCATCCGCCGGAACCCGAAGAGTTTTTCGTAGAAACGCGCGCTGCGTTCCAGATCCTTCACGTGAATGCAGGTTTCGAGAACGCGCATCACTTTCGGCATGCAGATCCGAGTCTACTGCTTTTGGACCGGCGGCGCGTTTGCGGGCGGCGCGTTGTTGGGTGTGGAGTTGCCGGGCTGGCCGCCTGCAGGCTGGCCGTTGGCCCCCACGGTGCGGCCGTTGCTGAGCCGAATCTGGTAGCCCGCCGGCACGTGCGTCAAAGTGTGCACGAAGCGGAGCTTGCCCTTTTCCACCCGAAAGAGGTGCGTGTCCGGCAGGCCGCCGACTCCAAACGTGCAGAACGCGACGACCGCGCCCGTCACCTCGTCGACCACGTAGCGCCGGGCGACGATGTTGACGCCCGCGGGCACGCCGACGGTGCAGCTGTCGTCCGGAGCTCCTTTGCCGGTGCGCAGGCCGCCTTCGGTACGATTGCACGGGTATCCCCAGGGCACGAGGTCGAGCTTCTTTTCGAGAAAGGCATCGAGGTAGGCGTTGGCGGCGGCGACCAGTGTGTCGCGGGTGTCGCGCTGCGCAGCCGGTATCGGTCCCCAATCCTCGTTGGGCGACCACTTCATGTAGTTATCGGCGTTGAAGAGCCAGTCGCCCTGCTGGGTGACCATCGATTCGATTTCGACGATCTTGTCGTGATTGACGCGCAAACGAGTGCCGAGTACGTACGGGTGGCTCGTGTCCGTGACGATCACCTCCGTGAAGCTCTGGCAGGTTGACGAGTCGATGAGCGAGCGGTGGAAGTCGATTTTCATCGGCTTCTGAATGACGCCCGTCTTGATGTCGACCTTCTCCATGTTCTCGGCGTAGTAGGCCGAACTGGCCAGCGGCAGGCCGGAAGGATCGCCCATAGTCTGCGCCGCGATGTAGAGATCGGCGGCGGCTTGCAGGCCCTCCCGCATGCAGGAGACCTGCGCGAAGCTCGCCACCGGCGCCAAGAACGCGGCCACAATCACGATCCATTTGCAAACTGTCCGGCTCATCGCATTCCTCTCCGTCGCACCATCGAATATCGATACATGCTCCCGTTCCGGCCGCACATCATACACCCGAGCGCGCCCAATCCGACCGTCCCCCTAAAAGTAGAAAACTCGAGCCGTTCGGTGTATCCTCCCCGCAAATCACCGTAGTCCGGGCCCAAGCACGATTCCAACTCCGACATCGTCGACGGAGGAACCTCATGGGACCCTTCGGAACTGCCAGCCGCCGTTCTATCAATCGAGGACATCTCTACTACTCTGCTGCCTTCGCGATACTTTTCATGGGTTGCGGCGGGTCTGGCGGCGTGATGGGACCGCCACCGCCTCCGGATCCCACCATCGTTGCGACTCAGTCGGGGAAAGTGCAGGGCGTCATCCAGGGAAACCTGATCGCATTTCGCGATATTCCCTACGCCGCGCCGCCCACGGGCGACTTGCGCTGGAAGCCTCCCGCGCCGCCGGCAAACTGGCAGGGGATCCGGAGCGCGGCGACGTTCGGAAGTAAATGCCCGCAGCTGGACGCCAACAACAATCCGGTTGGCGACGAAGACTGCCTGTCGCTGAACGTTTTCATTTCCAACCCGCCTGCCACAACAAAGCAGCCCGTCATGTTCTTCATCCACGGAGGCGGGAACGTGGGAGGGGATCCGCAGTCGCCGCCGCTCGATGCGCCACCGCTCGCCGCCAACGGGGTCGTGGTCGTCACCGTGCAATACCGGCTCGGGCTGCTGGGCTACCTCTCGACGCCGCTGCTCACGACCGAAGGCGGCGGCTCGTCCGGCAATTACGGAATCATGGACCTGGCCGCCGCGCTGAAATGGGTGCAGACGAACATCGGCAATTTCGGCGGCGATTCCACGAAAGTGATGGTCTTCGGCGAGTCCGAGGGCGCCATCGACACACAGGCCTTGCTGGCTTCGCCGCTGGCCAGGGGACTCTTCTCGACCGCCGGTATGGAAAGCCAGGGGCTCGAAGCGGGCGACGTCTATAGCCTGGCAGACAGCGCGGCGTTTTATCAAGCTTCTGTGGATCAGATGGGCTGCGACGCGGCGGCGGACGTGCTGGCGTGCCTTCGCGCTCTACCCGCCGCCACGGTCGTGCAATCGCTCGACGTTCCTCCGGTCCGCGGCACCACGGCGTCCTCCGTGAGACTGACGCTGGAACCGAACGCCGTTCCCATCGATCCCTTTCTGAACTTGCAGCAGAACGGTTCCCCGGTCGCACTGCTGATCGGCTCGAACGCCACGGAAATGACCGTGCTCATCAACGATCTGACCGCCAACCTGGATGAAGCCGGCTACGAAGCAAGGCTTCACGCTTTGTTCGATCCCGTCGGGCCGGGTGTCGCCGATCAGGTTCTTGCCCTCTATCCAGCGACGGACTACGCCAGTCCCAGCGATGCCATGGCGCACGTGCGCAGCGACTATTACCTGACGTGCAAGGACCGCCAGATCGCATTCGTTGCGTCCGGCCTGACCAGACCTTCTGTCTACCGTTATTTCTTCACGCACACTCTGGAGACTCCGGCCTCGTTCTTGAACAGCCTGGGAGCCTTCCACTTCGAAGAAGTGCCGTTTGTGTTCGGCAACTTTCAGAACATCTTTGGCGTCGCGTACACGCCGACCGCGGCGGAGACGCAGCTATCGTCGGAGATGATGGGTTACTGGACTCGCTTCGCGGCGACGGGAAATCCGAACGGCGTGAACGGAACCCAGTGGCTGCGCTACGAGACAGGCAGCGAACCGTCGTTGCAGCTCGACGATTCGATCGTGACCATCACCCTCTATCACAAGGACCAATGCGACTATCTTGCGACGCTGGGACCTCCTCCCGTATAGAACCCTTGCGTGGCATCCCGCTGCGCGCTTGCGCGAGCGCGGCGTTCACGTAGAATACGCAGCGCCATGAAATTCGGCGGGATACACATCATGCAGCTTCCGCGGCCGTGGGCGGCGGAAGACGGGCGCAGGCTGCTGAACGACGCGCTGGAGATCGTCGAACTCTCCGACCGGGTCGGGTTCGACTACGTCTGGGGCACGGAGCACCACTTCCTCGAGGAGTATTCGCACGCGTCGTCTCCGGAGATGTTTCTTGCCGCAGCCAGCCAGCGGACGAAAAATCTGCGCCTCGCGCACGGCATCATCCAGACGCCGCCCAGCATCAATCATCCCGCGCGTGTGGCCGAGCGCATCGCGACGCTGGACCTGCTGAGCAACGGCCGCTGCGAATTCGGCATGGGTTCGGGCGCGACCATGACGGAACTCGGCGGATTCCTGGTGCCGCAGGAAGAAAAGAAAGCCATGCAGATCGAGGGCTTTCAGGTGGCGCTGCGCATGCTGGTGGAGGATCCGTTCACCGGGCACGAAGGCAAGTACGTGAAGGTTCCCCCGCGCAACGTGATGCCCAAGCCGCTGCAGAAGCCGCATCCGCCGCTGTGGCTGGCGTGCTCGCGGCGCGAATCGATTCTGGACGCGGCGCGCCTGGGGCTGGGCGCGCTGACGTTTTCGTTCGTGAGCCCCGCGGAAGCGCGGCAGTGGGTGCGCGATTACTACGCGACGCTCGAGAGCGAATGCGTGCCGCTTGGCTACGCCGTGAATCCGAATTTCGCCATCGCCACGCCGTTTCTTTGCGACCGCGACGAGAAGCGCGCCACAGCGGCGGCCATCGAGAACTACGGATTTTTCGTCTACGGCCTGGGCCACTACAGCTTCTTCGGCGAGCACCGCCCCGGCAAGACCGACATCTGGCACGAGTACACCAACAACCCGAAAGAGCCGGTGTCGCCGGAATACATCCAGCAGGCCTGCGTGGGAGCGCCACAGAAACTGCGCCACACGCTGCGGGAGTATGAAGACGCGGGAATCGATCAGGTCATCGCCGTGCGGCAGGTAGGAAGGCTCACGCTCGACCAGCAGTGCTCGTCGTTGCAGCTGTTCGCGCAGGAAGTGCTGCCCGAGTTCAAGGAACGCGAAATGGCGGACGCACGGCGCAAGGCCGAGCGCGCCGCGCGGATTTCGGAAAAAGCGTTTGCCCGCAAGCCGAAAGGCCGCCAACCCCAGGTCGAGTACTCCATCCCTGCAGCCGGCCGCCACTGACGCGGCTGCATCATGCGGAGCGGCCGGCCGGTTTCGCGCCCGTCCCGCTCTCGCGGGACGCGGGTCGCGCAGTCGAATGAATTCCCTCTGCGGCGGCCGCTAAAAGGAGAGATCCTTCG
>Ga0335077_10013864_pt1 | contig 10073 bp, 14 predicted proteins | sample Lox_Sample_31_FD_207151 | JGI IMG/M metagenome (GOLD analysis project Ga0335077, IMG submission 207151) | Soil microbial communities from Loxahatchee National Wildlife Refuge, Florida, United States - Lox_Sample_3.1 | ecosystem: Environmental > Terrestrial > Soil > Wetlands | place: USA...
TCCGACCGTTCGGGGAACAGAATCCTGGGGTTCGAACCTCCCTTCTCGGACGGGATGAACGCATCCTACGAGATAGGCCAGCATGCCGGCCCCTCCCAGTTCGCCGCAGCGCCCGCATCCGTCACGCAGAACGGGCTCCACAACCCCCTCGGTCTCGCCTTCGACCCCTCTGGGAACGTCTGGGTGGCCGACCAGTTGAACGCTCGGGTCCTTGAGTTTAGCTCGCTGGCAGCGGTCACCTCTGGTACGGACGTCTCCGCGACCGCGACGGGCGCTTCTGACAACGAGTCCTCCACGACCGGGCTGTCCATGTCGGTGAAGGAGACGTCCTCCGCGTCGGTCAACTTCTACTCGGCGAAGCTCTCCGCGCAGCCTCCCGGGTCGGGCACCCTGCCCTTGTCCGGGAGTCGTGTCTTCTACCAGGCGAAGGTGTCAGGCGGGAGCGGGGACGTCGCAATCTGCGTCCGCGACCCTCGGGCGTCCAACTCGACGTCGATGATGTTCTTCGACGGCGCCTCGTGGATCGGCGCGGGCGACCTCAAGGCAACAAGCGGGGGTTCGATATGCGGCGACGTCCCGAGCGCCACTTTGAGCTCCCTCACCCTCCTCGCCGTAACCGAGGCGCCCGGCCCGCCCCTAGCTTCGCCTTTGCTCCAGGCGGCGGCCCTCCTGGCCGCTGCAGTCGCGTTCGGCACGATATCCTACATCGTCCTGAAGACGCGCCCGGCGGGGTCTAAGACGGGGCAACGACGAGAAATCCTAGTATGACCTTGGTCATCGACGCGATGGCGTGAAGAAGAAAGCCGTGGGGACGAGCCCATCGGTGGGCGCAATCGTCCTGATATGGCGCTAGTGGCAGGAAGTCTTGCTTCATCGGACACGGCGGGACGGCCGCGGCGGCGCCCTTGACAACCACCAGCACGACCACCACGGCGGTCGGCGGCTCGACGAACGGTAGGCGCCCTCGCAGGACGCCAGGGTAGCGCCCCCCGCCTAGCCGCGCTCCCAAAAAAGGAGAAATACGCCGAAAGCACTCGAGTTCCACTCTTCATGCCTTTGCCAGTCCTGCGGGAGGTGCTCTCGGCGGAGTACAAAGGCCCCCGGGCCGTATTCTCGGAGGTCCACGTCCTCAAGGCGATACTGTCCATCGGGGACTCTGGCGCGGTGGGCAGGGGCAAGCTCGGCGCCCTCGTCGGGCTGGGCCAGGGGGAGGTGAGGACGCTCATCAAGCGGATGAAGGGGAACGACCTGATAATGATCGAGCCGGACGGCTGCAAGCTCAGCCGGAAGGGAGAGCGCGAGTTCGAGAAGCTGAGGGAGAAGATACCCTGGTCGTCGGCCGTCAACGCCAAGGCGCTGGGAATCGGCGAAAGGTGCTCGGCGGTCCTCGTCAGAGGGGGGGCCGCCAAGGCCAGGAAGGGCATCGAGCAGCGGGACGCGGCGGTGAGGGTCGGGGCCAGAGGCGCGCTGACCGCGGTCTTCGCCTCCGGAAGGTTCGCCCTTCCGGGGGAGGGCTCCAGCGCCGAGGTGGACGGCCCGAGGGACCTTTGGTCCAAGGCGAGGGCGGCCGGCCCGCGCGAAGGCGACGCCCTAGTGGTGGTCGGGGCCGACTCCGATGACCTCGCCGACCTGGGCAGCCTCGCGGCGGCCATCACCCTGTTCTAGAGACGCTCGCGTTATTACCTCCTTAACCGGGGGTTCGGGCCTGCGATGAAGTACACAAGCGTCGTGGTCGACGACAAGGAGCACTGCCTCGAAGTCATGAGGCAGATGGAGGAGGAGTTCAAGAAGGGGAACGAGTCGTTCTTCATCAGGGTGATCGAGGACGAGCCCAGCCTCGTCCTGAGGGTCCACGCGGTGACCATACTCGCGGACCTCGGGAGCGAGGCCGCAATCCCCGCCCTCTCGCTCGTCCTACTGCACGACCCAGACCCGTTGGTAAGACACGAGGCCGCCTTCACGATGGGCCAGATAGGCCTCACCTCGGCTGTCAAGGCCCTCGAGGCAGCCACCACCAAGGACAAGGACCCCATAGTCAGGCACGAGTCCGCCGCGGCGCTCGGCTCCATCGGGAGCCAGACGGCCAGGAAGACGCTGGAGGCGGCGCTCAAGGACAAGGACGAGCTTGTGAGCAACTCGGCGGCCGCTTCGCTCTTCAACCTGGAGTTCCTGCGGACCTACTCCGTGGGCGCGACCGCAAGGGACAGGATGCCCCGCCCCTAGAGCCGTATCCTCGCCACCAGGTACCCCTTCCCCTCCTCGAACTCTGCCTGCGCGAACGCCGACGCCACCACCACCCTGAACCCCTCGCTCTTGCTGCCGTGCCTGAAGACCCTCCCCGCCTTCAGGTCCCTAATGTAGACCTCCCCGCCCGGCCTCACCACCCTCGAGACCTCGGCGAGCGCCTTCGCAGGGTCGGCGAAGTGGTGGAACGACGCCATCGAGATCGCCCTGTCCACCCCCCGGTCGGGTATCTCTCCCATGTCCTCGGCGCCTGCGACAACAACGACTACGTTCGAGGCGCCGGCCTCCCCTGCCCTCCGCCTGATCTCCGCGGCCCTCTTGGGGTCGGGCTCGACGGCGTAGACCTTGCCCTCAGGCCCGACGAGCTTGGCAGCTGCGAATGAGTAGTAGCCGTACCCCGCCCCCAGGTCGGCGACCCTCATCCCACTAGCCACCCCCGCCTCGGCCAGCCTACCCTCCGGTGGCGCGCTCCGTCGACGGAAGTACTCGACCGCCCGCAGCCAGGCGCCCATCTCCCCGGCTTGAATCCTATCCTGCCCTAAAATCCTTAAAGTGCCTCCGCGCTCCTTCCCGGAGTTGAAGCTCAAGGGCAAGGTGGCCGTCGTGACCGGCTCGAGCACAGGCAACGGCGCGGCGATAGCCCAGGCGTTCGGCCACGAGGGGGCCGACGTGGTGGTCCACTACAACCGCTCGGCCGCCGAGGCGAACAAGGTGGTCTCCGAGATAAGGAAGGCCGGCAGGGACTCGTTCGCCGCGAAGGCAGACATCTCGGTCCCGGCGGAATGCAAGAGGATGTTCAAGGAGGTCGAGAAGAGGTTCGGCAGGGTCGACGTCCTGGTCAACAACGCCGGCCTCGCGGACGGGACGATATGGAACTCCCCCATAATGAGCCTCAACAGGGAGATGTGGCTCAGGGTCTTCTCTATCGACGTCTTCGGGGCGTTCGACTGCGTCCAGGGCGCCCTCCCGCTCATGCGCGGAGGGGGCTCGATAGTCAATGTCTCCTCCACCCCCGCCCTCGCGGGCGACACTCAGGGGCTCGTATACGGCTCGGCGAAGGGCGCGGTCCTCACGATGACAAAGATGCTCGCCAAGAGCCTCGCCCCGAAGGTCAGGGTGAACTGCATGGTCCTCGGCTCGATAAACACCGGCTGGCTGAAGTGGTTCGACCAAGGCCAGGTGGAAGCGCTAAAGTCCTACATCCCGATGAAGCGGTTCGGGGAGCCGACGGATGTGGCCAACCTCGCCGTCTTCCTGGCGAGCGACGACTCCGCCTTCATGACCGGGCAGGGGGTTGTCCTCGACGGCGGAGAGGTCACAGACTGACCCTAGTCGGCCGCCTGGTAGAGCCCGCCCGCCCTGTCTATCTTCGAGAGCGCGACGTCCACTTCGTCCCCTTCAGAGACCGTCCCCTTTTCGACGGCCTTGTCCCATAGGTCGATGTAGACCTCCAGCGCCTCCCTGACGTGCGGCGGCTTGCCCTTCTTCGTCTCCCTCAGCTTCGCAAGGTAGTCCCTGAGGAGGAGCGCCTGACCAGCCGGCATCGCTCCCTATCAACCGCCAGCGTGTTATTAATCGCCGCTCCTTCCTACGCGGCCTACCCTGGCGCCCTTCCCGACGCCCGAGGTCAGCGTCTTGTAACCCATGTGCGAGATCGCCCTCCTCACCTTCTCCTCGTCGCCATCGCTGGTGTTGATGAAGACAGAAGGCCCGGTCTGCATCGAGAAGTAGGCCTCCACCGAGTTCGACCTGAGCTCCCTCACCTTTGTTATCACCCTTATCGTGTCAGGGCTCATCACCACCAATCTGTTGGCGCCTGTCATTGTGATGCTGTGGAGCTCCAGGGTGTCCTGCTCGACCAGCTCCCCGACCTTCTTCAGGTCGCCGCCCTTGATCGCCTTCTCCATCTCGTCGCACCTCTTCGAGGCCGACTCTATCCTCGCCTTGAAGAAGGGCGATGACTCCACCTCCCTGTGTGCGTCCTCCGTCTTGACCGAAGACCAGAGCGGAACGATGACCATCCGGAGCGGGAGGTCCTTCTCGTCGGCGAACTTCTCCGCATATGTGTCCTCGTACCCCTTCCCGGCGTAGAGCCTTGAGAACCCTCCGACCACCGTCCTCGATGCGGAACCGGCGAACAGCCGCGCGACCCTCGAGAGCTCGGTGTAGTCCGGCTCGCCGCCGTCCACCGCATGGAACACGGCCATGGTCACCGCGGCCCCGGCGGACGACGAGAAGCCCAGCCCCTTGGCGTCCACCCTGGGGAAGTTCCGAGAGTCGAAGCGGAGGCCGAGTTCCTCGAACGGCTTGCCGGCGAGCTTCTGGGAGACCGCCTGGATCCGTCTCAGCGCGTCCTCGTTCCCCTTCCCCTCGACGAGGAGCACTCCCTTGCCACCTTCAGCCTCGCTGACGACCACCTCGCTCCCGAGCGACGTGGTGTTGACCGAGATGCTGTCGTGATAAGGGAGCCTGAGCTTCCAGTCCTTCAGGCCGTGGTACTTGACCAACGCCTGCATGGTGTTCGCCGTCGACTTGAAAGGAGTCAACCCTCGACCTCTATCCTGAGCGTGCCGGGAGCGCCTTGGGATTTCAAACTTCTCACGATTTCTCGGGGGATGTCCACGGCCCCAGATTCGGCCCTGATGGCCAGCGTGCGCGCGCAGACGAATCCGCTCTTCCTCACCACCATGTCCCTCGGGTCCTCGAGGACCAGGTCCTTGCTCCCGCTCGCCCAGAAAGAGAACACCCCTGCTGGCGCGACCAGGGTCAGCTTCACCCTCGCGCCCTCGGTCTTCAGGGCCGCCTTGAGCTGTGGAGAGAGCTGCGCAACCCCTTTCGAGGCGCCCACCCCCAAGATGCAGTCGCCCCTTTGAGTAAGATGGGTCTCCGTCGTTATCTCGACGGTCCTCTCGTGAGTCGCGAGCACCATGGGGTGGCCGGTGAACGGGACCACTTCCACGACCGAAGCTTCCTCAAGAGCCCTCATGGACGCCGACCGGCCCAGCCTCGCCTGATTAACGATTCGCCTGGGCGACTGAGGCGGTGGGCTGCAGGCCGTTGCAGTGACCGCACCGTTCGGCCCCGTCCGCGACCAGGGTGGAGCAGAAGACGCAGAACCTGTACCCGGAGGGCGGCTCCACCCTCTCCGTGGACTCGGCCACGACGAACCCCGCCACCATCGCGGCCGACCCTCCTGCGATGAGCGCAAGCCACGCCGTCCCGTCCAGCGCGACGAACAGCACGACCCCGGTGAGGACGATCACACCGCCCGACACGACGAGGCTTGACCGCACGAGCTTTCAATCCCGTCGATGGGTTTATAGATTTTGGTCTGTCCGGCCGGCCAGTTCCTTGGTCACCGAGTACGAGCAGCTCCTCGCGGAGATGCTGAAGGAGCGGAGGGGCAAGCTCGAGGCCCTCAAGGCGAAAGGGAAGAAGAAGGATGTCGACGCCCTCATGTCGGAGATAGGGTTCGTCCAGGCAGAGCTCGAGAGGTACCAGAAAGGGATGACCCTCTTCAGGACGAAGAACCTCCCCAGAGTGGGGCGGTGGGGCAAGCCCGAGGCCGGGGAGCACCCCGTTGAGCAGTAAGCCTCAAGGGCCTTAAATAACGAAAACCGTCGACAGAGTCGGGAATTGGAGCGCCCCCTTTCGAGCCTGATGCTGGCGGAGGCCTACGGCACCTTTCTCCTGACCTTCATAGGCGCGACTTCAATCACGGTGGCCAGCGACGCGAGCATATTCCCCGCTGGCACGGGCCTCGGGCTGGGGTTCATCGGCCTCGCCCACGGCGTGGCCCTCCTCGCGGGCGTCGCAGCCCTAGGGAGCGTCTCGGGAGCGTTCTTCAACCCCGCCATAACGATAGGTGCGTTCGCCTCCGGGAGGCTGCCAAGGGCGAAGGTTGCCCCCTACATCGTCGCGCAGTTCGCGGGTGCGATACTCGCGGCCGTGGTCGAGCTGGGTCTCGTCGGGATGACCGCCGCCTCAGTCCCGGGGGTCGACCTGGGGAGCAACCTCCCCAACACGTCGCTCCCTATCCCGTATTTCTCCGCAGTCCTCGCCGAGATAGTCGGGACGATGATCCTGACCTTCACCGTCCTGGCCTCTACCGACCCCGATTCCTCGGGCATCTCCTGGGCGAGCTCAAGCATAGGCCTAGTCCTCGCTGCCTGCATATGGGCTCTGGGCGGGATCTCCGGCGCCGCGCTCAACCCTGCCAGGGCTTTCGGGCCAGCGGTGATCTCGCTCCTCTTCGACACGACGCCCATGGCGGACTACTGGATCTACCTGGTCGGCCCGATACTCGGAGGCCTCCTCGCGGCGCAGCTCTACAGGACGATCTTCAGGCCGCACGGTTAGAGCCATGAAGTCCCAGCCGAGGATGAACAGGGAGAGGGCCAAAGAGCTCCTCGCCGAGGTCGACCTTCTCCTCTCTAGGAAGGATCCGGCGCCTGCGCTGAGGAAGAGCATCGTCCAGCTCCTCAACCTCGAGCCCACCTACAACTGGGTGGGGCTCTACCTCCTCAAGGGAGGGGAGCTACGCCTCGACGCCTGGAGCGGCCCTGCCCCCACAACCCACACCTCGATCCCCCTGGGGAAGGGGATCTGCGGCCTCGCGGCAAAGTCCGGGAGGACCGAGATAGTCTCCGACGTCTCGAAGGAGCCGAGGTACCTCCAGTGCTTCGCCAACACAAGGTCAGAGATAGTCGTCCCCATCCACCTCGACGGCAAGGTGGTAGGCGAGATTGACATCGACAGCGACGTCCTCAACGCGCACTCCTCCGTCGACAGGGAGTTCCTGGAGGCGGTCGCCTCCAAGATATCAAAGTCTTGCGCCTGAGCCGCCTTACTTGACCTTCGCCCTGCGCCCATACAGGAGGAATGCCAGCCCGGCGACTATCAGGACGACGGACAGGAACCTGAACGCCGCGCCGAAGCTCCCGAAGATCGCTATCAACGTCCCCGTCATCACGGCCGCTGTCCCGTAGCCCACGTGCTCGAGCGCGTGGTTGGTCCCCATTATGGCGGCCCTGTTCGTCGGCTTGCTTGCCTCGGCGAGTATGACCAGCTGGCTCACCCTCACCATCCCCACCGAGAGCCCGAACGCAAGCGCCGCCACGAGGAAAGTGGGGAGGCTGACAGTGAAGAAGACGAGGGCGAGCGCGGCCGCTCCCCCGATGAGCCCGAGCACCAGGTAGGGCATCCTCCTGCTCGTCGTGTCCTCGTAGTGCCCGAACGGCACCATGAACAGGACGCCCGTGATCGCCATCAGCGAGCCGAAATACCCGTAGAGGTAGGCGAAGGCAGGTACCTGGCTCTGAAGGGTGTGCGCGTAGAGGGGCACGAAGGAGTAGAAGGCCGAGAACCCTATCGCCCCGACGAGCGTCGTGAGAAGCGCCACCCCGACGATGGGCGTCCTGAACGCGTTGACGTAGTCACCCCACGTCGCGGAGTGGCTGTGGTCCTGCCCGAGCGCCGAGTGTCCGCCCTCGTTGTGGCCGAGCTCGGCGTCCTCCCCGTGGAAGTGGGGCCCCTCTTCCTCCTCGTGGCCACTGGCGTCGTCGGTCTCAGGCCCCGCCTCGACGTGACCGGGGCGTATCTCAGGCATGAAGAGGACGGCGAGGACGGCGGAGATCAGCAGCATCGAGGTGGACATCTCGAAGACGGTCGTCCTGCTGGTGAGGAACGCCACAGTGGTCCCCACCGCCGGCCCAAACGCGTACCCGGCGAACTCCGCCCCGTCCACTAGGCCGTATGCCTTGCCCATCGTCTGGTGCTTCTCTGCCAGGTCTCCCCCGTACGCCAGGGTGCTGGCGGTGTACGTGCCGTGCGCCAGCCCCAGTGCCGTCAGGGCGACCGCCGTGGCCACAAGGAACTCGGCGAGCGAGGTCAGGTTGTCGGCCAATATCAGCGAGAGAAGCGCGACGGACCCGAGGATGCAGCCCGCAATCATCGTCCTCCTCCTCCCGTACTTGTCGGAGAGGTGCCCCATGTAGATGGCGACCAGGCCGGACGCGATGAGGAACGCGCCCGAGATCAGCCCGACGAAGGCGTAGCCCGTCGCCCCCAGGTCGAAGGTCACCGTGAGCTTGTCCGAGAGATAGACAAGGACTATTATGAAGGCAGCGTACTCCCCCACGTACGTGAGGAAGCTCATCGCCCCGATGCCAGCGAAGACTCTGAAGAAGCTCTCTGACTTTTCTGGCTTGCCCAGACTCAACACCTCGAGGACCTGAGGGCCAAACTGCGCGGCCGTCCTTGGTTGTGCCTTGTCCGCCTAGGCGGGAAAAGAACGCGGAAGGAAATCCCTCTTCCCCTTGCCGCGACCCCGCATCAATAATAAGGATTCCTCAACATTCGGCGTTTGCCGCACCGCGGATGCTTGTCACCTGCTCGCGGGGAGCTTGTTGACGAGCTTCATCATTTCATCGTAGTGCTCCTTGATGATCGTAGACCCCTTCTGGCCCATCATGGCCTCGGCGTTGGCCTTGCACTGGGAGATGGCGGAGACTATGCCCTCCTTGGTCGGCTGGTCGAAGCTGGCGCCGCAGCTCTGGAAGGACCCGGTGACGAACTGCCTGACTTGGGCCTTTAGGACGGCATCTTCGGTCGGCATGTTGAGGACGTGCATGAACTCCTTGTTGGCGTCCTCGAAGCACTTCAGGAGCTCGTCCCTGACCAAGGTCGGGGTGACCTTGCCCTTTGGCACGTCCGGCGCCTTGTAGTGCCCTGCCATGGGGGGATGCCGCCCCCGGGATATTTAGGATGCACTGCTCAACAATTCCGGACACTCTAGCTAGCGTCCGGGCTTTCTCTCGCGGACGCCGCGACCGGATATAACTTAAGTTATAGACTTATATAATTACGCGGCCGCGAGCGTCGGTGACAATGGGAACGCTAGAGATCCGAGACCTCCACGCCACCGTGGAGGGCACCGAGATACTCAAAGGGGTAAACCTGACCATCCGCCAGGGCGAGATTCACGCCCTGATGGGCCCGAACGGCTCTGGCAAGAGCACCCTGGCCAACACCCTACTCGGCCACCCAAAGTACAAGGTCACAAAGGGCGACATCCTCATCGACGGGGAGAGCGTCATCGACCTCACCCCAGACAAGCGTGCGAAGAAGGGGCTGTTCCTCGCCTTCCAGTACCCGGTCGCGGTCCCCGGGGTGACGATGTTCTCCTTCCTGCGGGCGGCCTACAACGCGGTCCACTCGGACGCCAAGAACCAACCCCCCACGATCTTCGAGTTCAAGGAGACCCTCGCCGAGAGGATGAAGCTCTTGGAGATGGACGAGTCGTTCATGAACAGGTACCTCAACGAGGGCTTCTCGGGCGGGGAGAAGAAGAGGGCCGAGATACTGCAGCTGGCGATGCTCAAGCCCAAGTTCGCTGTGCTCGACGAGACCGACTCCGGGCTCGACATCGACGCCCTGCGCGTCGTGGCCGAGGGTGTCACGAAGCTGTCGAGCTCCGAGCTCGGCATACTGGTCATCACCCACTACCAGAGGATTCTAAAGTACATCCGCCCCACTTTCGTCCACGTGATGTTTGAGGGGAAGATAACCGCCTCCGGCGGACAGGAGCTCTCCCTCAAGCTGGAAGAGAAGGGCTACGGCTGGCTCAAGGAGCAGGCCGGCGTCGTCGTCTAGCCTAGATGTACTCAGAGGGGTCGACGACGTTTCGGGGTGCCTCGCCCCGCAGGAACCTGGCCAGGTTGTCAGTAGCGCTCCGCCCGGGCTCGCCTGTGATCGCCGAACTCCCTCCGGCCACGTGAGGCGTCCCGATGAAATTCGGAAGTTTCAAGAGTGGAAACTTGGACGAGTAC
>Ga0335077_10013865_pt1 | contig 10073 bp, 6 predicted proteins | sample Lox_Sample_31_FD_207151 | JGI IMG/M metagenome (GOLD analysis project Ga0335077, IMG submission 207151) | Soil microbial communities from Loxahatchee National Wildlife Refuge, Florida, United States - Lox_Sample_3.1 | ecosystem: Environmental > Terrestrial > Soil > Wetlands | place: USA: Florida...
GGAGTAAATAACGATGTCGCCGGGTTCCACGTCGTCGTCGGTGTTTTCCAGCAGGCGGATCTGCCAGCCGCCATCGGGGGCGACGACTTTGGGCTCGCCGCGGCGCGCCAGCTTCAGGCGCCTCGCCAGGCCGCCGCGATTGAGCGCCGCCAGCTCCGCATCGAGCGCGCGGCGCGCCTCGTCGAGAATGCGCGGGACGATGCCGCGCAGCCGCTCCATGTCGTCCGGGTGCAGGTAGACGTGATAAATGGCCGGCGGGAGAGTGGAGTAGTGCAGCGGTTCGAGCCCCTCCCTCATGTTGCGCAGGATCTCCAGAATGATATCCCGCGCGGTAGCGGATGAAGCGGCGGCAGGGCGGTCCATGGCGGCCTTAGTTTGAGTGTAGCAGCGGAGAAGCGAGGTGAGTCGCGTGGCGCAGCCTGCCAACGCTGCTGAGCCGGGAGCCGTCCCGGCCCTGCGGGCCGGACGGCGGGCGCTACTTCGGCTGCAGGCCGACCGAGGCGACGATGATGCCGAGCTCGCGATGTTCGGCGCCGGCGGGCGGAATGGCGTTATCGAGCGAGAACTGGATGCGTACCGCCTGTTTGGTCAAAGCCGACGCGGGGACATCGCGCTTGTATTCGTACTGGCCGGCCTTGGCATAGGTTTCCGGCGCCAACGGCGTGCCTTCAACGGACGCCGAGAGCGTGATGGACTTCGCGTGGTCGAGCGCAACCTGGGGCACGGTGAGCGCCATGTCGAGCGTGGCGCCGGTTTGCGCCGCGCCGATGGGCGGGCGCAGGACGACACGGAACTGTTTGGCGGTCCAGCGCCAGGCTTTGGCCTCGATGCTATAGAAGCCGTCGAGGAGCTGGGCTTCCTGGGCAACGTCCGATGATCTGACCATGGAGGCAAGCGGGGCCGCCTCGGCTTCGGCGGGCGCAACCTTGGCGGGCTTGGCCGGTTCGCGCTTGCAGCCCAACGGCGCCAAAGCCAGCGCCAGCGCCAGTCCTCCGGACAGGAAGGACAGGCGGGATTGTCGATTGCGGAATCGCGGTTTCATCTATCTGAGAATTCTCTCCACTTCCATCAAAGAAACGCAAAACACTCGCAGACGATTATAGCGTGCGGGGCGCCGCGATCCGGCGAGGGTCCGCGGACGGCGCCGGCGGTGATCAGTGAGAGTTCCATTATTTGCGCGACGATTCGCAAGAGAGCGGGCGCGGCAAAGCGGTAACATTCTCTTACACGCCATCGCCTAACCAGACAGAACTCATGAACCCGCATCGTATCTTCGAGCAGTTGAAATGGCTGGCCGCCCTTTGCCTGCCGGCCGCGTGTTTGCTGGGTTCCGAATATCACGGATGGGTCAAATCGGATGGGCTCCCGGTGCCGGGAGCGACGGTGACGGCGACGCAAGGCGATAAGACGTTCGCGACGTCGACCGGTGAATCGGGCGAATACTCGTTCGCCGATCTGCCCGACGGCATCTGGACATTGCGGATTTCGATGCTGGGTTTCAGCCCGCTGACGCGCGAGGTTGGCGTCGCGCCGGACGCGCCGAGCCCGACCTGGGAACTGACGCTGCTGGGCCTGGATGCGCTGCGGGGCCAGATGGCGGCGGCGGCAACTGCGCCGGCAGCGGCGAAGCCGGCGGCCTCGCCCAGCGCAGCGCCATCCGCATCCACGCAATCTGCGGCGACCGCGGCGGCTGGCAATCGCCCGGCGGGCGCAGGCCGCGGCAACTGGAATGGCCAGCGGTCCCCGCAGCGGCAGGGCGCGCAACAAGGCGCCGGTTTCCAGCGGCTGGAAGTGAACCAGGCGTCGGAGACGGGGCTGGAAAACGGCAACGATGAAAACGCCGCCGGGATGGGCACGGGCGACGCGACACAGAGCACGGACGCATACGTGGTCAACGGCAGCCTGAACAGCGGCCTGAATCTGCCGCAGCAAAACGACTGGGGATTCGGCGGGCCGGGCGGGATGTACGCACCGGGCGGCGTGGGAATGCTTGGCGCCGGCGGACCCGGGGCACCCGGCGGACCGGGCGCCATGGGCGCGGGCGGTGGGCCGGCGATGCAAGCCGGACCGGGCGGACCTGGCGGCGGACCTGGCGGCGGCTTCGGCGGCCGCGGCGGGAGAGGCGGTTTCGGCGGCAACTTCGGCGGCGGGCGCGGGGGACGGGGCGGGCGCGGCAACCAGGCGTCGTTCGGCAACGGGCGGCGGAATCGGCGCCAGCACTACAACGCGAATATCGCGCTGATCCTGAACAACTCGGCGCTGGACGCGCGGCCGTTTTCGCTGACCGGGCAGGACACGCCCAAGTCGGCATTCGCCCAATTCCGCTCCACCGGCTTCGTCGGCGGGCCGTTGAAGATACCGCACGTGATCAGCGGGCAGCACACCTTTTTCACGTTCAACTACCAGTTGACCAGGGGACGGAGCGCGACCACGGCGACGGCGCTGGTGCCGACGGAGGACGAGCGCGCCGGCAACTTCGCGCAGGCGGTAAACGGCGTCACCAATTCGCCGGTCACCCTGTACAATCCGCTGGCCGGCGGGACGCCGTTTCCGAACAACGTCATCCCTACGTCGCTCGTAAACCCGGCGGCGTTGGCGCTGCTGAGTTTTTATCCGCAGCCGAACTTCGCGGGCGACACGCGGTATAACTACCAGGCGCCGATCGTGAGCGTCAGCAACCGGACCAACATCAACTCACGAGTTAGCGAAACCATCGACGATAAGAACCAGGTGGCGGGAATGTTTTCGTGGCAGGACAGCAACTCGTCGAATCCAAATCTGTTCAGCTTCACCGATACCACGAAGATGACCGGCATCAACACGGGCGTGCAGTGGAACCACCACTTCACCAGCCGGCTGATCAGCAACCTGCGGTACGGCTTCAGCCGGTCGGCCACGACCACGACGCCATTCTTTGCGAACCGCGAGAACGTTTCGGAGGCGGCCGGAATTCTGGGCAACGACCAGGCGTCGCTGTTCTGGGGTCCGCCGAGCCTGCGATTTTCGAGCGGCATATACGGCTTGAGCGACGGCAATTATCAGCTCAATCACAACAACACGAATCAGGGCGGGGAAAGCCTGATCTGGACGCGCGGCGCGCACAACGTCACCTTCGGCGGCGACGGGCGGCGGCTGGACTTCAACCAGATCGCGCAACAGGACCCGCGCGGCGGTTTCACGTTTACCGGCACCATGACGGGGCTGGCGGGCGCGAACGGAGTGACCGTCAACGGCACGGGATTCGACTTTGCAGATTTCCTGCTCGGCTTGCCGGACACCAGTTCGCTGGCTTATGCGCCGAGCGGAGCGGACAAGTACTTTCGCGCCACCTGGGCGGACGCGTATATCACCGATGACTGGCACATGCGGGGGAACTTCACCGTCAACTTCGGGTTGCGCTGGGATCTGCAGGCGCCGGTGACGGAGTTGTACAACCGGCTGGTGAGCCTGGAAGTGGGACCGGATTGGACTAACCCGACGCCGGTGTGCGGCACCACGATGCTCGCGACCGGGCCGGTTTCCTGCACGCCGGCCGGCCAGGCGGGCCTGCCGGATTCGCTGGTGCGGCCGGACTATCACGAGTTTCAGCCGCGCATCGGGCTGGCGTGGCGGCCGTTTCCCAAGCATTCGACCGTGGTCCGCGCGGGTTACGGGGTGTACTACAACACTTCGGTGTTCCAGCCGCTGGCCAACCAGATGTCGCAGCAGGCGCCGTTGTCGACGAGCGTGACACAGGCGTACCCCGTGGCTCTGGCGCCGACACTTTCACTCGAAAACGCGTTGACGCTGCCGGCGCTCACCACCACGGCGCAAACGTTCGCGCTCGATCCGAACTTCCACATCGGTTACGTTCACTACTGGCAGACGTCAGTACAGCAGAACTTATCGGGATCGTTTGTAGCTACCTTTACTTACAGCGGGAATAAAGGGACGCACCTGGTACAGGAGTTTCTGCCGTGGACCACGCCGCCGGGAGCGCTACCCAGTGGTTACCCGAGCGGGTATGTTTACGAAACGTCAAACGGTAACTCGAATTACAATGCCGCCAGCGCCCAGTTACAGCATCGGTTCCATAGCGGATTTCTGGCGAATGCCACTTACGTGTTTTCCAAGGCGATCGACGACGCGCAGGCAATCGGCGGGCGCGGCGCGGCGGCATCCGGATATGCGCAGAACTGGCTGGACCTGTCGGCGGAGCGGTCGCTTTCCAGTTTCAACCGGACGCACACGCTGAACCTGATTTTCCAGTACTCGACCGGCATGGGCACGCGCGGGGGCACGCTGATCAACGGGTGGAAGGGCGTGTTGCTGAAGGACTGGACGCTGGGTCCGAGCGTGACCTTGGGCAGCGGATTGCCGCTGACCCCGGTGGTGCTGGGCCGGGTCGCCAGTGGGACCGGCGTTACCGGCACCGCGCGCGCCGACTACGTGGGCGGCCCGCTGGGCGCGCTTGCGCCGGGTTACGGTTTCAATCCCGCGGTGTTCGGAGCGCCGCCCGACGGCCAATGGGGCAACGCGGGGCGAGACACGATCACCGGACCGATCGAGTTCAACCTGAACTTTTCCGCGGGCCGCGTGTTCCGATTCGGGGAACGGCGCAGCGTGGACATCCGCTTCGACGGCAACAACGTGCTGAACCACGTGACTTGGGCGGCATGGAATACGACGTACGGCAATTCGCAGTTCGGCCTGCCGACGGCGGCCAACGCTATGCGCACCATCCAGGCCACGGTGCGGTTCCGGTTTTAACGCCATGCAAAAAACGATCGCGATGTTTTCGATTTGGCTGCTGGCGGCCGCGGCGCAGCAGGGAGCGCCGCAGGGCGGCAGCAACTCCGCGGGCATTCCCCGCGGCACGGTGACGTTCAGCACGACGCGGCAACTGGTGATCGAGGATGTAATCGTCAAGTCGCAGAACGGCGGTCCGCTGAACAATCTGAAAGCCGGCGATTTCCTGGTGACGGAGGACGGCAAGCCGCAACAGATCAGCGTGTTCGAATATCAGAAGCTGTCCGACGAGGCGTTGCCCGCTGCGCCGCCCGCTTTGCAGAAGCGGACCGAGGCCGCGGCGGCCGCGGCGCCGGCGGTGAAGCCGCTGACGGCGGTGGAGTTCGCGCCGGAAAAACCGGGCGACCTCAGGTACCGGGACAAGCGGCTGATGGTGATGTTCTTCGACATGACCTCGATGCCGATCCAGGACCAGATGCGCGCGCAGACGGCTGCGCTGAAGTTCCTCAACACGCAGATGACCAAGTCCGACCTGATGGCGATCATGACGTTTTCCACCGACATCAACGTACTGCAGGACTTCACCGACGACCGCGACCTGCTGGCGGCGGACATCAAGAAACTGACCATCGGCGAAGGACTGGGCCTTGACGAAACGGTGTCCGATGACAGCGCCTCCGACACGGGGGCGGCCTTCCAGCAGGACGACACCGAGTTCAACATATTCAATACCGACCGCCAGCTTTCGGCGCTGGAATCAGCGGTGAAGATGCTGGCGTCGCTGAACGAGAAGAAGGCGCTGATCTATTTCGCGAGCGGCATGACGCGCAATGGGCTGGACAACCAGGCGCAGCTGCAGGCGACGATCAACGCCGCGATCCGCTCGAATGTGTCGTTCTACCCGATCGATGCCCGCGGTTTGGTGGCGTCGGCGCCGCTGGGAGATGCCAGCAAGGGGTCGCCCGGCAGCCAGGCGATGTACTCGGGCAGCTCGGCGCGCGCGGGCATGAGCAACTTCCAGGGGCAGCAGGAAACGCTTTACACGCTGGCATCCGACACGGGAGGCAAGGCGCTGCTCGATAACAACGACTTATCCATGGGGATCGTGCAGGCGCAGAAAGATATCTCGAGTTACTACATTATCGGCTACTATTCGGCCAACGAAGCGCTGGACGGCAAGTTCCGGCGGGTAAAGATCGCGTTGAAGGACAAAGACACGGCGACGCGTGTCGCCAGGCTCGATTACCGGCAGGGTTACTATGCCAGCAAGGAGTTCGGGAAGCTCAGTTCGACCGACAAAGAACGGCAGTTAGCCGAAGCCCTGATGTTAGGCGACCCGGTTACAGATATCGACATCGCGGTGGAAATCGACTATTTCCGGCTGGCGCACGACCGCTACTTCGTGCCGGTGGTGGCGAAGATCCCGGGCAGCGAGTTGGAGCTGGCGCGCCACGGCGGCGCCGAATCGACGCGAATTGACTTTATCGGCCAGGTGAAGGACTCGGCCGGCAAGATCGTCGAGAATGTGCGCGACATGGCCGAAGTCAAACTGAAGGGCCAGACCGCGGCGGACCTGGCCAAGCACCCCCTGGAATATGACACTGGTTTCACGCTGGCGCCGGGTAAGTACAACCTGAAGTTCTTGGCGCGCGAGAACGAAACCGGCAAGATGGGAACTTACGAGATGAACTTCGCGATTCCCGATCTGACCAGTGACCGGAAGCTGCTGCCGATCAGCTCGGTGATCCTGAGCAGCCAGCGCATGCCGCTGGACGCGGCGGTGTTCAGCGCGGAAAGAGACAGCAGGCTGCTGGCCGCCAACCCGCTGGTGGACGGAGGCCAGAAACTGGTGCCCAGCGTGACGCGCGTGTTCAACAAGAACCAGGAGCTGTACGTGTTCCTGGAGGCGTACGAGCCGGAGGCGGCCGCCACCGAACCGCTCGTGGCCAGCGTGGCGTTTTACCGCGGCAAGACCAAGGCATTCGAATCGGCGCCGCTCGAAGTGAGCCAGGGTCTCAACCAGAAATCGAAGGCCCTGCCGCTGCGATTCAGCCTGCCGCTCGAGAAGTTGCGGCCGGGGCGCTACACGTGCCAGGTGAGCGTGCTCAATCCCACGGCACGCAAATTCGCCTTCTGGCGCGCGCCGATGGTGTTGACGCAGTAAGACCCGCGCAGCATTAGACCCGTGGGACCGCTGCCCGCGGTTGTCACGCAACCGTGACAGGGTTTTAATCACGCGGTCGACATTGGCTTGCGAAGATGCCTGGAGAGGTTTGACTCATGCGCCAGGTGTTTTCGACGGTAGTGTTTGTTGTGTGTCTCTCGAGCGCCCGCTTGTTGGCTCAGCGCCATCGGCAGCCAACGATGTTACCGGTTTGACCAGCGATTACCGTGGCGAAGCTATTTTGCGGCCTAATGTCAGCGGCAGCCCGGCGAGCCAGAGTAAGTCGCCTCGCCGGGTCTCGAACAGTGGGATCTGGGAGTCAATAAGAACTTCGCGCTGAGCGAATCGATGCGGCTGCAGTTTCGCTCCGAGTTTTTCAATGTGCTGAACCACACCAACTTCGGGTTGCCCACGGCGATCAGCACCAGCGCCGCGCTCGGCACCATCCGCACCACCTATCCACCGCGGCAGATACAGTTCGGGCTGAAACTGATGTTCTAGGTGTAAGGCACGATACCGCCTGAGTGAGAGGGTGTGTGGGTTCTCTCACTTTCACTTGAATTCCCCTTGCGAGCGTGCGGCCGGCCAAGCAAAACTGATAAGAGCGGCAGTAAGATTGCTTTGCTGGATGGCATGAGAATCCGTTACATAGTTTTGGCCGCTCTTTTGGCTATTGTCTTCTTGACGGCGCTGGTGAGGCTGGCGCGGACACTCTGGTTGGCCTATCTGGGCGCGGACGTCGCGCCGATCTGCCCGCTTTGCAGCGCCAGGCGAGTCAGCAGGTCGGGGACGCGGCGGGCGTTAGATGGCGTGTATAGGCTCATGGGGTTATCGCCGTACCGCTGCCGTGTATGTTTTGCGCGGTTTTATCGGCTCGAACAGCACGAGCCGGCTTTGCCGAAGCGGGCGCCGGTGGGGGCTTCAACCGTGTCAAGGACCGAAGGCTAGGGGCGACGCCTTGACTCAACGGCGGGCGCTGAACCGCGCCGCGCGGGCCGATTGGCAATCGGCCGCAGGCTAACAAACTGCCTCACAAGCTGTCTCGGCACACGGCGAGCGATAGCAACGGTTAGCCTGAAATCCCAATGCCGGCTCGTATCGAACCTCACTTCGGATTTAAGGGTTAAATTCTTCTGCCGATGATGGCGTAGTCCAGGCCGCCGAAGAAAGCCAGGCGGAACGCATCGGGCAACTCGGTCAACGACGGCATGGAATCGGCCGCCGGCTCCAGGTGGCGCACCTCGAGATTGCCGATGCCGGACTCGCTGAGATAGAAAGTGAGTAACTTGCCGGGTACCGGGCGGGTGTGAGTCGGGTCGAGGTAGAAGTAAGTGGCGAAGATGGCGAGGCACTCGGGGTTGGGCGTCTCGATCGCGATCACGCCGTTGCGGGCGAGGCGGCTGGCGGCGAGGCGGACCATTTCGGGCAAGCGCTCCGGCGGTAGGTGCTCGACCACCTGGGCGCAGAAGATGCCGTCGAGCTCGCCTTCGTCGAGGCCGCGCAGGTAATCGAACAGGTCGGCGGTTTCGGCCTCGAGCCCCTTTTCGCGGCACAGCGCAACCGACTCGGCGCCGGAATCGATGCCTCGCGCGGGCACGCCGGCATCGCGCATGAGATCGAGAAACTCGCCGCGTCCGCAGCCGATGTCGAGCACGTTGCCGCAGTTCTTGAAATCGGCCACATAGATCTGCTGGGCCGCCTTGACGCGCTCTTCGCTGCCGCGGTAGGCCTCGGCGAAGCGGGCGTAGTCTAAGGCGAGCGGCGCGGGCGGCTGGAACGGCGCGGCGGCTGGCGGCGCCGCGAGCCCCTGGAAAGCGGCGCCTGTCCGCTGCCGGATGAGGCGCAGCTCGGTATGGATCAGCTTGTCGAATTCGGCGCGTACGCGCTCCAGATCGGCCCAGAGGCGCTTCTGGATTTCCAGCCCGCGCTCATCGAGGCGGACCGTGAAGTCCGTGTGCTGGGCGCGGACGGTTTCGCGATAGCTGTTGTCCATCAGGGTGAGGCGGTACTGGAACGCGCCGTCGAGGTCGGCCACGCTGCGCAGAAACTGCATCTCGTTCGTGGCGAGCTTCTGCTCCCAGCCGACACGCCACTCGGACCAATGGGCGCGGATATCGGCGAGCTCGCCGCTCTTGGCGCGCTCGCGTTTTTCCAGCTCGTCGATGCGGTCCTGCGCGGCGGCGAACTGTTCGTGGAAGTATCGATCCAGCTCGTCGTGGCGGGCGCGTTCCGCGGCGATCAGCTCGCGGATCTGCTTGTCCATTTCCTCGTGGAGCGCGGACAACTGGGTCTCGAGTTGTTTGCCGAGTTCCTCGCGCTGGCCGCGCTCGGCGGCGAGGCGGTCGCCGAACTCGACCAGGGCGCGGTTGGTCTGGGTGAGGGCTTCGACGGCGGTATCCACGCAGGCGACGGTTCTGCGGTTGAATTCCACCTGCTCGCGGACGTGCCAGTCGAGAACGCGCGCGACGAAGCGCTTCCACACCTGGACCAGGGCGTTGAGCGCGCCGCCGGCGCGCGGGTTGACGGTGCCGATGGAGGCCACCTTCCCCAGCGCGGCATCGCGCGCGTGCACCATCGGGAGGAGGTCGGGCAGGGCAATATCGGTCGCGCCGGCCGCGGTTTCCGGGTTGGCGGCGCGCACGCGGTCGCGCACATCGCGCAAGATGGCGATCAGCTCAGCGCTTTCCACGTTTTCGCCTCCATACGGCCGTCACCACGGTATCCAGGCCGCCGCGCGGCGCGAATTCACCGGTGACGGTGGCCGAAAGCGGATCGGCCGCCCGCACCACGTCGCGCAGCACGCGGTTGACGACGTTCTCCTGAAAGATGCCCAGATCGCGGTACGCCAGCAGGTACATCTTGTACGATTTCAGTTCGAGGCAGCGGCGGCGCGGCACATAGCGCAGGACGATTTTGCCGAAATCCGGCAGGCCGGTCTTGGGACAAACCGCAGTGAACTCCGGCATGGCGATTTCGATTTCGTACGGCTCGCGGTACTGGTTGGGCCAGGTTTCGATTTCCGGCAGCGGCGCGCGGGTGCCCGCGGCCGCGTGCGCATCGGTGTATTGACGCTTCATAGAAGAGCCTTCGAGAGCAGCTCGAGGAAGAGGCCGACATCGGCCACCACGCCGACCGCCTGGCCGGTGCCGCGGTCGCTGACCTTGGTGGCGACGGCGGGGTT
>Ga0335077_10013866_pt1 | contig 10073 bp, 7 predicted proteins | sample Lox_Sample_31_FD_207151 | JGI IMG/M metagenome (GOLD analysis project Ga0335077, IMG submission 207151) | Soil microbial communities from Loxahatchee National Wildlife Refuge, Florida, United States - Lox_Sample_3.1 | ecosystem: Environmental > Terrestrial > Soil > Wetlands | place: USA: Florida...
ACATAACGCACGCGCACGAATTGTCAGCAAATTCTTGTTGAAGCGCGACGATCCTATCGATTTCCATCGATCTTCGGCGCTATGATGACCCAGCCGCGGCCGCGAACTCTTTGATCGCGGGGAGCGTCAACTTTCCAACAGATCTCCCACACGGAGCATGAACCTCTACGACCTTCGCCGCTTAGGATTCTTCGCAACCTTATTGTTATTCAGCTCTCTCGGAACCTCGCAGCAATCCGCTCAAGATACCCAAACGATCTATACGACGCCGTTAGCGACCGGCGTGAGGCTTGATCCGGTCGGCGATACCATCGAAGTTGGAAATATGCCACTCGCCATGGTATTGGCGCCCGAGGGAGATAAGCTCGCGATCTCTCTGAGTGGCTGGCGGCAACAGGGGCTGCAAATTGTCGATCTGAAGTCGAAACAAGTAACCCAAACGCTGGAGCAACCCGGGGCATTTCTCGGCGTGACATTCTCGCGAGGCGGGAAAAGCCTTTATGTTTCTGGCGGCAATGAGGATGCGATCTTCTGCTACTCATGGCGCAACGGAACCGCAACGCTGGAGCGAAAGATCGCGCTCGCCGAAAAGCCGGCAGACAAGCCTGCCTCGCGATATCCAGCAGGTATTGCCGTTTCGCGCCTCGGCAACTATTTGTATGTTGCAGAAAATGTCGGCGATAGTCTCGCGGTCGTCGATCTCGACAAAGGCCAGGTTGTTCAAAGATTCCCGACCGACCACTACCCCTACGCGGTCAATGTGACGGCGAACGGCAAAGTGTTTGTTTCCGCGTGGGCGGCCAATACGATTGCGGAGTTCAAGGTCAAGCCGGATGGACAATTAGTCCCGATGGGAAAGCTGAAGGTCGGACCGCGTCCCTCGGCGCTCGTTTCGAACCGTGACGGATCGTTGTTATACGCCGCTTCAGCCGGAACCGACCAGATCGCCGTCGTCGACACGCAGCGAAATAATGTTCTGCGCTACTTGAGTGATGCTGCCCCCAATGGGCCTTCCGAAGGCAGCACGCCAAACGCACTCGCTCTCTCGAACGACGAATCGCGTTTGTTCGTTGCCGAGGCTGATAACAATTCAGTCGCCGTGTTTGATGTGTCGCGAAAGGGCCCCCAATCCGCCTCGCGTCCGATCGGGCGCATCCCCGCCGACTGGTACCCATCCGCCATTCTCGACATTGATGGACGGCTTCTCGTCCTGAACGGTAAGGGACATGGAAGCCACGCCAACCCGGATGGACCGATTCCCGGCCAGAAAGTTACTACCCGGCCTTTTGGCTACGATCTTGGACAACTTACCGGCACGCTGCAAATTTCGACAGACAATTTTTCGTCAGCAGAATTGGCCGAGTATGCGAAGCGCGTCGCCGATGCGAACAACTGGAACACTCCCCGCTCCGCCGCAAAGTATCCGCCCTTCAAGCACGTGCTTTACATCATCAAAGAGAACCGAACCTACGATCAGGTTTTCGGCGATTTGAAGGAAGGTGACGGCGATCCCTCACTCGTGTTTTTTGGCAATGCGGTTTCTCCCAACCATCACGCCCTCGCCCTGCGTTTCGGACTCTTCGATCGTTTCTTCACCAATGCCGAGGTGAGTTCGCAGGGGCACATCTGGTCCACGGCCGCATACGTGACCGACTTCGGAGAAAAGGTGATTCCCTCCGCCTACTCCGATCGGCGTGAAGGCGTGGACGGAGAGGAAATCGACGAGCCGCTCAATGGATTCCTTTGGACTCTGGCGCGGAAAAAGAAAATCACCTTTCGTGATTATGGCGAGATGATGAAGGCCCCGGGAGGTTGGCCGGTCACCCAGCGCGAACTCGCCCCTGACATCAGCCCGACCTACCCGCCATTCGACCTGAAAATCACTGACCAGGTACGAGCCGACGCCTGGATCGCCGAGCTGCAGAATTTTGTTCGCAATGGCAACATGCCAAGCCTCGAAATCATGCACCTGCCGAGTGACCACACGGCAGGGGGACGTGCCGGCTTTCTAACTCCGCGAGCTTACATGGCTGACAATGATCTGGCGCTCGGCAGGATTGTCGAAGCTCTCTCTCGCTCGCCATATTGGAAAGACACCGTGATTTTCGTGCTGGAAGATGATTCCCAAGCGGGTCCAGACCACGTCGATTCCCATCGGTCACCGTTCCTTGCCATCTCGGCATACAACCGGCCCGGGACAATTCACCGGTTTGCCAACACAACCGATGTTGTCGCCGCAATCGAAGATATTTTGGGCCTCGATCGCCTGTCGAAGTTCGATTACTTCAGCCGTCCACTTGCCGACATCTTTGCAGCGACTCCAGACCTCTCCCCCTATACGGCGATTACGCCGGAGGCAAACAGGAACGAAACGAACCCTCCGGCTACTCCTGCAGCAAAGCTTTCAGAGACTCTCGATTTCAGCGCTCCTGATCGGGTGAATGATGCGGTTTTCAATCAACTGCTGTGGCGCATGCTGAAAGGAGATCAGCCATTCCCCGGCTTTCAGGCAAGGTCCGCATTGCACAATTACCAGGTCGGCCGATAAGCAGAAGTTTGTAGTCCATCCTTCTTTGGACTGGCCAAACTTTGGACCTCCAAGCGCTTATCGCTGCCCGCCCTTGGCCCGCAAGAGCATGGTCGCCCACATTGTCGTTTGTCGCTTTGGTGACGGAATCTGCACATGCACTCACATGCACTAAAGACACATTGACGCTCTCACCCATTCCAAATAAATTGCCCGCAACGTTGTTCAATCCTCCGCGCACGTAGCGGCAGACTTCACTCCTCGGGACTCCATAGACCCAGGGTCATTCCGCGCGACGCGCACAATCACGCACTCTGCCGGTCAGTGCCGGCGAAGTGCTATCTGGCGCGACGCCCATCGTCTCTTGCACCACGGCCTAAGGCCGGAGTGTGTCTGGCCGACCAAGGAGAATGATCATGAAGAAAGCGAAGGGAATTAGTGTGCCTTTGGTGGTACTGACGTGGGTAATTGCGGCAATGGCGCAGCAGGATCCCGGTCCGCGGTCCGGGCCGCCGGGTGCGGGTGGAGGATACCCAACGCTCAGCCCGAACCAGTTGACATTCTTCACGCAGGCAACAGAGCGCTTCCAGGAAGTCGATTCTGTCTCAGGAAATATCGAAGCTGGCTCGGGACTCGGGCCAACCTACAACGGGAATAGTTGCACTATTTGCCACGCGCAGCCTGCAGTGGGCGGAAGCAGTCCGGGACTGAGCAGTCCTCAGAATCCCGTTCCCAATCCGCAGGTCGCATTGGCCACGCTAGACGGAGCCCGGAACGCTGTGCCTTCGTTCATTACCAGCAACGGGCCAGTGCGCGAGGCGCGATTCGTCATGAACAGCAATGGGACCCTGGATGGTGGTGTGCATGACCTCTACACAATCGCAGGACGCTCCGACGCGCCGGGATGTAATCTCGCTCAACCGCCATTCGCACAGGAACTGGCTGAAAATAACGTGATCTTCCGAATCCCAACGCCGGTGTTCGGCTTGGGGCTGGTCGAAAATACGCCGGATTTGGCTCTGCAGGCCAACCTGAATTCTACGCAGCAGGCCAGATCTCGCATGGGCATTGGCGGAACCTTTAACACCAGCGGCAACGATGGAACAATCACGCGCTTTGGCTGGAAGGCGCAGAACAAGTCGTTATTAATGTTCTCCGGAGAGGCTTACAACGTTGAGATCGGAGTCTCAAACGAAATTTTCCCCAACGAGCGCAGCGCGGTGCCGGGATGCGTATTCAACGGCACGCCCGAAGATGGGACGAACATCGTGAATGAGAACTCCGGCAGCGTGAATATCAATTCGCCCCTCGGCACTGCCTCGGAGATGAGTTCCGATATTGTGAATTTCGCGGCGTTCGCGCGGCTTTCGGCTCCGCCGACTCCGGCTGCGCCGACGCAATCGACGCAGAACGGACAGCAGGTTTTTCAGAATATTGGCTGCGCCCTGTGCCATTCCGAGTCACTGACCAGCGCCGCTTCGCCCTACACGGGGATGGGCGCGGTCACTTATCATCCATTCTCCGATTTTGCGTTGCATCACATGGGCGCGGGATTGGCGGATGGGATTGTGCAAGGGGCAGCGGGGCCGGATCAGTTCAGAACTGCGCCACTGTGGGGCGTTGGGCAACGACTTTTCTTCTTGCACGACGGTAGAACGAGCGATCTCATGCAGGCGATTCTGGCCCACGCCAGTCCCAGAAACTGTCGCGGGCAGTTTTGTCAGTCGGAGGCGAATGGTGTGATTCGCAATTTCGAATCATTGAGTGCGTCACAAATCCAGGACCTTCTCAATTTCTTGCGGTCGCTTTAGTTTTCGATTGGCGGGAAGTGGATGGATCGAAGCTTCCCGCTTTCTTGTGCTGCGCCACGCCACTTTCGTGGTATTTTGGCCGCGTTCTCCACAGATTCATCTCCGCTGCTACTTGCGAAACCGTAGGACTATTCCGGATAATCTCCTCAGATTCGCAAATACTGTGTATCGCTATAACCGCGCCGACTTACTGCGCATTTTACGTCTCGCGCCGCGCCAGCTTCAAACCTGGGAGAGATCGGGTCTGGTCAAACCCAGCGAGACCTACTCTTTCTTCGACCTCCTGCAGATTAAAAAGGTGCGGGACCTGTGCGCACAGCGAGTTCGTCCAGCAGTGATCCGGCGATCGCTCGATGCCATGTTGAAACAGGCTGCCGGCATGGAGAACCCGCTGCTCGAGGCGAGCGTCTACGAAACCCGGCATCGGGTGGCCTTCCGACACGAAGGACGTTTGCTCGAACCGATTGCCGGCCAATTCATGTTCGACTTTGCTCCCGAGGAAAAACGAGTTGTGACCAGTCACAAACCCAATGGGCCCGAACTGGTGGTTACTGACGTCGCAGAACTCTTCGCGCGCGGGATAGCGCTGGAAGAGAATCCGTCGGCGCAGGGAGAAGCGATTGACGTCTATTTGAAGGTGCTCGATATGGATCCCATGCATGCCGCGGCGCACATCAATTTGGGGACCCTCTACTACAATCGCCAGGAATATTCGCTGGCCGAGAAGCATTACCGGTCGGCGATCCAGATCGATCCGCGGTATGCGCTGGCTTATTTCGACCTCGGAAACGTGCTCGACGAGACGGGCCGGATCCAGGAAGCGGTCGACACATATAAGATCGCCATTCAACTGGCTCCTACCTACGCCGATGCGCATTACAACCTGGCGCTAGCCTATGAAAAGATTCGCCAGCCGCGCAAAGCCCTGCAGCACTGGCGCACCTACGTAAAGCTCGATACTACCGGCCCGTGGACGGTACATGCTAAGCATCAGATCCAGCGCATTCTCCAGAGCGATGGCCTGAAGCTGGTCTACTCGCGCAAGACCAGCTAGGGCTTTCCAAAAAATTCAAAGTTACGGATCCTGTGAGATTTTCTGAATCCAATGGATGTATATACATCTAATTGAGGTATGAACGGCAAATCGACCATTCCGCGATTGCCTTGTGCGTGCGCGAGTCTAAGGCGCGCCACACGTGCTCTCACTCAGAGTTACGAAGAAGCGCTGCGGCCGGTGGGCTTGCGCTCGTCGCAGTTCACATTGCTGCAGGCGCTCGATCTCACTGGGGAGATAACGCAAGGCGATCTTGGGCGAGTGCTGGCGATGGACAGCACGACTCTTACGAGGACGCTCGCGATCATGGCGCGGTCAGGCTGGGTTGCGAGGCGGCGCGGCGAGGATCGGCGGGAGTGGAGGTTCCGTTTGACGCCGTCTGGCCAAGCTCAACTGAAGCTGGCTTATCCGCAGTGGGAGCGTGCGCAAACGGAAATGCGAAACAAACTTGGCAAAACGCGCTGGGAGGCTTTGCAGCAAATTGCCGATGAAGTGACCAGCGCCCTAACGGAATAAGGAGGATGGCGATGAAGGCTCAGAGCTATACAAGATTGACAAGTGGAATTCTGGCAGTATGGTTCGCTTTTGCATTGACTGGTGCTGCCTTTGGGATATTCAAGGCTCCCGCGGGGCGGCCGCCAGTTCCTATCGCACTCGCGGCATCAATTCCGCTGGCGGTTTTCTTGATCTGGTTCGCCGTATCGAAGGGATTTCGGGACTTTCTTCTCGGACTTAACCCGCGCGTGATCACACTGGTGCACAGTTGGAGGCTGGTTGGTTATGCGTTCCTGGTGCTTTACACCTACGGCATTTTGCCCGGAATGTTTGCCCTTCCCGCAGCCTGGGGAGATATTTTTATTGGGGCGACGGCTCCGCTGGTCGCACTGAAGTTGGCGGACAGAAAGCACCTGAAGATCTTTGCTCTGTGGCAGATTCTTGGGATGATCGATCTTCTAAACGCAGTCGCAATGGCGGCGACGACTGCGGTCATCCGGCCAAATGGCATCGGACCGGACGCGATGGCGGTGCTGCCGCTCAGCGTGATTCCAACGTTCGGCGTGCCCGTGTTTCTAATTTTGCATCTGATCTCGCTGGCACAGGCGTGGCGATGGAAGGAACTTCCATCATCCGAGGGCCGGTTCCCGCTGGTTTCGGCAGCGTAGGCCCGGAAGCGCCTTGGGTATCGAGAATGAGAAAATGGCGCGGCTTATGCCGCGCCATCTCTCTTGGAGGGACTACCACTATTTACTCAACCACTGTTTGGCGATTACAGCCCTCGTGCCTGGCCGTTGTCGACAACCAGTTTGTTCTCGACACTGAATGCGCCGAAAACTCCACTGGCCCTCACTCCGGCAACGTCCTTATCCATCGTGGTCGCAACCGCACCGTACAGAGTTACGTGCCCGTTATCGACCACAATTCGGATCGGACGCACTGGATCGATCGCATACTTGCTCAGAACCGAGTCACGATAGATGGCTCGCGCGGTACGCGCACGGAGCGAATCATCGAAGTTCGAGGTTGGAAGTACGTTAACTTCGCTCACCACGTCCTTCACGCCCGGCATGCGATTGGCAATCGCGATCGCACTATCAAGCGGTGGATCCCAGACTACGTCTCCAGTAAGCGTCACCACTCCATCCGTCACGTTGACCTCCACGTAATTAAACGCGTTGTCGCTGTAACCGACGCGGTCATACGCGATCTTCTTGGCTAGCTGCGCCTGCAGCTTGCTGTCTGGAACGTTCGCACCCGCAACAGTGAGGTCATTGCGAATGCCGTTCACGTGATCCACTTTCTTGATCTTCTTCTGCGCATCGAGTTTGTCCTGATACAGGTTGACCGTGCCCGTCAGAGTCACGATGCCATCCTCAACGCTCGAAGTCACACTTTTGAACTGCTTGTCTTTTTGTAGTTTCTGGCTGACGGCCTGCTGAATTTGTCCGTCGTAGCGGCCGCTCGTCGCAGCCACTGCCGTCATGCTCAGCAGGACGAGCAGCGCCACGGTTGCAGGAATAAATCGCTTTTTCATGGTTGCCATCCTTCTATTAAATTTCCGGTTCCACATCTTGTTAACCGGTTAGTTAAATAGATGCCCGGCTATGTTCGGAAGATGTATTTATCTCCAAGTTTTACAAAGTCTTACAAAGATGTAGGGCATCTGAAGATGACGTGTAGAGCGCATGAAGAAATGTGAACTTACGAGAGATCTCGGGTCTTTGACGAATAGTCGTGATGACGAATAACCTCAAAAGATGAGCAAACTCCAGGAAGAATTGAAGCAAAGGGTACCCTTCGGCAGCCGGGAACAAGAGGCTTACCTCGCTCTTTTGCGGACGGCCGATGCGCTCGAAACACGAGTGGAAGCCAAGCTGAAAGAATTTGGGCTGACAGGCACGCAGTACAACGCACTACGCATATTGCGGGGAGCCGGCAGCGACGGCTTACCGTGCAGCGAGATTGGGGAGCGCATGATCACGCGCGATCCAGACATCACACGCCTTTTAAATCGATTGCAAAAGCGCGGGCTCGCAGCCCGCGTCCGTGGGAAAAGCGATCGGCGCGTTATTTGTGGCAAAATCACACCGGCAGGATTGAAACTCTTGCGCGAAATCGACGAACCGCTGGAGAAATTCGGAAGGGAAATTCTGGGGCATGTGAGCCAGGAGAAACTGCAGCAGTTGATCAAGCTGCTTGAGCTGGTGCGTAGTGGATCAGCCTCTCAGTCGCAACTATGATGCCTTGCGAGATGATCGGTTCGTCCGACTGCGACGCTTCGTCACGGCAACTGCCGCGTCACTAGACCTGCGGCCGCTTGCCGCGTCCACCTTTTCCGGGAACACCCTGCCGAAGATTTTGTCGATGTTCTTGAGCTGCCGCTTCAGATCAAAGGCTCGCTCGATCTTGGCGCGCGGGACGCGACCGTTGATCTCAGGATCATTCAACACCAGTTCGTGGAAGTCGAGGTCCTCTCTCCATGCGCGCATAGCGTGGCCCTGAACAAGGCGGTAGGCATCTTCTCGCGAGATGCCGCTCTCTACAAGATCGAGTAGAAGCTGGCCGCTGAAGACCAGGCCTCGCGTGCTGTTGAGATTGGCCAGCATGCGCTTTGGGTAGACGAACATGGTTTCGATCAAGTTCGCGGTCTTGTTGAGTAAGTAATCGGCGAGCGTGGTGGAGTCGGGAATGATGATGCGTTCGGCAGAGGAGTGCGAAATGTCGCGCTCATGCCAGAGTGGAACATTTTCGAATCCAGCCTGCGCATTGGAGCGCACAACCCGTGCCAGGCCGCTGATCTGCTCGAAGGTAACCGGGTTGCGTTTGTGCGGCATGGCCGACGAACCCTTTTGTTTTTCGCTGAAATATTCTTCGGCCTCGCGTACTTCGGTTCGTTGCAGATGACGAATCTCTGTCGCGATCTTGTCGAGAGTCGATGCGATCACAGCCAGCGTCGCCAGATACTGCGCATGGCGATCGCGCTGGATAACCTGCGATGAAATCGCGGCTGCCTTCAATCCCAGGCGCGCACACATTTTCTCCTCAAGTTCCGGCGTGAGGTGGGCGAAGGTTCCCACCGCACCAGAAAATTTCCCGACGCGAAGATCTTCGGCTGCAGCCTGAAAGCGCACGATGTTACGGCGCGTCTCCGAATACCAGTTGGCGATTTTGAAGCCGAAGGTGATGGGTTCGGCATGGATGCCGTGGGTGCGCCCGATCATCGGCGTGTCTTTGAACTCCCATGCCCGGCGTTCCAGCACGTCGGCCAGTCGCTCAAGATCACCGGCGATCAGCGATGACGCCTGCTGAATGAGCAGCGCCTGCGCGGTATCGACGACATCATTCGAGGTCAGCCCGTAGTGGAACCAGCGCGCGTGTGGCCCGACAATTTCGGCAACCGCCGTGGTAAACGCGATGACATCGTGTTTGACCTCGGCTTCGATCTCGAAGATCCGTTCGACATTGAAATTGGCGCGCTCGTGAATAGCCTTGGCGGCGTCTTTGGGAACGATTCCAGCCTCGGCGAGCGTATCGGTCGCCGCGACTTCGACGGCCAGCCAGGTGCGGAAGCGATTTTCATCGCTCCAAATGCGCGCCATTTCCGGCCGCGTATAGCGTGAAATCACAGGATCTCCTGAGTTCGAGGAAATTGGATGAGAACTCAGGATTGTAAATCAGCAGGGGACTAGTGTGCAGCGGTGCCCAGGCAGTCTTCCGCTGGGATTTGACGTTGCCGCCTCGTTCTACTCGACCTGATGTTTGGCGGTATACCCTTCGCGGCAATAAACGACCGTTTTTACGTCCTTCCCCTTTTGATCGTGCACCTTGAGCGCTCCGCCATCCGGCGCTTGCAGTTCGACTTTCAGCTTGCGGTAAGTGCCATCAAGTTTGGTATTGCTGGGGTGGTAAGTGATTGAGTACTGATTGCGGATGTCGGAAGAGATCTGTTGGAAATCCTCGGGTAGCTCTCCTTCAAAACGCGGGAAGTATGCCCGGCCACCGGTAAGATGAGCGAAAGTATTCAACTGATTGTCGTTCTGCAGCCATCCGATCTCACGGGCTCCGCTTGCCATTCCGCCGGCATCGGCCATTTCACGATAGTACCAGCCGATACTGACCGGATAGATCGTTATGTCTTTCGTCGCCTTGATCTTTTTCATGATCTGGTCATAGGTGAGTTTGC
>Ga0335077_10013868_pt1 | contig 10072 bp, 10 predicted proteins | sample Lox_Sample_31_FD_207151 | JGI IMG/M metagenome (GOLD analysis project Ga0335077, IMG submission 207151) | Soil microbial communities from Loxahatchee National Wildlife Refuge, Florida, United States - Lox_Sample_3.1 | ecosystem: Environmental > Terrestrial > Soil > Wetlands | place: USA...
AGACTCAGTACGATCTGCTTCGACGACTCAACGCCGAAGCGCCCTCGATGCATATAGGCGTACACGGCGAACAAGGCCAGGCCGATCAGAAGGAAGTGCACCAGCGGTTCGCGCAACCAGCGCTTTAACGATGAGAAAATAGAATTCCGCACCGAATCCCGAAGAATTGGTACGTGTTCACTCTGCCGTTTCTCTTGGATCATGGCGTCAATCATAGGCTTCACTTCCACCTGACTTGAATTTTGAAGTCGTCGATGCCACATGCCCTTCAAGGTAAGGAGATTCTAACCCTCGATGGCGTGAGAGATCCCGCACTAGGTCTGTAATGTAGGTCGCAGTTTAGGCGGAAAGGTTGATCGGTAATGCCCAAACCAATTCAGTTCTTCTGCGGTGGCTGCTCTTCCATCTGTTTCAGTTGTTTCTCCATCAGCATCTTTTCCTGCTCCATCGCTAGCTTGGGGAACAGAAAGGCAATCTGTAGACGCATGGTCCAGGCCGGTGTGTTGCCCGGAGAATAACAGCGAAAAGAAAGACCACGGCGCGCAGACATTTCTTTTGTCACCTCGAAGGGAAGTTAAAAGAGCCAAATTCAATAGCAATTCAACGACTGATCGGCCAGGCGCAAGATGGGAGGGCGGAAGCGGGAATCAGCTCCCATCAAGGCGCGCTAGTTGACGCCCGTCGTGCCCTTCCAATCGATGACATCCACCAAGGTCCAGGGATTCTGGTTGAGTTGAAACTGGAGTTTGCCTTCCTTATCGATGACCAACTGGGCGGCCGGATAAAGGACGCCGGCGCTCTTGTGCTTGTCCTGATCGTTCAGATCGAATTCGCCGGCGGTGAGGTTGAATGCGGTGGTCTGAGAATCAGCCCAGACTTCCCCGAAGCGCAGCTGACGGTTGGTGACGAAGCGGATCTTGCGGCCCGTGGGAGTGGGGATCATCTTGATGAAGCTAACGTCATAGCCAAGGGTGCCGGTGATGGAGCAGTGCCCGACGGCTTTCATCTTCGTGAGTGCATTGACCAAGCCCTGGTTCTGGCCCTTTTCAAAGGCCTGGACCAGCATCTGGTAGTCGTCTGGAGTGGAATACTCGTAAATCTCGAGCGATACTCCGACAACGGCGCCCAATTGCGTGCCGGTGCCGGTGGCCGAAGCTTCGATGGTTTCAGGCTTGACGTGATCGCGCGAAAAGAACGGGAGCACGCCGAATGTCAGTAGTGCGACAACCATGCAGCCACCGATCACCACCCGATTCAACTTTCCTGCGGTTTTCTTGATGGACATTTCAATCCTCCGCGAATTGTCATATGGTCATTTGCTGCAATCTTGTAGCCCGAGCCCATATCGCTAATCTTGATTGAGCGAAACCGCCGATTAAGTTCCGGCGATGCCTTTGTTCTGGAGAATCTTCACCACCACGCGGCGGTTCTCCGCCTGGCCTTCGACGGTTTTGTCCGTAGCAACCTGTTGACTGGTGCCCATAGCTCCAGGCGAGAGCATGCTGGTGAGGGGGATCTTCCCTTGTTGTTCCAGGAAAGTCGTCACGTTCTCGGCACGTTCGGCGCTGAGGCGTTGATTGAGAGCCGCGCTGCCAACCTTGGAAGCGTAGCCCTGGACCATGATGAGATAGGCGGTGACTCCTTTGGCCTGCTGAGCGAGCTTCAACAGCTGCTGCTCGTACCGGGGCTCGACTTTGGTGCTCCCGTTGGCGAAAAGGACGGTAGCTTCGCCAAGAATGTTGTATTCGCCCAGCTCCCCGAAACGCTTGTTGGCCTCGACGATCATCGCCTTGTTGGCGGCAATCTTCGCGGCATTCTCAGCAGACTTTTCCTGTTCTTCTTTGATTTGCGCTTCCTGCGCCTGGACCTGCTGCTGCGTTTTCTGCAATTGCTCGTTGGTTGGTGTCAGACCCGCTTGAATGTCCTCAGCGGTCTGTAGACTGGAACCCTTGAACTCAACGGAGTCCGCCAAGAGCTGGTTTTGGGCGTTATAGGAGCCCTTCACTTTTACAGGCAGTCCGGGAATCAGCGCGGTGATGGCGAGATGCTTCTTCCGGAACAATCCCTCGGGCTCAATCACCTGCGTGTCATCGGAGAGAACGACCACGACCTTCCCGGCATCCTGAGTTTGTACGGTCATGGTGGCCCCGGATCGGCCCACAATCAGACCCTGGATCTGCGAACCTTGTGCGAGCGCGAGGCTTGCACAGAAGAGCCCCAATATAGCGACTGCCAATAACGGGCGACTGCCCCTCCAACCTCTTCGTTTCATACGATTTCTCCTTTCAAACAATCAAAATTCGGTAGGCATGGATACCTGGAACCATGAAAAAGCACGCCACAGTTAAATGCCTCTTTTGCCGATGCTCGCGAAAGAACTGTTTACTTGATGCTGTATGTCGCGCCCATGATCAGCCCCGGCATGTTTACGTCGTACACGAACTGATTGCTTCCATATGGCCGGTAATTCACGCTCAGATAACGGTAACCACCCTGGAGTACCCATCGTCGGCTGATCTTGTAGCCCAGACCTCCCGCAATTTGATAATCGTGCCGTGCCGAGCCTCCGCCTGCGTCGCCAGCAACTATTACGACAATTTTCGGCGTCAGCCACATTGATATCTTCGCGCCGGCGACCGCGTCTACCCAATTGGCGGAATCCGAGAAGGTTCCCTCCGGTTGGGTCGGCTGCAAACTCAAATCATTCGAGAGATGCCAGTATCGGAATCCAAAAACCGTATCCAGTTTCACCTTTTCTGTGCTTACCACTCGATACCCAATTTTCGGCGTCACGATTGTTTCCGTCATCTTCGCCTTGATGGAGTACGCCTCATCAATCGGGATTCCGTGATCGTCGGAGAGCTTCATCCACATGAAATCCAGCGGCATGACCACGCGGTTGTAGCGAACTTCGCCCGCGGCCATCAACCCGATGTTGAAGTACTGAAAAATGTCGCTAAAGCTCGCGTGCACACTTGCTTCATGCCCCAGAGCTCCCACTGTCCCGTGCACTCCCGCGAACCAGATATACGGAGTGACGGTCGCATGCCAGCCCTGATCCTCGCTATTCAGTTCCTTTGTCTGCGGTGCCGGCGTCGTTGGGTTCGGGGCCTGCGCGCTTACCGGTTCGAACCGTAGCGGGATCCCGAAGACAACAATCGCAAATGCAGTCGTCACTGCCCTATAGAATCGCTTCATTTGTATTCCTTCCATCGAAATCATTGGCTCCTCCGCTCACACGCCCAGTCCGGACCACGTTTTTGACTTGCATCGGTCGTCAACGGCGCCTGGCTACTAGCCGCCGCCCAGTTTTTGGTAGTTGGAATTCGTGGTTGTCACCTGAAGCTTCTTGGCGGTTGCGTTGAGAATTGTCTGCTCCGCATAGTTCGTTCCATCCGGCAGGCTGGCCATTTGGACCTGCAACGTCACGGTGTCCTTGGTCTCACCCATATAGGTATCGACATTCACTGATGCTATCTTTTTGGCGTTGGTATCGAAGGTAAGGGTCATGCGATCGCCGGGTTGGGCATAGTTGGTGAAAATCAGGTTCACGGCGCCCGGGACCGGATTCAAAGAGACGTTTCCAGCCTGCCTGGCTTGTTCCATCTTCTGAGGATCGGGGGGAAGGTACATGGCCAGAAGCCCTTTCACCTCTCCCATGTAGTCCTTCATCTCAGCTTCTTTCTTTTCAATGATTCTTTCCTTCAACCTTCCACCGCTGGGTTGCTCTGGTGGGGGACCAATGGGAGTCTTTTGGACCGTTCCATCAGGACCATACTGGCAACTGTCTTGCGTAGGAGGCTTCGGATCGCCCTTCAAAGTGAGCTGGGTTGTTTCGATCCATTGATACTGGTGAAGTTTTTGCGCGTTTTGTGCCATGGCCTGTTTGACGGCGGCCATTTTTTCCTGGACTACACTGTCCTGGGCGAAAACAGGAAAGATAGAAACGACCGCTACGACTCCAATCATCAGCAGTTGCTTGCCGACCCCAGCAACGGTTCCGATGCGACGCCGCTTCTCGTTCTCAATTGCAGAGTTGCGATTCATTAGGCATCTCCTAAGTCTTATCCGAGCTATTCCCGATAAACTCAAGTCGAACGCTGTCGATACATCACATTCATGGAGCGGGCACCACTTTGTAGTACACCCCGTTCGCTCCATACGCTGGGCTGAACCAGGTGTTACCGCACAAATAGTAGGTTCCACCTCCCGAAACGCTGGGCGAGATACAACCGGCAGGCAATGCCCCATAGACCGAGCCCATTTCATATGTGACGTTTGCGGCCGGGACAGGGGTGACTGGCGCGCCTTGGTTGGAGTTTACGGCCGCAGCGTTGGCGTTGGCCGCAGCCTGATTTGCGTTGGCGGCGGCTTGGTTTGCATTGGCCGCCGCGGTGTTAGCGTTTGCTGTATTGGCGCTGCTCGCGCCGGCGGTGTAACCCGCGTTGTAAGAACTCGCCGATTCGGAGCTGCTCTTGGAGGAAGCGGCGGCAGAGCCAACGGCCATGCCGACCACCATGCCTACTGCCGCGGCGCCGGCGGTGGAGGCGCAGTCGTAGCAACTGGCGCCATAGTAGCCCACGGTCGTGGGAGGATGGTATCCGTAATAAACCGTGGGCGGGTGATAGGGGTAGTAGGCAGCGGGCGGATGATACGCGTATGCAGTCGATCCGTACGGTGTGGTGTGTTCCGCGCCATACCCGACCTCTCCCGACGTCGTTCCACCATAGGCGTTGGTGTGAGTCGTGCCTCCATAGGCGGAGTGCGATGTGCTGCCGCCATAGTAGTTCGTGTGAGACGTGCCCTCTCCATAGGTATGCGATGTGCTCGTACCGTAGGCGCTCGTATGCGTGGTAGAGCCATAGGTATGAGAAGTGCTTCCGCCATAGCGGTTGGCGTGAGCGTACGCTGAGGCAGTGCTGGCGGCAAACAGCATAGTCACCAATAGGGTTGTGGATCCAAGTGCAAAGCGTTTCATGACTTTCTTCCTCCAAAACATGGCTCAGTTCGACTTTGGTGGGGTCGAGGTCGATGGCGGTTTTTTCGCTAGGGTACCCTTGGCGGGTGGTTTCGCACCCGGGGGCGGCTCCGGATGCGGATGTGCGAATGGCATCTTTTTTGCCGAACTGGCTTTTGTCGAGGTGAACATGTCGTCCGAGATAGGAGAGTCAATTTGCCATTCCGAAAGCAGCAGATTGTGACGCAGCCAATCAGGGTCATTGAGATAAAACGCGTGGATGGCTCGAGGCAACCTGTCTTCTGAACCGATCCAGAGCTGCATGAACACGCCGTCGCCGGCGATAGCAATGATGTCGGTGGTCGTTCCGCCTACTACCTTCGATTGGCCGACATAATAGACATGTTTCAGAGTTGGAGCCAGATCGCCGTAGGGATCTGCAACGATCAGATCGGTAAATGGGAAATAGATGCCGGCAGAGTGATAAATACTTTCGAGCGTCGCATCGATTGTGGCGGGAGCGTCGGCAATCGCGACTAAGTTTTCCTCCGGGGCGTAGGCCATCATCAGCTTGCCGTCGTAGTAGAACTCCGACGATGGGCCGTCGCCGAGCTGAACGACCCTAAGCTTGTTGGGCCGCTGCAAAGCCACTTCCGACTTGTTCGCGTAAACAAGCGGAACACCTTGGCGGCTCAGACTCTCGAACGTTTCTGTCGCCGTGAACGTCACAGTTCGAGCGTCAGCCAAACGTGCGCCCGTAGCCTTCAGAATATCGATTGCTTTCGGTTCCAACTGAAAGCTCGGTGGAGCCACGTGTTTAGGAGGTACGGTGGCCTTTTTCCTGGCAGTTTGCGCCGCGGTTTGCTTCTGCGTTCCCGTTGATGCTGTTTGCGCGTACGCGCCACCAGGCATGCAAAGGTAAAGTGCCAACGCGATCAGTTTCGCCAGGCGAGAAAACCTTTTTTCAATCATAGTGCACCTTGAACTACAAGCGATTTGAACGAGCGCCCGTTATTCTCAAGGAATCATTCCGCAGGAGAACATCTTGTTGGCGATGGGAGCGGCGACTTTGTTGATGAAAACGGTGCGCATTTGTGGATCACTTTTCAAAAACCCGATAACTTTCTGTTCTTCAGCAGTTGGCGGAGCTTTTTTGTTTTTCTTCTCCCACAACTGCTCGCAGGTGGATGACTCGTACTTCTGAATCACCTTTTCGGCTACTTTGTCCAGGATCGGATATTGTTCTTGCGGCTGCGCCTTGGCCTGGCTGGCACGCAGCAATATCACTGTCAAGACCAGTGCAGCGAACAGCGAGGTTACGATCATCCAGCGAAAATAATGCGTAATCATGTGTTCCTCCTAAAATGGCGAAGGCTCCTTCTTTCACCTTTCCGAATGACGACGGCAATAAGAACAAATGGCAGTCACTCCTGTGAACACGACCGTCGCAACCGGGCTAAGTGCGTTCTTGGCGCCTCTCCCGCCTACATTACCCACTTAACTTCGCCTTCCACCTTCTGAAGGGCCTTGCTGGCCATCTCGTCGATCAGTTTCTTGCGGTTCTCTTCGCGGATGGCCTGGAACTTCTTCTGCTGCGCCGGATCCAAAAGAGGCGTGATTTTGGTATCAACGGCGGCACTGATTTGCTTCAACTGCTCGACCTTCTCCAAGGCCTTGAGCGAGGTGTTTTTCTTCAGTTCCCCCAACTTGGTTATCTCTTCTTTCAGGAAGGGGAGGATCTGCTGCCTCTGTTGTTCGGTCAGGCCTACTTCGATGGAGAACTGGTCCAACATCGCGTTCAGCGGATTCATGACGATCTGAGGAGTGGGAATGATTTCGTAGTTGGCGTAGCCGAATTCGTTGCTACGTGCACCGTAATAGGTGTCGCCCAGCTTGTAGATGGTGACCGCAAAGGGATCCTGGGAGATCGTTGTCACCACTTTGCCGTTTTCAATCTTGTACGGTGCGGTGGAAACTCCCTGGTAGCCGTCGCGCAGCGGGTTGCCGACACTGCTGGGCACCGTGGAACTCGTTCCAACGTGCCATAGGTTGCTCTGGCCTTCGGCTGTGTAGCTGACACTGAACTGCTCACCGGTCACGTTATTGCGGAACCAGAACGCTTTACCCACGATGAGGGCCTTGAGTTGGGCGTCCCCCAATTGCTTGGCGCCCTTCGTCTTGAGGTCGTCCACGGTCACGCCGGCGGGCGCATTCTTTCGCGCTTCCGCGCTCGGCGTGTACCAGATAGGCGAACTCCAGGCGCGCTCCTGGCCCGTGAGGGGCACGACGTCTGGTGGTGGAACCCCGGCCTTCACGGCCTGAATGAGCGTCCAGCGCGGCGTGGGGATTTCCAGCACTCGCGCGTAGTAGAAGGCGTGCAGGCTGGCATCGAACTCCGGATCGGTCCATACGGTTTTGAGTTCCGTCGAACCAACGCTGTTCGTGTAGGTGGCCTTTTCGAGATCCACGGTGCTCTGGATCGCCGGGACCCTGCCCGTCCACTTATTGGCCTTGCGGTCGCCGGACCAAACCACGTCGAAAATCTTCTCGAAGCTCTGCCCGTTCTTGGTCCACCCCTTGATGATCTGAATGCGATCGAGATTCCCGGAAGTCGGGTCTTTCACTGCCCAGACGACGAACGTCGGAGCCGTACCCTTCATCGGTGGCAGATCGGCGCCCATAGGCACACCATTCGCGTAGGACTGATGCACCCAGTCCGCTGCGTTGAAGACGTCTTTGTTGTATCCCCAGCCGCCGAAGAAGCGCACTTTGATGTGCGGACCACTGACGCCAAAGGTTTCCTTACGATACATAGCGTCCCAGAGAGAGGAGCGGGTATTTTCCTCGGCCCACACGCCGGTCAGTCCGCCGGGATTCTCAAGGCGTACATCGGTCGTGTTTCCCAGCATCACGCCAGCCATGCGGCGCTGAACGGTTCCGTCCACTGCACCGTGGCCTCCAAAAAAATTGTCCTGGCGGTAGGGGCTACCCGTGTTGTGCGAGTCGGAACCACCAGCCATGCCGAATTTATAGGGGTTGTAGCCGCGGACGTCCTGCATGGTAATGCCATCTTTGTAGGCTTGGCGGGCGAAGCTTCCGTGAATATGATCGATGCGACCGTTGTCTGCCGGAAGGCCGAGCAATCCGCTGAAAATTTCGTAGCTGGCGTATTCGTCGGTAGGGGATAACAGTGGGTGGGTCTCAGACTGTCCCTTGATCTGCTTGATTTCCACCAGGCGCTCGTTGCGGTCGCGGGAAGATGCCCAGGCTGCATCGATAGGCCTGCCGAAACTGTCGAGGTCGACCGGATACATCCAGCCATCGCTCAAGTTGGCGTTATGCGAAATCGCGAGCAACTCGTTGCCTGCTTCGCGCTGTGTGTCCATCCATTTCCACAGGTCTTCCGGGTGCCAGGAATCTAGCATGCTGAAGGGCAACGCAGGCACCTTGGCACAATCGCGGAAAAAGACGTTGCGGTGGAGATTGCGGTTATTGAACTGCGATGTGTACTCGTAGGAGCAGAATGCCGTGAATTTGCCGGGGTGATTGTTTTCGTTGGCGATCTTGATGTTTTCTTGCCAGATCGTGCCGGCCACCTGTGGCGACATGAACGCCTTGATGGGCGGCTGACTCGTGAGTGAAAGTAGATAAAGGAAGACTTTCTGCTGGTCCGCTGCGCTGTTGGGATCCTTGAGAATCAAGGGTTGCGCTTCCGGCATCTTGCTGATGGCCGAACCCGGGGTGTTTGCTTCCTTGGTGACACCGACATATTCGGAGTGGTCGGTCACCCCCATGAAGTCCATGGGCGTATCGATCTTGATGTCGTAACCCATTGGGTGCTTGATGGTTTGCCCTTGCGCATACTTGAGGGCGTCGTCGGGTCCGGTGAGGCGGTTGCCGATGACCCACGCGTCCACCGACCAACTCGTGTGGATGTGTTCCTCGCCGAAATACGCGTTGCGGTCCGGGTTGCGAGGCGGAGCTGGCTCGGTCTGCGCAACCTGGCTTGAGGTTTGTGGACCCTCCGATTTCTTGCATGAGATCAAGCTGCTGATAGTAACGAGGACTAACGAAAAACCCAATGTTGCTACAATTCTCGTCTTCATAGTGCTCCGTTCCCTGAATCGTCCAAGCGCGACCACCTTAGGATCAGTTGGAATTTCTGACAGCCACTATAAACTCCATGGATTTCGTATCAGAAACCTCGTAAAAGTTGACTTCACGCCGATCCATTGCCAGATCCAGAGCAGTTAAGACGCCCAGATAGAGATTCGACTGAACATGCTGGCGGAAGTCTTCCTCCCTGCGCCAGCGTTCCACGTACAGGATCGTTTCTTCACCATTGTTTCCTTCATATACCCTGGAACCTAGTGCTCCTGCTTTCGTTCCCACGTGGTCTGCTGAATACCGCAAAAGCTCAAGGATCTCGGCCCGCTTGCCGGGGCTGGGTCTTAGTTCAATAAGCGAGACAATCATGACCTCATCGGGGCTTTGGATCGGTCCTAGTTCCAGGGGCCTCTCCAGAATGGCAAAGTGCAATCTTGTACCCATCTCCGTGCACGTTCGGCTCATTCACGTAGACCATTGAAAACAGGTGTTGTTGATGGGGAACGAAAGCGCGCGGGAGAGCCAAAAGCAGAAGTGGAGGGGCGACATTTCGACCTCAGGACGACATGTCGCCTTTTCCATTCTTGTGAATGTGCAGACGTCGAATCGTTGAGTACAGGGTGGACGGTTTCATGCCAAGCATCATCGCAGCGCCCGCCGGCCCCTTGATGTGCCAGCTGGCCTTCTCAAGTGCGGTGACAATGTGCTCAGTCTCTGCTTCTTTCAGCGTCCGGGTTCTGCTAACCCCTATCGACGCTTTGGGTAGTTGGAGATTCAGCTTATCTCCGTTTGTGATGATCACGGCGCGCTCGATGGCATTTCTCAATTCCCGAACATTGCCGGGCCAAGGATAGCCTATCAGTTGGTCCATTACCCTGGTGGGGACGATGGGAATCTCCTTTCCCATCTTCTTTTCGAACTCTCGAAGAAACGCCATCACGAGCAGCGGAATGTCCTCAGGCCGTTCGCGTAGAGGCGGCACGCGAATCGGAAATACGTCAAGCCGAT
>Ga0335077_10013870_pt1 | contig 10072 bp, 7 predicted proteins | sample Lox_Sample_31_FD_207151 | JGI IMG/M metagenome (GOLD analysis project Ga0335077, IMG submission 207151) | Soil microbial communities from Loxahatchee National Wildlife Refuge, Florida, United States - Lox_Sample_3.1 | ecosystem: Environmental > Terrestrial > Soil > Wetlands | place: USA: Florida...
GGGTGACCTGCGCCACACCAGGGCATGTGCGGCGCAGATCTTTTCGTGTCCCAGCCGTGACAAAAGCGCCACCGGCGCCGGTGGCCAGCCGGGCCCGGGAGCCGGTGCGCACCGGCCCCGCCGGGGCCTATGCCCGGCCCGCGCCCGCCCGGCCGCGGTTCCCCGGCGGGCTACCCCGGCCGCGGCTCAGCGGCGGTCCTCGTGGCCGTTCGAGCTGAACGCGGCCGGGTCCAGTCCCTGGTGGGGAAGGGAGACCTCGGCCGTGACGTCGGCGGCCAGCCTGACCCGGTCGCCGTCACGCAGGCGCGCCTCGGTGCCGGGCAGCACCCGGTCGCCGTTGATGAACGTGCCATTGGTGGACTGCTCGTCGCGGATCGTCGCCTCCCCGGCGTCGCTGACCGCGACCGTGGCGTGCCGCCGCGACACGTTCTCGTACTCGAGGAAAGCGGCGGCGACCAGGGATTCCCCCGGGTCGCGGCCGAGCACGAGCGAGGTTCCCGCGGGCACATCGACGTTCCCGGTGGGGAACGCCAGCCGCAGCACGACCGGCGAGATCGGGCCCGGCGACCGGGGCAGCGGCCGGTTGCAGGCCGGGCAGGCCAGCATCGAGCGGTCGGGGACGGCCGCCCCGCAGCGCGGGCAGACGGCCGGCGCCAGCGAGGAGGCGGTGGTGCCGTCACGGCGGAGGGACTCCTGCATCACCGTGGGCGGGATGGTCGGTTCGTCCGGCTGCTCCGGCCGGGGCAGGTTGGCCCCGCAGGTGAAGCAGATGAGATCGTCCTGCTGAACCGCAGCGGCGCAGCCGGGGCAGGTGAGGGTCGCCAAGACGTCCTCCGGAGGGCGGCAGAGCGGCTAACAGGTGTCCCTCCGAGACTAGGGCATGCGCGGGGCACGTCTGTGCCGGATCCCGCCCGACGGGCGCCGATCTTCGGCCCCGCGCCGGGCCAGTAGCATCGCAGGCGTCGGGACCTGTTCCCGCGACCCATCGGGGGCAGGTCGGCGGCGTCCAGAGCAGCGATCCTGCGGAGGGCAGCCATGATCAGTTTCCGGCTTGAGGACTACCACGAAGAACTCAGGGCGACCGTCGCCGGGTTCGCCCGCGACGTGGTGGCACCGGTGATCGGCGGTTACTACGAGCGGGGGGAGTTCCCCTACGAGATCGTGGCCCGGATGGCCAAGCTTGGCCTGTTCGGCCTGCCGTTCCCGGAGGAGTACGGCGGCATGGGGGGCGACTTGTTCGCGTTCTGCCTCGCGCTGGAGGAGCTCGCCCGGGTCGACTCGTCGGTGGCCATCACGCTGGAGGCGGCGGTGGCGCTGGGCGCCATGCCGATCCACCGCTTCGGCACCGAGGAGCAGCGCCGCCGCTGGCTGCCCGACCTGTGCGCGGGCGAGCGGCTGGCCGCGTTCGGGCTGACCGAGCCCGGCGGCGGGTCGGACATCCCCGGCGGCATGCGCACGACGGCCGCGCTGGTGAAGGGGGATGGGGAGGCAGGTGAGGAGTGGGTCATCGACGGGTCGAAGGCCTTCATCACCAACGCCGGTACCGCCATCACCTCGCTGGTGACCGTGCTCGCCATCACCGGCGGCCGGCCGGGCGGGCTGGGCGGCGCGGGGGAGCGGCCGGAGATCTCGGCGATCATCGTCCCGGCCGGCACGCCCGGCCTCACCGTGGGCCGCGAGTACTCCAAGGTGGGCTGGTGCGCCTCGGACACGCGGGAGCTGGCCTTCGCGTCCTGCCGGGTGCCCGCGGACCATCTGCTCGGGGAGCGCGGCCGGGGCTACGCCCAGTTCCTGGAGATACTCGACGAGGGACGGGTGGCGATCGCGGCCCTGGCGACCGGCCTGGCGGCGGGGTGCGTCGCGGAATGCCTGCAGCAGGTGGCGCAGCGCGAGGCGTTCGGCCACCGGCTCGGCCATTACCAGGGAATCCAGTTCACGCTGGCGGACATGGAGGCCAGGGTCCACTGCGCCCGGCTCGCCTGGTACGAGGCCGCGGCCAGGCTGGCCGCGGGGGAGCCGGCCAAGAAGCAGGCGGCCATCGCCAAGCTGACCGCCTCGAACGCGGCGATGGACAACGCGCGCGACGCCACCCAGATCTTCGGCGGGTACGGCTACATGAACGAGTACCCGGTCGCCCGCTTCTACCGCGACGCCAAGGTGCTGGAGATCGGTGAGGGCACCTCAGAGGTACAGCGGATGATCATCGCCCGCGACCTCGGGCTGGCGGACATGGCCTAGTGGAAGATCATGGCCTTCACGGAGGGCTGCGTGGGGATCGCGTTGAAGAAGAACATCAGGCTGATCACCCGCTGCAGGTTGCTCGCGCTCACCGTGGTCGGGTACTGGCCGATGGTGAGCAGCGACGCGTCCTCCACCGACATCCCCTCCGACCCTTCGAGGGTGGTCCGGACCGGCTGCGACTGGTTGTTGGCCAGGGCCTGCGCCTGGTTCAGCACGTTGCGGAAGACCGTCAGCTTGGCGCTGTTGCTGGTGACGATGGCGTGGGTGCTGAAGTAGCCGTCGAGCGGGAGGTTGGCCGTCGCGCCGGTGCAGGAGTCAAGCACCGGGACCGCGCCTAGCTGCGACTCCGCCTCGAAGATGGTGGGCTCGGTGGCCAGGATCGCGTCCACCTGATGGCTCGCCAGGGCTCCGATCAGCCCCTGTGGCGGCACCGGCTGCCAGTGGATGCTGGACGGCTTGACGTTGTCGTTGGTGAGTACCGACTGCGTGGCGACGGTTTCCAGGCTGTACGGCTGGCCCTGCACGCTGCTGGGCATCACCTGGGCCGGTGTCGTCCCTACCGTCTTGCCCACCAGGTCCCGCGCGGTGACGATGTGCGACCCCGGCAGGGCGAGCACCTCCATCGTGTTCGCCACCGCGTCGTAGCCGTCCGCCAGCACCACGAGGTTCAGGTTGTTCTTGTTCCCCTTGCCCTGCGCCTGGGCCTGGGCGTAGAACACGTCGGCGTAGTCGCCGAACGCGACGTCCACCGCCCCGGCATGCAGGGCGGCCAGCTCCCGCCCGGTCGAGTCGTAGTTGGTGATGCGGACCTGGAGGCCCGCCTTGCGGAAGAGCCCCTGCTGGAACGCGAGGAACAGCGGGGCGTCGCCGACGCCCGGCGTCTCCGCCACCTTCACGATGTTGTTGCCACCGGCAAAGGTGGGCGTGGCCGGAGCCGAGCTGCCGGCCTGGCACCCCGCCACCGTGAGCAGACCCGCCACCAGGGCGGTCGTGCCGGCCAGGACGCGTACCGGACGGCCATCCCTCGGGTGGTCCGCGGTCCGGCCGCCGTTCGGGACGAGCCTCACTGGAACTCCTTGCGCAAGAATCAGGATGGTTGCGACAGTTCGGAACATGCCGCAGCGCCAGCAGAGTACCCTACTAGCGGTGGCCGGTAGGGCAAACGTCCGATACATCAGCTTTTTCCCGGTCATGTGGGAATTGCCGTCCGTTGGCTGGTTAAGGGCTATGGTTAGCCCGGAGTCGCGCTGTCCCCGCAGAGCCCGCACAATGTCACCCGCGGAAGGGGTGCGCCATGTCGGTTCCGCCGCAACACGCGCTGGCCTGCGGGCTGGTTACGGCACGTAGGTGAGAGGTCCACAAGCTGTGCGCTCTCGTAGCAATAACAATCCCGACGGCGGCATCGTGGCCGAGGGTGAGCAGGCGACCGCCGACTCCGGGTTCGGTCACGCCGCGGCGGACCCAGGGTCCAGAAATAGCCATAACGGTCAGAACGGGCAGAGCCCGGGACCCGGCGACCCGGGCACGGGCGGCGTGCCCCAGCCCCAGGCGCCGGCGGCGCGCCCGCCGTCGCGGCACGGGCTGAAGAACTGGCGCGTCCGTTCCCGCCTGCTGCTGCTGATCACGATCCCGACGCTGACCGCCGTGGCGCTCGGCGGCTTCCGTATCACCTCCTCGGTGCAGAGCGCCCTGGCCGACCAGCGGACGCTGCAGCTGGCCAACCTCAGCTCGAACATCACCACCCTGGTCCAGCGGCTCCAGGACGAGCGCGACCAGACCGCCTACTTCATCGCGCTGGGCAGCAACGGCGGCCGGGGGGCCACCGCGACCGGCAGCGCGGCCGGCCTGCAGGTGGTGTACACCCAGCGGCGCGACACCGAGCGGGCCTCGGCGGTGGTGGTGGCCGATCTCAACCAGATCGGCGGGTCGTTCCCGGCCCTGGTCCGGCAGGAGGCGACGGTCGCCCTTGCCGACCTGGCCAACCTCCCCAACCTGCGGCTGGCGGCAACCCAGAGCCAGCTGCCGGCCCTGGTGGTGGTGCAGAAGTACGCCGGGATCATCAGCGACCTGCTGGTGCTGGAGCAGAACACGGCGCAGGGAGCCAGTGACGCGACCCTGTCGCAGGAGGTGCGCGTGCTCGGCCTGGTGTCGAGGATGAAGGAGGACGCCTCCCAGCAGCGGGCCATCCTGACCGCGGCGCTGATCCAGGGCTCCCTGGACCCGACGGCCAGGACCGCGCTGCAGAACGCCGAGACGGACCAGGCGGCCAACCTGGCCTCGTTCAACCTGTCGGCGACCAACGCCCAGCGCCAGGCCTTCCAGACCAGCGTGTCCCAGTCGTTCGTCCCGCAGGCGCAGGCGCTGGAGCAGCAGGCGCTGGCCGGCAGCGGCACGTCGCTGCGGAACGACCAGGCGACGCCGGACGACTTCTACGGCGCCATGACGAACGAGATCAACTTCCAGCTGGGGTCGGTCGAGCGGAACCTGGTCAACGCCATCATCGCCCGGACGGTCCAGCTGCGTAACGCGGCGGTCGTCTCCGCCCTGGTCACCGCGGTGGCGGTGCTGGTGCTCCTCGGGCTGGCCCTGCTGTTCACGGTGATGGTGGCCCGGTCGATGGTGCGCCCGCTGCGGCGGCTCCGGGCGGGCGCGCTGGAGGTGGCCGGGGTGCGGCTGCCCGAGACGGTCCGGCGGATGAGCGAGTCCGAGGGCGCGGCCGCCCCGCTTGAGGTCGAGCCCATCGACGTCGATTCCTCCGACGAGATCGGTGAGGTCGCGCGGGCGTTCGACCAGGTCCACCGGGAAGCGCTGCGGCTGGCCTCCAACGAGGCGGCCCTGCGCGGCAACGTCAACGCCATGTTCGTGAACCTGTCCCGCCGCAGCCAGTCGCTGGTGGAACGCCAGATCCGCCTGATCGACGACCTGGAGCAGGGCGAGCAGGACGCGGAGCGGCTCGCGAACCTGTTCCAGATGGACCACCTGGCCACCCGGATGCGCCGTAACTCCGAGAACCTGCTGGTCCTCGCCGGCCACGAGGTGTCCCGGCGGTGGACGCAGTCGGTGGCGCTGGTGGACGTGCTCCGGGCCGCGGTGTCCGAGATCGAGCAGTACGAGCGGGTGACGCTGAACGTCCAGCCCGGCATCTCCGTCCGCGGCCAGGCCGTCAACGACGTGGTGCACCTGATCGCCGAGCTGGCCGAGAACGCCTCCTCCTTCTCGGCGGCCGATACGCCGGTGAAGGTGTCCGGCCATCTGCTCAACAGCGGCGGGGTGCTGCTCGACATCACCGACCAGGGTGTCGGCATGGGGGCCGAGGAAATGGCCCACGCCAACTGGCGGCTGGACAACCCACCGGTGGTGGACGTCGCGGTCTCCCGGCGCATGGGACTGTTCGTGGTCGCCCGGCTGGCCGCCCGGCACGGTATCCGGGTGCGGCTCCGGCCGGCCTCGGCCGGCGGTCTGACCGCGCTGGTGTGGCTGCCCGACGAGGTGATCTCGCACGACTCGGCGACCGCCGCCGCCGCCCCCACCGGGTTCCGCCGGTTCGACGTGCCGGCCGCGCCCGAGGCCACGGCGGCCGGTGCCCCGGAGTGGCCGGCCGCGGACAGCGGCGACAGCCGCTCTGCCGCGGCGAGCGCGGTCAGCGCCGCCCGCACGCCGCGGTTCGCGCCGCTGCGCCCCGACCTCGGCGACACGGGGGCGTTCTCGCCGATCGATGCCGACAAGGACGCGCCTGCCCCGGCCGAGTCGGGCGCCCTGTCGGGCTACGACATAGACAGCAGGTCTGAGGCGGAAACCAGCTCGATGACCGCCTATGACACGGGCTCGATGTCGGCGTTCGACACCAGCGCCCCGCCGGCGTTCGGTACCAGCGCCCCGCCGGCCTCCGCCAGCGGTGCCACGCCCGCGTTCGGTACCGGTACCGGTGCCGCGCCCGCGTTCGGCAGCGAGGTGCCAGCGTTCGGCGCCAGCGTCCCGCCGGCGGCCGGCTCCGATGCCGCGCCAGCGTTCGACCTGGGCACCACCCCGGTCGGCAAGGACGGCGCGTCCGCGCTGGAGGACGGCTCCCCGCCTGCACCGGCGGCGGGCCCACTGCCCGCGTTCGGCGCCCCGGCCCGCGGCGAACGCCCGGCCTCCGCGGGACCGGCCGGCAACGGCAACGATCTGCCTTTCCGCACCCCGGCGACCCAGCCGAAGGGCGGGATCATCGTCCCGCCGACGGCCAGCGCCGGGGCCGGGGAGGAGCACCGGCTGCCCATCTTCGAGTCGGTGGAGTCCGACTGGTTCCGTCGTGGCAGGAGCGGAGCCAGCCGGGCCGGACAGGTGAACAGCGTGGCGGCCGTCAGCGGCGGCTGGACCTCTCCCGCGGATGAGGGCTGGCGCGCGGCCGAGGCGGCGCACGTGCCAACATCCGGGGGAGTCACGCTGTCGGGGCTGCCCAAGCGGGTGCCACGGGCGAACCTTGTCCCTGGCGCCGTGGGCGCGGATGCGGCCACAGCGACCGCGCCCGCGCCTGCCAGGTCCGCTACGCAGGCAAGGGAACGGCTGGCTAGCTTCCAGCGAGGCATGAGAGAGGGACGGGCAGCCGCTCGTGACAGCGACGAGCCCAGCGGTGAGGACAACAGTGCTATCTAACGCTCCAGAACGCAGTCTTCGTGTCGTGACGCAGGTGGTCACACTCAAGCCACGGAGAGAGGGGGACTCGTGAGCCCGCTAGCCCGCCCGGTGCAGGACCTGAACTGGCTGATTACGAACTTCGTCGAGCGAGTCGCGTCCGTCGCGCACGCGATTGTCGTCTCGGCTGATGGCCTTCCCATGGCATTCTCGAACGGCTTCCCGCCGGATCGCGTGGACCAGCTCGCAGCGGTCACCTCGGGGCTGACCAGCTTGACGCAGGGCGCTGCCCGGGTCTTCGAAGGAGGCCCGGTCAGCCAGACGGTCGTGGAGATGGAGCGTGGTCTGCTGCTCGTGATGGCGATCAGCGATGGATCGAGCCTCGCGGTCCTGGCGGCAGCTGATTGCGACATGGGCTTGGTGGCCTATGAAATGGCGCTGCTCGTGGAGCGGGTGGGGCGTGCGCTCACCCCGGACATGCGCGGCGTGCTTCGGTCGGAGGGTAGCAGGTAGTGACTGGAGAGGCTCGTGGTCGGCCCCGGCCCGGATGAGTGGCCGCCGGCCGGTGGACAACGTGGATCCCCCAATGGAATGCGCCCCGCAGGCGGCGACAATCCCGGGAGTTCCCTCGTCCGGCCGTACGCGGTTACTGGTGGGCGCACCAAGCCCCGGTATCAGCTTCAGATCGAGGCGATGGTCGCCGCCTCTCACTACGAGGCGCGCGATCTGTCAGTTCTCAGTCCTGAGTGTCAGGCGATCCTGGGCTTCTGCCGGGACTGGCGCTCGGTGGCGGAAATATCGGCAGTGCTCAGGATGCCGTTGGGCGTCGCCCGTGTCCTCATCGCCGACATGGCGGTAGAGGGACTGGTCCGGGTCCACCAGCTCGACCATGCCCAGGGCCGCCCGGATCTCAACCTGCTCGAAAGGGTGCTCAGTGGACTTCGCAAGCTCTAGGCCGGCCCGCAGTACTGCGGGCGAGACCGCGATGACTTCGGTCAAGATCGTGGTCGCTGGCGGTTTCGGCGTGGGCAAGACCACTTTCGTCGGGTCGGTTTCTGAGATCACCCCGCTGACCACCGAGGCGGTCATGACCGCCGCCAGCGCCGGGGTCGACGACCTCTCGCACGTGCCCGACAAGACGACCACCACCGTGGCGATGGACTTCGGCCGGGTGACCCTGGACGCCGGGCTCATCCTGTACCTGTTCGGCACGCCCGGGCAGCACCGGTTCTGGTTCATGTGGGACGACCTCATCCAGGGCGCCATCGGGGCGGTGGTGCTGGTCGACACCAGGCGGCTCGCCGACTCCTTCCCCGCGGTCGACTACTTCGAGACCGCCGGGCTGCCGTTCATCGTCGCGATCAACGGCTTCCACGGCGAGTTCCCGCACACCATGCAGGACGTCCAGGAGGCCCTGTCGGTCAGCCCGAACGTGCCGATCGTGGAGTGCGACGCCCGTGGCCGGGCGTCCACCAAGGCGACGCTGATTGCGCTGGTTGAGCACGCGATGACCGTGCAGATGAGCATGCGGTAACGACGCAGGGTGCTCGGCGCCGGGGCGTGGCTGCGGTAGGGTGCACGCGCGCCAGCATGCGTGCACGGGGCGGTAGCTCAGCCGGTCAGAGCAGCGGACTCATAATCCGTCGGTCGTGGGTTCGAGTCCCACCCGCCCCACTCACCAGAACCGCAGATTAGGGCCTTTGACCTGCGGAAATCTCTGAACAAGTTGATCTTCCGTTCTAAGCCGTTATGCAGCTGTATGCGGCCCGAGGCTGTCATCTGCGGCTATCTGTGCCCAATACGTGCCCAAGTCCAAGATCGTTTCGCGGATGGGCCCCGGTATCAGTTCTGGCGCAGCGCTTCACCGATCCGGCGCTTGGCGAGCTCGTCCTGGCCCACGACGCATTTGGCGTAGATCCGGAGCAGCACGTCTACGCTGTGCCCAGCCCACTCGGCCACCTGGGTGGGATAGACGCCGCCGTTGAGCCAGGTGGACAGGCAGGCATGGCGGAGGTCGTATGGCCGCCTGGCGAGGGGGGAGGCTTGCTCGGCAGGGGTGAGGGCCGCCTGGCGGGCTTTGGTCCAGGCGCGCCGGTAGGTGATGGTGGGCAGTTCGCCACCCCGGACTCCGGCGAACAGCGGGCCGTCGGCTGCCGGTTCGAAGCTGGCGAGGTGTTCGCGGAGCAGCCTGGTTAGTTCGGGGTGAGTCGGGACGACGCGGGTGTCACCTTCGGCCCGGTGCTTGAGCTGCCTGTGTTCCCGGGAGCTGCCGTCGTCGGTCCATTCGCTGCCCGCGTCGGGTGTGGCGGTCCGCAGATGCAGCTCGCCCCAGTCGCCGTCCTCGGGCGGCTCCTGCCACAGGTGGCGTTCACCGTCCCATGTTCGAGGCGGCAGGATGATGTTGTCGGTGCTGAGGTTGATGGCTTCCTCGGGACGCAGCCCCGCGTAGTACATCACCGCAAAGAAGGCGACCAGCCGTGGCCCGCTGGGCTGCTGGGAGCGGACGGCATCAAGCAGCGCCCGCGCTTGCTGCGGGTTGACGACGGATCGCCGGTCCACCTGGCTGGATACCTTGGGCGCCGTCCACTTGAGCACCCGGATCGGGTTCGTCTCCAGCAGGCCGCGTTCGACCGCGTAGTCCATGGCGTTGGCCAAGATGATGCGGTGCCTTCGGGCGGTGCTCGCAGCCGCGTTCCTGCCGTCCACGGTGCTGGTGGCCAAGTCGAGCATCTGGCGGGCGGTCGCGGGTTCGGTCAGCGCAGAGACCGGAGCGGTATTGCGGGCCACCCAGTCGAGAACCTGGGCCGCGTCGTCCGGCGGGTCCGAGCGCTGCTTGGTGTTGAATCCCCACCGCACCAGTGCGCGGCGGATGCTCGCATCATCTGGCCGTCCGCGCGCTTCGGCCAGCATCGCCGGAGTGACCGCGGTCAGCGCCCGCGCGATGTCCTTCCGGTACTTGGCGGAGGCCTGCTTCCACTTCATGTCCACATAGGCGCAGGCGAACTCATACCAGCTGGTATCGGCCTTAGCCCGGTCCCAGGCCGTCGGCCTGCCAGTAGCGAGGCTGAACGCCTCACCTTTCCGGGCAGCGGTCAGTAAGGAGCTGCGGAAGCTGTCGGCCTGCGCGGCGTTGCGGAAGCCTTCCTTCCACAGCCTGCCGCCCACCTTCCAGCGCACCTTGTACGTGGTTACCTCGGCACCCTTGTAGACCTCAGTC
>Ga0335077_10013871_pt1 | contig 10072 bp, 5 predicted proteins | sample Lox_Sample_31_FD_207151 | JGI IMG/M metagenome (GOLD analysis project Ga0335077, IMG submission 207151) | Soil microbial communities from Loxahatchee National Wildlife Refuge, Florida, United States - Lox_Sample_3.1 | ecosystem: Environmental > Terrestrial > Soil > Wetlands | place: USA: Florida...
GTGAACTTCATCTTCCCCGCGGAGACCATGCAGATTCCGGCGCAGTCCGTCAGCGTGCCGGGTGGAACCATGGTGGTCACGATCCCGGCCAATGCCTTCGCCCCCGGGTTTCCGCCGAGCAGCATCCAGATGCCGGTCAACTTTCCGGGCCAAACCTATAAGACCGCGGCCCAAGCCTTTTCGGTCCCACAGCAGGACGTGAAGGTTCTCGGCCAGGATCTGGCCAGCGGATCGCTGAACATGACTTGGTTGCTGTGGGACGGCGGGATGCGGAAAGGGCTGCGGGAACAGTCCGCCGCCAACGTGGCGATCATGCGCGAAGAAGCCCGGCGCACGGATCTGGAGATCGTCGACAGCGTGACCCGGATGTATTGGGGCGCGGTGCTGGCGCGGGAGCTTGGCCAACTCGGCCGGGACACGCTGGCGCGCATGGAGTCTACTCTGCGGCTCACCGAAACGATGTATAAGGAGGGCGCCGGCAAGGTCACCCGGTCCGACTATCTGGACAACGCCATCATGGTCCAGACGGTGCAGTCGTTGGTGGCGGAGCTGGAGAAGAACGAGGCCATGTCTCAGGCGGCGCTGGCCAACACGATGGGGCTCGCCTGGAATGCCGGCGTCCTGCCATCCGCCCAGGAGATTCCCTTTGCACCCGCGGCGCAGAATCTCGATCAGTTAGTCGCCGTATCTTATGAGTTCAACCCGGATTGGGAGAAACTGAGGGAGGCCATCCGCGCCGTCCAGGGCGCTGTCGCCACCGCCAGGAGCGGGTACTATCCCAAACTGGCGCTGACCGGAGAACTCCACCGCTGGTGGAACGGCGGGAACAACACCGGCCTGGCGACAGACCAGAATCAGCAGGGATGGAGCGCCGGGGTCGGCTTGGAGATCCCCGTATTCGACGGCTTCCTGACCCGGAATCAGGTGAGCGAAGCCTTGGCCCGGCTGAGTCAGCTCAAAGAAACACAGTTCCTCTTGCGGGATGGAATCGCGCTCCAGATCAAGGATCTGGTGCTGGGTCTCGAGGCGGCCGCCAAATCCGGCCAAGCCAGCCTGGAGGCCATGCGGTCCGCACAGGAAAACCGCGACCTCAACACGCGGGCCTACCAGGAGGAACTGGTGGACACCGAGAAAGTGATTCGCGCCCAATTGATGGAGGCGCTCATGTCGGCGCAGCATTTCAAAGCGCGGTACGATTACGAAGCCATTCTGTCGCAGTTGAGTTTGGCGGTGGGCAAGGAGATCGGCGAGAGGCTGGCGCCGGCGCGATGAGACTGCGCCGGCCAGGCACCTGGCGCACGTATGGCCTGGCGGCCGGATGTGTGGCCTGGGCCACCCTTGCGTTGGCCGCGGCGGGCGGCGAGCGAGTGGTGGAAAGCGCGCCACCTAATCTCCGCATCGCCATTTCCGAAAGCGTCGCCGGCGAAGTGAACGGCAACGATTTACGGGCCGCGATCCAAGCCTGGGCGGAGGCGGTTTTCCAGCAGACGGGCATACGGATCGAGCCCGAATTGTGTACCACCGCGCAGATGGTGCAGAAGGTCCGCAACCGGCAGGTGGATGCGTTTGCCGTCAATATACTCGAGTTTGCGCGGATAGCCGGCTATGCGGACCACGAACTGGTAGTGGATGAAGCCGAGGTGCCGGACGGAGAGGAGTACTTGTTGCTGGTGCACCAGTCCAGCGGCATTCAGAGTTTGGCGAACCTGCGGGGGCGGAGCCTGCTGTTGTACAAGAACACGCGCGCGTGCCTGGACAGAATCTGGCTGGACACGCTGCTGGCTGCGGCGCACCTCGGGGCGGTGGACTCTGTTCTGGGCCGGGTGGAGAGCAACCCGAAGCTATCGCGCGTGGTCTTGCCCGTGTTCTTCCGGCAAGCCGACGCATGCGTGGTGACCCGGCGGGCCTTCAACACCATGTGCGAGCTGAATCCGCAGCTTGCCAGGCAACTGCGGCCTCTGGCGGTGTCCCCCAAACTGTTGACGACCTTCACGGCCTTTCACAAGGACAGTCCGCTGGAGACCAAGCGGAGATTCCTGGCGGCCGTAACGGACCTGCACAAGACTGTCGCGGGACGGCAGGCCCTGATGTTGTTCGGAAGCACGCGCCTGGTACCGGCCGATGTCTCCGTGCTGCGCACCAGCTTCGAACTGCTGCACGCTTATGAGCGGCTCAAGGGCCAGGCGCCAGACTCCGGGCAGTGACCAGGGAGGCGACGGAGGACGCGCGATTCGTGAAATGGCGGTTTACAGGCGGCTGGGCGAAGGTGCGGCGGCGCCTCCGGCTCCGCGCACCCAGGAGCGTCACCGCGCAGATCTCGGGGCTATCCTGGACCATCGCGCTGTTTAGCCTGATGGTCTTCGTGGCGGCCAGCGTCCCGGAACAGAAGCACGAGATCGAGGACAACCTTCGCTCGAAGGCGCACGGCATCGCCGCCTCCTTGCAGGAAGGTCTGGCCAGTGCGGCCGTGACGGATGACTACAGCGGCCTGGTGGATCAGGCTGTGCAGGCCTTGGCGGGAGACGATTCGATCGATTTCCTGGTGGTCGCCAAGAACGACGGCTTTTCCCTCATCGTCGAGAGACGGAGCTGGCGCACCGCTCAACTGGGCCTCTTCTGGAGACCCAAGCAACACCCGGCGGCCGGGGCCATTGAAGTCGTGCCCCTATTCGGGAAACGCGTATTCCATTTTGCAACGCCTTACAGCTATTCTTCGATTCCGTGGGGATGGATCCACGTGGGCCTCTCTCTGGAGGCCTACGACCGCGGCGTTGCCCGGCTGTATCAACGCACGGGAGCGCTGGCGGTCGTGTGTGTGGCGGGGAGCCTGCTGGCGTCGGTAATCTTCGCCAAACGCTTGGTCCGTCCGATGCTGCGGCTGCAGTCCGTAGTCGGGAGGATCGCCGAAGGGGACCTGTCGGCGCGGGCCGCCATCCGCAGCGCGCAGGAAATCGAGGGGCTGGCGCAGTCGTTCAACACCATGGCGGATTCGCTGTTGCAGCGCGACGAGATTCTCGAAAGCGTCCGCTTTGCCGCGCAGCGGTTCCTGAGCGCCGCAGCCTGGCAAACGGCGATCCAGGAAGTGATAGCGAAGATCGGCAGCGCGGCCCAGGTCAGCCGTGTCTTCCTCCTGGAGAACCGGTCCGGGCGGCACGAGGGACTGGTGGGCACGGTCCTCTACGAGTGGTTCCAGCCCGGCATCGCCTGGCGGGCCGGCGGAACCAGGCCGGCGGAATCGTCCTGGACAGGCGGAGATTGGAGCCAGTCGGCGCGCGCGCTCGGCCGGGGAGAACTGGTCCTGGTCGAGACCGGCGCCGCCGCGGCCGGGACCGAGCGTGGCTTGGCTCCGGCGGCCCGGTCGTCGATCCTGGTCCCCATCGATGTGGGTGGCGTGTGGTTCGGTGTGCTGGGCTTCGACGACTGTGTCCGCGCCCGCGCATGGAGCGATGCCGAGCGGGACAGCTTCCGCTCCGCCGCCGGCATGTTGGGCGCCGCCATCACCCGCCAAAGGGCGCAAGAATACGTGGATAATATCCTGCGATCGATGGGCGAGGCCCTGTTGGTGATGGATCCGGACCTGCGCATCCGGCGCGTAAATCCCAGCGCCTTGCGGCTGTTGGAGTACACGGAGGAACAGTTGATCGGGCAGCGCGTCAGCCAGGTGATCGAGGGCGAGGTGCCCGTAAAGAGTATCGCCATTGAACGCACCTACCGCACCAGGTCCGGCGATCGGATTCCAGTGCTGTTTTCATCCGCCGAGCTGCGGACCGGCCCGGGGTCGCTGGAAGGATACGTCTGGCTGGCGCAGGACATGACCGAGCTCAAACGCATCCAGGGCGAAGTGGTGCGCGCCCGAGATGCGGCCGAGGAAGCCAACCGGGCCAAAAGCAGGTTCCTGGCCAACATGAGCCATGAGCTGCGCACGCCTTTGAACGCCATCATCGGATACAGTCAAATGCTTCAGGAGGACTACATCGGCCCGCAGCAGGAAGAGGTGCGCAGCGACCTGGAGAAGATCGAGCGCTCGGGGCATATCCTGCTGGGCATCGTCAACGACATCCTGGACCTCTCCAAGATCGAGGCGGGCCGCGAGCGGGTGGAGTTACAGAACGTGGATGTGGCCGCGCTCCTCGAGGATGTCTACAACGCCGTCGAGCCGCTGGCGCGGCAGCAGGGCAACCTGGTGCGGATCGACTGTCCGGCGCGCGCCCTGGCTTATGCGGATCTGCCCAAGCTCCGGCAGAGCGTGCTCAACCTGGTGAACAACGCCTGCAAGTTCACCGAGAACGGCCGCGTATCGGTGGCGGTGAACAAGCTGCGGAATGGCAGCGGCGAGTGGACCGAGGTGAGCGTCAGCGACACCGGCATCGGGATCGGGGCCGAACACCTCGGCAAGCTGTTCCAGCCCTTTTCCCAGGTGGATGGCTCGGCAACCCGGAAATACAACGGGACCGGGCTGGGACTGGCTCTCAGCAAGAAGTTCTGCCAGATGATGGGCGGCGATATTACGGTGGCCAGCGAACCGGGACGGGGCTCCCGTTTCGCGATCCGGGTGCCGGCGGGCAGGGACGGGACGGACCGGTCAGATGCGGGGGTTTGAAAAAAAAAATATGTGCCGGATTTTGCTGATCGAAGACAACGAGATGAACAGCGATATGCTGCAGAAACGCCTCCGCCACCGGGGCTTTGAAGTGCTGCTGGCGGCGGATGGCAGGCAGGGCGTGGACATGGCGCGGCGCGAAATGCCGGACCTGGTGCTGATGGACCTGAGCCTGCCGGAAATGGACGGCTGGCAGGCCACCCGGATGCTGAAGAGGGATGCCGCCACCTGCGGGATTCCGGTGGTGGCGCTGACCGCGCACGCCATGGTGGGCGACCGGGAGAGGGCGCTGGAGGCGGGGTGCGACGACTATGCCGCCAAACCCATCGACATGCCGCTGCTCCTCCAGACCATTGCGCGCTTGGCTGCCAAGCCAAAGAACCGCGATCGGGAATCGTCAGCGCCGCCTGTCGGCGGCCCGCCACCCAAGCCACGCGTCTGCGCCTGAGTGGCCGGGGCGCCCCCGCGTCCGCGCGCCGCGGAAACAGCCTTACTGTGACAAGTCTGGGGCTCTTGACAATGACCATTTCAGCCGATAGTCAGAGTGGGTCCAGGCTGTCGTGTGGGCGGCCCGCTACAAATGCGGCATATGTCCGGTCAGGCTAAAGCTACGCGACCTGTTGGTCGCCGCTCCGTAAGGCGGCTCAGCCTTCTCCTGGCGCTCCCTTTGTGCATCCAGGGCCAGGGCGCGCGCGGCCGGAATTCCGAGGCGACGGCTGGCCTCCCGATCCTGACGCGCGTGGAGCAGATCCGCCGGCTGACGCCGGAGCAGGCTGCCCGGGGCTACCCGGTTCACATTCAAGCGGTGGTAACGTATTTCAGCCCAGCGAGGCCCGACCCGGCGGCGCAGGGCGAATACTTCGAGGCCGACCTGTTTGTCCAGGACCGCACGGCAGGCATATGGGTGAACGCTCCTAGAACAGGGCCCGCGCTTCGGGCCGGACAGGTTGTGGACTTGGAGGGCGTGACGGAGGCGCCGGATTTCGCGCCGCAAATCGGTCGTCCACACTATGAGGTCGTCGGGGAAGGGCCTCTTCCGACGCCCCGGCGGGTCTCCCTGGAGAGGATGCTGTCGACTGCCGAAGACGGCCAATGGGTGGAGATCGACGGCATCGTGCGGCGGGCCGAAATCGACGGCCGGCAGCTTCTTCTGGACGTGGCGGTGCCGGGCGGCCGGCTGCAGGCGCTCATCCCGGAATTCCGCCAATCGTCCGCGGGCGGGCTGGTCGACGCTGAAGTGCGTATCCGCGGCGCCTGCGGCGCACTTTTCAACCAGAACCTCCAACTCGTGGGAATCGTGCTGAATGTGCCGGATCTCGCGCAACTCAAGGTACTGCGGGCGGCGCCGCCGGATCCCTATGGAGTGGCGGTCGAGCCCATTGCCACGCTGCAACGCTTCGCGCCCCAACGCGCCATGGGCCACCGTGTCCACGTACAGGGCATCGTCACGCTCCAGGATGGCGCCCGTACCGTGTACATCGGCGATGGGAAGCATGGCATCCGGATCGACTCCGCGCGGCCGGTCGACTTCAAGCCTGGCGACCAACTCGACGTGGCCGGCTTTCCGCGAGTGTCCGGCTTCGTGCTGGAAGTGGAAGATGCCATCAGCCGGCGCATTGGAACCGCCGCGCCACCCGTTCCCCTTCCGGTCACCGCCGAGCAGATCCTCCGCGGCGACTACGACTCCCATTTGGTTTCCATCGAAGGCCGTTTGCTGGAGGAGTCCTTTTCGGCGGGTACCCCCGTCATGGTGCTCAAGAACGGCGCCACGGTGTTCGATGCTTCCTTGCGGCGGGCGGACCATGCCCGGAAGCCGATCCTGCCGCGCACCGGCGCTATCGTGCGCCTGAACGGGATTTGCCTGGTCACAAAAGACGAGAGTCAACACAACCAGTCGTTCCAGATAATCCTCGACTCCGCGCGCGATATGCTGGTGACCCACAACCCGTCCTGGTGGACGGCTGGAAGAGCGTTGGTGGCGCTGGAGCTGTCGGCGTTGGTGGTGCTGGCGGTGCTGGTCTGGGTCGTCTCGCTACGCCGGCAAGTCCGCGGGCAGATCGCGGTGATCCGCCAGCGGCTGGAACGCGAAGCGGCCCTGGAACAGCGCTTCCACAACCTGCTCGACAACACCCACGACGTTATTTTTACCGTCGACCTGCGCGGGATGCTCACCTCGCTCAACAAAGCCGGTGAACAGATCTCAGGCTATACGCAGGAGGAAGTGCAGGAGACGCCTCTGGCCGCCGTATTTTCGGCGGAGAGCCAGGAGGTGAGCGAGGCCCTGCGATGCGTAGCGCGGGGCGAGCCGTACGGGGCCCGCGACTGGGCGATCGCCGGGAAAAAAGGCCAGCGCACGCGCGTGGAAGTCAGCCTGCAAGCCGTCAAGGAGGGCGGCAAGCCCGTAGGGATACTGGGGATCGCGCGCGACATTTCCGACCGTAAGCGCATGGAGCAGGTGGCGCTGCGCGCCCAGGAGTTATCCGGCGCCCGCGATGCCGCCGAGGAAGCCAATCGGGCGAAGAGCGCCTTCCTGGCGAATATGAGTCATGAAATTCGCACGCCCTTGAACGCCATCATCGGATACAGCCAAATGCTCCAGGAGGACTACATCGGGCCCGCGCAGGAAGAGGTGCGGTCCGATCTTCAGAAAATCGAGCGCGCCGGGCATCTTCTGCTGGGCATCGTCAACGACATCCTGGATCTCTCCAAGATCGAGGCGGGCCGGAATCCGGTCGAGTTGCAGAACGTGGATGTGGCGGCCGTTCTCCAGGATGTCTACAACGCCGTCCAACCGTTGGCGCGGCAGCAGGGCAACGTGGTGCGGATCGACTGTCCGGAGCACGCCCGGCTGGCTTACGCGGATTTGCCCAAGTTCCGCCAAAGCGTCCTGAACCTGGTAAACAACGCCTGCAAGTTTACGCAGAACGGTCAGGTATCGGTGGCGGTGAGGAAGCTGCGGAATGGCAGCGGCGAGTGGACCGAAGTGAGCGTCAGCGACACCGGAATCGGGATCGGCGCGGAACACCTCGGCAAGCTGTTCCAGCCCTTCTCCCAGGTGGACGGCTCGGTCAACCGGAAGCACAACGGGACCGGGCTGGGACTGGCTCTCAGCAAGAAGTTCTGTCAGATGATGGGCGGCGATATTACGGTGGCCAGCGAACCGGGGCGGGGCTCCCGCTTCAGTATACGGCTGCCAGCGCCAGCCAGCGGAGCAAGCGGTGTGGAGGCGAGGGTTTAAAGGCACATGTGCCGGATTCCGATGGTCGAAGATCACCGTGACATGCCGCAGAGGCGTTTGTATCGGAGATGCTTTGGTGACCGGCTGGCGTCGAACGGCAGGCACGGCGTGGACTTGGCGCGGCGCGATTGGCCGGACTTGGTCCTTATGGACCATGCGCATGCCGGAAATAGATGGCTGGGAAACCGCCCCCGTTCTGAAGAGTGCCGCCGGCACAGGCGGTATTCCAGCGGTGGCGTTGACGGCGCACGCCATGGCCGGCGGCCGGAAAAAGGCGCGGAAAGCGGGGGTGCGGGGACTATCCGCCAAACCCGTCCACCTGGAACTGCCGCGCGAAATCGTCGGGCGGTTGGCTGGGAAGTGAGAAGATCATGAACGAGAAGAAACATCTGCTATTGGTGGACGACGAGGCCCTGAACCGCGATATGCTGTCGCGGCGCCTGCGGCACAGCGAATTTGAAGTCGCCGTGGCCGCCGACGGGGAAGCCGCTCTAGAGTATATCGGCTCTCATGACGTGGACTTGGTGCTGCTGGACAGCATGATGCCGGGTCTGACGGGCGTAGAAGTTCTGAAGGCCTTGCGCGCCACCTACACTCCGGAACAGTTGCCCGTGATCATGGTGACCGCCCTGCGGGACAGCGACAACGTGGTGGAAGCTCTCAATCTGGGGGCCAACGACTACATCACCAAGCCCGTGGATTTTCCGGTGGCCCTGGCGCGTATTCGCGGTCAACTGGCGCGCAAGGCCGCGGAAAGCGCTTTGCGCACGAGTGAGGAGAGGTATCGGCTGGCGGCCCGCGGCGCCAACGACGGACTGTGGGACTGGGATCTGGATGCCCACCGGGTCTACTATTCGGACCGCTGGAAAGCCATGCTGGGGTACGAGGCCGCGGAGATAGGCGACAGCGATCAAGAGTGGTTCTCGCGGGTGCATGCCGGCGACCTGGAGAAGCTCCGGGAAGAACTCCGGGCGCCCCGGGCAGGCGGGGACCGCGACGTGTTTGAGTGCGAGCATCGCATACGGCACCGGGATGGCACCTATCGCTGGGTGCGGTGCCGGGGCGCGGCAGTCCGGGACAGCTCCGGCCGCACGCTCCGGATGGCCGGTTCGCTGAGCGATATTACGGCGGACAAGGTGTTCGATCCGCTCACTGGCCTGGCGAACCGGGTTCTCTTCATGGACCGGCTGGAGCAGGAGTTCTCCACCTATCGAGCGCATCCGGCCGCGCGTTTCGCGGTGCTGTTCCTGGATGTGGACCGGTTCAAGCTCGTCAACGACAGTCTGGGACACCTGGCCGGCGATCGGTTGCTGGTGGCCATGGCCGAGCGCCTGATTCGCGGTGTGCGCTGCGGCGACTCCCCGGTACGCCCGGCGCCCCGGGACCTGGTGGCGCGCCTGGGCGGCGATGAGTTCGCCATCCTCCTGAGCGATCTGCACGACCCCGCGGAGGCCGCCCGGGTTGCCCAGCGCATCCTCGTGGAGCTTCGGCAGCCTTTCGGGCTGGCGGACCGCAGCATCTTCTGTACGGTGAGCATTGGCATCGCCGCGTGCGGCCCGGCGTATGAGTCGGCAGCCGATTTGGTGCGGGATGCCGACACGGCCATGTACAGCGCCAAGAGCAACGGGCGCTGCCGCGCGGAGGTTTTCGACCCGGCGATGCGCGCGCGCGTGGTCGAGCGCATGGAGATAGAGAACGACCTGCGCCACGCCATGGAGAAGCAGGAGATCTCCGTTCACTACCAGCCCAAAGTCAGGCTGGCCGATCGGCGTATTTGTGGATTTGAAGCGCTGGCCCGATGGCGCCATCCGGCGCGCGGCTTTATTCCGCCAATCGAGTTCATCCCGGTGGCGGAAGAGACCGACCTGATTCACAGCCTGGACATGTGGGTGTTACGGGAGGCCTGCCGGCAAATGAAAAAGTGGCATGTCGAGTACCCGTGCGATCCGCCTCTGGCAATTAGCGTGAATCTCTCGCCACGGCAGTTTGGGCAGGCGGACTTGGCCGGCCAGATCGCGGCAGTGCTCGCGGAGACGGGCTTGGAGCCATCCAGTTTGCGGCTGGAGATCACCGAAGGTGTCCTGATGGGCGACCGCGAAGCCGCGTTGGATGTCATTACGCGGTTGAAGGGACTGGGCATCGGGCTCAAAATCGACGATTTCGGAACCGGCTACTCGAGCTTGTCTTATCTGGCGCAATTTCCCTTCGATACTCTGAAAATCGACCGGTCTTTC
>Ga0335077_10013872_pt1 | contig 10071 bp, 11 predicted proteins | sample Lox_Sample_31_FD_207151 | JGI IMG/M metagenome (GOLD analysis project Ga0335077, IMG submission 207151) | Soil microbial communities from Loxahatchee National Wildlife Refuge, Florida, United States - Lox_Sample_3.1 | ecosystem: Environmental > Terrestrial > Soil > Wetlands | place: USA...
TGAGCTCATCATTACCTTCCTCGCGAGAATCTAGAATTGTTGACCGTACAACGGGGGACGAACTATTTCATACGCTGAGACGATGATTATACTCGCCCTAAAGGCCACAGTTTACAGAATTCTAGTTACATTTTGATTTCACAAGAGGAAGTTAACAGAGCGTAAATTTGCCGCTCACTTCAGCACGCCGTGCTTCTTCAGAAACGGCCAGATGTTCTGCTCGTAAATCGCGTCTTCCCTGGCTTTAGGAAATCCGTGCTCGCCTTGCGGCACGCTGACCAGCTCGGCATCGTCGCCCGAATCGCGCAGCGCTTTGACGAGCTTCACGCTGTGTTCGTAGGGAACCGTGGAATCGGCGTCTCCGTGAATGGCGAGGATGGGTGGCAGACCTTTGCGGACATAGCTCATAGGAGAAACGCGCGAGGCCAGTTCCAGCCGCCCGGACTGCTCCGGCACCCACGTCACCGCGTAATCCTGCTTGTGCGGACCGTCCAGTTGATCACCCACGTCCGTGATGCCGTAGAAGTCCACGACGGCCGCCACTTTCGCGGGTGGGCCCAGCTTGGCCGACTTCGGCGTCATCCCCACCATGAGCGAAAGGTGGCCGCCGGCCGATCCACCGGTCACTACAATGCGTTTCGTGTCGACGTTGTACTTCTTTGCGTTGGTCTCGAACCAGTGCGCCGCGTTGAGGACGTCGGTGACTGCCGCGGGCGCGGTCGCCGCTTTGGCCAGCCGGTATTCCACGGTGGCGCACACGAAGCCTTTTTCGACATAGCGGGCGCAGACGTGAGTCCGGTAGCTGTCTTTGCTGCCGCCCACCCAGCCGCCGCCGTGAATCGCGATCACGCCAGGTCTTTTCTCTTTGGAGCTTGCCTTCGGCTGCAGGATGTCGAGCTTGGTCTCGGGGTACTGGCTGTACGGGACATCAGCCTCGACTGCGATCGAATCCGGAAGAGCCGGCGCCGGTTCCTGGGCGAATCCACTGAGTCCCAGGAGCGTAAGAATCGCGACCACATGAAGCTTTGCCATGTTGGACAGTATATTAGAAGAACAACATGTGCAAACGCCTTTGCTTCACCCTGCTGGCTGGTGCGTCCTTGATCCTCGCCGACGGTCCCGGCGTCATGGCGAGCCATCGCGCGGCTGCGGATTTTGCGCTCACTGCGGATCCCGACGCCGCGCCGTGGAAAGGCGTACAAGGGATCTTCATGGAGCACGGACCGAAAGGCGAAGCGTACCCCGACCACCGGACAGAAGTGCGATCGCGCTGGACTGAGGACAACGTTTATTTTCTATTTGTCTGCCCGTACCAGGAGCTGCACCTCCATCCGAATCCAACAGTCACCAGCGAAACCAACACGCTGTGGGATTGGGACGTGGCCGAGGTTTTTCTCGGCACGGATTTCCAGCACATCCGGCGCTATAAGGAATTCGAGATGTCACCGCAGGGCGAATGGGTGGACCTCGACATCGATCGCGACCACCCGCTTCCGGAGGGCGGATGGCTATGGAACTCCGGCTTCGAGGTGAAAGCGCGCATCGATGCCGCGAAGAAAATCTGGTACGGCGAGATGCGGATCCCGGTGAAGAGCATTGATGCGCGGCGGCCGCCGGCGGGGCTCGAAATGCGCGTCAACCTTTATCGCTGCCAGGGCGCGGACCCGCATCGCAAGTACATCGCCTGGCAACCGACCCACGCCGCCACCTTTCATGTGCCGGAAGCGTTCGGGCGCTTGAAACTCGAACCATAACCCGCACTGCGGCCGTCGCTGGTGGATAATAGTCTGGCTATGGCCGAGGATCGCAGCTACTCCCCATGTCGGGAATTCGTCGAACATGCCAACGTCCAGGGAATGGAGGGTTATCGCGCCCTCTACAAACGCGCGGAAGAACAGCCCGCCGAATTTTGGGGCGAGCTGGCGGAAAAGGAACTGTTCTGGTTTGAGAAGTGGTCCAAGGTTTTCGAATGGAACCCGCCGTATGTGAAATGGTTCGTCGGCGGCAAGACCAACGTTTCGTACAACTGCATCGATCGTCACCTGGCGACGCATCGCAAAAACAAAGTTGCCATTCTCTGGGAGGGCGAGCCCGGCGATCAGCGCATGATCACTTACCAGGAGCTATACCGGCTGGTCGCGCGCTTCGCCAACGTGCTCCAATCGCGCGGCCTGAAGACCGGCGACCGCGCCGTCATCTACATGCCCATGATTCCGGAGCTGCCCGTGGCGATGCTGGCTTGCGCGCGGCTGGGCATCATTCACAGCGTAGTGTTCGGCGGATTCTCGGCGGAAGCGCTCAAAGTGCGCATTCAGGACCTGGAAGCTCAGGTGGTGATCACCGCCGATGGCGGATGGCGCCGCGGCAAGGAGGTAAAGCTCAAACCAGCGGTGGATGACGCCTTGGCGGACTGCCCCACGGTGCGCGACGTGATCGTCTACCGCCGCACGGGCACAGCCCTCGAAATGAAAGCCGGGCGCGATCTGTGGTGGCACGAGCTGGACGAAAGAGCCGGCGAGACTTGCGATGCCGTGCCGCTCGATTCCGAAGCGCCGCTCTACGTGCTGTACACTTCGGGGACCACCGGGAAACCAAAAGGCATCGTGCACACGACCGGCGGCTATCTGCTGCAGGCCACCATGACCATGCAGTGGGTGTTCGATCTGCACGACCAGGACACCTACTGGTGCACGGCCGACATCGGCTGGGTCACCGGGCACAGCTACATCGTCTACGGCCCGCTTTCGGCGGGAGCCACCACGGTGATGTACGAAGGCGCCCCTGATTTCCCGCAACCCGACCGGTACTGGCGGCTGATCGAAAAATACCGCGTCAACATTCTCTACACCTCGCCGACCGCGATCCGGTCTTTCGTCCGCCAGGGCGATCAGTGGCCCAACGCGCACGATCTATCGAGCCTGCGCTTGCTGGGATCGGTCGGAGAACCGATCAATCCGGCGGCCTGGGAGTGGTATTACAAGACCATCGGCAAAGAGCGCTGCCCCATCGTGGATACCTGGTGGCAGACGGAGACGGGCGCCATCATGATTTCGCCCATCCCCGGCGCGGTTCCGGCGAAACCGGGATCCGCCACACTTCCGCTGCCGGGCATTCTGCCTGAAGTGGTGGATATGAACGGCAAGCATGTGGAAGCGAATCGTGAGGGCTTCCTTGTCATTCGCCAGCCGTGGCCCAGTATGCTGCGCACGATCTGGCGCGATCCGCAACGCTACGAGGAGCAATACTGGAAGCGCATTCCCGGCTGCTATCTCACTGGCGATGCGGCGCGCCGCGATTCCGATGGCTACTACTGGGTACTCGGCCGCGTGGATGACGTGATGAACGTCAGCGGCCACCGGTTGAGCACCATGGAGCTTGAATCGGCGCTGGTGCGCCATCCCGCGGTGGCGGAAGCGGCGGTGGTCGGCAAGCCGCATGAGATTACCGGGCAGGCCGTGGTGTGCTTCGTGACGCTGAAGGAAGGCAAGTGGGACACCGAGCAGCTTGCGCAGGATCTACGCCAGTGGGTGGCGCACGAGATCGGCGGCTTCGCCCGGCCGGAGCAGATCCGCTTCAGCGAAGCGTTGCCCAAAACGCGCAGCGGCAAAATCATGCGGCGATTGTTGCGCGAGATCGTGACGTCGCACACGGTGGTCGGAGATGTGACGACGTTAGAGGATTTATCGGTGGTGACGCGGCTGGCGGCGCAGACAGACGAGGATTAGGCGAGGCTGTGCCTCGCCGCGATGTTCCACATCGCCGACACGGAGAGGGGGCGACGCGGGGACACGGCGAAACTAACAGGACCTCATGCCGCTCGCCTTCCTTTCGCAATCGGCCGGATTAGTACCTCTGCGGGAACGCCAAGGCGCTGGTGCAGCCGCCGGATCATTGCCAGCGAAAGGCCACGGTCACCTCTCATTACCTCGTAGACCCTCGTGCGATTGCCGATGATGCCAATCAACGCGCGCTGATCTAGACCCTGTTGTTCCAAACGGAACCGTATGGCTTCAATCGGATCAGGCGGATCAATCGGATGGTGGGTACGCTCATAAGCATCCACCAGAGCGACCAGTACGTCGAGGCGATCTCCTCTCCGCGTGCCCTTCGCTGCGCCCCATAGGCGCTCGATCGCGCGCAAGGCCTGATTGTGGTCTCTAGCGTTTCTGATAGGCTTGATCTCCATAGCGCACGTTCCTCACATTGATTCTAGTGTTATTCGGCACGGCCGAGGCATCCTTCGCCGCGTCGCCCCCTCTCCGCGTCCCCACGTCCGCGATGCGAAGCATCGCCCGGTGCGCAGCGCCGGTCATTCATATCGCAGCGCATCCATGGGATCCACTTTAGCTGCCCTCCGCGCCGGCAACAGCGTGGCAACGCCCGCCACCAGCAGCAGCAATGCGGGCACACCGAGGAACGTCACGCGGTCGGTCGCCGTGATGCCGTAGAGGAAGCTTCCGGCAAAGCGCCATAGGGCCAGTGAGATGGCGAGCCCAACTGCCAATCCGGCGCCGGCGAGCACCATTCCCTGCCGCGCTACCATGCGCAGAACGCCGCTCGCGCTGGCGCCCATGGCCATGCGAATGCCGATCTCGCGCGTGCGCCGGCGCACCGAATAACTCAGCACGCCGTATAGACCCACAGTGGCCAGCACCAAGCCGACGGCGCCGAACACGCCGAGCAATACCGCGCTCAGTTTCGGAACAAGCAGCGACTTGTTGACATGCTCCTGCATGGTTTCAATGCCGAAGACAGCGAGATTCGGATCGAGAGCTGTCACCTGCGTGCGCACCGCCCGCGTCATGCTCCGTGGGTTGACCGCCGTCTTCACCAGGATCGAGACGCCGAAGAACGAGAAGACCTCTTCGGGATGCTGCGGCAGATCCATGTAGACGATGCCGGTCGGCTCTTCACCCAAGGTTCTGGACTTGGAGTTCTTGGCAACGCCGATGACCTCGTACACCTTGCTGTCAGCGCTTATGCGGCGCCCGAGCGGGTCTTCGCCGGGGAACAGGCGCTGCGCCATGGTCTCATTGATGATGGCAGCTTTGTCGGTTCCTTCCTGTAAGCTAAAGTCGCGCCCGCGCAGTAATGGGATTCCCATGGTTTCGAAAAACCGGCTGCCCACGTTATAGGTGTTGGCCTCGATTTCTTTTGCGCCGCTCTTGCCGCCCTCGGCCTTGAAATCATAATTCGTTCCCCCGATGCTCAGAGGCACGCTATCCAGAAAGCTTACGGAAATAACGCCGGGCAGCGACGAGACCCGCTCGCGCAACTGCGCCAGGAACATCCGGGTTTTGTCGGGAGAGTAGTTGTGTAGTTTGGGATCCACGCCCATCAGCAGCACGTTCTCGGGGCGCATGCCCAGATCGATGGACGAGGCGTTCTGAAGGCTGCGCAGGAACAAGCTCGATCCAACCAGCAGCACCAGCGAGAGTGTCACCTGGCCTACGACCAGCAGGTTGCGCATGCCAAAGCGCCGGAAACTTCCCACTGCACCCCCTTGATCTTTGAGGGCCGCTACCAAGTCGGGGCGCGTGGCGCGAAGCGCAGGAAGCAATCCGAAGACGATGCCCGTCATCATGGAAAGGGCTACCGTGAATGCCAGCACTCTGGCATCGGGCGTGAAATTGAAGGCGATGGGCAGCGGAAACGGAAGCTCGAAGTGCGAGATCGGCCGAATCGCAGCCAGCGTCAACAGAAACCCGGCAACGGCTCCAGCCATCGCCAGTAGAATACTCTCGGTCAGCAACTGCCGGACAAGACGGGCTCGGCCGGCACCGAGCGCCAGCCGAATGCCAATCTCTCGTTGCCGCGCCGAGGCTCGCGCCAGCAGTAGATTGGCCACGTTTGCGCACGCAATCAACAAAACCAGACCCACTACAATCATCAGAATTACCATCAGACCCATCACGTACTTGGTGGCGCCTCCGGGGAATTCGCCCGAAGTGCTCAGACGCACTGCCTTCCTGTTCTTCTCGCCCTTGTAATACGTGTCATTCAAGCGCTTGTTGACGACATTGACGGCGGCCAGCGCTCGCTCCCGGCTCACGCCCGGTTTGAGACGCGCATCCACCATTAGCCAGCTCGTCGAGCGCTTCTGATTGATATCGTCCTTTGCGATATCGGGCATGATCTGTGTCGCCATGGCAAGCGGCACCCAAAACTCGGGGTCGATGGCTCGAAACAATCCATGGAAACCTGCCGGCGCAACGCCCACCACCGTATAGGTGTGGTTGTTCAGGATGATGGTCTTGCCGTTAATGCCGCGATCCGAGCCAAAGCGCCGGCGCCACAAGCCAAAGCTCAGAACCGCCACCGGATTTCTTCCCGGCACCTGGTCTTCCTCCGGTACGAAGCCCCGGCCCAGGACGGGTTCGACCCCAGCCAAGGAAAAGTAATTTCCGCTTGCCAGCTGCCCCCAGATCCGCTCCGGCTCGCCCACGCCGCCGAGGCTGGCTGGGACCAGCGGGAAGTTGGCGCAAACGCCCTCGAACACATCCTTAGTCTGGCCCCGATAATCCATGTAATCGGGGTAGGACAGGGACTCCCCTTCGTTAAAACTCATCAGCCGTCCTGGTTCCTTCACCGGGAGCGAACCCAAAAGTACGGCATTCACAATGCTGAAGACCGTAGTGTTGGCGGCGATGCCCAGCGCGATAGAAACCACCACGGCGGCTGTAAAACCGGGGCTCTTGCGAAACGAACGAAGGGCGTACGACACATCTTTCAGTAGGGCATCGAGGAGCGTGAACCGTAGCATGAGAGCCTCCTGCTAAGATCTTGATCTTGATTTATAGGTAACGCAAGAAGACGGCGGGAAGTTCAGCCGCGCTGCGCATTTAAGACCGCCCGGACTCCCTCCACACACAATACTGCCGCGTGTTTCGATTCCGCGGCAAGCCCCCCCACCGCATCCTCGATTACGTCCGCCTTGATTTGGGCCAGCTCGGCTCGCGTCTTGCCCGTGATCCACTCGGTCAGTGCGGAGCCGGCCGCAATGGACGCCGTGCAGCCGCGCGTCTTGTAGCGCGCTTCCACTGCGACCTCGCCCTCGAAACGCACGGAGAGCCGCAGAATATCGCCGCAGACCGGGTTCGACACTTCCACCGTTACCGCCGGCGGATCCAACTGGCCGACGTTGCGCGGATTCTGAAAGTGCTCGAGCAGGCGCTCGCTATACATGAAGTTGCCTCCATTCTATCCGGGCGTGCGAAAATCTCGGAATGACGACGGTGGTTGCCGCGGTCATCGAACGTGACGGACAGGTGTTGATCGGCCAGCGCAAAGCCGGGGAATGGCACGCTTTCAAGTGGGAATTCCCGGGCGGAAAAGTGGAGCCCGGAGAAACTCCCGCTGCCGCGATCCGCCGCGAACTTGAGGAGGAATTGGATATCCGCGCCGATATCGGCCCGCCCATTACGGAATATGAATACACATACCCCGGTCGCTCGCCCATCCGCTTGATGTTCTATTCCGTTTCGAAATTCGAGGGAGAACCGCGGAACCTGGCTTTTGAAGAAATCCGCTGGGAGAAACGCGAGCTTCTTCCCGCTTACGATTTCCTCGAGGGTGATGTGGACTTCGTCCGGGCGTTAGCCGGCTCGCGTTAAATCTACTTGGGCAGCTTCACCGGCATGCTGTGATTACGATTCAGCTTCTCGGTGAGCTCCCGATCCACCAGGCTGAGCGATGCCTGATTGTGTACCCGCTGCGGCGTGACGTAGTGCAAGGTGTCACCCTCCACCCAGTACGCGAACGCTGAATAGATGGAGTGGTCTTTGAACGCGATCAGATAGAAACTCGTGTTCTCGTCCGCGGAAGTGTCCGCCGGCTCTCGTCCCGGCGCTTCGTAGATATGAATCCCGGAAGGATCCTCGGTGTAGTCATGCATCACCGGGGTGGCGTGCTCTGGAATGAAATTCTGATTGATGATGATCTGGGGCATTTGTTGAGGCGGATTCACGGGCTGGTCGGCCGGCGGATAGCCGTAACCGTTCCCGTAATCTGAATAGCCGCCTACATACACCGGATACGTGTACGGCACAGCCACTGCCGGCGTGCGAAACCGCCGGTAACCGCCGTTGTTCAATCCGCCCACGGTAGCGCCCAGCCTGCCGGCGAACGTCGTATCAGTAATGGAGAGTGGGCTTCCGGGAGGACCGCCAGTCCCTGGAAACAGAACCCGTCCCGAGTTGAAGCCATTGGGTGGCGGCTGGCCCGTGACAGGGAATAGCACCCGGCCAAACCCCGATCGGGTGGCCGACGCCGGTGGCGGCGAGCTAAACTGCATCCCGCTGAAACTGCGATTCTGCGCCCAACCGCACGCAGCGAAAATAACGGGTAATGCAACCGCGGCTAAAGGTTTCACGACGCGCCCTCTCGACAGCTTATAGCTTACCCCAATAATGAACGACGCGCCGCACTCGTTCAGCGTTGCACTACTTCGGGGGTACTGGCTTAGGGGTTGGTACCGCTGGGGCCTTGCTCGGTGCTGCGGCCCCCGAAGGGCCCCGCTTGTCGTACAACTCGATGATATCTTTGGTGATATCGATGCTGTCCGACCTGTACACCACCGGGGTCTGCTGCGAGCTGATGTCGATGACCAATACGTAGCCGTTTTCTTTGGCGAATTTGTCGATCACCGCCATAATCCCGCCTCCCAGCTCGCCCATAATCTTCTGCTCCGCCTGATCGAGTTCGGCGCGCGCATCTTCGGTATCACGATTCAAGACCTTGGTTTTCTGCTCGATCTCCCGCGTGAGCCGATTCCGCGCTTCCTCGCTCAGAGTGGCGCCCCCTCCGCTCAACTGCTGCTGGAGCTGCCCAATGTCGCTCTGGCGTTTCTCGAACTCGGCTTTCTTGGGATTGAACCGCGCCTGAATGTCGCTGCCGGCCTTCTGGCCGTCCTTGGTGCCCACGATCGCTTGCTGCAGGTTGATCACGCCGATCTTGCCGTTCTGCGCCGCCGCCGCCAGGGCAAAACCCAGAACCAAAGCGGCTGCAGATGACCTTGTACCCCTCCGCATTGTTTTTTCAGCACACGCCATGATTTCTCACTTCGGCGGCGGAGCGGTTTTGGGAGCTGCCGGAACCGCCGCCTTCGCCGCAGGCGCCGCAGCCGGGGGCTTCACTATCCCGGACGCCGGCGCCGCCGCAGCAGCCGGCGGTGCGTTCTTATCGTAAAGTTCGATAATCTCCTTGGTGATGTCGATGGTGTTCGACGCATACAGCACCGGTGTTTGTTGCGAACTGACGTCCAGGACCAGCGTGTAGCCGTTATCCTTGGCGAACTTGTCGATCACCTGCATGACGCGGCCAAACAGTTCACCCATAGCCTTCTGCTCTTCTTGCTGCAGTTCGGCCTGCGCGTCCTCGGTAAAACGCGTGAGCGCTTTGTTTTTCTGGTCGATCTCGCGCGTCAGGTTTTGGCGCGCTTCTTCGCTCAGCGTATTGCGCCCGCGGTTGAGCTGATCCTGAAGCTGGCCGATCTCGCCCTGGCGCCTGTCCACTTCCGCCTTCTTAGGGCTGAAACGCGACTGTATCTCGCCGGCGGCCTTCTTGCCGTCGTTGGTACTGATAATCGCGCTCTGAATGTTGATCACTGCGACCTTGCCGGTAGTTTGCGCTCCCGCCGAAAAGGCTAGCCCCAGAAGGGGCAAGACAAACCATGCTGTTTTCACGACTGACTCCTTACCAGAATCGGGTTGGCGCGTGGGCACATCCCGTTCATTTATTCTAATGTGACTGCTATACCGGTTAAAATGTGCGCCCGATGGTGAAGCGGAACGTGCTGGCTTTTTCGGCAAACGGATACCCCTGGCCGAACGACGCGATGGCGTTGAGGAATGTCGCGTTATTCGGGAACATCGCGCGATCGGCTACGATGGGCGGCTGCAGGTTTTGCTCCACCCGCAAGGGGTTGTAAGCCCAATAGATGCGGAACGGCGCCTGTACTACAGGCAGCAGTACCTGTAGCTCGATGCCGGTCGACGCTCGCACGTTTTGCGTGCCCGGCGCTAGTTTGACCTTTCCGTCAAACGCCGCTTGAGGGAACTCCTGGTTCAACTG
>Ga0335077_10013873_pt1 | contig 10070 bp, 7 predicted proteins | sample Lox_Sample_31_FD_207151 | JGI IMG/M metagenome (GOLD analysis project Ga0335077, IMG submission 207151) | Soil microbial communities from Loxahatchee National Wildlife Refuge, Florida, United States - Lox_Sample_3.1 | ecosystem: Environmental > Terrestrial > Soil > Wetlands | place: USA: Florida...
CACGGCCAACAAAATCGGCACGTATCAGATTGCCGTGCTGGCGAAAGAGAACAACGTGCCGTTCTACATCGCGGCGCCGACTTCGACCTTGGATTTGTCGATACCGGACGGGGAGCACATTCCGATCGAAGAACGCACGGCGGAAGAAGTGACGCACATTCAGGGGGTTCGGATCGCCCCGGACGTGCCGGCGGCGCATCCCGCTTTCGACGTGACGCCGTACCGCTACATACGCGCGATTTTTACGGAACGAGGCGTGGCGAAATCTCCATTTACGGAGTCGCTACGCGCCCTGACTGCGCCTGCACATATTGCGGGAGCAAAATAGGAAGCAAGGGTTCGTCCGGAGCGCAGAGCTTCGACTGGATCGAGGCGAGCCGCTTTCCTCGCCGAGTATACCCCGAAGATGACCCTATGCCGATGGCAAGCCCCTTACTTTACTTGACGTTGCAAGCGCTTTGACAGAATGAAATCAGAGCGTTAGTCTCCGGCGTACTATGCGAGATGCCGTGCCCCAGAGTGTGCCGGACGTGCGCCCGCCGCGCGCATCCAAAAATAGAATCGCCGGGGCCACAGTGCTGTGGTTGCTCTGTATAAACGGTGCCCACGCGCAGAGTATTTCTCCCGGAGCAGACCCGTCGGCGGTCGGTAATGTGCGGGTACACGTCGAGTACGCTAATGCTCATCCTGCCGGCCCACGACTCCGAGTCCGGCTGATGAGTGGGGCGGGTTCAACGACGATTGCCGAAAGCTTTACGAACAATGAAGGTGGCACAGAATTTACGAGCGTGCCGATTGGTGAGTACCACATTGTGGTTTCGGGCGAGGGAATTCAGGACGCCGACAGCGGAATGTTCGAAGTCGATCGTCGAAAGGTCAGCCAATCCGTATTCATCGTCGTGCGGCCGAGCGAAAGCCCGGGGAATGGCGGTACGATTCAGGGAATCAATCCGGTCTCCAAAACCGAGCTGGCGATTCCGCCCCGCGCATTGAAGGAATCCGACCGGGCAACGAAGGCGATAGCGAATAAAGAATGGAACACGGCCCTAAAACATCTGAACCGGGCGATCGAAATCTACCCCGATTATGCGTTGGTCTATAACAATCTCGGGGTTGTCTATGGGCAGTTAAACCAGATCATCGCGGAACGCGAGGCGCTGCAAAGAGCGATATCGATTGACAATCAGTTTGCGCCTCCCTACGTCAATCTGGCCAAGCTTTGTCTCCGCGAGCGAGATGCATTGCAAGCTGAGAGTCTCCTTGAGGCGGCCAACCGAGCTGAGTCGAACAATGCGGAGACCATGACACTTCTGGCGCAAGCGCAGCTATTGAATGAGCGGTATGACGACGCTATTCGAACCGCTCATGATGTTCATGCGATTCCCCACGCGAACTTTGCTGTGGTTCACTACGTTGCTGCCAGGGCGATGGAAAGGCAGGGGCATCCCCAGGGGGCCGTTGCCGAACTCCAGATTTTTTTGACAGAGGAGCCAAACGGCGCTCGCGCTGACCATGTCAGGCAAGAGATTTCCCACTTGCAGCAGAACCAAAAGTGACTCGCCCGTAGAGACTTCGCTCACTCGAGTGATCCGTGTGAAATGAAAAAAGGCGGCTCCGAACCGGAGCCGCCTTTTCAAGGTTAGTAGTTATGTCGAAAAGTTAGAATCTGAACTTACCCATGATTTGCAACACACGGCCGTTCACCGTCGCGCCCTGGAAGTTGCCGTAAGGGCTGTTCGGTGCGCCGACCGTATTCAGGATTTGTCCAAATAACCCTGGATTGCCGGCATTGTCATATGGATTGGCAAAGTTCGGATGGTTGAGGACGTTGTAGGCGCTGGCCCCCACCGTAAAGAGCATGGATTCGGTGAAGTGGAAGTCCTTGAACAGGGAGAAGTCTGTATTGAAGTATTGCGGGCCGCGGAAAAAATTGCGCCCGGTGTTCCCGAAGTCAGACTGCGCCTGGTATCCGGCAAAAGACGCGCCCAGACACGAGACCGTCGGATCTGAGCCGGGACCACTGCAGGTGGTCGAGCCGCCCAGGTAATCAGCGATGACGCGAGTGGCGTAGGTATTGTTGCCGAAAATCCTGGAGGTAATTAATGAGTTATATGTGCTAAATGGCTGACCGGTTCTCCAGAACACCGTGCCACTGATCTGCCAACCACCGATGAGAGCGTTAAGTGCCTTGTTCTCGGACTTAAACGGCATTTGATAGTAGTAGTTGGCGCTGATGAAGTGGCGGAAATCGTAGTCAGAGTTGCCGTAGTTATGAGACAGGTTATACGGGTCCACCTGTTGCACGATGGAATCGCCGCCGGTCTGCAGGCTATATTGCAGCAAGCCGCCGTTCGACACCTCGTCCAGGCTGTGCGCATATGTATAGTTGAAGGCAAACTGCAGGCCATGGCTCATCCGCTCTGTGAGGTTGACGGTCAGGCCGTTATAGTTGGAAATGCCAGCATTCCCATATTCGCGGATAGCGGCGAACCGCGGGTCAATCGTTGCGTTCGGCAGGTCACCGAAGTTGGCGACATAAGTCGGGAGTCCACACACCTTGCAATACGTATTTACGCCTGTGTTGTTGATGAAGATGTTGTAGCCGTGATTTCCGACATAGTTGACACTGACGGAGGTGTTGGAACCGATGGCCTGTTGAACCTGCAAATTCCATTCAAGGAATTGCGGGTTCTTGATGTGGTTCGCGATGGAGTTGAATGTTGGGGTGGAAAAGCTTGGCAACGCCGCCTGGATACTGCCAATCGTACCGCCGCTGGCAAATTGGCTTTGCAGTACGGCATTGGACGCGGCAAGTTGTGTGAATGCGTTATTGGCCTGGTCGGGTGAAATGGGAATGTTGTCGTTGCCGGCAGCCGGAGCGACCGCAAAGCTGCTGACGTTTGGCAGGTTGGTGATAAAGCGATCCGCTAGGAAGCCAGGGTAGAGGTCGGAGAACAGGCCGAAGCCGCCGCGAATGACGGTGCTATTCGGCTTGCTCAGTCCGTGGGTGTCCGGGGTCCAGGAAAAGCCAATGCGCGGTCCCCAAGTGTTTGCGTCGTAGCTGGGGAACGCCTGGTGCAAGCCCGTCAGCACCGCCTGGTTGTAGGGAATGGTCGCATCGTGGGTCAAATCTGAAAACTGGGAAGCGAGCCTGGTAAAGCAATCATGCTGGCAGACTTCCGGCGAATTGTGATCCCAACGCAAAGCCAGAGTCATGGTCAGCTGGCTGGTGACCTTCCACTCGTCCTGAGCGTATAACCCCAAACTGAAGTATGCGATCGGCTGATTTCCGAAATTGGTGAATGCCTGTGTTGCCTGGCCACCGCCTGCTGTGGAAATATATCCGTTGTAAAAGTCCTGCAGGCTGTTCTCAGTAATTGTTCCGCTGGTGTTCGGATACATGGCGAAGCTAGAAATGTCATTGCGGCGGAAGTTGCCACCGAACTTGACGATGTGCTTGCCGAGAGTCCAAGAGAAGTCATCCACGAACTGATACTGGGTGACTTTGCGGCCCTGTGGGTAATTGTTGTCGGTTCCGCCCATATTCGTGAACGCACCGTCGTTAAATGTGATTGTCGTGGGGAAAGTGGCCAGCGCGGCATTGATATCCGGGGGACCGAAGATGGCGCTGTAATAGAGACCGGAAAAGACGAACTGGTTGGTCTTGGTCCCGCTGAAGACGTGGGTCCACAGGCCCTGGCCGTCCCATTCGGGCTGAACGCTGTTGGCATTAAAGACCGAATTGACGGGGTCGGTACCCGTCGCCTGGGTGCCCCAGTCGTGCTTGTAGCGCAACCGCAGGGTGTCTTTTGGAGTGATATTCCAATCGCCCGTGATGCTGTAGAGTTGCTCGGAGTTCAGGTTGTTGACGTTGCTGGTGTAGCTCTTCGCGCAGGTGAGGAAGCTAGGGCCGGCTGTGCCGTCGTCGAACGTCATGCCAGGCTGGCCATAAACCGGTAATCCAGAAAGCGCACCGCAATTTCCGGGCTCGGGCGTAGCGTTTGCTCCACCCTTCGCGCCATTGTAAAGATTAAAGATGTTCGTATAGAACGGTACGGCGCCAGGATTGTTGGCTTGCAGGTTGGCCAGCGTGGCGTTGGCGAAATCGGTCGTTGGTATGTAGGTCAAGCCGCCGCCGGGCAATACGTAACGCAGCCCTTCGTAATCGAAGAAGAAGAACAGCTTGTCCTTGATGATCGGGCCGCCGACCGAGCCTGCCCACTCGTTGCTCACTGCATGCGGGCGCGGAGTGAAACCTCCGACCTGGTTATTTGCGAACCAGTCGTTGGCGTTCAATACGCTACCGTTGTAGTAGTAATTGGCATTCCCGTGGAACTGGTTTGTGCCACCCTTGGTGGTGTAGTTGACGTTGGCGCCCGCCATGCGGCCATACTGACCGGTGTAGCCGTTGGTGACCACGGTGATTTCCTGAAGTTCGTTTGCGCCGAGTAGCAAGTTGCTGGCGCCCGAGTTGTTGAGGTTCAAATACGGGTCGTTGTAATCGTTGCCATTGACGGTATACAGGTTCGATGTACCCGGGAGCCCGTTTGCGGTGATATTCCCGTACCCAGCTCCGGTGCTCAGCGTGACTCCGGGCGTGGTCATCGCGAAGTTCGTGATGTCCTGTCCGGGGCTCGGAATGTTTTCTATGCTCGCCCGGCTGACCGTCGTGGCCAAGTTCGCGTTTTCCGTCTGCAACAAGGGAACGGCTGTTGTAATTTCAACGGTTTCCGTCTTGCCGCTGACTTCCAGTGGTATCGGCACGTTTGAGACCTGGCCGAGAGAAACGACGATGTTTCGCTTGGCGGTCGCGAACCCTTCCTTGGTTACCGTCACAACGTACGGGCCGGGCTTCACCAGGGGAAAGTGGAATACGCCCTCGTTATCCGAAGATGTGGATGCGCTATACCCAATCTCGGCGCTGGACAGATTTACTGTCGCGTTGGGCACTACAGCTCCCGTCGCGTCTGTGACTCTACCGTCGATCTGACCGGAGACGATGCTCTGTGCGGTCGCCGGATTGGGAAATGTCAATGCGAGCAGAAACGTGCAAATTGATAAGAACTTAAACAATTTCATTCAGGCCTCCATTTCAATGCGTCGAAACTCCATTTGGGCGAGCCCTTTGCCTTGGCTTTGATTGAAGAGCAATCCAGGACTTACGTGTCCCCCACCAGAAACAACCGAGATAGCCCTACAAATGCAAATCGGCTTCCAAAGGAACAATTAAGGAGAGGAAATAACGGTAAACTTATGAGTAACTTATAGCGTGGCAATGGAGAGCTTTTAGAAGTTATATGAATTCTTGTGAATTGATATGGATTGTTGTATTGAACTTGGCGAATTCTAGGTTCAATTGGAGTGCCGAATCTTCTCGGCTAGGGCACGGGCGCGCTGGCGGGCGATTTCGACGAAGCGATAGTCATTGGAGACCTGGTCGAGGAGGGGCAGGAGGCGCTGAGGCTCGGGAAACACGCCTTTGGACAGGTCGGTTTCGAGCTGCAGTAGGGCGTCGTTTACACCCAGGCGGTCATATTTGATGCGGCGCTGGAGCAGGTCGGCCAACTCCTGCTGGCGTGCCAGTCCTTCGCAGATCTGAAGAAGTTGGGCCGCTTCGGGGTTCACCGTGTAGTTGAAGGTGACCTCGCCGCTGTCGCCGCCATGCTGCCACTGGAAGGTCTTCTCGCCGAGGTTGGCAATTTTGCGGTGAACGTCGAGGTCCAAGCCTTTGAAATAGTGCAATTGTGCGATCAGTTCGAAGATCTTGACGCGAATGCCATGACCAATCTGGAACGAGGTGGCGCCCGGATCTTCATCCAGCTGTCGGATCTCGTAAGTCGCATCGTCCGAGTCTTCCTGGATCTTGATCTCAATAAATTCCGGAGTACTGGATTTGAATATTCGGCGGTAAGTGAAGACAGCGGAGCCGCCCGGCGCGGCGAAGGCGTCGCTGGCCGTTAGCAGCAAACAAGTGAGCAGCAGAGAGGCCACGAGGGCGCGGCGCACGAGGATCATCGGTCTGATTGGATGCTCACAGCGCGCGAAGTTGTTGCGCGGGTCGAGCGCGTCAAAGAATTGGAGGGATTTCGTCGGCTGGCAGGCGTGAGTTCTTTGCTCTTTATTCCGAAGCGTTGTTCGAGGCGGTCGGTTTGCAGATGACAGAGAGCGACAGCGAGGGCGTCCGCGGCATCGGAGGGCTGAGGCAGTTCCTGCAATCCGAGTTGCGCGCGAACCATTTGCTGCATCTGGCGTTTGTCGGCATGACCGTAGCCAGCGACGCACGCCTTGATCTCGCGCGGAGAATAACTGCGTACGGCAAGCCCAGCCTGTTCCGCGGCGAGCAGGACGACGCCGCGTACTTCAGCGAGGCGCAACGCAGTGCGCATATTCAGGGCGGTAAATACGGATTCGACGGCCATAATTTGGGGCCGGAATTCGCGAATCAGGCCGCAGAGCAGTACGTGGACGTCATGCAAAACCGCGCCTTGGGAGGCCCTCCGGCGCTTAGGCGGCACCTTCAACGCTCCGTAATGAAGCACGCGGCAATCGCGGCCGAGCACTTCAATGACAGCGTAGCCAGTAGGGCCGGCGGCGGCTGGATCGACCCCAAGAATGCGAAAACAGTGGGCTCGACCGTCGCTGGGAGGGCTCTGACTCATGCTAGTAAGTCTATGTCGAAGAGAGGCGGGTTCCAAGTGGTAGTGTCAATGGAGAACAAAAGAAAAATGGCCACGATTCGGGCAGGAACCGTGGCCGGAATGGAAAATGGGTGAATTAATTGGCGCCGACGGCGGCCTGAATTTCGGATTCGTCGATATCGAAGTTCGCGTAAACGTGCTGAACATCGTCGTGCTCTTCGAGCGCCTCAACCAGGCGCAGCATCTGAGTCGCTTGCTGGCCAGTAAGCTTAATGTAGTTCTGCGGCACCATGCTGAGCTCGGCGGAGGTCGGCGTGATGCCCGCCTTGGTCAGGGCTTCCTTCACCGCTTCCAGCGATTCGGGGGGCGTCACGATGTACCACACCGATCCATCATCCTTCATGTCTTCGGCGCCGGCCTCGAGAACGATGTCGAGGAGCTTATCTTCGCTCGCAGCTTCTTTAGGAACGGTGATTTCGCCTTTGCGATGGAACATCCATCCGACTGCTCCAGCTTCGGCCATATTCCCGCCGTTCTTGCTCATTAAGTGACGGAATTCGCCGACAATTCGGTTGCGGTTCGTGGTGACGACCTGGATCAGCATCCCCACGCCGCCTGGGCCGTAGCCTTCGAACACCGCTTCTTCGTACTGCTCACCTTCGAGTTGGCCGGTGCCGCGAAGGACGGCGCGCTCGATGTTGTCATTCGGCATGTTCTCGTTTTTCGCCGCCAGAATCGCGGTGCGCAAACGAGGATTGGAGTTGGCGTCGCCGCCGCCGATGCGCGCAGCAATGGTGATTTCACGGATAATGCGCGTGAAGACGCGGCCGCGCTTTGCGTCGGTGGCCGCTTTCTTGTGCTTGATTGTTGCCCACTTTGAATGCCCAGACATAACAATTCCTCTTTGTGACTCGTGACCGCTGAGCGGCCATCAAAATTTGGATTTAATGGCACCCCGCCACAGCCAAGAAATGGACTCGTGGCTCAATTCTACCTGCGTTGCGGGGTCACCTGTGCGGAAACCTACGGCGTACCATCCAAAGGCCAGCGCACACGTGAGCCGGGCCTTCACTGGAACCCAAGCATTCTAGCACACTTAGCGGGTGGCTGAAACATGGGGACGTTTGGCGCCTCGGCTTAGGACAATTCGACCGGCGGCATTACTATTACACGTATGTTTTGCAACGTACTTCGCTGAACTCTGCGTGCCGCGGACCTTTTCCAAGGAGCAGGAGTCCCTGAGCGCAGGAACTTTGGAAGCAAAGACAGGGGTCAAGTGAGCCGTATGGCGCAACGCGTAATTGCACTGCTGGGTCGCCGTGACGAACCGACCGACGCGGTTGAAGAATACTGTCGTTATCTTGGAGCCGCACTTCAACTTCATGATGTCCAACTCGAAATTTGTCGTTTTCCCTGGGAAAGTTGCGGTTGGGCTGAAGCGCTTCGACGTCTGCGGCTCCAGTCTTCCGATTGGGCTGGCACCTGGGTGCTTGTTCAATACACGGCTTTGGCCTGGTCTGCGCGTGGCTTCCCACATCGAATCCGCCGCGTGTTAAAGATCCTCCGCTCTGCCGGTGCACGAGTGGGTGTTATTTTTCACGACGCCGAGCCTTTCCGCGGTCCGCGCTTGGTCGATTATTTGCGCCGCGCGGTCCAGATCCGTACCATGCGCTGGATGGCGAGATTCGCCGATGTTTGCGTCTTTACTGTTCCTACGGAGAAACTCTCTTGGAAGCCGCGGCCTGGTCCCAATGCAGCGTTTGTGCCGGTTGGCCCCAACCTGCCGATTCCACAGGAGTTCCAACTCCGCCGGGACCACGCTTCCGTCCCTTGTGTTGGCGTCTTCAGTATCACCGGCGGTGAGGCAGGTACTCGGGAAACCCGGCTCATCATTGATGCAACGCGGCATGCCGCTCAACATGTCGGAAAACTAAAACTTTCGGTCTTCGGCCGGCATGCCGAACTGCGCGAGCAGGACCTGATCAACGGCTTACAAGATCTACCGATCGAACTATCCGTGGAGGGTGTTCTTGACTCATCGGAAGTGGTTGCTCGCCTCTTGGCATGTGATGTTCTGTTTTTTGTTCGCGGAGGGATTTCCTCACGTCGCGGGAGCGCCATAGCAGGAGTCGCCTGCGGCCTGCCTGTCATCGCCTTCTCGAGCTCGGAGACGGCGCCTCCCATCACGGAAGCTGGCGTGGTCTTGGTACCGCCGGATGCTCCGGAGAAGCTCAACACAGCCCTCCTACAGGTTCTTACGGACCACCCGTTTCGAGCTGAACTTGCGCGCCGAAGCCGCCTGGCTTATGAGACTCATTTCGCTTGGCCCGCTATCGCTTCCCGATTCGCCGCTGTCCTCAAAGGTTGATGCATCACGAGAGACTTGTCCAGCAATCCGGAGAATAGGACAATGACTTTGTGAACCGGAAAGAGCGGCATGACTGAGGTGAAGCGGCACCTTCACTTCCGTGTCATCTGGTGGATAAGCAATTTATTGCTCGCGGCGGCACTGGTGTCGACCGTGTATAGCGGACTTTGGGAATTATCCGTGCGGCGATATCTGCGGGGGTTCTCAGATGCGATCGTTCCAGTAACGCTGAACTCCCAACAGAAGGCGGAGGCGATTCTGGCGTGGATGCTGAAGGGGCCAGCCCGGCTGCAGAGTTCCAATCCCCAGCTACTTTCGCCACACGATCCGGAAGACACGTTGAATTATCAAGATCTGCTGGCAGTGTGCGGCAGTGCGACCAATGCGTTCCTGAATTTATCGCGAAGTGCGGGAGTGACAGCAAGAAGATTGCTTCTGCTGGCCCCGGATCGGAGAGCGAAACATGTGGTGGCCGAAGTAAACGTGGACGGCCGCTGGGTGATTGTGGACCCAACGTACCGAACGTTCATGAAAGACGACAAGGGGAATTTGCTGACACGGAAGGAATTGCAGAATCCTGAGCTGTTTCGTGAAGCGACCAGAGAGTTGGCGAATTATCCTCCCGAATACTCGTATGAGCGATTCGCACACGTGCGTCTATCGGCCCTGCCGTTCTTCGGGGTGCGCCTGCGGCCGCTACTCGACCGATTTTTTCCGACGTGGGATAGTTACGTGGACTGGACCTTGCTGCTGGAGCGGCGTTCCTTCGCTGCCTTTTTCCTTTCTGCCGTGGCTCTGATTTTCCTTCTGGTCGCGCGGGTTGTGCTGGCCTGGGTGGCAGACAAACGGTTGCTGGTACCGCGGTTCCACCTGCGGGCAAATCTGAAGCGGGCTGCTGCCGCTTTCTTTGCAACACCGGAGATCAAATAGAGGTTGTAAATTTCGCCGCTCGTTCGATTCGTAATCCCTAACGCCATTTGGCGTGGTGGTCTCAATAGGTCGACGCAATATTCAGCTCGACCCCGCTTCGCCGTGAAAACAAAAGCTAAAATCGCTCGTTAGGT
>Ga0335077_10013874_pt1 | contig 10070 bp, 5 predicted proteins | sample Lox_Sample_31_FD_207151 | JGI IMG/M metagenome (GOLD analysis project Ga0335077, IMG submission 207151) | Soil microbial communities from Loxahatchee National Wildlife Refuge, Florida, United States - Lox_Sample_3.1 | ecosystem: Environmental > Terrestrial > Soil > Wetlands | place: USA: Florida...
CAGATAGGCGTAGGGCCCGGTCGCCGTGTCACTCATGCCAAGCGTGTTGCTGAGATCGATATTCGTACCGATGCCCAGGCTGGTTGAGTTGAGCTGCGCCTGACCGGTTGTCCTCATATAGGTGGCCCCGAGCGCAATGGAAAAGGGGTCGTTCAATTCGTGGTTCAACCCCCAGTCCACGTCGGCATGTGCCACCAGAGAGCAAGCCGCGACGACAACAGCGATGAGCGCGCGTTTGAACGTTCGCATCCTGATCTCCCAAGGTGTGCAATGTCCCAAATCGCTGGCCTGGCCCGCATCCGCTGCTGGATCGACGGATTGGATTCCAGGATGACCGAGAGTCTACCTTCAGCCCGGCCAACGGGCCAGGGGGTGAGAATCAGTTGCCTATGGCGCAACCCGACGACCATTGAGCGTGTCCGTGGGGAGACAGTACTGCGTCGCCGCGTTCGTCTGGCAGCCAGGCGAAAGGTAGCGCTCGGGGCGTATGTGGCAGCAAGCTGAACGCCGCCGGGGTCGCAGCCCCCGAGCTACGCGCCGATTCAGCGGCCGGCAGGAGGCGCCGTCGACGGTTGGCCTGCCCCGCTCGACGCCGGCGGAGGAACCTTGATGACGTCGGAGGGGATGTTGAAGGTGTTGGACATCATGTCGACCAGACGCGAGCCCACGGCACTGGGCCCCAGCGGCACCACGGTGGGGCTGGAGATGGTTCCACCGACGTGCGTCGGGACCGCAAAGATCATCCCGCCGAAGATGCTGCGGATAATGGGAATGGCGTTGAGCACCCAGTTCGCGGTTTGAAACGGCGCGACGAGGACATCGACATCGAGTTTGTCGGTCGCGTAGTCGATGCTGCCGTGTGCGGCGATCTTCAGTGCCGACGCATCCAGGGTGGCCTTGTGGAGAAAGATCTTCCAGCCCTCGATCCGCCCATCGACCGTCGCCGTCGAGTAGGCCATTCCGGCCTTGGCGAGGTCCGGCATTTGACCGGCAAAGACCTGCGTCACGTTGACCACCTTGAGCACGCTGGAGAGCTCATCGAACTGGTTGATACGCCCATCCTTTGCCGTCGCAGAGAAGGTTCCCCGCGCCTGGCCCATCAGGGCCCCCAGCTTGCCCTGCGCGGAAATCACGGCATCCACATCCGCCTTGCCCGTCATCTGAACGTGCTTCTGCGTCAGGCAGGCGATCGATTTCTCGAGCTGCGCGCCGCGAGCGTGGAGCTTGGCGTCGAGTGCGCTGCTGTCCGGCCGCACGGTCCATCCGCCAGAAAGATCGATCCCGCACAGCGCCGCGCGCTGCAGGCGCAGGTCGAGCCGTCCGGCCTGCAGCGATGCGCTCGCCACCAGCGGCGAAATCTCCAGCCGCCCCTGGCGCACCAGGCCGATGTCGACGCGGACGGTTCCGCTCAGCGGGATCTCCCAGAGCGGCTGCAAGAGTTTGCGTTGCATCTCGGCGTTGCCGATGATGGAATCAGACTTCTGCCCGGGCGTTGGACCAGAACCTGTGTCGAGCTTCCCCGCGCCTCCCTTCCCGGGCTTGCTGGCTGGTCGCGCCTCGGGCTCATCTGCGGTTTCCGCCCCCGAAGGCGCGGTAGGAAAGACCACTTTCTTTCCCTTCACGTCCGCGTCCACTGCGAACTTGTCACGCAGATACGTCACGCTGCCGCTCACGTCGACACCGCTCTCCCCGCTCGACACGGTGGCTGATTTGACGAGCAGCACGGTGTCCTTCGCCTCCAGCGACAACTTGTCGATGGTCACCGGCATGGGAAGCACGGGCGGAAGCCGGATATTCGTCCCCTGCAGATAACCAGTCGCCGTCGTGGCGTCGGGGCGCTCGAGGTCGCCGTCGGCGTGGAAATCACCTTGCAGCTCACCGAGCGTGGCGGGCGCATCCGCGAAAGTGTGCTCTATGCTGCTGCCGGCGAGCTTCCCTTTGTATGCCGCCTTGAAATGCCCTCCCTCGAGGCTGCCGCCGAAGGTTGCATCGGAGGCATCGTCGTGCACGGTGAAGGTTTCGATCTCGAGGCGCTTGGGAATGCTGCGCACGGCGAATCCGATCGCCGGGCCGCCGACTACGTTGACGCTGCCGCGCGCCGCGACGCCGGCGGCCTGGCGCCAATCCACGTTGGCGTCGGACACCGTCAACGCGCCGCGCAACCGGAGCTCGTTCGGCAGACCCGCCCGGGCGTACACCCACTGCAGCGCCTCGAGACCCACAGTCCCGCTCGCGCCGGCCTGCACGGAGCCGATGCCGTGTCGGTAGTCGTCGGTGCGCCCGGAGAGCGTCAGCGCTGCATCCAGCACCGTCGCCTTGATGCCGCTCGCGCTCACGCTCTGCTCAGACACTTGAATGACTCCGCCATCCAACCGCGCAGGCGGCCCATAGCGCGGTGCATCGATCGAGATGCCCTTCGGCGTAGCGGACAGCTGGAAGGCCGTCTGCTCGGGTTTGTTCAGCGGAATTTGCAGTCGGGTGACGGACAGCGCCAGGCCCCCCGAGACTGTCTTCACGCCGTCGAGCTGTTTGGCAAACTGAGGCTGGGCCGCCGCCCAACGAAACAGCTCCTCCAGCGCGAGCAGCGCCGACCCTTGCTGCGCACTCAGCACGTTCGGTGTGTTCAACCCCAGCCGGGCACTCACCCCGGTGAAGGTCGATTGACCGACCGCCCCGTCCAGCACTCGTACCGATACAGCATCATTCGTATAGGTCAGCGCACCGCCCGCGATACGGATCGGGAACGGCACGAGCTCGTGCCGCGCCGATGCCTTGATCGCGGAGACCTCGACGTGCGGCAGGACGTTGTTCACGTTTCCTCCGAGGGCAACATGCGCCACCGCACTGCCCTCGAGCTGCTTGACCTGGTTGAGCGCCTGCTGGGACTGCCGGTCGGGCAGCACGCGCTTCGCCACGGCGAACGCTTCTGGTAGGTCCACTGCCACCGTGATGTCGGCGCGCAGCGGCGGAACATCGGGATTCAGGTCCATCTCGAAGGTCCCCCCGCGCCCCGTGGACTTCTCCAGCCGTCCCTGGACATCTTTCGCGCGCACCACCCCCCGCTCCAGCGAGCCGACGGCGCTCGCCTGGTGCACCTTGAGATCGTAGAGAACGGGCAGGGACAGATCGACGTTGTCTACCACACCATCGATGTGCAGGGCCTTCAGGTCGAACAGATCCGTCAGCGTCGCGGACTGCGTGCTGAACTTGACCGTCGTGACCGTTCCGCGCGCGAAGCGCACCGGGAAGCCCTGCAGGAAGTCCACGGCCGGCGCCAGCCGGTCTGCTGTCGCTTGCAGCGTGGGCAGGTCGACGTCGCTGGATGCGGCCTCCAGCGAGTAGCTGCCGGTGTCGCTGATGGCCATCCGTGCGCTCGCGGCGAGCCGCGGCGAGTCGAAAGCCACTCGGCGCACGATCAACTCCGCGCTCGCGCCCTTGGTCTGTACGGCTGCTTCAAGGGCAGGGCCAACCAGCTCCAGGTGCGCCTTCCCGAATTGCACTGCAACGCTCGGCGCGCCGACACTCACATCGAGCTGCGCGTCGCTCAATCCGTGCATGCGCCACTTGAGCTCGGCATTCACGACGGCGTCTTGCACCGGCCAGCCGTCCTGGATACCGAGCACTGGACCGAGCTGCGGCACTCGCACGCCTGAGACTTCCGCGTGCCCTTCTCCGCTCAGGTCCCTTGACGTCAGGCTCAGCTCGGCAGAGAACCGCTCCAGCAGGTTGGACTTGCACGACACCTTCGCGGAGATCGCGCTCGCCGCTACGTCAGCGTGCACGTCCAGTTGTTCCACCACCAACGGCGGCCGCTGGCCGATGCGCAGCTCCACCCGTCCGGCGTCGATCTCGGCGGCCAAGCCTGGTATAGCGGCCGAGATCTTTCCCACCACGTCACGCACGCTCGCTTCTGGGCCCTTCAGAGAGAAAGGTTGAGCTTGAGGTTGCGTTTGAGCTTGGGGTTGCGCGCTGGGCTTGGGCTCGTCGAGCTGAACGCGGACCTGCGGAGCGAGAATCCGGACTCTGTGCGGGTAAACGTGGCCGAAGAACAACGGGAGAAGGCGGATGTCGACGGCAGCCAACTGCGCCTCGAGCTCGAGCGTACCGGGCAGGGAGAAGCGCAACTGCGACAGCGCGACGCCGGGAAACGGGAACAGGTGCAAATCGATCCGCTGGAACTGCGCCTTACCTCCGGTCGCATTCGAGACGAGCTGCGTGACCTCGCGCTTGACCAGACCCTCATTGAGCCAAAGCGGAGCGGACAGCAGGACGGCCAACAGCAGCACGACGGGCGCCAGGCACGCGATGAGTACCCAGCGCAGCCATCTCTTCCGGATCATGGGAGCGGAGGGCGGAACGATGCGTCGATCACTGCGAGCCGCGGTCGTTCGGACTGACGGCTTGCGCGAGCTTCATCCCGACGAGCTGCGCGACGATCACCGCCATGTAGAACCCCCCGAACATCACCTCGAGCCACGCCAGGGTGTAGGCCGGAGCGCGCGTCGGAGTGATGTCCCCGTAGCCCAGGCTCGTCAGCGTAGTGAAGCTGAAGTAGTCGAACAATGCACGCCGCGAGTGCCACTCGCTGAGCTGTCCCGCGATCGCCGTCGCCACGCTGAAGGAGTTGGGGACAAGGCGATCGGTCAGTGCGAAGAGGTTGCCCCAGATGAGCCCCATCAGCACCCACCCGGCGACCGCGCCCAGGACGTGGTCGCCGCTGATCGTGCGCCTGCGCAGGATATCGCGCAGGACGACGGCGACAGAGAAGCCGAGAAACGCGGCGCAGGAAAAGTGATACACGCTCGCCGCCACGAGCTGCGAGCCTTCCGGCAGGGCGTAGTGCGCGAGGTTCGCGACGATCGCGGGGAAGATCAGCGCGAGCGCAAGCGATCGCTCCCAGGGCCGCAGGAAGATGGCAAAGAACACCAGGATCGTGACTGCGCCGAAAGCGGCGTCGTACAGGACGCGATGCACCACGCTGTCGTGCGCCAGCAACGGCTGCACTATCTGCAGCACTACGACGCCGACGAGCAGGATCAGATGCCTTCGTCTGGGAACCCAGTCCGCCTCGATTGACGGCCCCATAGCCCGGCAAAACTCGCCTTCGGGAACCCAGGGGCTAGGACCGCCTGATCATCGGGCGGCGGATCCTTCACTGCGCCTCGACCTCGGCCGACACCTTCCCGTCGGCTTCAAGAAACGCGGTGAACACGTCGCCGTTGGGCAGCCTGTACACGCCCACCAGGTTGAGCTCCTCCACCGTCCCGTGCAGTTGCACGTTGCCCCGGCGCTGGTTGAGCACGGACTCCAGGCCCTGCTTCATGCGGTCTATGGGCTGCGCCATGTCGATGGTGAATTTCTCGCGCAGTTTGTCGCGAATCTGCGAGCGCGCGAACCAGTTCGCGGTCTGTGCCAGCACGTTACTCGTGTCGAGCGTGTAGTCGAGATCCGGGAAGCTCAGCTCGCGCGTGTTCGAATTGTAATAAGGCGTCCCGTTGAGATACGCGGTGCCGGTGAGATCGCCTTCGAAGGTGAGTTTGATGACGATCTTCGAGCCTTCGCCGTAGATGTCCGCACTGGTGATCTTCACCGTATGGCCGTCCATGGAAAGCGTCTTCCCGCCCTGATCGAGGTCGAGCGACTTGTCGAGTCGGGCCTGGACGAACGCCTCCTGCGCCTCGACGGGAATCTGCAGCTTGAACGTATCGGCGGGCGCGGCAACGTCCGCGGGCGGCAACGGTTTCGGGTTGGACTGCGGCTTCTTGCCCGCGGTCACCACAGGCCTCATGCGCAGCTGGATTCCGGTGCGCAGTTGGCCCTCAGCCACCGTGACGGGCACCACGCCGATCCCTTCCGGATTCAACGTGAGCCACACGTTTGGGCGCAGCTCCCTAGGCTCGCTCATCCTCGCCCATCCGGCCTCGACGCGTTTGCGCAGGTCCAGCCCGGCCGCCACGCGCTTATCCACGCCGGGCAGCATCTTCTTCAACGCGCCATCGAAGCCGGTCATGATTTCGTCCGTAACATCCAGCTCGAGCGGATGCAGGACGCATCTGTTTGCTGGGACGACGTGTCCCAGAGTCGAATGGACGCTGGTCGTGAGGTCCGGAAGGATGGCGATCACGGTGCTGATGGACACGTTCGCATTCCGCGGCGGCTCTCCATCGGTGCCGCACGACGCCACGGTCACCTCTCCTGGACATGGAACCTGCTTCCGGCCTTTCAGCCAGTAGCTGAGATCCACGCTGGTGGTGACCGCCTCGCCGGAACCGGACATCGCCAGAGGCGCCCGTGTAATCGAGTAGCCCCCATCGATCCCGCACGCGGGCGGCGCTGCGCCGCCATCCATATGGTATTTGAACGGGTCCACGCTGACCGCGCGCGGCACGTCCTCGTCGGCCGCCTTCTCGATCGGCGCCAGCGGGATGCTGACCGGGATGTTGAGAAACGACACCTCCGCCTTGGGCGGCTCCTGCGGCGCCACTGTCGGCGACGGTGTCTGACACCCCCACAACGCGGTGGCCGCGGGCACGATGGCGCACCAAGCTTTGACTTGCGCACGCACGCGCGCCGTCCGGTCCATTGTTGTCATTCCGGTCTCCTGTTTTGACACCCACGCCGGCACTCCAACGATCGCCTCTGCTGGCCGCGGCAGCGTCGAGATTTTTTGCAGGCCGCGTGATTATAATCGAACCCTGCCGAGGCAACCGCCGCGCTGTCATGCCACCGCGAAGGTACGCGAGCGCGGCGGTGGATGACGCAACTCAGAGAGGACAATGCAATGCGCTTTGCAACGTTACCCTGGGCCGCCGCAGCGGTCCTGATGCTGCCGTGTGTCGACGCGCGTGCGCTGACGCCCCTCGAGGAATGCTATCAGTCGGCGTCCGACCGCCAGCAGGTGCGCGCCTGCCTGGAGCGGATGACCAAGCAGGCTTCGGACGCGCTGGCAGAGGCGTTTTTTGCCGCGCGCGGCGAGATGGAAAAGCTCGATCGCGCGACCGGGCGCCCGGCCGCCGCTGCCGCGTTGGAGACCAGTGAGCGCGCGTTCCGCGATTTCCGCGACCGCAATTGCGCCTGGGTCGCCGCCTCTCTCTCGGCCGGGACCGGCGCGAGCGACGTCAAGCTGGACTGCGAGATCCGAATGGACCGCGCCCGAGCGGATGAATTGCGGGCGCAGCTTCAGCGCAAAGTGTCGCAGCCGAAACCCCAACCGGACAGCACGGGCGCTTTGACCGGTGTCGAGTGGCATCTGACGCAGATGGTGTTCGACGGCGCGGCGACGAGCCTGGGCCCCGGCACGGATTCTCCCGCCAGCATCCGCTTCGACGCGTCGGGGCAGGCCGCGGGCCGCGGCCCGGTCAATCATTTCTCCGGCCGCTACACTTCGAGCGCCGACGGACGCATCTCCTGGTCGGACGCCGGCCTGCAGACGACCTCCATGGCAGGCCCGCCCGAGGCCATGGAGAAGGAAGACCTGTTCTTTCAGATCCTCGGACAGATCTACCGATTCCGCATCAGCGGCGCGCAGCTCATCCTGGAAACCGAGGACGCCAATTCTTCGTTGACGTTCGAATATTAGAACCGTTTCTTAAGATTGCGTTAAGTCGGCACTCCTACCTTAGGCCCTGTCTCGGGCAGCTTGCCCGGCGACACATTCCACCAACACAAGGAGTGCACTCATCATGCAGCAGAAGATTCTGGTTCGCGCGCTGATCGCCGGCGGCGTGCTCGCGGTGGCTGTGGCGGGCTATTCGCGGGCTGGCGCACCGCTCGCGTCTCAACCCAAGGCCGCGACGGCGCCCGCGGCCATCACTGCACCCGCGGCGACGGCGCAGTTGCCGGGCTTTACCTGGATCGTGGAGAAGTACGGCCCGGCGGTGGTCAACGTCAGCGTCAGCACCGAGGGCAAGAACGTGGCGACGAGCCCGGACGTGCCGGGCATGGACCCCAACGATCCTTTCTACGAGTTCTTCAAGCGCTTCCAGGGGCCGATGCCGCGCGGCCGGATGCCCATGCACGGGCAGGGCTCGGGCTTCATCGTCAGCTCGGACGGCCGGATCCTGACCAACGCCCACGTGGTGGACGGAGCGCAGGAAGTCACCGTAAAGCTCACCGACAAGCGCGAGTTCAAGGCCAAAGTCGTGGGCGTGGACCGCCAAACCGATGTGGCCGTCCTCAAGATCGAAGCCACCAATCTGCCGACGGTGCAGATGGGCAACTCGGCTGACACCAAAGTCGGAGAATGGGTGCTGGCAATTGGCTCGCCGTTCGGATTTGAGAACTCGGTGACTGCCGGCATCGTCAGCGCCAAGGCTCGCGCCCTCCCCGACGAGAGCCTCGTCCCGTTCATTCAGACCGACGTCGCGGTCAATCCGGGCAACTCGGGCGGCCCGCTGTTCAACATGAAGGGCGAGGTCATCGGCATCAACTCGCAGATCTTCAGCGAGACCGGTGGCTACCAGGGTCTGTCCTTTGCCGTGCCGAGCGAGGTGGCGGCCAAGGTGCAAGACCAGCTGGTCGCGCACGGTAAGGTCATCCGGGGCCGGATGGGCGTCACCATTCAGAACGTCAACCAGGCGCTGGCCGAATCCTTCGGCTTGACCAAGCCCACGGGCGCCCTGGTCAGCTCCGTCGAGAAGGGCAGCCCGGCAGAGCAGGCTGGTGTCGAGCCCGGCGACGTGATCGTCAAGTTTGATGGCAAGGAGGTCCCCGACTCCGCCTCGTTGCCCGCCCGGGTGGCTGAGATGAAGCCCGGCGCGAGCGCCAAGCTGGAGATCATCCGGCAGGGCGCGACCAAGGAGATCAACGTCACGCTGGGCGAGCTCAAGGACGGCAAGATCGCCGCCAACGCGGACGGAGCTCAGAAACCGGGTCGGTTGGGGGTTGCGGTACGTCCCCTCCAGCCGGAGGAACAGCGCCAGGCCGGTGTCAAGGGCGGGCTGTTGGTCGAAGAGGCCAGTGGCCCTGCGGCGCGTGCCGGCATCCAGCCCGGTGACGTGATTCTGTCGATCAACGGCACCTCCATCCACAGCGCGGAGCAACTGCGCTCGCTGGTGTCGAAGGCCGGCAAGCGCGTGGCCATCCTCGTGCAACGCGAGGAAGCTCGGATCTTCGTACCGGTCGACCTGGGTTAGTTTCAACCGAACCGCTAGCAGGTTCAAATCGAGCGGCGCGCGAGATAATCGCGCGCCGCTTTGTTTTCCTGATGACCAGCGAAGCCCAAATGCTGACAGGCCTCAGCATCCGCCCGCTGCGCGGCCACCGCATTTTTCCCCTGACCAAGGAGGGTGGTTCGCCAAGCTCCCACCACCCCGCCCACGTCGTGGGCAGGCCGCGGTCTCTTCGTCGACTGCGGCCGCAAGAGTGCTGGGGCCTATCATACGGAGCCTGCGCCTGCCGGCGCGTTTCCGGGGTCAGATCCCCAGCGAGCTGGGGGCCCTCTTCCGCCCTCCAACGCGCCTACCCCTCCTCGGGCAGGAGGGGAGTCAAGGAGTCATCGTTACTGCCTATCTGGCTCGGCCACATCGAGGAGACCGGCGTCGGGTCGTGCTTAAGATGAATTCGTGCCTCAGCAGCATGAACTCAGAGCGCGGCGATATCACAGTAGGGCAACCTTCCAGAAGGCCCCTCGTGGTGCCGCGCAGCTAAGGTAGCTATACTTGTGCCCGCGATTCAGGGCAAGAGCCGGTTCGATACGGCTCACCGATGCGGTCGGTCAAGGGCTTCAAAGCTTCGAGGCAGGCCAATGTCTTCTCACCGCAAGCTCGCTGCCATTCTCAGCGCCGACGTCGCGGGTTATTCCCGGCTGATGAGCGAGAACGAGCGCGCGACCGTGGATGCCCTGAACTCCTCCCGGCAGATCATCCGCGAGCGTATACAGCGCCATGACGGCCGGGTGGTCGATTCCCCTGGCGACGCATTACTTGCAGAGTTTCCCAGTGCGCTCGAGGCGGTGGAATGTGCGGCCGAGATTCAGCATGACCTCGAGAAACGTAACGCGGATGTCTCCGAGCGCCGCAAGATGGTGTTCCGAATCGGTATCAATCTAGGCGACGTCATCGAGGAGGATG
>Ga0335077_10013875_pt1 | contig 10069 bp, 11 predicted proteins | sample Lox_Sample_31_FD_207151 | JGI IMG/M metagenome (GOLD analysis project Ga0335077, IMG submission 207151) | Soil microbial communities from Loxahatchee National Wildlife Refuge, Florida, United States - Lox_Sample_3.1 | ecosystem: Environmental > Terrestrial > Soil > Wetlands | place: USA...
GCGTGACGGCCGGGCCGAGCCCGGCGGCAGCCTCGCAGAACCCGCAGCCCGGCTCGGTGCACCAGACATCCGTGATGTCCTCAGCCAGGCTGATGGCGATCGGGTGAAGCTCCCCGGTTCCCGGGCCCGGCGCCGCAGCTGCCATGGCATCCACTTCCCTCTGGGGTGAGAAAATCCTGTCACCCGTGATACGGCGAAGTCCGGGCCGCAGCCGGCCATGGCCTGAAAATCGTCAGTGCTCCCGGAACCGCCGGAACACCCGGACCGGGGCTGCCACATCCACCACCGCGGTCACCCCGCCGGCCCCGGTCAGGATGATGTCCGTGCCGGTAGCCACATCCGGCCGGCCGGCAACGGTCTCGCGGCGCAGCACAGAGGTCACGCCGGTCACCTTGCCGACCAGTTCGGTCATGTCGCCGTAGGTCACCTCATCCGCCGGGACGGACTGCCAGGTCTTGCCGTGATGATTCACACTGATCCGGTCCCGGCGGAACGGCGCCGGGATCACCTTGCGGGTGGCCGGGACGGCCGGCAGGTGCTCGCCGTCAAAGGTGGCCCGGGCTGCTGCCTCCGCCGCGCTAATCGGGCGCAGGTCTTCCGCGTGCACCGGCCCCGATGCGGCGCGGGTGGCGCGATCGGCCTGCTCCAGGGCAGCATCGGACATAAACGCCTCGATGGGCGGCGCGGGAATCTTGCCGGCGGCGGCCTTGTCCAGATCCCGCTCCAGCGCCGGGGATAGCTCCAGCATCCCGCCCGGCTGGCCTTTATCGCTCACGCCCGGTGAAATCGGTCACCGGGTGAGAAGAAACACCAGCACCTCAACGACGATCACCGCGGAGGCGGCACCAAGCGCGGCCACCACCAGCAGCGCCACGAGCACCAGCCCGGCCCGCCGGACTGCTCTAGTCACCGGTCACCGCTTTCGCCGCCGGGGGCCGCTGCGCGGGGTCCACCAGCCGCCCGGACGAGCTGCGCGCGGTCATCCCGCACGCGCCGCACCGGCCGCGGGTGAAAATGAAGCCGAACAGGCCAGCCGGGATGTCCCCGGCCAGCGGGCCGTCCGCCTGCTCCGGCCAGTCCTCCGGGAGAGCGGCACGCACCGCTCCGGACGGCGGCCCCCAGGCCAGATACTGCGGGCTGGTCACGTAGTGCTCACGCAGCTCGAGGTTCACCGACCGGCCGCCATGGGCCGCGCACAGGTGCCGCACCTGCCGGACGTACACGCTGACCGTCAGGTCCGGCGGGTCCGTCTCGTTCGCGTGCTTCAGGGCGGCGCGCTGCGCGGCGCGGAACGCGCGAGCAGCCGCCTGCGCGGCAGGAGTCATCTGCATGAGCGTCCCCTCATTAACGTCACCGCTTTCAGCATCACGTTATGGACCGCGCGCACCCCCGCGTCGTGCAGCGCAACCGCCCGGTCCTCGCTGATCCCCAGGGCCACGGCAATCTGCGCGAACTCCCGGCCCTGGTGGTAGCGCAGTGCCAGAATCACCTGTGCCTGGGCGTCCAGCCGGTCAATCGCCTCCAGCACCGCGGCAATGATGCCGGAGACAGCCACCTGCCCTTCCACGTCGCCCGCGTCCGGCACGTCGTGAGTTTCCGCGTCGAAGCTGACCGGGCGCCCGGCCACCCCGGCGGTCACCTCCCGGATCTGCTGCACGGACAGCCCGGTCGCCTCGCTCAGCTCCTCCTCGGACTTGCCCAGGCCCAGCCCGGCCTCGCGCAGCGCCCTGGCCCGGGCCCGGACCGAGCGGGTCACCCAATCCTGGGACCGCAGCGCGTCCAGCATGGATCCCCGGATCCGGCGCAGCGCGTAGGCCGCAAAATAGTTGGTGGCGCCCGGGTCGAAGCCTCGTTCTTTGCAGTACTGGGGCCAGCGTGCCCCGGCCATCACCAGCCCGGTGTAGGCCAGCGAGGTGAGCTCGTCCAGGTTGAGGGCATGCGGAGCGGACTGGTAGATCCTCCACGCCTCACCTTTAGCCTGCGTCATCATCTCAACGACCAGGGCGGAGATCTCCGGGTCCAGCCTGCTCACCAGCCCGGACGGCGGCGGCCGGGCAGCAGGATGACCGTGACCTGCTCCGCCGTCACCGGGAACCAGGACAGCTGGTGACGGGCCGCCGCCAGCGCCGCGGCCTCGTCCTGGGCAGGCACCCCGAACAGCACCCGGGCACCGTTAGCCAGAATCGCCGAAATCTGGTAGTTCCCCGTGACCCCTGATCCGCCCATACCCCTGGTACGGGCTAGAGGTGCCCCTCGGCAACCAGCCGGAGCATGTCCCTGGGAGATAGTCCCTGGAACAGCTCCCCGCGCTCCCCCCACACCGTGTCGGACAGGCCCTGCTCGCGCTGCAGCAGGCTCAAGTAGCCGTCTTCCTGCGTATTGCGGGCAAACATCTGGTGGAAAAACACGGTCCGCCACGCCGAGCCGCGGCGCCTGACCCGGCCGGCGATCTGCATCATGGTCGCCGGGTTCAGCACCGTATCGGCTGCGATCAGGTGCCGGGCCGCCTGCAGGTTCAGGGACCGGGCAATCGTGGTGGTGCCGACCAGCACCCGGCAGGACGGATCGGAGGTGAACCGGCGCACCCGCCCGGCGCGGAGCTCCGCGCCGGTCTCCCTGCTCCACATGAGCACGTGCCCCACCCCGGCGGCGTCCAGCCGGGCGGACAGGGCCTCGACGTTCTCCCGGAAGTAGACGAAGCAGACCACTTTCTCGTCTTCAAGGTCACCGGTGACCATCCGCATGATCCGGTCCAGCTTGGCCGAATCGTCCTGCCCGGCATCGAGGGTGGCCAGCCCGGAGCAGATCTGCGCCCCCCGGGTGAACGCGGCGGCGGCCTTCGCCCTCGTGATCTCCTCGGCTCCGTCCCGCAGCCGCCGCAGCGTGCCCTTGCGCAGCTCGTCGTAGCGGGCCCGCTGCCGCGGAGTCAGGTCCACCCAGACCTGCGCCGGCTGCACCTCCGGGTAGCCTTCGCCGCCGAACTCGGTGCGGCGCAGCACCCACGGCGCCAGCTTGTGCCGGAATTCCTCAGTGTTCTTGATGCCGATGTCGGTGGCCACGGTGCGCAGCACGGTGCGGCCGGTCGGGTCCTTATGGCCGGGGCGCCCGCACTCCGGGCAGAGGCGGGACGGCGGCGGCCACAGGTGCCCGGTGCGGCAGCGCGGGCAGCCGCGGACCAGGCCCCCCTCACCGCGATCTGCGGCCCGCCCGGCATGGATCCCGCACGGCACCGGGGTATCGCAAGTCATCGCGCGGGTGCAGAAGCTGGTGGTGCCGGTTTTGACGAAATCGCGGCGGAACTTGCGCTCGGAGCCGAACTCCGCGTTGCCGCCCACCAGCTCCAGATGCGAATGCAGCTCGGCCAGCCGCTTCTGCAGCGGGCCCGCGTTCAGGTCGTAGGCCCGCGACGCGGAGGCAGCCAGCGCCTTAATCGCCTTCGCCGCCTGCGTGGAATGCGTGCGCAGCGCATCGATGTCGTCCGCCACCACGACCCCCACCGGGAACTGCCGGATCAGCGCCACGTCCCCGTCCCGGGCCCGGGAGGAGGAAAACGTCCGGTCCGAGATCACCAGGATCTCCCACGGCGCCAGATAGGCCTGCACCCGCCGGGTGCGGGGCATAGATCCGGTGACAGCGGACACCTGCAGCCGGGGCAGCAGCCGGCGCAGCTCGGCCGCCCACTGCAGCACCGCGGAAGCCTGGCAGACGATCACCGCCCGGTTATGCTCACCCAGCTCCCCGGTCTGCCTGCACATCGCCAGCATGGCGGCCACCTGCGCGGTCTTGCCCGAGCCCGCGCTGTCGGCCAGCAGCCCGCCGGAGCGAAGGTACAGCCAGGCCGCCCCGGCCCGCTGATGCGGGCGCAGCTCGATCCCGCACGCGGGGCACAGCGGGTCCAGAACCTGATGCGCCGGGCACGGGGCGGAGCTGAAAAACTCAAGCTCCGGCAGCCGGACATCCGCCGCCTTGCGCACCAGCTCCGCCTTCTCCTCCCGTGTCTCAGGGGACAGGACGCGGGCGTCGCGCAGTTCAGCCATTCCCGGGCCCGGGAGGCAAGCCGGGATGACCACCCGGCAGGTGGCTCAGCCCGTGCAGGTAATCCGCGTAAAACGGCTCCGGCCAGCGGGCAGGCCGCCCGCTGCCCGGGGCGGGCAGCACGGTGGCGATAATCCCGTCCTCCTGGCTGTGCCGCCGCACCCCGGAAAAATTCGCGCTGGCCCACCGCTCACCTTCCGGGCCGCGCAGCCAGCCGATCACCTGCTCCGGCGGCAGATCAGCGGCGAGGCTCTCCCGCACCATCGTCATGCCCGTGATACTGCCCTGGGCCACCGTCAGGACGGCCTGGCCGGAGCTGGCCAGACTTAATCTGCTCAGTCTGCTTCCGGGTGATCTCCTCGATGGCCGCGGTCTGCTGCCCGGTCACGTCGTTCACATGACGGCGGATACGCCGGTTGCTGGTGATCAGCCCGGCGATGAACACCGGCCAGGACACCGCCGCCCCCGACACCACATACGGCAGCACGGCGCCCCAGTTCACCGGTGGACCGCCGGCACACCCAGCTTCCCCGCCACCGCCGTCAGCAGAACCCGGTCAGCGGCCAGCGCCGCAAGCATCTCGCACTGCCCGCGCTGCAGCGTCAGCAGCTCGTCGTCCACGGCAATCAGGTGGTTGGTGTTCGCCTCGGTGTGCAGCGCCACCTCCGCCGCTTTCTTGTCCCCCCGGTTCGCCGAGATCTGCAGGATGATGCCCTGCACCGCGGCCAGGCAGGAAAGGCACAGGTTCAGCAGGATGAACGGGTACGGGTCGAACCGCGCCCCGGTGGCCTGCAGCGTAATCCAGACAGCGATCGCGGCAGCGACGATGCCCAGCGCCGTCCAGGTCCCGAACGACCGCTTCAGCCGGTCCGCGGCCCGCTCCCCGGTCGTCAGGTCGTTATCGACCGCCGGGTGATGAGCCCACAGGGACCTGCCGGTTCGCACCACGGCCGGGAAATCGGCTAACAGGAAACGGCAACCACCGCGCAGTCATCGCCCGGCAGCAGCTCGCGCAGCCGCCGCTCCACGGCAAGGGCCACCAGCGAGGAAAACTGCGCCGTCGTGATGCCCGGCGGCAGGGAGGCGGCCACCACCACCTGCGCCCGGCGCTGGGCGGGACTCACGCACCGGTAATCGTCAGTTCCGGGCATGCCGGTGATACGCGCGCAACATCCAGGGATACAGCCCCGCCAGGGCGACTGTCACGCGGCGGGGGCGTCCGCGGCCCGCGCGCAATCTGCCGAGCTCACCCGCACCGCCACCACATACGGCACCGCGGCGGCCAGCTGCCCCGCGGCCGCGGTCAGCGCGAACCCCTCCCGGACGGCATGGTTGACCGGGCGGGCAAGCCGGCCCGGCGGCGCCGGGACGTCCAGGCCGGCCAGCACCCCGGAGGCGAACCGGCAACTGCCCGTCCCGCACGCCGCGGCGGACGTGCAGGTGAACTCCCCGGTCCGGGCGGCGCACGCCGAGACCGCCCGGCGGGCCGCGGTGCTCAGCTGCGCGCGCAGCGCGGCAGCGTGCTCACGGCGCCCGGCCTCCACCGCCGCGGCCGCCATCGCCGCCGCGTACCCGCAGTCGGCGGCGAACGCGGCGCGGGCTGCCGCCAGGACCGGGGCGAAATCCCCGGCGATCCCGTAGCGGCGGCCCGCAGCTTGTGGCACCATAACCTCGCGGGAGCGCACCGGCACCCAGCCCTGCCCGCCGGCATTCCCACCCCGGCCCGGCAGCACGCTCCCGTCAGGGAAAGCTTCCCCCGCCCGGATCCCGCAGACCACCACATGCCCGGGCCGGCGGGGGGAGCCTGCACACCCGGGAAACCGCGCATGAAAACCTCCCCAGACGGGGCGTGCCGCCCGGATAGGTGCCCGGGCATAAGAAAAGGCACGGCTCCCGCCATAAGCGGTGACGTCGCGCCTCCAGGGCATCTGCGGAGACTTTAAGCCGGCCCTGCTCAGGACGTCAACCGCGTCCCGGTCACGGGCCGGTCCTCACGGGTCCAGGGTGACGGTGAACCAGCCCCACCCGGCCGGGGCCCCGGAAGAATCGAGCACCACCCCGCGGCCCGTCCAGGCCCCCGGCACCCAGCCCGCCGTGGACACGGTGGCGGTGTAGAGCCGGGAGGAGGAATCGAAGGAAAGCGGCACCTGCCGGTCCGGGATACGGTCCGCCGGGAGGCGCTCCGGGTCCTTGCCAGGAGCGAAAAACTCCGCCGCCGCCCGCTCGCGCACCACGGTCCCGTCCGGGCGCGCGGCACGCAGCCGGACCGCCAGCGCCTGCCCCGCCTGCATGCCCGGTCAATCGGCAGGGTGAGAACCGCAATCTTCTCCGTGATTGCTGTCAATCAGTGGTTAACCTGCGTATCTGTCAGCCCTGCTCGCGGGATAGCACTCTCGTCCACTGTTCCTGGCTGCTCCCGGTGTGCTGTCCGCTGTGTCTCGCTGATTGCGGTGCGCTGCTCGCTGACTCTCGCCTGGCTATTTCGCTGTGTCCTGAGGTTCTCGTTTAGCGGTGCCGCTGCTGGCTGATAGCCGCTCTGCGGTTCCTGTGTAATCTTCTTAGGTAAAACTGCAGACGGGGTATTACTTACCGGGGAACAAAAACAAGAACTAATACCTCGAAACGAGGTCCGCACACAACCTCGCTTCCAGAAGCCCTGCTACCCGCCTCTTCCAGCACAGACAGCACCCCGCTCAGCCGGGGGAGCGCTATCGTCCAGACGGGCCGGAATCTGCCTCCGCCCAGGCCGTCACGGTCACCGCCGGGATCGCCCAGACGGTGACCGCCACCAGCTCCCCGGCCCGCTCCGCAGCGCTGACGCTATCTGCCGACCGGACCCGCACCGTCACCCGGCTCCAGCTCACCCGCTCCGCCAGAGCCAGCACCGCAGCAGTCAGCCGCTGCCCCTCCAGGACCGTCACCTCGTTGCCCTGCTCGTCCGTTCCCGTTATCCGCCAGAACCGGCCGAGCAGCCGCAGGCCCGCCGGGACGTAGGTCCAGATCCCGACCTCGTGCGGCACATCGGTGCCAAGCACGGAATCTGCCAGGGCGAACCGGAACGGCTTCCAGTTCTCTGCGGCCCGGGACACGTCCTCCCCGGACGGCCAGGCCGAGGCAGCCCGGTCGGTGCCCCTCCCGGCGTCCTTCCCGGACGGCCAGGCCGACAGTGGCCGCTCCGCCGCACTCGCCTTGTCCGCGCCCCGGGCGGTCACTGCCGGGACCGGGCCCTCGGCCGCGGAGGCGGAATCTGCCGAGGAGATGTAATAGAACGCCGACTCCACGGCACGGGCGGAATCTGCCGAGGAGACCAGCGTCCCACTGCCCGCGAAGACCGAGGGCGCGGGGAAAGCCGCGGCCGCCGCAGCGGAAACCGCGGGGGCGGCGGCATCCTGCCGGACCACTGGGGCGGGGAATGCTGCCGGGACGCTCACCGTGGCGGGAGCGGGATTGGCACCGCCAGACGCTGCCGGGCCAGGGAAACCTGACTCTGGCGCCAGGATGACCGGATCCGGGTTTGCCCCCCCGCCCACTGAGGGGACCGGGAATCCTGCGGCGGCGGCCAGCGGCGCGCTGAGAACAACGGTGGCGTTCCCGCTGGCCGAGACCGCGGGCACCGGGATCGTGCAGGCGGCGGCGACCGTGCCGGGAGCTGGGTTCGCGTCACCTTCCGCCGAGGGCGCGGGGAAGCTGGCCAGCGCCGCGGCCGTGGCCGGGCTCGCGGTCACAAGGGAACCGGCACCAGCCGCCGGGAAAGTGGAGCTCACGGCCAGTGTGCCCGGGGCCGGGCTGGCGCCGCCCGCTGCGGCGGCCCCCGGCAGCGCCACGGTGGCCGCCGCCGGGCTGACAGCCGCTGTCTGGTCCTGCCGCACCACCGGGGCGGGGAAGACGGCAGCGGCGCTCACCGTGGCCGGGAGAACGGTGGCCCCGCCACCGGACGACACCGCCGGGACCGGGACAGCTGCTATGGCCGCCAGGGTGGCGGGAACCGGGTTAGCGCCACCCGCCACGGCGGGACCTGGCTGCGCGGACGTGGCCGCGAGCGTGGCCGGGCTCACCGTGACCAGCGTGCTGGCGACGGGGGCCGGGATAGCCGAGGTAACCGCTTCAGTGCCGGGAGCGGGGTTAGCCCCGCCTGCCGCGGCAGGAGACGGGAGCGTGCTGACGACAGCGGCAACCGCGGGAGCCGGGTTAGCGCCACCGGCTGCGGATGGCGCTGGAAGACCGCTGGCGGCGTTCAGCGTGCCCGGGCTGGCCGTGACAAGAGAACCGGCCGCCGGGGCCGGCAGGCTCGCGCTCGCCGCCAGCAAGGCAGGACTGGCGGCGGCCGAGCCGCCCGCTGCAGGGGGAGGCTGCGCCGCGATGCAGGACAGCACCAGCACCGTGACAGCCTGGTCCTGCCGCACCACCGGGACCGGGACGGATGTGGCCACCGTCAGGGTGGCCGGAACAGCGGTCGCATTCGCCCCGGCGGTCACCGTGGGTGCCGGGACCGAGCTGGCCACCGTCAGGGCCGCGCCCAGCGTGACCGCCGCCGAGCCGCTCGCCTCGGGACCGGGGGCGGCCGAGGTCACTGCCAGCAGAGCCGGGCTTGCGGTGACCAGCGTGCCCGCGGCCGGGGATGGCGCGGCGCTGGCTGCAGCCAGGGCTGCCGGTGCCGGGCTCGCACCTCCTGCCGCGGCGGGCACAGGTGCACTAGAAGCAGCTGCCAGCGTGCCCGGTGCCGGGTTCGCGCCGCCCGCGGCCACGGATGCCGGGACAGCGGAGGCCGCGGCCAGCGTGCCCGCAGCGACGGTGACCAGGGTGCTGGCCGTGGGTGCGGGCCCGGCGATGGTGGCGGCCAGGACGGCCGGTGCGGCAATCACCAGGGTGAACGCGGCGGGGGACGGGAAAGCCGCGGCGGCAGCTGCCGTGCCGGGGACGGGGTTAGCCCCGCCAGCGGCTGGCGGGGCAGGCGTGCTGGCACTTGCCGCCACCACAGCCGGGCTGGCCGTCACCAGCGTGCCCGCGGCGGGAGCAGGAACGGCAGAGGTGACCGCCAGGGCACCGGGAGCAGCGCTCACCAGCGTGCCAGCCGCCGGGGCAGGGCACGCGGAGATGACCGCCAGGGAGGCCGGGGACGGGTTCGCTCCCCCCGCTGCCGCGGGCGCAGGCACGCCGGCGGCAGCGGCCTGCGCCGCCGGTGCCGGATTCGCCCCGCCCGCCGGCGCCTGCGCCGGCGCAGCGGCCGTCACCGCCAGCGCCGCGCTCAGGGTGACCGTCGCATTGCCGGTGCCGCCCGTGGTCACCGCGGGCACCCCGGCGCTCGCGGAGGCTGCGGCAGCAGCGGGGGCCGGGGAACCGGCGATAAGCGCCGCCTGCGCCGTCTCCGCGGAAAAGCCCCAGCTGGGCGTGACAATATACGGGTTGGGCATGACCTGATCGGTCACATACACCCAGCCCGCGTGCCGGCCCCACGCATTCTGCACGTCCGCGTCCATGGTGGCGGCGGACGTCGCGGTGTGCATGGCATGCCAGAACTTCCACCGCGGATACTGCGTCCCCTGGGAATAAGTGTAATTCGTGCCGTCCCAGGTGAAAATGTTGCCCTGCCAGTTCCCCGCGGACGGGGCGCCCGGCGTGGTTGTGTTATATTCGGCCTCCGTGTTCTCGAACGACATGTAAATGTCGGCGGTGTTCGCGTCCACCAGGGCCTGCTCGAAAGGCTGGCCATTGTTGGCCACAATGAGCATGCGCGCGCCGGCCCCGGTCTTAATGCTCTCCGCGGTGGACCGGATGTAGGCGGCGACCTCCAGCTCGAAGTCGCGGTAATCGGTGAGCCCGTAACTGCTGCCGGCGAAGTTCGGGGACAGGTCCAGGAAAATGCCATCGAAATGCAGAATGCCATCGCCGGTCACCAGGATGTTGCTGATGGCGGTCTGCATGGCCGCATAGGTGCGCAGCGAGGTGAATGTGGGGGACGCCAGCAGGTAACTGTAGGCGAGGGTGATAATGCCGTCGCTGCGGAAGGTGTCCGCCTGGGTCAGCCAGGTCCCGG
>Ga0335077_10013876_pt1 | contig 10069 bp, 16 predicted proteins | sample Lox_Sample_31_FD_207151 | JGI IMG/M metagenome (GOLD analysis project Ga0335077, IMG submission 207151) | Soil microbial communities from Loxahatchee National Wildlife Refuge, Florida, United States - Lox_Sample_3.1 | ecosystem: Environmental > Terrestrial > Soil > Wetlands | place: USA...
GAGCAGTCTGGTAGCTCGTTGGGCTCATAACCCAAAGGTCGGTGGTTCAAATCCACCCCCCGCAACCAACCTGAAGTACCAATAAAATCAACAACTTATGCTACAGCTTGAAAAACTTGTCCTGCCATTGTACTGTGAACTCAGGTAAGTACCTGGGGAGGTACAGATGAGACTCACATGGTTGGCGGTTCTGATATTCAGCGCGGCGGCCTTCGGGCAAAGCCCCTCTGACGCGCACTGCACGCCTCTTAAAAACCTTCACGAAACGGCCTGCAGCTTTGGTGACGGAACTGGCGAGGTTATCTCGTCCACGTCCATTAGCCACTTTACGGCGGAGCAGTGGGATAAAGCATACTACGCGCTCATCAAGGCGGACGATGATGCCGAGGCAAAGAGTGTCCACGAGATTGACGAGGCGAAAGCACAGGAACTATCAGCGGAAAAAGCGAGGGCCGCGCTGGAGAAAAAGGCGCACTCGGTCCATCGAAAAAAGGAATGCGTAGCCGCCAGTTTCAAGTGGGCCTATGGTGCGTGCTGGCTTAAGGATGAAGTCAGCCCGGAGGCCAGGTAAATGCGTGTCATCGTCTACAAGCGCCATAGCGCTGATTGCGAGCACCGGGAGGACAAGAATTACCGGCGCTGCCGGTGTGCCGTATGGCACGAATGGAACGTTAACGGTAAGCAAGTCCGAAAGACCGCAAAAACCCGGTCATGGGAGATTGGCGAAAAGAAGGCCCGGCAGATCGAAGAGCAACACCTAAGCGCGGAGCTGGGCGAAGCCCCGGCCCCCGGAGCCGCAAAGCGCGTGGACGAGGCCATCAAGCTATTCCTCGAAAGCAAGCGCGGCGAGGACCTCTCAGCCAACACCCTCTACAAATACGCGCTGACTCTTGACCGGCTGGGGAAGTTTTGTGAGGCTGAGGGCATCTGGCACGCAAAGGACATCACTCTGTCACACCTGACCTCGTGGCGTGCGAAGTGGACCTTTGATTCCCCGCTCGCCAAGCGCAACAACCAAGCGCGAGTCAAAAGTTTTTTCAAGTTCCTGACGGACGCGGGCATCATTCCCATGAATCCCACGTCTCAGCTTTCCGGCATCCAGGTTAAGGCGGATGAGGCAAGCGATGTTTGCCCGCTGGAGCCGAAAGAGTACAAGGCCCTGCTTGCTGCCGTGCCAAAGAGTGGACTGCAGGAACACAACGCGAAGCGCGTAAAGGCGTGTATGCAGCTTCAACGATGGTCCGGCCTCTCGCTCGTGGATGCGGTTTGCTTGTCCAAAGATGAGTTGATACACGAGGGCCGCAAGTTCCGCGTGACCACGGAGCGGAGCAAAACCGGCACGCACGTTAACAACGTCATTCCTACATGGCTTGGCAAGGAACTGCTCGCAGCAAAGAATGGAAACCCGGAATACTTTTTTATCAGCGGCGAAGCCACACCCAAAGGCGCGGTCAGCGTTTTTGACAAGATGTACCGGACGGTTTTTGAGAAGGCCGGAATTAAACGCGACGGTCAGCTTTCGCACACACTCCGCCACACGTTTGCCGTGGAGCTGCTCAAGGCCGGTGTAGACATTCGGAAAGTCAGCAAGGCGCTCGGTCACAGCTCCGTCACGATTACGGAGCGCTATTACGCCAAGTGGAACAAAGCTCAACAGGACATTTTGGACGTGGACTTAGCGCGAGCCTGGAAATAATTATTAATCGGTTTCGGCTGCTTGATTTTCCCAACACTCTTGGCATATGCCGCTGTGGGGGCCGGGTGGCATTCCGTGGAAAAACGGAGCGCAAGCAGAGCGCGAATCCCGCTAAACCATTGCAAAAAGTGGTGGGTGCTATAGGATTCGCCGCGTTCACTCTCAAAGAGCCGTGTGCTTGTAGTCCGGGAGAAGCCGGTCAGCGCGGCAACTTCTCCCACGGAGTATGCGGGTTTCATGGCGATACAAGGTCCGGTCACCTTCATTTGATTAACTCCCGGCCTTATCTCTGGGTAGTTCAATGGTCCCAAGCCATATAAAAGAATCATAGAGCTGCATTAGCCATGCCGAGTACGGATAACCAAGCGCGGCAAGATAACCGAAAGCCGTTCCAACGTGACCGTGTTTATGCTCAGGGAATTTTGCCAGCGCTCGGCACATCTCCTTGAACTCTGCATCCACCGTCCTTAATCGGTCGTGGCATCCTACTCGCAGAAGTGCATCAGTCGGTAACGTTTTTCCAGTTTCACGATAGTAGAGGGCGCGAATGAAACGCTGTCCCGTGCGATTTGCTCGCGCCTTGTCCAGCTCAAATATCTGTCCAAATGGTTTACCATCCGTTCCGAGAACGGTGCTGGTCTCGGCTTTTCCCGAAAGATAGACGTTGAACGCTCGTGAGTCTTCGCGTTGAAGAGAACGCAAGACGGCAGGCAAGTTGAATTGTGCGGCAGAGTTTCTTGCATTCCTCACGTCCAGGCATAACATAGTCCGCAGATACTCATCATCTTTTTGAAAGGACTGATTACAGGGTTGGCACGCGGGCACGGTAATCAGATCGGGAGGGTAAGGACGCATCAACAGCAACTTAGGTGGTACATGGTCAACCGTGAGATTCTCGTCGGTTCCACAATAGATACAAAACGCGCTCACGGCGCGGCAGTCCCTTGTGTCTTCTCAACTATCTTGATGAGACCGGAATCAACCCATTCCTGAAGTGTCGGCGGGTCCTGCTCGTAGTGCTTAACGCGGTGCTCTATAACCGCAAAATCCTCGGGAGTGACCATTTTTTTGAAGTGCTTTCTGAGAGTCGGATACCTTTTGTAACATTCGCCGAAGAACCTTAGAGGCGCTTTCATTTCAACTAAATGGTACGTCCGGGGATTCTGGAGTCCGCCTCCGTCTACCTCGTGAAACCGATAGTAGAGCCACGCGAGAATCTGCCCTTCGGAGAGTCCATAAAATACGGCAGGGTTTTCCTTCATATAAGTCTCGCCGTCAAAGGGGCAAAGATTTTTGAAAACGGAGAATGCTACGCCATTTTGCGCTTTTGCGAGAGCGACCCAAGAATCAAGTTCCAAAAAGCAACGGCTTAATTCTGAGTACACAATCCTTCGCATTCTGCGTTGGTCGTCTCTGTCACCCGAACGGTGCCTTACCAACTCAGTTAAATACGCTAAAAGCAGACCAGCGCAGAACGACGCAATAGCTTTAAGCCATTCAGTCCAAGCCGATGGGTGCGGGGCGCTCGCGGCATCCGCAATGCGCGTTAGCTGTCTAAGAATCTCCGCGTTGGGGTCTGCGTTGAACATCGGAGACTTAGCGGCGCTTGATACCGCGTCCACGACGTGCTTCGCCGAAAGGTCCGGGGCGTCTCTTTCGTCGGCGGGTTGGCTTTTTCGACTTCTTTTTCTTCACAGATCGAAACTACCCCTCATTAACGAAGCGGCCCATTGGCTGCGGCACTTCGATGTTAATAATAATTTTCAGGCTGTCGGTCTTCGGATAGTCCGCGAGAAAGCCCTTATATGCGGCTTTCACCTTGTCCGCGTATTGGGGGCTTAAAATGACGTAGCCGCCCTGTCCATGTATTTCTATCTTGCCGTCCGGCCAGTCGTTTATTTGTCCGTCTAAAAGGTCAATCTGCATGGCACCATTTTACGCAACAGCCTGGGACTTCTATTCCCATCCCGAAGGAAAATCCTGAGCGTGTCCAGACGGGCAACTTAAGGCGCGGCCTCGCCAGCTGGATTTTTCTCTTTCGAGTTCATCCACGGTCGTGTCAGCTCTCAAGATCGCAATAACTCGCATCGGGGTACAGTTCAATTCCTCATCGCACGGCAGCGATATATCGAACCGACGGATAGGCGCGCCGGTGTTATATGGTTCCAATCCGAACTGTGTCGGAAAGACCTTCAGACCATCAACTTCTAGCTCGTTAATACGTTTGCATTCGTTGCACACAAAAAACTCCGGCTCGTCCTCGATGATCCTCCATCGCTCATTGCCCGGTACCGATGCGGCCATTGGACGGATAGGTGTGTAATGGCCGCGCTTGCATTGAGCAAATTCAAGGAAGGTCATATTCAATCCTCCGCGAGTAGATCGTGGTTAATTTTAGCAGTTTCGCCACCTGTTCGCCTCAATGAATGAAACAAACGACTTGTGAGGTGTTGTCAAAGTCGGATACTCTAACGCCGAATGGCGCTGTCAAAATCAGATTATTTCTCGGGCGGGCTGACACTGATTGCAACGGCAATTGGGTTTTTCGTAGGCGGCCCAAAGACGGCCATCATCTGTGGTATCGCGGGTATCTGTTTGATTATGATTGCTCACTTTATGGGCGCACGACATTCCGGCGTATCCGATGCCGAGGCATCGAACCCGCAAAGTGTTTCAGCAACGGCTAGCCCGGTTCGGGAAATGCTGAGTGAGAAGGTTAGCGAAATACGAGAGGCACAGAAGGAAGCGTCAGCGATAACAGGCGAACTCTATCAGATCACCACGATTCCTCGAACTATGTCATGGGAAATTCTGCGTGACGCCTTTAAGGTCCACGGAAAGGAAGCGACCGTAGATTGTGACGTGCTCGTTGGCCTGTATGTGGTCAATGCCTCATCAAGCGACAGGTTCATCCGCGAAGTACGTTTGTCCGCTGAGGTAGATCACAATCGAATAAATTTTGAGATGCAGCGTGATTTACGTGCACAAGACATGGACCACAAGAAATACGAATATGCGATTGAGAGTGAGGATTTCTATGGTCAGGAAAAGCCTCTAAAACAATTCCTAACGAGCGAACAGCTCCTTCGGCTTACACCTCAAGAACCTGCAGAGGGTTGGGTACGTTTCTTGGCAAAGGATATTAATCCGGACAAACTGGACCGCAATACGTGGCAGGTGCGGGTCGTGACTTCCGTTGGAAGAGAATACACGATCACAAAGGTTTCCGACTCAGCGAAGCTGCAAAAGATAGGGCTTCGCCGGGTTAGCGGCAGCGGGTAGGTTGACTCTAGCCAGCGAGTATGGCGGCGAGGCCAAGAACCGCAGCGGCTCCAGTAACGAAATTCCTGCCCTTTGAACCGCTCTTGCCTTCATACGCACGCGAGACAAAATCTTGGCAGTTGTCCCAGATCGTCCACGGCTTCCCGGCTGCGATTTCTGCACGGGCGCGAGTAGTGATCTGAAAGGCGTGAGCCACTGTTGCGGGCCTACGGCTGACCTGAGCCTTGATATTCAGATACGTGGCTGGGTCTGTGATGGTGGGCTTCCCCATTCGCTTCGACTTCTCTAACAACACTTGCTGACCATAACAATCGAAGTCAATGATTGCCTCGTGATGGTAGTAGCTGGGAAATTCGATGGCTGTACCTTTTGGAAGCGGGTTTCCGTGTTCATCGTGGAAGAATGCCATATCCGTACCTCACCTTCTACTTACGATTGTGAGTTGCCCGAATGGGCGAGTCAATAGGGTGTGTACCTGTAATTCGACGGAGTGGAACCTTTGAGGTAATAAAAAATCAGGGCTTTCAGAGCCAAAGGCGGATGAAGCGGGGGTGAGGTGAGATACAGAAACATTGCAGATTACACGTCCATACCGGAGTTGATATAATTTGCGCTGCGTTTTATTCCCCACGCATAGGCCGGATGTTGACGCTGGACTGTGCTAAATAGTCCCCAGGGGTCAAAGACAGTGGTAGTTGGAACGTCCGGCCTTAACTTACCTCAATGACGAATGATCGCTGCCCCTCCATATAGCACATTTCCGCTGAAATCAGCTTGCCACGAGGTTACAATGATCAGGTACTATGACGATTCTCATGCTGGGTCAGCATTGGAGCTTGGTTATTAACGGGCTGCGTTCCTAGAATCGCATGGCTTCCGTGTAATATTTCCTGAAAACAAAAACGCGGCGCTCGCGGCGATAGAAGCGGGCAACTTTGAAGCCGCCATCGTCAGCTATACACTGCCCCAAGAAACCGCCAAAGAGTTCGTCAGGCTCATTAAGCAAAAAAGTCCCGATTGCCCCGTCGTTGCTATTACCCAAAACCGCTGGGATGAAGCTGGGTTCGAGCATGACGAAACAGTTCTGGATATAGACCGACCACCTGCCTTGCTTCAGGCGCTCGTTCACGTCGAAAGGCGCAGGCAGGGGCAATCACAAATCCGCCGCGTGAAGTAACTCGATTTCCCGAGCTGCCGTTCTAATACATGTACAGGGATTACCCGATTCCAGCTACTCGCTTCCGGCTTTATTATTCGAGCTACATAAGTTCTGCTTCCCTACGCCTCCCTCTCCAGCGAGGCGTTATTTTTTTTCCATTCGCTCACAGACAAAAAGCCCCATCCCGAAGGGGGATGAGGCTCCCACGACTTGATCTACGCCGCACCATTCTCCCGCGCTGCGAACGCGGACACATTCGCATAGCTTTTCAGGTCATTAAACTCCCGCCGCGAATAGCGCTTGAATATGAACACGCCGCGCTTCTTTATCACGCGGCCAATTGCAACCCCGTACTCACGGACCCGCCATACGTTCTTTCCCAACGGTTCAAAATTTAAGTAGCTTGCCATTGTTCCTCCCTGCCCACCACGGCCCCAAGATAGCCCCACACGTGTATAGCGGCAAGGCACATTGATAACCACGTCCCGTTAGCGCGTCCCGTTAAGGTGTCAAGCGGCGCTAAGTTGCTAATTCATCAGTTGGACCAACTGGCACGTGAGTAATCTACCGAAAAAATATAGCTGGACGCGCTAACTGGCTTTTTTCCGAGATGGAATATTGCAGACCTGGACGTAATCATCTCCGTCCCGAGTGAAGCTGACAACACGGTACGGAAGATTGTTTTCTGTTAGGAAGTTTGTAACCGCACGAATCATTGTGCGTCGGCTCTTGATGCCATATCTCTTCTTGTCCTCCGGCGTGACGGTTATTTGCCAAACCTCTTTGGGCGTCAATTTTGTTTTTCCCAAATCGGCTTTCATCAGTTTCCATTGCGGTAGCGCATCCATGCGTGACCCTGATTTTCGCTGACGCTTTGGCGCTTCGCTCGCCTTTAGCTTCTCAAACGTTCCTGTAGCCATCTCGCCTCGCAATATGTACGTGTAAAAGCGACACCAGGAAGTTTAGCAGATGCGGACAACTTGTCAACTACACTAACGTGACATTAATTAATAGTAATTTGACAATCTAAATGGACATGTTAAAGTGACAATATGAGTGGACGGGCGTTAACGAGAACTTTAGGAACGGACCGGCTGCTAGATGCCGAGGCCGCTGCCGACATGCTTGGCGTGCGGCCATCCACCATCCGTTGGTGGTGGACAACCGGGAGATTGCAAAGGGTCAAGCTGGGCCGCTTAACGCGGGTGTGGGAATCCGAGCTGTTAGCTCTTATCCCACGCGGGCACGACATAACGGCGGGTGCGAAGTGAGGACCTGCGAAATCAGTGCGGTAATCGCCACTAACTCAGACAGCAACGAGGTTTGGGTTGTGGAGATTCCGGGCGATATACCACCCGGCTCCCGAGTAATCGGCACGATGCACTTCGTGGAAGGACAGTGCATAGCAAAGCAGTGTGAGGACACGATTGCGGGCGTTGTTCTGATGGCCTCCGCTTCAACCGCGTTTGCGGAACTTGTGGCGGCTAGGCTCCGCGAGCGGAGCGATTACACGAGGTGGCGGCAAAGGATATTAGCAACGCCTTCGCCGTCCATGTTGGAGAACTGAGTTTTGAGTTTCCGGGGTTACCGGCGCGGCCAACCTCGGGCGAGGGCAGCGGGTTTCCCGCTCGTCCAAGCGGGTCCTCCCGCTGCCCTGATTTGAATTTGCTCCGTGAAAACGGGGGCGGCGGTGCCCGGAACGGCGGGTCCCTTTTCTCGCCGCCCCGCGAAAGGCAGATGGAGAGATATGAAGCTGACTGACCAAAGTATCAAGGCGTTGTTTCGGTCCCCACTGTGGGCGATTACTCCTGAAGGCTTCGGGGCGCTTCTGTGGAAAATCTCACACACGGCCATCATTGAGTCTCGCGCATTCGCGGCAAGCAAGCCCGCGCTCGGCCACTCCAACAAAGTGGCTGTCATTCCCGTGCAGGGCGTTCTAACAAAGGATTGTTCGTGGTGCGGCACAACATACGGCTCAATTATCAACGCTGCAGAGGACGGATGGGCGCTCGTGCTCATTGATGACCTTGGGCATGAAGGGGCCGAACAGGACCCGCGAGTCCAACCGTATCGAACGATGTTTGACACGATCACGCCGGAAACCGTGCAGACGTACGCGGCGCAAGGCGCGAAAGATGGAATGATGCTTTGCCAATTGCTGTCTCTGCTTGCGAAGTGGGGAATTGGCTTCGCGCACGCAATGGAAGGCTAAAAAGTCATGCTGGTACCATAGCCCCGATTTTTAGGGACGCGCCAGAACGCAATAGAACGCGAAGGAAGTGGATTTTAAGAGAGGAATTTCATTATGGCTAATCTACGGGGTGTGAACTATCACGCTGTTGGATGTGAAGGCGAGAAGTTAGACCTTACACTCCAAGAGCTAAACGCGGCGGGATGGAGCGTCAGGCAAATATTCCAGGAGCCGCCCAACTATTACCGAATCTTTGCCCAACGGGAGCCGGACAACGGAATAACGCTGAAGGTCAGAAAGGATGATCGGGAAATATCCGCAGTTTAGTGGATGGGCCTGGACCGCAATTGACCGCGCACACTGGCACTACCCTACGTATTTGATGATGGTGACGGCGTGGCGGAAGTGGTGTCATCTCCTATAGTAAAGAAGACAAGATGACACGTATTACGTCACCACATCCCCACACTACGAGAGAACAAGTTCTTCTCTCGTGTGTGGATGAGGGTTATGTGCGGCGGACAGCCTAAAAGCGAATAAAAGTGTCCTCCGCACCTTAAGTAAACGGACACGGCGGACACTTCGGGTAATAAAACATCACGTACCACATCCTCACACTGCGAGAGAACAAGTTCTCTCTCGCATGATGATGGGATTATGTGCGGCGGGCGGAGGGTCTGTGTAACCACCACGCTATAGAAAGGAGCATGGTGGTGGTTGATTTTTCGTCACCCACTCCCCCACACAACTACGTACGGACGTACTACGTAGTGTGTGGAATTGGGAAGCGGCACGGCAAAAACGTCAGTCCAATAAGCGAAGACAGCAGGTGTAATCTCCTATAGTAAAGATTACGAAATTACACCTCTACGTGCTATCCACTCCCACACTACGAGAGAACAAGTTCTCTCTCGTGTGTGATTGGGATGATGGGCGGAATGAAGTTACAAAGAACGCCCCAGATTACAGAAGGGTTTTGCGCCGGGTGTAGGTTCGTAGCGCCGTGGATTCCATCGGCTCTGGCGGGAATCAGGTAGGAAAGCGCTGAGCCGGTCACACATCTTACCAGCGTTTCCGTTCGCAAACCGATGGCGGCGGGCCGCTACACCCAAGCGAATGGCTTACGCGTAGTGTAATGCGACGGCCACGCGAATGGAAAGGAATGGCGCATTGCCCGAAAATCTTGACAGTGGTTCTATCCTAGCCCGCGTCTCGCCTTTTTTCGCCACAAACATTAATTTTGGAAAAAAGGTAACTTTGGCGTAAACAATAACGTTTTGTGTTAACTGCGAGATAAACAATGGAATTGGAAACCCCCTACACAGTGGCTGAAGTGGCCGCACTATCCGGCTTGTCAGAGCGTACCGTAACTGAGATTTTCGAGCGTGAACGCGGCGTAATCATTTATGAAGTCCCACGGCCACGGGCAAAGCGCAAGAGCTACAGGACAATTAGAATTCCTCGCGCCGTTTACGAGCGGGTCATGCGACGGATGACCGTGCAATAATTAGGAGGCGTTGAACCGCACCCCAAAAAAATATTTTTGTACTGTTTTTGTACTGTCAACTCGCCTCTTGCCCCGTTTTGCCCGTTCTACCCCATTAAAGAATCAATAACTTACGTATTATCAATGGCCGGGTGGAGTTCAAATCCACCCCCCGCAACCAAAGAACCCACTGCCAGAATGCCGTGGCGTTCACCCCTTTTCAGTTTCTCCCGTTGCAAAAGATTGCTTCCGCGT
>Ga0335077_10013878_pt1 | contig 10068 bp, 11 predicted proteins | sample Lox_Sample_31_FD_207151 | JGI IMG/M metagenome (GOLD analysis project Ga0335077, IMG submission 207151) | Soil microbial communities from Loxahatchee National Wildlife Refuge, Florida, United States - Lox_Sample_3.1 | ecosystem: Environmental > Terrestrial > Soil > Wetlands | place: USA...
GCGGTGGAATTACAGGGCGTCGGCGCGCTGCAAATCGCCTTTGAGAAGCTCAAACAAAAGCTTGCGGCGGAAGGCTTGTTCGCCCCGGAACGCAAACGTCCGCTGCCAAAATATCCGCAACGCATCGGCCTGGTCACGTCGCCCACCGGCGCGGCTATTCGCGATGTGCTGCACGTGGTGCAACGGCGGAACCCCGCGCTGGAAATCATTCTCGTCCCGTGCCGCGTCCAAGGCGACGGCGCGGCGGAAGAAATTGCGGTAGCCATCCGGCTGCTGAATGAGTTCAACATTCAACCTTCAACCTTCAACCTTCAACTCATCTTGGTCACTCGCGGTGGCGGCTCGCTGGAAGATTTGTGGGCGTTCAACGAAGAAGTCGTGGCGCGGGCGATTTTTGAATCAGCCATTCCGGTAGTGTCGGCGGTGGGACACGAGATTGATTTCACCATCAGCGATTTTGTGGCGGACGTGCGCGCAGCCACGCCGAGCGCGGCGGCGGAAATCATCACGGAAGGCGTGTTTGCCAGCCGTGGGTTTGTGGCCGAAGCGCCAGCCGTGTTGCGGCGAAAAGTCCGGCAGCGGTTGGAAGGTGCCGCCACGGAATTCGAGCAGCTTCAGGGACGATGGACACGGGCGCATCCGCGCCGACGATTGAATGAATTTTTACAGCGGTTGGACGATTTGCAAAACGGTTTGCTGCGGTGCGCGAAGCAGGGAACAAAGGAACGGCAGGTGACCTGGCATAATCTGGCTACGCGGCTTTTGCGCGTGCGCCCGGCACAGTTATTGAAGCAGCGACGGGAGCTGTTGAAAGCGAGCCAGCATCGTTTGCGCGAGCTAGCACAGGTTCATTTGCGGAATTGGCGGATTCGATTCGGCGCAACCGAGGCGCGATTGCGTTTGCTCGGTCCGGAGCAGGTTTTGTCGCGCGGCTATTCCATCACCACAGACGCCGCAACGGGAAAAGTTTTGCGCCAAGCCGTGGAAGTCAAAGCCGGTCAACGCTTGAAGACACGGTTAAAAACCGGTGAAATTTTCAGCCGAACCGAGAAATGAAAGCCACGATTGTAAGCGTCTGACTCCGCACTGGACGAACGGAGCGGTTTTCCTTATGTTGTTTGCATGTCAAAAACAGCCAGGGCCGACACCGCCAAGGGCAGCCTGCCGTTTGAAGAGGCCTTGAAAAAGCTCGAGGGCGTTGTCGAGGCGATGGAGTCCGAGGAGTTGCCGCTCGAAGCCTTGCTGGCCCGGTACGAAGAGGGCACCCGGCTGGTGAAAATCTGCCAGGAAAAACTGGCCGAGGCGGAATTGAAAATCCGGCAGTTGGAGAAAAACGCCGCCGGCGAAATGAAATTGAAACCGGTGGATTTGTCTGAGGAATGATTCTGAATTTAACCACGGATAAACACGGATGAGAGACCAGATTTGCGTCGCGGTGGCGAATCCAAACTCCTTTTGAAAACCGAGACGGAAAAGATCATCGGTTTTGCTTTTGAGATTTTGAATGAAGTTGGTCATGGGCTGAACGAGAAAATTTACGAGAATTCGCTGACGGTTCTGTTCAAACTGAACAACATTGCGTTTGACCAGCAGCGAAGCTTCCCGGTTTTCTTTCGTGGTGTCGAGGTTGGCGAGTTCATTCCAGACCTGATTGTTTTTGGTTTGGTGATTGTGGATACAAAGGTCATTGACCGCACCACCGACCATGAGCGCGGTCAAATGTTGAATTATTTCCGCATCACAAAGCTGCAGGTCGGCTTGATTTTGAATTTTAAAAACGCCAGACTGGAATTTGAGCGCGTTGTCTTATGATTTTTAATCTGTGTTTATTCGTGGTTGAAATGATTTGAAAAACTATGAGCCGATATCTCGACATGGTAGATGGCCCGGAGCACGTCAAAAATCTGACGGCCTCGCAACTGTTGCAACTCGCCGATGAAATCCGGCAGGAACTCATCTCGGTGCTGGCCCGAAACGGGGGGCATCTCGGTCCGAACCTTGGCGTCGTTGAACTGACGCTCGCCCTGCACCGCGTTTTCAACACGCCCAAGGACAAATTCGTTTGGGACGTGAGCCATCAATGCTACGTCCATAAGCTGCTCACCGGCCGCAAAAATCGTTTCCAGGCGATTCGCCAGACGGGCGGCCTGAATGGTTTCGCGTTGCGCAAAGAAAGCGAGCACGATTGTTACGGCGCGGGCCACGCGGGCACGGCGCTTTCGGCGGCGCTCGGCATGGCGGCGGCGCGCGACAAACGCGGCTCGGATGAACATATTGTCTGCATCTTCGGCGACGCGGCATTGACCAACGGCATTTCCTACGAGGCGCTCAACAACATCGGCCATACAACGAAAAAGTTCATCGGCATTCTCAACGACAACGAATGGAGCATCGCCAAAAACGTCGGCGCGATTTCGAATTACCTGAACAAGCTCATCACCAATCCGCGCTACAACAAACTCGCGCGGGATTTTGAAAATTTTGTGCGCCGCCTGCCCAAAGGCGAACTGGCACTCAAACTCGCACACCGGGCCGAGGGCGGGTTCAAGGGCGCCATCGCGGAGGTCGGGTTGCGTCCGAAAAGCGACGTGCCGGATTCGGATGGCCGCGGCGGATACGGCAGCCCGATTATCTTCGAGGAAATGGGTCTGCGTTATCTCGGCCCGATCGACGGACACGATTTGCCGCTGCTCATCAGCACACTGGAATTCGCCAAAGCCAGTGACCACCCCATCGTCATCCATATTCTTACCCAAAAGGGCAAGGGCTTTGACGCCGCCATCAAGCATCCCGAAAAATTTCACGGCACCGGTCCCTATGACGTGAAGACGGGCGATTCCCTGCCCGCCAAGGCGGGCACGCCGCCCAATTATCAGGACGTGATGGGGCAAACGCTGGTGAAACTTTGCCAGAAAAACAACACGCTCGTCGGCATCACCGCCGCCATGCCCAGCGGCACCGGTCTGAAACATTTGGAAAAGGCGATGCCCGACCGTTACTACGACGTGGGCATTGCCGAGGAACACGCCGTCATTTTTGCCGCCGGCATGGCGACGATGGACTTTCATCCCGTCTGTGCAATTTATTCGACGTTTCTGCAACGCGCCTACGATTGCCTGCATCACGATATTTGTTTGCAGAATCTGCCGGTGACCTTCTGCATGGACCGCGCCGGCCTTTCCGCCAACGATGGTCCGACGCATCACGGTTTGTTCGACATCGCGTATCTGCGGTGCCTCCCGAACGTCATCGCCATGGCGCCGAAGGACGAAGACGAACTGGTGGACATGATGTTCACCGCCACGCATCAAAATCATCCCACGTTCATTCGCTACCCGCGCGGCGCGGCGGAAGGCGTGCCCATCAAGGACCAGCCGAAGCTGCTTGAAATCGGCAAAGCGGAAGTCATCCAGAATTTTTCCAACAACGGCAAGCGCAAGGTGGCGCTGTTCGGGCTGGGCCCGATGAACACGCTGGCGCGCAAGGCGGCGGAACAACTGGCGGCGGAAGGTTATGATTGCGCCGTCATCAATCCGCGTTTCACCAAGCCGTTGGACGCCGGCACGCATGAATTTTTCGGAAACGCAGCGGATGTGGTGGTGACGCTGGAGGACCACGTGCTCATGGGGGGCTACGGCTCGATCGTGCTGGAATTGTTCAGCGAAAAAGGCGTGACAACACCCGTCGTCCGCATTGGCTGGCCGGACCAGTTCATCGAGCACGCCACCTCCCAGGGCGAACTCCGCAAGAAGTACGGCCTGACCGTTGAGAACACCGTGGCCAGGGTAAAAGCACAATTCGGCGAAGCCCCGGCCAAAGTGACGCGGCTGATTGAGGTGGCCTGACCAAGGACTGCCGGTGAAAAGAAGAATTATTCTATGGTTCGGAGTTCTTCTTTTAGCAAAAGCTGTAGTTGCTGCCGACAGCGATTTGCCCCATACGTTTGCTGAATTAAACCATTGGTATGCCGAGCCGCCTGCGGGATCGAATGCTGCCACGATATTTCTCGAAGGATTTGCAGCACTGAAGATCACCGATGCCGACACGACCTCGACCAACCTTCCATTGGTTGGCGAAGGCGCACTTCTCCGACCGGACAAACCTGTGCCATCGGAAACGAAGGCAGCGATGGCTAGCTTTATACAACGCAACCGATCGGCCATGGTGTTCTTTAATCAGGCAGCACAGCTTCAACAAAGTCGTTATCCCATTGATCTTAATCAAGGGCAGATGCCGCAATTGCCACATTTAGCCAAACTTCGGACTGTTGCGCAATTTTTGGAAATTTCTGCTGTTTCGCATGCCGCCGCTGGTCAGGGCCAAGCGGCCGGCAACGATTTGCTGGTGAGTCTTGCCCTGGCGCGGTCATTGGACTCCGAGCCGGTACTGATTTCACAACTGGTGCGAGTTGCCTTCGTTGATATGACGGTAGGTGGATTGGAACAGGTGTTCAATCGTGTTATGCTGCCGGCAAAAACCCTCAATCAGTTGGCGGAATCTTTTCAACAGGCTGAAAAACGGGAAGCGGCAGGCTATGGATTTACCCGCGCATTGATTGGCGAACGAACAACGGACTTGAGTGCATTTGATATGTCGCCGGAACAGTATCTAAATGTTCCCGCCAACACGACGCCCGAAGAACGTGAGCAACTTGAGGCCAAAATTAAAAAGAATCTGGCAGAAGATCGGCAATTTTGTGAAGTGACGTTCAATCAGGCGTTGGTTGTACGCAATGAGCCATTTCCCCAGCGTTTGACCCAGGAAGATGACCTTTTTTCCCACGCGGAAACCGTGGCAACAAACAAAAATTTATATTTGAGCGGTATTTTTTTTGATGCCTTGAATAAAGTAGAAATCAGAGAAGCCACTTGTCTGGCAAACCTGCGGCTGGCCCAAACTGCCATTTCTCTCGAAAAATTCCGCGTCGATCATGCCGATCATTATCCCGAATCCTTGAACGAATTAGCGCCAAATTATCTGAAAGCTCTTCCGACAGACCCGTTTGATGGTCGGACATTGCAATATCATAAGGCAGGCAACGGTTACGTGCTCTACAGTATCGGGCCAAATCTCAAGTACGATGGCGGCAAACGCGGTAACGGACAGAAAAGCGACATCGTCTTCACGGTCGTTGCCCCAAAGGAAAGTCACCTTTGATTTCTGGATAGCAAAACTTTCGCGCGATAAAAGTTGTCTTGATTTCCTCCCGCTTCGCCAGTTTCCTTACAGCTCAAAGGTTTGAAACTTTGAACTAAATTATGGTTTATAAGGATGTGACACCGCCTGCTGGCGGGAAAATTTCAATTCAGAATGGCAAGCTCACGGTACCGGATAATCCCATCTTACCGTTCATTCGCGGCGATGGCACCGGCCCGGACATCTGGGCGGCCAGCGTGCGCGTGTTCGACGCGGCGGTGCGGAAGGCTTACGGCGGCAAGCGCAAGGTCGCGTGGTTTGAAGTGTTCGCGGGCGAAGCGGCCAAGAACAAATTCGACAACTGGCTGCCCGACGACACGGTGGAGGCGTTCAAGGAATATCTGGTTGGCATCAAGGGCCCGCTCACCACGCCGGTCGGCGGCGGCATCCGCTCGCTCAACGTCGCATTGCGCCAGATGCTCGACCTCTATGTCTGTCTGCGTCCGGTGCAGTATTTCCAGGGCGTCCCGTCGCCGGTAAAGCATCCGGAGAAGGTAAACATGGTCATCTTCCGCGAAAACACGGAGGACATTTACGCGGGCATTGATTTCGAGGCCGGCAAGGAAGCGGCGCTCAAGACGATTGAATTTCTCAAGGCGAACTTTCCCAAGGATTTTAAGAAAATCCGTTTCGGCGAAACGCCGGACGTGGTGGGTGTCGGCATCAAACCGGTCAGCAAGACCGGTACGCAACGCCTCGTCCGCTCCGCCATCCAATACGCCATCACGAACAAGCGCAAGAGTGTCACGATTGTCCACAAGGGCAATATCATGAAATACACCGAGGGCGCGTTTCGCGATTGGGCCTACGCGCTGGCGAAAACTGAATTCGGCGCGGTAGAAATAGACGGTGGCCCGTGGTGTAAAATTCCCGAAGGCAAACCCGGCGCGGGCGTCGTCATCAAGGATGCCATTGCCGACATCACGCTCCAGCAGGTGCTCACGCGTCCGACGGATTTTGACGTCATCGCCACGCTCAATCTGAATGGTGATTATCTGAGCGACGCACTGGCGGCGCAGGTAGGTGGCATTGGTATCGCGCCAGGTGGGAACATCAATTATGTCAGCGGCCACGCGATTTTCGAGGCCACCCACGGTACCGCGCCGAAATACGCCAACAAAGACGTGGTGAATCCCGGCTCGGTGGTGCTGAGCGGCGAGATGATGTTGCGCTATATGGGCTGGGGCGAAGCCGCTGATTTGATTCTCAAAGGCTTGAATGGCGCGATTGCCAGCAAGCGCGTGACCTATGATTTCGCACGCCTCATGGACGGCGCAACGGAAATCAAGTGCAGCGAGTTTGGGACAAACATTATTTCCCACATGTAAGGCCTTGATCTTACGCAAGGGCGCGCTTGACCCTAATTCGTGACCCTTCCCCAACCATTCCAATATCAGAGCAGCAAGCGGGTGCTGGCGGCGTTGATTCTGCAGTATCTTGGTTACTGGTTCCCGCTGTCTTGTTGCTTTTCCACCTGTTTCACCAAAGCGTTGTATTTGGCGACGATGTTGTTCCGGTCTTTCACTTCGTCATTATATTTTTGCACGAGGTCGTTGCGCTGGGCAACAAGGTTGGAAATGGCGGCGTTCTGCTTGTCAATTCCGGCATAGGCTTCCTTCAGCTTCGCTCCCAGCGCGTCCACGCCGGCTTTGTATTGCGCGATTTCGTTGGTGAAATTTTCGTTGGCGAATTGCAACTGCTCGATTTGGGCCTTTTGCGAAACAATAAGCTGTTGGTTTGTTGCGGCTTCGGCTCTCATTTCGGTGAGGCTTGCATCCATCTGGTCCACCTGATGATTCAGCGTGGCGAGAGAGTTGGTGTAGCCTTGGATGGCGGCATCGCGGTCATAGACCATCCGGTTCAGGCTTTGGATGGTAGTGCGCTGGACGGTTTGTTCATACCATTGCCACGCGCACAGGCCACAGAGGCCGATGGCGAGGACGATAAACAGGTTCACTTGGAAATTTTTCATGGAGTCGGATGGTCGGGGGCGGCGTTGACGGCAATGGCGACGCGCTGGATGCCGGCGCGTTTCACCAAATCGAGGACGAACATCACCGAGCCGTGCGTGGCATCCTGTGCGCCGGTGATATAAACCGGCAGGTTCGTGTTCAGGCTGTAGCGGTTCGTGAGCAGCGTAAACAATTCAGGGAAGGCGATGGGTTTGTCGTCCGCGGAAACCTGGCCGTCCTGGTTCACGGTGAGATTCACAATGTCGGGTTTCTTTGAGGGCGTGGCAAGCGTGGCGGTGGGCAGATTGGACTTGAGCGTGCGGACAATCTGCATCTGCAAAGTTACCATCATGAACGACGCGAGCAGAAAAAACATGATGTCAATCAGCGGAATGATCTCCAGCCGCGATTTCTTTTCCGGGATGGGCGTGCGCACTTTCATGGTGTCGAGGGACCGGAATTGCCGTCGGTCATGAACGCGACCTTCTGGATGCCGACGGAGCGGACGGTTTGATACACCTTGACCATGTCGCCGTGGAGCGTGTCGCGGTCGCCGCTGATATAAACCGGCACGTCCGGATTCGCGTGAAAGCGCTTGCTTAAAACCGACGCGAGTTCGGCCAGCGAAATCTGCTTTTTCTCCAGCCACACCGCGCCGGTTTTGTCCACCGCAATATTGATCATGTCCGGCCGGTAGTCCTGTTTGGATTCCGAGGCGGGCGGCAGATTGACCTTGATGTTTTCCGTCTTTTCCATTTCCAAGGCCACCATCATGAACGACGCCAGCAGAAAGAACATGATGTCAATGAGCGGAATGATGACAATCCGCGAGCGGCGTTTCGGAATAGGCGACGGAATCTTCATTTTGCGGTTTTAGCCACAGATTAACACGGATGAAACATAGATTTTTCCCGCGCGAAGGACGCGAAGGTCGCAAAGAAAAATTTTACTTCGTATCTCTTCGCGCTCCTCGCGCGACGTATTCTTTTATCTGTGTTTAATCTGTGTTTCATCTGTGGCTCATTTAATGAGTTGTGGCTTGGCTGGGCGCTTCCGGCTTGCGCAAATGAACGGTGTCGCCGGTTTTCCCCCCACCAACCATAACTTCGACGTTCGTCGCCGCCGTTTCCAAATCGAATTGCAATTGCGCCACCTTGGCTGAGAAATAGTTGAACGGAACCAGCGAGAAAATGGCGATGGCCAGACCGCAGGCTGTGGCAATCAGCGCCTCGCCGATGCCGCCGGTCACTCCCACGACGGAAATTTCCGCATTGCCGATGTCGAGGAACGCGCGCATCAGACCCGTGACGGTGCCGAGCAGGCCGAGCAATGGCGCGAGCGTGACGAGCGTGTCCATCACCGTGAGAAAGCGCCCGGCACGTTTCAGCTCGATGCCCGCCGCCAATTGCAACGCGCCGAGCAGCGAGCCGTGCGCGTGGCCGACGTGGTTGAGGCCGTGATGAATCACGCGGATGACCGGGTCGTTCGAGCCGGTGGCGATTTGCTTGGCGGCGGGCACGTCGGAATTTTCCAGCGCCGCCAGCAGTTGCTCCATTTTTTGCGGGTCGCGCTTCTGGCCTTCGCGCCACCACCAGAAGGCGCGTTCGCCGACGACGGCGACGGCAACGAGGGCACAGACGAGTATCGGCCACATGACGGGGCCGCCTTTGAGGAAGAATTGGAGAACGATATTTGCGAGCATAATTTTTGTTTAGTTGAGTTGGAGTTGGTAAGTGATGCTGGTTTGGAAAAGTCGCGTCCCAATGTCAGTTGGTAGCCGCCAGTGACGCTTGATGAAATCCACGGTCGCGTAGTCCAGCACCGGAAAACCCGACGAGGTCTTGACTTTGACGGAAACGACATTGCCCGCGTCATCGCCAGTGAGCAGGAGAACCACCGTGCCTTGCTCGCCCGTTTGCAGGGCAATGGGCGGATACGGCGGTTCGGGCCGCTCGCCGCCCGCGCCGGTGTTGGAGACTGAACCGATGCGCACCGGCGCTGGCTGCGGCGGAGCGGCGAGCGCGGCGGGCACAACGAGCGTGCCGGCGGTGGGAATGCCAAAGTTGACGTCCGGCGCGTTCGGCAGGGCAACGAGGACGCGCGGTTGATTGTTTTGTTGCGCGGGTTGCTCCGGCTTTGGAGCGACGGGCTGCGGCGGCAGCACCGTCGGCAGGACAACGACGGGCACCGCCTGCTGAATGGGTGGAACCGTTTTGATGACGATGGCACCCTGCCGCGCGCCAAAAATCCCAATCAGCAGAAAGAGGATGCAAACCGAATTTACCCAGGCGAGTTTGCGTTCTGGTTCGCGGCTCGTCGTCGGCAGGCACAACCGCGCCAACTCGTCTTTCAACGCATAACCCGGCGATGTTCGATTTGCATCCATATCATTCACATCGAATTGCCGTAAGCATATGCGAGAGCGGTCAGCAAACGGCTGATGATCACGAGGAGGAATCCGACCAGGAACAGCAAGCCACACCAAAATAGCAGACGCATTTTGGCGTCGTTTAATCTGGCGTTCTGCTCCCGGTTTTTTAAGAGCAACTGTATGACCGCTTGTTCTGCGTCGCTGTCCGATACGTTTTCAGACTTCAAGGTTTCCCAGAGTTTGTCTCCGCGGGGATAACCGGCGTAGCCTTTAAGTCGCATGCTGTAAAAAGCAAGCAGCAAGGAAAGACTCAAGACTCCCAAAGACAGATAACACAAATCGCTGATCCAACGCGAAGAAGGGTCCAACATACTTGTCAGATTCCATAGCTGAAACCCGGCCAGGACGATTATGCCAGCAGCAAATTTCTCCGCCCGGCCGAGCAGTTGTTCGGCTCGATCGGATTCGGCCGCCATTGCCTTTTCGGCCGTTTCCCTAATGATTGAGATCTTATTCATGGCCGTTCGGTGTCGGGCAGCTTGTTATAAA
>Ga0335077_10013880_pt1 | contig 10067 bp, 10 predicted proteins | sample Lox_Sample_31_FD_207151 | JGI IMG/M metagenome (GOLD analysis project Ga0335077, IMG submission 207151) | Soil microbial communities from Loxahatchee National Wildlife Refuge, Florida, United States - Lox_Sample_3.1 | ecosystem: Environmental > Terrestrial > Soil > Wetlands | place: USA...
CAGTGGTCGGACACCTTGTAGTTGGGTGACGCTTCCGGCGTGCCGGCGAGGACGTATTTCCATGCCACGGCGGCGGCAGGCATGAGGACCAGCAGTTGACGGCGGGTGATCGTCATTGGCTGCCTCCGGCCGTCATCGCCGGGCTATGCGGCTGATGGCAGGTATTGCAGGCGGCTCCGCTGGAATGGTCCTCCGAGGCGACCTGGGGGAAGTTCTTCGGCTTGGCTATGTTCACCTCATGGCAACGGACGCAGAGCTTGGCGGTATCCAGTTTTGGCGGCTGGACCGAGGCCGGATCGTCGGCATGTTTCGCCAGCGGCCCGTGACACGACTCGCAGGCAACTCCCTTGTGTACACCTTTGCTCTTCACATCGAGGACGTCGGTGTGGCATCCCTCGCAGACCTGGTGTCCGGCGTAGGCAACAGGAAGCGCCGCGGCCTCCGCGATGGCGTTTCCACGATAGTGTCCGTACTGGCCGAAACTGCGCGGGACAAGCAGGCTGCGCACGACCAGAAACAGCGTGAACCCGACCACGAAGACTGCTGCCAGGCGGAATAGATGTTCCCCATCCTTGAACCTTCTCATAGCGGCAAGCAATTCACCCTGTCTGCTTGATATAGGAACCATGTCTCAGCATGCCGTGTTGGAGGTCACCAGGGCAGGTGACGGCGCTCACATCAGCGTGGGTTGTATGTCTTGTGAAGCAGGCACGGAATCTGGAGCACCCGAGTGAGGGGGAAGGGCCGCGGCCTGCGTGTCTCCTGCTCTGATATATTTTGGGTTCTACCGTTTCTTGGACCGCGATGCCAATTTTCTCGCCGACTGAAATCGCCAAAGAGAACGTCAAAGCCGTGCAGGACTACTCTCTCCTCGCCGGCCGGTCGCTCAGCAATCTGTTCGGGCAGCCTCGCTATTACGCCGACACACTGCTGCAGGCCGACCTGATCGGCGTAGGGTCGCTGCCCATTGTCGTGCTGATTGGCTTGTTCACCGGTGCAGTGCTGGCGTTGCAAACCTCCAGCACACTGCAGCAGTTCGGTTCCTTGTCTTTAACCGGAAAGCTGGTAGCGCTCTCTATGGTGCGCGAACTGGGACCAGTGCTGACCGGCATTCTGGTGTCGGGACGCAATTCCAGCGGCATGGCCAGTGAGCTCGGCTCGATGCAAGTGACCGAGCAGATCGATGCCATGCGCGCCATGGGCGTTGACCCCACCAAGAAACTGGTGACGCCCCGGGTCGTGGCGACGGTTGTCATGCTTTTCTTCCTGAGCATTATCTCGGACCTGGTTGGGCTGGCCGGCGGATTTCTGGTTTCGTACTTCCTGCTGGGACTGGACGCGAACCAGTACTGGACAACGGCCTACCAGTCGCTTCGCTTCGGGGATGTATTCATGGGCTTGACCAAGCCCGTGGTCTTCGGCTTCATTATCGCCACAATTGGTTGTTACTACGGGATGTCGGCCAGGGGTGGCACCCAGGGCGTCGGGCGTGCCACAACGCAAGCCGTCGTGGCTGCGTCGGTGATCATCGTCGTCAGCGACTTCTTTATTACCAAGCTGCTCATCGGGGTCTTCGCCTATTAGGATGTCGAGCCTCTCGCCACAAGTCGAGCAGCCGGAGTTGCACACCTCAGATTCGGACGGGTCCGTCATCACATTCGAGGACGTCGCGATTGGCTTCGAGCAGCCGGTGCTGGAAGGAATTTCGTTTCACCTTCCACGCGGGGAAACCAAGATCCTCCTGGGTGCGGCGGGCACGGGAAAGACGTTGATCCTGAAGCTGGTGTTGGGATTGATCAAGCCGGATGCCGGCCGCATCACGGTTCTGGGCGAGGAAGTCACACGAATGCGCGAGCAAGACCTGTTTGAACTGCGCCGCAAAATCGGCATGGTTTTTCAGGAGAGCGCGCTGTTTGATTCGCTGACGGTGGAAGAAAACGTGGCCTACCGCCTGATTGAGGAAACCGGGGAGATCACGGACGAAATCCACGCCCGCGTATTAGAGGCGTTACGGTTCGTCGAACTCGAACACACGGCGAGTCTCTTCCCATCGGAACTGTCCGGTGGCATGAGGCGAAGGGTCGCTATCGCGCGCGCCATCATCACCCAGCCTGAAATTCTGCTTTACGATTCGCCGACCGGCGGACTCGACCCCGTCACCTCGAACACCATCATCGAGTTGGTAGTGAAGCAGCGCGACGTCTATCAGACCAGTTCGCTGCTGGTGACACACCGCCTTCAGGACGCCTTCACCATGACGAGTCATTACTTCGATCGCGAGCAAAACAAGATGGTGCCGGCCACGGACGGCCATGTTCGCGACCTGCACACCAAGGTCCTGATTTTGCGTGATGGCAAGATTATCTTCGAAGGGACCGCCACAGAACTGCTTCGCTGCAGCGATCCCTACATTCGCGAGTATCTCAGTTGAGGCGTTTTGCGGGCGTCTGAGCCCGCAACCGAAATCCCGAGCGGAGCAAGGGACCGCTCAGGCCCGGGCCCCGACCGCCTGGGCGCTCATCGACGCAAAACGTTCCTGGAATTTTGCAACCCTCGCCCGTGCTTCCGAGGAGCTTTCCACGAACTTCTGCATGTTGGCCCCAAAGCTGTCCATGCCCGTGCGCTTGCGTATCTCCGGCAGGAAAGGCTCAATCTTGGCATAGACGAACAGCAGCTCCATAAAGTTGTCGCGCGCCAGTTCCTCGTTGAGCGTCCCATGAAGCACCAGGGATGCGGCCATGCTCCAGTACCCGATGACCTGGCGCACGTAGGCATTCTCTTTGCTGGAAAAATCTCCCACCACTGCCATCACGTCATCAATGGATTGCGGCGCGAAGTTGAAAATGTATTTGCGGGCCTCACGCATAACCGGCTCGCGACGGAGATCGTAAAGCTTCAGGATCAGCTCGGCATCAGCTGAGGTTGATTGTGAGTTGCTCATTGGGTCTCCTTACGTGGATGGATTTGGAGGGCCAACCCGCCAACACGGCATTTGACGGGTTGGTGTTATCTGTTAATTTTAGCTCGGTGTGCTATCAGGCGTTCGCCATGTGCGCGAAGGCTTCTTGAGCCCGGCGAGCCATCTCATCGGGCGTAACGTCCTCGACATGCTGCCCCAGTGCCCAAACGTGGCCGAAGGGGTCCTTGACCTGGCCGTAGCGGTCGCCCCAGAACTGGTTGCCTAGTGGCATCACCACAGTCGCTCCCGCCTTCACGGCCTGATCAAACACCTTGTCGATTCCATCCATGTACAGGTTTAGGACAACCGGGGATCCACCTGCTGTTTTGGGCGAGGGAGCGCCCATACCCGGAAACTCGTCGGCCAGGAACAGCTTGGAATCGCCGATCTTGAACTCTGCGTGCATTACCTTACCATCGGGCGTTTTGTGGACCCCTCCAATCTCCGCACCAAATGCTTTCTTGTAGAACTCCAGCGCGTCGGAAGCGCCGTTGACCACGAGATGTGGCGTAATCGTATGGAGGCCTTCAGGAACAGCTTTCACTGCCATATCGTTTGCTTCTCCTTTTCTTGATGCCCGACTGCCGCGCCGGGCTCGTTGGCTGGAAACGCTGCTTATTATGCAACAGCTACGGGCGTTATCTCCCGCGAGTAGTCACATTTAACCGTAGTTTCATCCCCGGATTTCTTCTTCCCACGGCGCTTCGGCTCATCAGGGTCGGTTCGCTTGTTGTTGGGACAAACGATGAAGCTGCCTGACTTCAAATTCCTCTCCAGAAGATACGGGCTGCCGCACTCCGGACAGGATTCGGCGATTGGCTTGTAGGCAGACGTGAACCGGCACTTGGGGTAATTGGAGCATCCAAAGAAGAAATTTCCCCGGCGGGCCTTCTTCTCGGCAAGGTCTCCCGTCTTGCACTCGGGGCACTTCACGCCGATGTAGTTCTGCTTCACCCATTTGCAATCGGGATATCCGCTGCAGGAAATGAACTCCCCAAAACGGCCATGGCGAAGCAGCAGGTTACGTCCGCATTGCGGGCATTTCTCTTCAAGCGGGATATCGGGAACCTTCTTTGCCTGGTCCAGCGGGCGAGTGGTTTTGCAATCGGGGTATCCGGTGCAGGCCATGAACGTCCCGAAGCGTCCGCGTTTCAGCACCATCGGCCGGCCGCAATTCTCGCAGTATTCCTCCTGCGTGGTCTCCTGCAGGTCGGCGGAGTCGAGGTCGGGCAGGTCGATCGGATTCTCTTTGGTGAAAGTGCAACTGTTGGGATCGTTCTTGTCATAGGCGCTGCAGGCGTAGAACGACCCATGCTTGCCCCACTTGATCACCAGCGGCGAGCCGCACCGTTCACACTTCTCGTCGGTGGGCTTCTCCATCCGCTTCACGTTCTCCATGTGCTTTTCGGCGTAATGGAGGTCCTTCTCAAACTTCTTGTAAAACTCGGCCAGCGCGTCGGTCCAGCGCTCCTTGCCGTCCTCGATCTCGTCGAGTTCCTCTTCCAGCCGCGCGGTGTACTGTGGGTCGAAGATGTCCTTGAAGTTCTCTACCAGCAGGTCGGTCACGACAAACCCGATCTCGGTGGGTATGAACTTTCCGCCGAGCTTCTGGACGTACTGGCGCTCCTGAATCGTGCCCAGGATGGTCGCGTAGGTGGACGGGCGGCCGATGCCACGTTCCTCCAGCTCTTTCACCAGCGAGGCTTCGTTGAAGCGCGGAGGAGGCTCGGTGAAATGCTGCTCCGCATCCAGACCCTTCAGCGTGAGCTTCTGGCCCTCGGTGAGCACCGGCAGCTTATGCTTGAGCGCCTCGTCCTGTTCATCCTTGCTGTCCTTCGCCTCCTCGTAGACCTTGAGGAAGCCTTCGAACTTAAGCACAGAGCCAGTGACGCGGAAGCGGTAAACTTCTTCGCCGCGCTTCGCGTCGATGTCCACCGTGGTCTGGTCGAAGACTGCAGGGTTCATCTGCGAGGCGACGAAGCGCTGCCAGATGAGCTTGTAAACCTTATATTCGTCCTCCTGCAAATACTTCTTGATCGAATCAGGATGACGGAGAGCCGAGCTGGGGCGAATTGCTTCGTGCGCGTCCTGCGTGTCTTTCTTCGACTTGTATGTATTCGGGGATTCCGGCAGGAATTGCCGACCGTAATTGTTCGCGATCACCTCGCGGACCTCTGCCACTGCCTCATTGGACACGCGCGTCGAGTCAGTTCGCATGTAAGTAATGAGTCCAACCGTGCCTTCGTCGCCTAGGTCGATGCCCTCGTACAGCCGCTGGGCGAGGATCATGGCACGCTTCACGCTGAAGCGCAGCTTGCGCGAGGCATCCTGCTGGAACTTGCTGGTGGTGAACGGGGCAGCGGGGCTGCGGCGGCGCTCACGCTGGTCAACGGACCGCACACTCCAGTCCGCACGCTCCACTGCAGCCTTCAGTTTGGCGGCTTCTTCGCCGTTCGGAACCGGCGTCTTCTCATCGCCGATGCCGATAAACCGAGCTGTAAATGCGGGTGGCTTGACGGCCTGCAAATGCGCGTCGAGCGTCCAGTATTCTTCTTTGACAAACGCTTTAATTTCGCGCTCGCGCTCGACGATGAGCCGCAACGCGACAGTCTGCACGCGGCCGGCGGAGAGTCCGCGGCGGACCTTCTCCCACAGCAGGGGCGAAACCTGATAACCGACCAGCCTATCCAGCACACGGCGCGTCTGTTGCGCATCCACCAGGTTGCGATCGATGTCGCGAGGATGCTGAAACGCGTCCTGCACCGCACGCTTTGTGATTTCGTTGAAGGCGACCCGACGGATGGTGACCGGCGACTTCTTTCGCTTCTTGCCGTCAAAGCCGTCGCCACCGAGTTCTTCGGCGAGATGGGCAGCAATGGCTTCCCCTTCGCGGTCGGGGTCAGGAGCCAGATAGATGGCATCTGCCGACTTCGCCAGCTTCTTCAGCTTGGCGACGACCTTCTCCTTCCCAGGAATGATCACATACTCGGCGGCGAAGTCGTTTTCGACGTCAACCGCCAGATCTTTCTTTGGCAGGTCTTTGATGTGGCCGAGGGAGGCCTCCACTTCGTAGCCCGCGCCCAGATATTTTTGGATCGTCTTCGCTTTGGTGGGCGATTCAACGATGACTAAACCTTTTGGCAATCTCACCTCAATGTGTACGAACCTAGCATGGAACGGCCGACGGCGGCAAAACGATTAGCTACATTGTCCGTACGAAATACTTTCCCGGCAACTGCCGAATGCGGCCGCTCAGCTCCAGTTCGAACAATGCGCCGAAGATTTCCGAAGAGGAAAGATACGAACACAAACGCTCGACCAGTTGGTCGATGTGGGTGGACTCATCCGACCGCAACAACGAGAAGACCTTCTTCTCAGCCGCAGGTAGCTCGGCCGCCTCAAACAGAGATGCGGCGGATGCTTCTTGCGATTCAGGCTGCTGTGGCGGCGTTAACGCCAGGCGAGTGTCTGCCGGCAATGCCTCCCACACGTCTTCCCAGGTAGCGACCAGCGCCGCGCCCTGCTTTATGAGGGTGTTGGGACCCCACGAAAGCTTGTTAGTGACGTTACCAGGCACCGCGAAGACCTCACGTCCCTGCTCCAGGGCACATCGTGCGGTCACCCGCGTGCCGCTGAACTCTCCAGCTTCAACCACCAGCACGCCGATCGCGATGCCGCTGATAATCCGGTTGCGAATCGGAAAGTTTTGTGGCGCGGGGAATGTTCCGAGCGGGAACTCAGTCAGTATCGCGCCGCCCGACGCCAGTATCTGGTCGGCAATTTTCCGGTTCTCCTTGGGATAGACCTCGTCAATCCCCGTGCCCCAGATGGCCACCGTTGACCCGTGGGCGTTCAACGCACCACGGTGTGCGGCAGTGTCAATACCGCGCGCCATGCCGCTAAATATGACAAGTCCCCGAGCCGCAAGGTCGCAAGCGAGGCGTTCGGCAATGCCTGTGCCATAGGGTGTTGGATGCCGCGTGCCAACAATTGCAATTCCAGGCATGTCAAGGATTTCCGCGCTTCCTTTGACATAAAGCACGAGGGGCGGATCATAGATCTCCAACAGGCGTCGCGGATATTCGGCATCGCCCGGAACGATGACCTTGGCGCCTGATTCCCTGGCGCGATCTAGTTCTGTTGCGGCTAACTCGAGTGATTTACCAAGCCCAATGCTCTGCGCCGCACCTGAAGGCAAGCCAGCCGCCTCGAGGGCTGTCAGAGAGGCAGCGAAAAGGGCGTCGATACCACCAAAACTCTCTACCAACCTGCGTCCGCGCCCCGCGCCTACCCCGGGCGTCAGGGACAAGGCGAGCCATTGCAACTGGCGGGTACCGGCGAAGTCGTGGCTGCTGACTGGCGCTTCCGTCTCCATGGATGACTCCTTGGGCGCCTCCACGCAGAGTAACCACAGGGATGGTTACTGTCAAGGAGAGGTGTCACATGTTCATGTGGCGAAGAAAGGTTGGTGCCAGCATGAAAGGAAATTATTTGTCCAAACTTACGGAAAAGTGATGCAACTTACGGAAAAGTGATGCAGCACCATCCAAGTGGTAACTCCGTTTTCCGTTTATTTTCTGATAGTTAGCCTTTCTCCGAGTTGGAACGTGGATTGCACATGTTAAGACCATCTGGTAGCAGGGGTGCGTGTATCCTCTACTAGGCGAGGCCGTCGGAAGGAGACAATCATGAAAACGATGGGAGCGGTAATTCTGGTCGTTCTGGTAGCTACTGGAGTGGGGCTTGCTAGCAATTGTCCTACGACAACCTACGATCAGTACCTGGGTTCGGGCTTCTCTTGCACGATCACCGACAAGACGTTTGACAACTTTACATATTCCCCTTCCGGTACGATTATATTGCCGCCCACCTCAATTAATGTGGTTCCCCAGACGACGATGAATAATCCAGGGCTTCTGTTCAATGCTCCGTGGAGCGTGGCAGCAACCCAGACCGAAGACTCGTTGATCGGATTTACCGTGTCGGCGTCTAGCCCGTTAATCACCGACCTTAGTCTCATTATGATCGGCTCCGGTTTCACCGGAACCGGTTCGGTGAGCGTGTCCGAGACCTATTGCCTAGGGGACACCTTCGCCGATGGATGCGCGAAAGGAACATCGGGACACCTTTTCGTCCACGATGACAGCTCGGGAGTGAAGCTGACTGACAGCGTGACCTTCGCGGGCGTAAGCGTGGTTGACGTTGAAAAGGACATCCTGTTGGCTGGTGGGGACTCAGGATCTGCCGTGCTTTCGGGCGTGATGCAACTATTCTCGGAAACTCCGGTGCCCGAGCCCGCAGAACTCAGCCTGGTCGGAACGGGTCTCGCCATTATGGGGGCAGGACTTCTACGCCGGAAGCGCAGCCTCTAGTCTCCCAGGTCGTGCTGGATCTTCCCAAGCCGGAGTTGAAAAGCTCCGGCTTTTCTATTTGCTCAATTCTACGATCGCAAACCCTGGAGCTGACAGATGACGGCTGAATTGTCTCCACAAGAAGCCGCAAAGCAATGAAGCGTGGCCTTTGTTAGACTCGAAGGTTCATGCCCCGCCTGCGAATCTCTGCCATCTCATTTCTAAACACGGCGCCGCTGATGTGGGACCTCGAACATGGCGAGGCCGGACGCGATTTTGAGATTGCGTACACCATCCCTTCAGCGTGTGCGGCTGCGCTGGCCGCAAACCAGGCCGACATCGGCATCATTCCAGCATTCACTTACGCTGAGATACCTGACCTGGTCATCGTCCCCGATGTAGCGATTGCGGCCAAAGACCATGTGCGCTCGATTCTGCTGGTGAGCAAGAAGCCCATTGAGGATGTACAGACCGTCGCGACCGATTCCAGTTCGCGGACCTCGGTTGCATTGTTGCAGGTGCTGTTTGCGAAGTTCCTGGGAGGCCATCGCGAACTCCAGTCGCACCCGCCGCAATTAGAGAGCATGCTGCTTCAACACGACGCCGCGCTCGTCATCGGCGACGCCGCATTACAGATTCCCGAGAATGCCGGTTACTACCTCTACGACCTGGCACATGAATGGCGCCAGCGAACGGGTAAGCCATTCGTCTTCGCCTTTTGGGCGGTGCGAATCGACGCTCTCGACCGCCAGCGGCCCGGATTAGGCCTTTGCGAGATTTTCCAACAGTCTCGCGATCACGGACTTCAGCCCGAGAACATCACCGCCATTGCGAATGAGTGGTCACCGAAGCTGGGTCTCGCGCCCCAGGAAATCTGCCGCTACCTGACGCAGCATGTTCACTACTACCTTGACCAGGACAACCATGAGGGCCTGCAGCTCTTCCTGCAGCATGCGCATGAACTCGGGCTCATCCGGAAGGTCCCCGACCTGCGCTTCCTGGGCCGATAGGGTTCGTGAGCCGCGACGGCAAAAGAGTTACTAGAATCTCCAGCGCGTCGGCGCAGTTGCAAATTGCTTCTCCGGAAGCGCGAAGACCACTTGCGGTGTGACTTTGAAGATCACACCGCCCATCCTCGGATCAATACGCCAGCCGTATTTCTTCTTGCTGGCCTCCGACAGTGCTGGCGGCAGGGCGTCGTATCGGACCAGCTCCGCGGTGCCCTCGACGATGACCAGTTCTTCCAGGCGTTCGTTGATAAGAACGCAGTAGGGGTTAGCCGCCAGGTTTTTCGCCTTGCGGGTCGTTTTGCCGGTGCCGAAGTAGAACGCGTTGTCGAACCACAAGCCATGCATGCCCATGGCGTGCGGTCGTCCGTCGGGCCTTACGGTGACAATCACGTAGTTGTGGGATTGGGTTAGCCGTTTACGGGCCCAGCTCCAGTCCAGCAGACCTTTGAGTGATTTCGATACGCCGTACCCCGGCATCACCGGACGGCTGGCAATCGGATACCTTGCAGCAGATTCGCTCCTTGCGGCAGGCTTGCGCTTTGCGGATTTTCTTGGCATCGAGGCATTGGAACTTATGCATCCATCATGGGTCAAGAACTGAGAATTCTGCGAGACCGCACGGAGTCATTCGAACTTCCATCGTGTCACGCCCTTAGGAAACAGCTTCTCCGGCATGGCAAACACAGTCTTCGGACGAACGACGTGCACCGGCCCTCGGTTGGGGTCAAGCTCCCAACCGTATTTTGC
>Ga0335077_10013882_pt1 | contig 10066 bp, 11 predicted proteins | sample Lox_Sample_31_FD_207151 | JGI IMG/M metagenome (GOLD analysis project Ga0335077, IMG submission 207151) | Soil microbial communities from Loxahatchee National Wildlife Refuge, Florida, United States - Lox_Sample_3.1 | ecosystem: Environmental > Terrestrial > Soil > Wetlands | place: USA...
GACGAGTAAGGACTCTCTGGACTCTCGCATATCCGATGAGAGAGGCTTGTCGGTCAACAAGTGATTTCGTTGATAGGAAAACAACGGTGCCGCCCTCGATTTCTACTCTAATCGACGCTGCCGACCGAGGGGATCATGCCGCAGCCGACGCCCTGTTTGCTGCCCTCTACGCTGAGCTCCATCGCATGGCGAAGCGTGAACTGGCACGTAACGCGATGCCGATTAGCCTCGGCGCAACCACTCTGCTACATCAGGCCTACCTGGATTTTGCTGAGAACGGCGGCCGAACGTTTCCCGATCGCGCGCGCTTCATGGGCTATGCGGCACGTGTGATGCGTGGACTGATTATCGACCATGCACGCAATCGACACGCTCAAAAGCGCGGCGGGCACTTCGAGATTACATCCTTCAACACGGACGTCGTCGAGAACGGAACTCCCGTCGGAAATGGTGTGAATTCCCACGAACTGGAATTGATTAGCGATGGCCTCGATGAACTGGCGAAAATGGATAGTGGGCTCACAACCCTGGTGGATCTGAAATTTTTTTGTGGCTTTTCGTTCGCGGAAATCGCTACCATGCAGGGCATTTCGGAACGCACGGTGCAGCGGGACTGGGAGAAAGCTCGTATTTTTCTTCATCGCGTGATTCGCCCGGACTTGCCGCTGGGATGATCCGATGTCCAAACTGAGTTCGGAGCAATGGCAGCAGGTGAGCCCGTATCTGGACGAGGCTCTGGCCTTGCCGGAACCAGAACGCGCTGCGTGGCTCGCCTCCCTTCGCAGCAGAGACGCAACTCTCGCCGACCTCCTCGAGACACTGCTCGCCGATCACCAGGTTTTGAAGAAGGAACAGTTCCTCGAGCAGAACCCGATTCTGGGCTCCGTGCTCGGACCGTACCAATTGTTATCGCCGTTAGGATCGGGCGGAATGGGGGAAGTCTATCGCGCCCGTGATACACGGCTCGACCGTACCGTCGCGATCAAAATCCTTCCACACAAGTACTCTTCCGATCCTGTCCTGCGCCAGCGTTTTGAGCGCGAAGCCAAAGCCATCTCGTCTCTGCAGCATCCTAACATCTGCACGCTCCATGATGTCGGTCGCCACGAGAACACCGAGTACATCGTGATGGAGTTCCTGGAGGGACAGACGCTTTCCGCCGCTCTTTCGCAAGGGCCGCTGCCTGCGGAAAAGACAATTCAATATACGATTGAAGTTGCCGATGCACTCGACACAGCTCATCGACGCGGCATTATTCACCGCGACTTGAAACCCGCTAACATTTTTGTCACCGCTCGCGGCGAGTGCAAAGTGCTTGACTTTGGGCTCGCCAAGATAGGCGGTAACGAATCCTCGCTCGAAACCGCTACCAGCCTGGCGAAATCCGGTCAACTGACCACTCCGGGCATGGCCATGGGCACGGTCGCTTACATGTCTCCCGAGCAGGCGCGCGGCGAGGCGCTCGATGCCCGTACGGACATCTTTTCGCTCGGCGCTGTGCTCTACGAAATGGCCACCGGCAAATTGGCGTTTCCGGGACCAACTTGGGCGGTCATCTTCAAGGCCATCCTCGATCACACTCCGCCCCCTCCATCAGAATCGAATCCGCAGATTCCCGCGCCCCTCGACGACATCATCGCCAAGGCTCTCGAAAAGGATCGCGACCTGCGCTACCGGTCCGCCGCCGACTTACGCAGTGACCTGAAGCGGCTGCAGCGAGACACGGCATCCGGCATCAAACCGAGAATTACAGCTGCCCGACCACAAAGAAGTTCCCGACTCGCTCGTTGGGCGACTGGCTTGCTGCTGAGTATTGCGTTGGTCGTTTCTGCGTTTGTGCTCTGGCGAAAAGCAAATAGTGTTGCCCCTTCCGACTCTTCGCAGTGGGTTCAGCTAACAAACCTCACCGGCGAGAGCTTTGAGCCGACGCTGTCACCTGACGGACGTATGCTGGCTTTTCTCCGTTCAATAGGTGGTTCGGCACAGCTCTACGTCAAGCTTCTTCCTGACGGTGAGCCAGTGCAGCTGACGCACGATGAAATTAAAAATAAACTGACACCCGTGTTCTCTCCGGATGGCTCGCGCATTGCATACGGCACATCTGAACACGACTGGCAGACGTGGGTCATACCGGTACTCGGAGGTCAACCCCAGCTCTTACTCTCCAATGCCACGGGGCTGAGCTGGATCGACACAAGCCATGTGATGTTCAGCGAGATCAAAAGTGGAGTTCATCTTGCAGTTGTGACCTCAACTGAAAGTCGTTCGGAGCAGCGGGATGTGTATGTTCCACCGGACGAGAACAACATGGCTCACTTCTCCTACCTTTCACCGGATCACAAGTGGGTGCTGGTGGCCGAAATGGGCGGAGACGGGATGATTCCCTGTCAACTGATTCCCTTCTCAGGCGGGGCAGCGCGGTCCGTCGGGCCACAGTCCAGAGGCTGCGAGTACGCTGCATGGTCGCGGGATGGTAAGTGGATGTACTTCAGTTCCGATGCGGGCTCGAAGGGTTATCACATTTGGCGCCAAGCCTTTCCCGACGGAGTACCTCAGCAGCTGACAGCCAGCTTGGGCGAGGAAGAGGGGATCGCCATGGCTCCCGACGGCAGGTCCTTCGTTACTTCTGTTGGCACCTCTGAGAGGGGCGTCTGGGTGCACGACCAAAATGGAGAACGGCAGGTTTCTTCTCAAGGCTATTCCTATCGTCCAAGGTTCTCCAGCGACGGCAGCCGAGTGTTCTATCTCGTAGCCGCTAACTCCTCACAAGCCGACCACGGAAGCGAACTGTGGGTGTCCGATCTCGGCACAGGTCAGGCTTCCAAGGTATTGCCAGGGATCGTTATCCAGCACTTCAGTGTTTCTCCTGATGATAAGCAAGTCGTCTTTGAGACGCTTGACGCTAACGGACAGCACCATCTCTGGTTGTCGTCCACTGAACGTCGCTCTGCTCCACGCCATATCCGCTCAGCGGGTGACGCGTTCTTGCCGGAATATTCGCACTCTGGGCGCATTTATTTTTTGCTTTCCGAGGCCGGACATGACTATTTGTATCGCATGAAGAACGACGGCACCCAGGAAGAAAAAGTCTCAACCGAACCCGTTCTCTATCTTGACGGGATTTCTCCGGACGAGCGGTTCGTAGTAGTGGAGCGGCCACTCAGTAGGGAAGACCACTCCATGTCGGATGTTGAGGCGGTCCCGGTAGCTGGCGGTCCTTGGGTTCCTCTTTGCTCGGGTTGGTGTGATGTCAATTGGGATCGCGACGGCCAAGTAATGTACTTCTACTGGCGCTCATTTACGGGTAATGAGCGAACGTACGTGGTTCCGGTCATTCACGGCAGTAATCTGCCGAAACTTCCCAGCTCAGGATTTCAATCTGAAGCAGAGCTACGCGCAGTCGCCACGCAGGTTCTTGAGGGAGCCATTTCTTCAGGCCCCGACATCTCTCGTTACACCTTCAGCAAAGAAACCTCCCGCCGGAACCTTTATCGCATCCCACTCCAGTGAACTCGATGTTTGCATGCCGATAGCTTGCCCCCCTTGAGAGAGATCTTTTGGTTGAAGGGAACGTATCGAGACTTCCTCACGCCCTGGATGGACCCCGATCCCGACATCCCCTTCCTCAAGCAAGCCAAGGCCGAGTACGCTAAGCTCCCCTAGTTGTTAGGCGCTCATGAGATCCTATCCACACCAATTCTCTGCGTGGCCGCCTGTCGTCTTTTGCCCGCGGATTCCGATTGTATAGGTAGAGCCGGTTTTCAAGCTCTAAATAGAAGGAGAAACGCCATGAAATCGACAAACGCTCCCAAGAACCCAGTCCTTTCGGCAGCCAAGAAGAGGATCGAACTGAAGGCACCGACGAAGGTGAGCAAGGTCATCATGCCTCGGCTCGCCGGCAACCACAACGAAACCCTGGTCGCGAACTAGCACTTACACCAGGACAAAACATCGTGGAGCCCGCAACTAGCCTCCAAAGGTACGCTCCAAGCTCTGCCGTTCAGGAGCAAGTCAGAGACTACGCCTCTCGAGGCGACTACCGCGGAGCGGAGACCTGCCTTATGGCAGAACTCCGTTCCGCCCGCGTTCCTGCAACGGACCGTATCTTCCTCTGGAACGAGTTAGGGATGGTCTACAAATACCTTGGGAAATTTCACGAAGCCCGGCAACTTTACCGACGTGCACTACGGGAAGCCCGCCTTTGCCTGAAAGGTGCCCCCCGTGAATTCTTTCTCGCAAACCTTTATCACAATCTCGGCGGATTAGAGCATGCTCGCAGACGTTTTCGATGCGGTGAAAGATTTGCTCGCAAGGGTTTGCAATTGCGACGGCGGGTCATGTCGGGTCGCAGCCTGGCTATTGCTGTGGACATGGCTGCCTTAGCCGCCCTTCTCGATGGGCAGAAGAAATTCGCCGAGGCGGAAAGACTGTATCGGCGAGCGCTTCCGATCTACCGACGCGAATACGGAGCGAGCCACGGCGAAACCGCAATTCTGCTCACCAATCTCGCCGCGGTTTCCCAAGCTACAGGCCGCTTCCAAGTCGCGCGGCGATATTATCGGCACGCATTGAAGATGAAGCGACAGAAATTCGGCGTATCGCATCCGAGCGTTGCGGTAACGCTGAACAATCTCGGGATGCTGCACCGGGCCCAGGGTGATAGGCGCCAGGCCAAACGGTGTATTGGGGCAGCATTACGGATCCTGCTGCGCTTCTTTGGCAGTCGACACTTTCAGTACAAAACCGTCAACAAAAATTACCAGGATATTTGTAGCGGCTCCCCGCTGGACTAATAACTCCGGCCCGTTGCCCCTTGTAAGGGTGAGACTTCGCTGCTAACACGGTTATCTTCCAGCTCCAGAAATAAATACGTTGTAGACAGCGTCAGCGCTCTAGAAAATCGCGGCCAACTCCTGATAGTCGCCGGACAAGTGGCTCCTAGTACTGATGTCTCGCCAGCGTGACGCAAAAGGAAAAAAATTTGTGGCGGCGCGCGCTCAGCGAAAGGTGTCCATGTGCGCTTCTGCCATCTTGGCCGGACAACTAGGCCCCGCCCCGCACGACTGCTCGCTTGGACTGTGCCCAATTTTGTGCCCACCACCAAACCCTACCGAGTGCTACCCATTCTCCGTGTGCCTCAAGCAACCCCTTTGCAGACGTACAACTTGTCACAATCAGTAGCATTTTAGGCTACTCGGTGTAACTTGTTGATTATTCATGCATCAAAGGTTAACAGCCGAATGCTCTACCATTGAGCTACCGGGGGGAACCGGGCAAGGTAGACTTCTAATTTACAACACGTTGCGCGGACGCGCCACTCTCCTCTCCCGCCGCTTGAGTCCAATTCGAGTCCGATTCCAATAGCGGCTTGACTTTGGAAATCTCGGGGGAGTGATACTCCCACATCTTTTTCGTGTAGAGGTCGATGAACTTGTCGCTACCGTGACCCGCCCAATCCCGGATGGCCTGACGGGTGACGCCGCTTGTATACCCATTCAGAGATTCGCCCTCTGCGGAAGGCGTGCATCCCCGTCCGGGGAATCCCCAGTTTATCCAGAAACGGGTGGAGAAAGTCTTCCAGCACATTGCTGAGACGAAGCGGGGTTCCGTTCCGGGTCTGAAAGACATAGCCAGTGGTTCTGCCCGCCAAGTGCTTCCTGATTTCGAGTCCCCACGGGCCTACCATTTCAAAACGATGGACTTAACCACGTTGTAGTGGTTCTGAGAAACATCAATTTCACCCGTAATTCTTCACCTGTAATCGGGCCGATTGGCTGCTGCGGGGCTTCGAGCGCGCAAGCTTCGTTTCATCAGAAGCTTGGCATATTCTCACGGTGTTAGACAACGCCCGAAGCGGAGGCTTTGTGATGGACGCTGAGAGAGAAAGCCCAATCAATTCCGCCCTCCGCCAGTTTGAAGCGACGGAGGCGAACTTGGTAAAGCTGGAGCGTATATGGGCCAAAATCATAATACTGACGCCCAGCGGGCTGGCATTTGGCAGCGACGCTACCTACGAAGAACACGTTCGGAGTTATGAGGACTTGCTCCATGCCTTGCCTGCCATGGATGGATGGAAGCCAAAAAGCATTCCTGAGGACCTGGATACAACTCGTTAGATGCGACTTGATGCCAAAGAGGTAGGCGAAATCAGAGCAGAAGTCGCTGTAGAAAACCAAATAGAAGCTCCCGGCCGAGAGCTTGCAGAGTACCGTCATCGCTTTAACAGAAAGCGTCGGAAGCTTCACGAGCGCATGGCGCTACGAGGAGGACGGCAGAGCGCACGTTGCGCAGGTCGACCGGCAGGGCTGTGCGCTTATCCGAGAAGATTGGCAAGGGGCTGATGTTCATTTCGCTGAACATCGAGCGCGAGGCCCAGATCACTGCGTTGGATGCGCTCCGCGCAGAACTGGAGGCCAAGGGCGTTTCGGTCAAGGAGGGTTCGTGGGGCTACCGGCTCCTGGTGGTAGATGATCCCGATGGCAATCAGCTCTTCTTCAACTATCCGAGCGAGACTGCATAAAACAAATCTAGGGATGCCCAGCCTTCGAGGCTGGCTGCTTGGAGGCCGTATCAATCGCTTTCTTGAACTGTGCGAAGAGTGGCATTTCAGGCGGGTCCAAGCCGTCTTTCAGGGAATGCCTCCAAATTGGCCCCATCAACGACTCGTCGGGATTAAGTACGTAGACATCCAGTCGGTCATCCAGTATCCCTAATTGCGCATCCAAGCTCGCATTTGCTCCGGTGTGTTCGACCGTACCGCCTTGCGCTCCGACTCCGCCTTTCACGCTCGCCAAACTGCCCTTGCACACCACAAAAATGATTTCCGCTTCTCCTCGCTTGGCAGTAATGACGTAGCGTTTCCAACCTTGCAAGGCATTTTGCAAATCTGTGATGGCCTTTCGGTTCTCTGGCAGAACACGCGGATTTGAAACTTCCCCGTCGACAGCCTCAACGTAGGCGTAGCGTGACGCCAGTAAAACCTTCGGCACCTCGTCTTTCTTCTTGGGCTGGCCTTGTACCAAGGCCACACCGATAATTGCGAAAACGAGAACGCTCAGAAGGGACGAACGCATCGCAGCACCATCAAGTGAATCACCCTTGTCTCGGCGAGGCTTCGCTGAGTGTAACACGGTCATTTGAAAATCAGCACGGGATCAGCCCTACATACGTGCCGATCTGCTTGCCGCGTTGAAACCGAGCTGGAGTCCCGATGATCAACACGTAGGCCAGTGCCGTAACCGGACCTACCTCGGGATGCGTCATCAGTCGCTTCACCTCGGGTCTCTTCCTGGCTTCCCGTTCCACGGCTGCGGTTAGTTCTTCAATCGTCGGATTCAAGCGATCCAACAATTCCAGCAACTCTTGCCGGCGGCGACGGGCCCAAGGACCTACTGCGAGCTTTTCCAACTGTGCGCGTCCCTGTTCGCTGAATAGCTTTTTCTTAAAGCGATAGCCCTCGTTCATGGCTAGCGCCTGCAGCTGATTCATGATCCGGGTGCGCATCCGCACCAACCGATGGCGATGCCACAACAGTTGTCGCAGATCCCGATTCTCTGGACCTGGGACCGACACTTGCGGAAAGTTATTCTCCCGCAGCAGCCTCAGAAGGAGTCGGGCATCTTCGCGGTCGAACTTCTGCTTGTTCACTCGCTTGGCCTTGATCTCTGCAGCATCTCCGATCCACAGCTCGAAACCCAACTCAGCCAGTAGCCGCTCGAACCAGCGTGAGTATCCCGTAGCCTCCATGCCTACCCGCACATCGATTTCTCGCTGCTTCAGGTCTCGATAGAATTTATCGGCTTGTCCATCACTGTGGTTTAGTTCCTGTTCCCCATACTCACCAGTCTCTTCAACAAAAAATGCAATCGTCTGAAAGCTCGGATGGTAATCTACGCCTACCAACATCATGTTCGGCTCCTTTCTTCCGAACCTATGGTCGTCATGCAACCAAAGTGTACGGTCGAGGGAGCCGACATTGTTATGCAATCATCAGAACCCACCTACCGGTTTGCCGAGCTACCGGGAGTTGAAGCTTCGCGACTACTGAATGGTGAGAGTTCCTGTGCCGTGGTCTCCGGCGCAGACGGAGGCGGATGAACCGACTTGATACGCAATGTTGAAGGTTTTGGCCCCAGACGGCACGGCGACAATAACAACATCCTTCGTGGTGTCGCTGAGGGTGAACGCTCCTCCAATTGCCGACCCTGTCGAAAGGTTCAAAGACGCGAAACAGGTCCAATTCTGGAGGGTGGCGGTACCGGTCAATGCGGAGTTTTGTCCTTCCGCGACCACCACCGTTATGGTGGGTGGAATTGTTAGTGGGTTCACAGTCGAATTAATCGTTCCAGAAAGAGTTCCTGCTACCACACTACTTTGCACGGCCGTCCACGTCCCTGCGTCGCCCCGAGAATCAGTGTATGTTCCGCTAATACTGGTGCCGCTGACAGTCCCAGTCAAGGTGATGGTGTCACTCCCTTGAGTATCAGGGTAGGAAAGATTGATTTGGACGCTGTTGCCACTGACGGTTCCGACGAATGTAACAGCCGAAGCAGGCGGGTCGTTGCCGATGCAATTGGTAACGATATTTCCAAGGCAAACCAGGCTGTTCGACGTTCCCGCCAGAGATGTGCCGGATTGCATCGCGACATTGACATAAACATTCGTCACGGAGTTTCCTTTTGTCGAAGTTGCAACGACCGTGTACGCCCCGGATACAGTGGCATTTTTGGGTGTTCCACCGCGACCACCGATGCCAAGCACCTTATCCAAGGAGCTACATCCAGTTAGAAACAATACGAAAACCAGAAAGGCGCTCTTCACGAACCCCCCATTACCTAGACCGAGTCTAGTCAACTGAGAGCTTATATCAGCAGCTGCGGGCGGCGGAGATAGATTGCAGCAAAGGTAACACGCATCGATGTGACGGTAGGGTTCTGATTGACGGTGTTACCTCCCACGGACGTACGAGCGCCCCGGAATTCGGAGTGCGCAGGCCGACTGGTACTTCTGACAGGTCCAAGAGTGCCGTGGATAGTGTATGGTGGGCGTAATAGAGAATCGAACGCTTGGAAAATGCCCCCAAACACTCCAGGGCTTGTCTGAGTGCACAAGAAGCTGGGTCCGCGAGCGGTCCCAAGTAAGAAAAATATCAACATAAAGGAAGATTTAAATGAGAACTGCAAGTGTGTTAATTCTAGGTGTCGTTCTGCTTTTTGGCACCGCCGCGTTCGCGCAGGACCACAAGATTGAGGTTACCGGCGATTATTCCTACATCCATGCCAACCCGCAAAACAACAACATCATTCCGACTTTCTCGCTGAACGGTGGTGGGGGTTCGGGAGCGTTCTATTTTAGCAAGTACATCGGAATCGTCGGAGAATTTGAAGGATACGGCAGCTATACACACAGTATTAATACTGGCGAGGGTGTGGTGGAGGTTTCTGGCAACCTGTTTACCTACAATGTTGGCCCTATCGTGAAATTCCGCACTTCGCATTTCGAGCCATTTGCTCAGGCCATGTTCGGCGGGGCTCACAGCAATTTCTACGGAAATCTATACAACAATTGCGGTGGAAGCTGTGCCAGCAAATCTCCCAGCAACAATGCTTTTGATTTCATCATCGGCGGAGGCATCGACATTCCTGTAGGTGAGCACTTCGCCATCAGGCCAGCGGAGGTTGACTATCTGCTGACCCGCTTTGGCAATGCCTTCACAGGTGGAAACAACAACCAAAGCAATTTCCGGTATCAGGCTGGAGTGCAGTTCCGCTTCTAAGGAACCACACGACATTTTGCAATTGAGATTGCTGTGAGGGATTGCACCTGTACTTCTTCGGAGCGGAAGAGTGCTAGTGTGAGACCTTGCAACAGTTGAACGGCTCCATCAATGTGTGGAGCCGTTTTTTTTGTTTGACTTGCAATGTAACCTAGGCGCACTTTGCATTGCATGCCCTGTACGTTGCGACAACTCCTTCTATGAGAGGGCCGGTCGATGTCAAGGCACACTTGTTCTTTCTTCTTTCCCTGATCCTGTTTTTCTCCAGCCAAGCCGCCTCTGTCGCCATCC
>Ga0335077_10013884_pt1 | contig 10066 bp, 11 predicted proteins | sample Lox_Sample_31_FD_207151 | JGI IMG/M metagenome (GOLD analysis project Ga0335077, IMG submission 207151) | Soil microbial communities from Loxahatchee National Wildlife Refuge, Florida, United States - Lox_Sample_3.1 | ecosystem: Environmental > Terrestrial > Soil > Wetlands | place: USA...
GGATATCGGTTTAGTTTCTGCCATGGTGCGTGACGCTTTGTACTCCGAATATAAGTTTGTATCTAGGACCGACACAAGCGCCAAAACGCGTCAGCGGATAATTCGTGTGGATTCTGATCAAGCAAGCTGCGGGATTGAAAACAGAGTTTCAGTTGCTGGTGGTAGCGATCCACCACAACACTTTTCCAACGATGCGCCAGTTGTCGCTCTTATTGAGGATCACCGGATCGCAACGCCGATTCTCCGCTTCCAGCACGTCGACGGTGTCATAGCGGCGAAGATACGCAAGCGAGAGTCCCTGAGTTGGACTGGCGGCGACTACGACTTGTCCATAAAGGTTTTGTCGTTCAGTTTGAAACGAATCGACGGCAACGATGTCTCCGTCTCGAATCAGCGGCTCCATGGCATGGCCTTTTACTGGAACCAGACTGGTATAGTCCGGGTTCGGGCACCAGCGAACGGGAACAGAAATCGCGTCGGCTGCGGGTATCGTTCTTAAGCTTCTCTTGTCCCCGGGCTGGTCATGCGCGCCAATAAATGCTTTCAGCAACGGGACGCTCACGGTACGGATTTTCTTGTTCGAGCCGGCGCTGCCGCCCCGGTCATTTCCCTTCTCGAGAAGCTCTGCCGATCGCCTTGCGTTGGACGGGGTGCTCAACGCTCCGGCCATCTTGGCAGGTTGTATTCCCGCCATTTCCCAGAAGAACCAGGCTTGCGTTTTGTTGCCGAGATTTCCCAGCTGAATGAAATGCTCGGCTGAAGGCTGGAGCAGACCGCGTTCCCAGCGCGAGATGGTCATCGCCGAGCATGACACCCTGCGCGCGAGCTCCGCCTGGTTGATGCCAAAGCGTTCGCGCAGCGCCGTGATCTGAACCGCCCACTCGGGCAATTCCGAGGTCTTGGATTTGCGCCGCATTTTGCTAGACATAATACGCTGTCGTAGAGGCCATCCTTCATGGTAATAGAATTTTTTTCAATCGGGGTTTCCCCCACTTCATTTCCGGCATCGAAACCCGATCATGCCATCCTCCGTCCCCTCCGCTAATTCCGCCCGACAGGATCCCGACATCTCATAACTGTGGAGTTGTGCAGGCCACTAGAACCTCCTGCTCACGCCTTGCTACACTTGCGCGCATGAGCACAACTACCCGCAGAGACTTTATCTGGCAGTGTGCGGGCGCGGCGGCCGGAGTTTCGCTTTTGCCGTCGCTCGCAAAAGCGTTTTCCCGACCTTCCTTCCAATTCCCTACCGATCCCCGCCAGCGCGTTGCTGTGGCCGCCTATCCGTTCCGCGAATACATCGTGGGATGGAAGGGCTGGGACGGCAAGACGCCGAGTTCCGTTCCCCCATCGCAACAGATGCAATTGACGGATTTCGCCGCGCACGTCGCCGAAAAGTTCAACGTCCACCACATCGAGCCCTGGAGCCCGATCTTTCCTTCCACCGATCCCAAATACGTTGCACAATTGCGGACTGCGGTCGAAAAAGCTCACTCCGCAGTCGTCGATATCGCCGTCGATGCCGGGCACAGTCAGTACGCTGTGGATCCAGCGGAGCGCGAGAAATCTCTGGCCGGAAGCAAACACTGGGTCGACGTGGGAGCGGCCCTGGGCTCTCCCAGCATCCGCACGCATATCGACGCCGCGAAAGATTCGAAACCCGATGTTGGCCGAGCCGCCGACACGCTGGCGCGAGTCGCAGAGTACGCGGCCAAGAAGAACGTAGTCGTCCATCTCGAGAACGATAATCCTGTAAGTGAAGACCCATTTTTCATCGCGCAAATCATCGATAAGGTCAACAATCCGTGGCTGAGGGCGCTTCCGGATTTCGGCAACTCACTAGCGGCCCATGACGAGCAATTTCAAGATCGAGCCATGGAGGTTATGTTCGCCCGCGCTTACGGAATTTGCCACGTGAAAGATGGCGAAGTCGACGAGGGCAAGGTATCGCATGTCGATTTGGCTAAGACCTTTGCAGTGCTCAAAAAGCATGGCTACAAGGGATATTGCTCAATCGAGTACGACGCGCCCGGCGATCCGTATAAACCGACGGCCATGTTAGTTGAGCAAACGATCAGATTTTTGTCGTAAGAATCTTTGTCATTCCAAAAGACGTAAGTGCGCCAGCACGCCTGGCTCACTCAACAGCAACTGCTCGACGCGGTAGCGATCGGGCAGTTCACGCCCGGACCTGTGTTTTCGACAGCCACTTTCATCGGATATATTCTCGGCGGTGTTCCGGGCGCCGCGGTCGCAACGGTGGGGATTTTTCTGCCCTCATTCTTCTATGTCGGGATGCTCGCGCCAGTCCTGTTTCGTCTGAGGCAATCGCTATGGATCGCTGCCTTTTTTGATTCCGTGAACGTTTGCGCCGTGGCTTTGATGATAGGAGTGACGGTCCGCCTGGGAATCGACGCTTTGCGCGGATGGCGAGCGTGGGTCATCGCCGCGCTGGCACTGGCCGCGCTGCTGCGATGGAAAGTCAGTCCGGCTTGGATTGTGCTCGGCGGAGGAATTGCGGGAATCCTGCTGGCTTTGGTTCGCTGGCAGTAACAAAACACCAAACCAGCGTCGTCTGATTCGTGTTTTATTCGCCTCTCGACAGCGCTTTGTGGTAAAACCGAACTCATGCGCAAAGCCATCAATCATCTGAAGAAGAGCGATCCCATCCTCTGCGCAATTATCAAGCGGGTGGGTCCATTTCGCATGGAGTATGGCCCGGCCGAATTCGCGAGCCTGGCCGAGGCAATTCTTTATCAGCAACTGAATGGGAAAGCCGCAGAGACGATCCACAATCGTTTCACGGCGCTCGCAGGCGATCCACTCACGCCGGAAGGCATCCTGAAATTGAGCGACGAGCAACTCCGCAGCGTTGGCCTTTCCCGGCAGAAATCCGCTTACTTGAAGGATCTCGCAGCGAAGACGGCGGCTGGCCTGCTTGATTTCGCCAAGCTGCCTGCTTTGTCAGACGAAGAGGTGATCGAGCACCTGACCCAAGTCAAAGGCATTGGAGTGTGGACCGCGCACATGTTCCTGATGTTCTCGTTGCGGCGGCCCAATATCCTGCCGACCGGCGACTACGGCGTTCAGATGGCGGTGAAGAAGCACTATCGAAAACGTAAACTTCCCAAGCCCAAAGATATGGAAAAAATCGCCCGCGCCTGGGAACCCTATCGCAGCGTAGCCTGCTGGTACATGTGGCGGAGTTTGGACATCAAGACACTATGACATCTCTCCCCGCTGTGATCCTCCGTGCCCTATGTGATTAAATGAGTGTGATGGCCGAAACAAAGATTCGTGTTCTCGTAGCCAAGCCCGGCCTCGATGGGCATGATCGTGGCGCGAAGGTCATTGCACGCGCCCTGCGCGATGCCGGCATGGAAGTGATCTATACCGGCCTACGGCAGACGCCAGAGATGATTGTTACGGCCGCGCTGCAGGAAGACGTGCAAGTGATCGGTCTCTCGATTCTTTCTGGCGCGCACAATGCCATCGTCCCGCGCGTGATGGACATGCTAAAGCAAAATAAAATGGATGACGTGATCGTGCTGGTCGGCGGAATCATTCCCGATCAGGATCTTGACGGCCTTAAGAAAGCTGGAGTCGCTGCCATTTTTCAGCCGGGGACTGCCATGGACGAGATCGTCCAGTTCATCCGCACGCACGTGAAAGAGCCGGGCGTGCCGGCGGCTGGCTGATGTCGGCACTCGATACCGCTCGCCTGCGCAAAATCTTATTGCAAACTGTCGGCCCCGCACCATGGTATTGGGAAACTTTTCCTGCCTTCCGTTCTCGCTCGGGCCAGCGCTTCGCCTGGACCCATCACGGCACAGAAGGACCGATCGCACATCTCGTTACGCTGGCCCTCGAGCAGGAACCGGACAAAATTCGACTCGCGCTAAATACGTATTGCCGGCCGTTTCTTGTGCCTCCGCATTTTCTTGGGATCTGGTGTCCGGAGGGCCGGAATATTCGGCTGACCTGCTTCGATCCGGATCAACTGAAAGCTTTCGATCTCTCCGAGGTTGCGGGCTGGTTTAAACAATCGTCGGAACGCATCTATTCCGCGACCCCGCCGATCGCCGATTTCGAAGTCTCACTCGCTCTGAGCCCGGGCACGCACAAAATCGAAGTGCCGCCTGAATTTGCGGAGATCGACGAATTGATCGTGCCCACGAGCTACAAGGCAATGTCGAACGATGATCCTGCGTTCGCGCTGTTCGTTTTTTACTTGCACGCCGGGCTGGTTGAAATCCTCCCGCAGCGGTGGTTCACGGCGGCGCAATATCGAGTGGGACAGCACTGGATCACCCGCAGCGCCCGCGATTCCGAGTCGCACCGCATTGTCGGCGAGTGCTTCGGAGTCGGGAGCTTCCTGCTGGAAGAGGACGGCTGCCGACTGGCGGAGTGGATCGAGCGGAAGACATAACCGGCAGCGATGCATACGACGTTCGAGATCGAAGATCAGCAGCGTGCGCGGATTTTACGTCTCCGCTCAGAAGACGGGATGAACCGCCTCTCACGCGCGACGGTTCTCAATTTGCGGGATGCCGTTCGGCAATTGTCAGACGATAATCGGCCGCTGATCATCACGGGCAACGAACATTTCTTTTCCGCGGGTGCCGACCTGAATGAAATTGCCTCGCTCACTGGGCACTCCGCGTACGAATTCGCCAAAACTGGACAGGAGTTGATGCAAGTTGTCGCCGAGCTCCCTGCTCCGGTCTATGCCGCGATTTCCGGATACTGCATGGGCGGCGGATTGGATCTCGCGCTCGCCTGTCATTCGCGGATCGGTTCGCCGCACGCTGTCGTCGGACATCGCGGCGCCGCTCTCGGCCTGATCACCGGCTGGGGAGGCACACAGCGCCTGCCGCGGCTCGTCGGCAAAGCCCGCGCGCTCGAGATGTTTGTAGCCGCCGAGAAAATCCGCTCCGATCAGGCGCTTCGCATTGGGCTCATCGATGGCATCGCCGACGACCCGGTTGCCGAAGCCCTGCGCCAAGGCAGCAACCAGCGCGGCTAGCTGCGGAGAACGCTTGATTGCGCGCCTCTGCCCCGGTGGTATACCGTAAAAAGTCCGCATGTGGAAATGGCACTGCGTCTGATCCATGGCCAACGGAAACGAATCTCTCATCGCAAACGGCTCGGCGGCGGGGACGGTATTGACTACGAAAGTCGATCCGACCTCGGCCCGATTCGAAGCCAACATGCGCTTTCTTGCCGACCTGATGTCGCAGGTGCGCAACGAGGGCGAAAAGATCTGCGAGGGCGGAGGTTCCAAAGCGATTGAGAGCCAGCACGCCAAAGGGCGCCTGACGGCGCGCGAGCGCATCGGAGTGCTGGCCGATGCCGGAACGTTCTTTGAGTTGGGTCAATACGCCGCGCATGGAATGTATGAAGAGTGGGGCGGCGCCCCGGCTGCCGGGGTAATCACCGGGCTTGCCCGCGTGCAGACCCGAATGGTGATGATCATTGCGAACGACGCGACGGTAAAGGCGGGCGCGTTTTTTCCGATGACGTCGAAGAAAGTCATCCGGGCCCAGAATATCGCCATCGAGAACCGCATTCCTACGATCTACCTGGTCGATTCCGCTGGCGTCTTTCTTCCGCTGCAAGAAGATGTTTTTCCTGATACCGATGATTTCGGCCGCGTCTTTCGCAACAATGCGGTGATGTCGGCGATGGGCATTCCGCAAATTGCCGCCATCATGGGAATGTGCGTTGCCGGTGGCGGATATCTTCCGGTGATGTGCGATCACGTGTTGATGACGGACGGAAGCGGTCTCTTCCTCGCGGGCCCGGCGCTGGTGCAGGCCGCGATCGGACAGAAGGTTTCGGCGGAAGATCTCGGCGGCGCGGCCATGCATTCGGCCATCAGCGGGACCGTCGATTTCCGCGAACCGAACGATGAGGCCTGCATCGCGCGCATTCGATCGATGGTCGAAAAATGGGGATACCGGCGGCTTTCTCCCTGGGATCGCAAGAAGCCGGTGGAACCGGAGCTCGCGGCCGAAGAAATCTATGGAATCTACGATCCGTCTCCAGCGCGTCCTTACGACATGAAAGAAATCTTGGCGCGCGTGCTCGATGGCAGCCGGTTCGACGAATACAAACCGGAATATGGCAAGACGCTAATCTGCGGCTATGGACGCATCGGTGGATTCGCGGTCGGTATCGTCGCCAACCAAAAACTCCACGCGCAGCAGACCGATCACGAAGGCCACAAGCGCGTTGAGTTTGGCGGCGTTATTTATACCGAATCGGCGGAAAAGGCCGCACGCTTCATCATGGACTGCAACCAGAACCTGATTCCCCTGGTCTTTTTTCACGACGTGAACGGGTTCATGGTCGGGCGCGATGCCGAGTGGAGTGGCATCATCAAAGCCGGCGCAAAGATGGTGAATGCGGTCTCGAACTCGGTTGTCCCGAAAATTACAGTGATCGTCGGGGGCTCGTTCGGAGCCGGGCATTACGCGATGTGCGGAAAAGCGTATGACCCGCGATTCGTTTTTGCCTGGCCCACGGCGCGCTACGCGGTCATGAGCGGCGAGTCAGCCGCAGGAACCCTGGTTGAAATCAAGGTGAAACAACTGGAGCGTGGTGGCAAGAAACTGAGCGACGACGAAAAGAAAGAATTGTTCGAGTCGGTAAAGCGCACTTACGATGAACAGACCGATCCGCGCTATGGTGCTTCAAGGTTGTGGATCGATAAGATCATCGACCCAATGGAAACGCGCGATGCCATCACGCAGGCGCTGGAAGCGGCTGCGCTGAATCCGGATGTGGCGGAATTCAAAGTGGGAGTGCTGCAAACGTAGCGATTGAGTCATTGGGTGATTGAGGTGTTGAGTCATTAAGAGAGTAGTTTTCGCCGCCATGATCAGCAAGCACACAAAGATCCTCCTTCTTATCGCGGTCGTGTGCATTGGAATCGGATTATCGTGGCAACACTACTCACACTCGATGTACGAGAAGTCCGATGGTTCTCCAACTCTGTACAATCTGGACACCCGTACGGGTGTGCTGCAGGCGAATAAGCCTGATCATGTTCCGCGGTTAGCGAGTGCTCTCAATATTGTTGGAATGTTCGCATTGCTGCTTGGCCTTCCACTATTGGTGAGTGATATTACACACCGGCGACAGCGTCGCCCAGTCAACTAACGAACTTGTCTGATTCCATCGAACTAATCGAATGTCCGCGCGATGCCTGGCAAGGGCTGAAAGGGACCATCCCTGCCGACCTTAAGGCGGATTACCTGAAAGCCTTGATCAGCGCGGGTTTCAAGCACATCGACGCCGTCTCCTTCGTCTCGCCGAAAGCCGTCCCGCAGATGGCCGATTCGGAAGAAGTACTGAAGGAACTGGATCCTCCCGACGATGTCGAGATTATCGGAATCGTGGTCAACGAAAAAGGAGCCCAGCGCGCGATCGAGACGCAGGCCGTCTCGACGCTCGGCTTTCCGTATTCAATTTCCGAGACATTTCTCAGAAAGAATCAGAATCAATCGCCCGAGAACGCTCTGGAAGAACTGGAGAAAATTCAGAAGAAAGCCGACGATGCCGGACTCGATGTAGTCGTTTATATTTCGATGGCGTTCGGCAATCCATATAGTGATCCCTGGGGCGTCGATGAAGTTGTCGATGCCGTTGAACTGCTGGAGGGGGAAGATCTCCATATGATCTCGCTCGCCGATACGGTAGGCATGGCGAACGCTGCGCAGATCAGCGAAGTTGTGCGCGCCGTTGAGAAAAAGTATGACTATCTTGAGATTGGCGTACATTTGCACAGCCGGCCAGAGCAGGCGATCGAGAAGATTCTAGCTGCCTACGATGCAGGTTGCCGGCGCTTCGACTCGGCACTGGGCGGGCTCGGCGGATGTCCGTTTGCCCAGGATGCATTGGTGGGAAATATTCCGACGGAAAAAGTGATTAAGGCACTGCGGCAGCGTGGAGCCAAATTACCTCCGCTGAAGCCGCTCGACAACCTGCTGAGGGCAACGAGCGGTTTAGCGGCAAGATTTTCGGAATCGAACGCGGCTGATTGAATCCGCAAAACTCCGTGACGTCTTTTATGAACTATCGCACGATTGAACTTGCATTTGACGGGGCTCTGGCCACCATCACATTGAGCCGTTCGGAGAAGCGCAACGCGATCAGCTTTGAATTGATTGACGACCTGTTGCGCGCATTCGCAGAAGTGGAAAAATCCGATGCGATCGTGATGATCCTCACCGGGGCCGGGAAGGCCTTCTGCTCCGGAATGGATCTGGAAAACCTGAAGGCGCTGCTCGGCCGCACTCCCGAACAGAACCTGCAAGACTCGCAGACGATGGTGCAGTTGTTTCGTTCGCTGTATGAGTTTCCGAAGATCACCATCGCGGCGGTCAACGGGCCGGCAATCGCGGGGGGCACTGGACTGGCGCTGCTCTGCGACTTTACTCTGGCTGTGCCGGAAGCGAAGTTTGGATATACCGAAGTCCGCATCGGCTTCGTGCCCGCAATCGTTTCTACGTTTTTGTTGCGGCAGGTTGGCGAGAAACAAGCGCGCGACCTGCTGCTCACAGGAAGACTTTTTGGCGCCGACGAAGCGGTTCGCATGGGATTGATCAGCGAGATCGTAGCTCCTGAGAACTTGCTCCCACGGGCCCGGGAACTCGCTGCGCTTATCATGGAAAACAGCGCGTCCTCGCTTCGCGCCACAAAACAACTGCTGACCAAGCAGGGGCGCGCCGAACTCGATGCCCAGATCGATTCCGCCGTCCGCGAGAATGCTGCCATCCGCACGACCGCAGATTTTCGCGAGGGCATCACTTCGTTTCTCGAAAAACGCAAACCGGTGTGGACGGGCAAATGACCGGAAACCATCCTGCGGTGAATGAGACTCGCCTGCGTGTGCGCTACGCGGAAACGGATCAAATGGGCGTCGTCTATCACTCGAACCATCTGATCTGGTTCGAGGTGGGACGCGTCGAGCTGTTGCGGCAGTTGGGCTTTTCGTATCGAGACATGGAGCGCGAAGATGGACGCTTCATTGCGGTTGCCGAAGCCAAGTGCCGCTATCGCGCGCCTGTCTATTACGACGAGGAAGTGTTGGTCCGCACACGCCTGAAAACGGTGCGTGGATCGGTCATCCGGTTCAGCTATGAACTGGCGCGGGCGGAGAACGGAACGCTTCTGGCGGAGGGCGAGACGACGCACATTGTCACCGACTCGAGTATGAAGGTGAGCTCGCTACCCGATAAATATCTGCGGGTGTTTCGGGCTGCCATGGAAAAGTGAACCAGATCCCCCCGACTTGGAATCGCGACACTAGAGGACTGATCTTGAACGCCCTTCATATCAACGGAAATGATTTAACTCTGGAAGCTGTGCGCGAAGTCGCAGCTCAGCGGCGGCCGGTTTTGCTCGCGCCCGACTCGCGCGGCACTGTGAACCTCGCTCGCAGCGTCGTGGATGACATTGTCGCTAACAACAAAGTTGCGTACGCCATCACGACTGGAGTCGGCAAGTTGAGCGATGTGCAAATCGCCGGCGATCAGATTCGCCAGTTGCAGATCAACCTGGTGCGTTCGCACGCATTCGGGGTGGGAACTCCGCTCTCGACTCCCGAGGCCCGGGCCATGATGCTGTTGCGCGCCAATTCACTGGCGAAGGGTCATTCGGGGGTCCGGGCCGTCGTCATCGACACGATTTGCGAGCTGCTCAATCGTGGCGTGACTCCGGTCATCCCATCGCAGGGCAGCGTTGGCGCCAGCGGCGATCTTGCTCCTCTCGCGCACCTCGCCTTGACATTGATTGGCGAAGGAGAATGCTTCGACGACACGGGGGTGCGCATTCCCAGCGCCGAAGCGTTTAAGCGGGCGCAAATCAAGCCACTGGTGCTCGAGGCGAAGGAAGCGATCTCCCTGATCAACGGCACTCAGGCCATGCTCGCGGTTGGGATTCTGGTCCTGCTTGCGGCCGAGATACTTGTAGACTCGGCAGATGTAATCGGAGGACTTTCCTGCGATGCTCTGAAGGGCACAGATACCGCCTTCGACGAGCGCATTCACAAGGCGCGTCC
>Ga0335077_10013885_pt1 | contig 10065 bp, 8 predicted proteins | sample Lox_Sample_31_FD_207151 | JGI IMG/M metagenome (GOLD analysis project Ga0335077, IMG submission 207151) | Soil microbial communities from Loxahatchee National Wildlife Refuge, Florida, United States - Lox_Sample_3.1 | ecosystem: Environmental > Terrestrial > Soil > Wetlands | place: USA: Florida...
TTGGGTATGGCGAGGGCTACGGGAGTGCGAACCTGCGACTCGGATCCCCGGACTTTCCTTCATATAGTGGACGAGTGGGTACCGCACGAGCGCGGTTTATCCTGGACCACACCAATGATCCGATTCTTCCTACCGCTGGTTACTACGTTCAGAGCAATTTCAACTTTTATGACAGCTTCCCGAATGCTCCGCAGGGTTTCCCGACTCTTGAGGCCACCGTTCAGTATTTCCTGCCTGTGCTGCACCACCACGACGACATATTCATTACCGCATCGGGCGGTTCGACTCTCGGGTACCAGCAAACCGGAGTACCCCAGTTCTTTCTTGGAGGCGTAGGCAGGCTGAGCGCCTACGGACTGAATGAATTGATGGGGAATCAGTATTTCCTCGGCCGCGTAGGTTACAAGCGAAAGATCTTAACTCTGCCTCCTTTCGTTGGGAAGAATGTCTATTTTGTCGGCTACGGCGAAGTCGGAAAAATGTATGGCGATCCCTTCCCGGCGCCGAAGCTTTCTGGCGACGGTGCAATTGGCGTGATCGCTGTCACGGCAATCGGACCTCTATTCGTTGGTGGCAGCGCGGGCGACACAGGCCATTACAAATGGTTCTTCCAGTTGGGCAAAGTGTTTTAGATGCGATTCGTAGGAAGTGCTGACTGAACGATGAGAGCGATCATCGGCAACTCGATGTTGGCGTTTGGATTGTTTTTCAGCTTGAGCCTGCCGTCAGCTGCTCAGGAGAATAATTCTCAAGCGACTCAAACCGAAGGCGAAAATCCACAACTGGGACAGACCTCTGGGGCCGCACAGCGAACAGTTTCGCCGCACGCTGGAGGATCTGACCCCAACCTTCCGCAGCCTGAATCAAAGGCCGCCGCCCTTTCCGGAAACCCGCAGTTTCCCACTCAGGATTCTGAGCAAGTGAAACAGCGAAAGTTTGTTGCGCCAGACGTCCCAAAAAGTGTGGCACGTGTGACGAGTTATAGCGGGAAATATTTTGCAATCCGGTTTGGATTCGTCGGGGTTTACGACTACGACGCGTTTTCGCAAGATGCGAACAGCAAGACTCAAGTAGGCACCCAGCACGACCAATGGAGCGACCGCTCCACCCGCTTCATGCTCATCGGGGGGATTGGGCCCGAGTCATACCGGGTGCATTACTTTGTCTCGTACGAATGGAATGGTTTTGATGCCAACCAAAATAAGAAACCGACTTGGGATTTCACCGACCTAGCTGTGACGGCCCCCGTCGGGAAACTGGGCGCGCTAACGTTTGGCAAGACCAAGGAATTCTTCATGTATGAACCGACCGGTGATGCCACGTTTCTCCCTTTCTATGAGCGCATATTGAATCCATTCTTCACATCCCGGAGTGTGGGCATCGTTCTGAGCAACACCGTTCTCCACAAGCGGATGACTTACTCGGGCGGGTGGTTCAATGACTGGTGGGTGCATGGACAGCCATTCGACGGGTCAAGCAACCACTTCACGACCAGAGTCACCGGACTGGTTTCGATCAATGAAGAAGGTTCCAAGTATCTTCATGTAGCCATGGACGGACGCTACGTGGGAGCAAGCGACGGCGTCATCGACCTGCGCGGCCGGCCCGAATCGAGCGTGGCGAGTAACTACGTCGATACAGGCAACATTCTGGCCTCCAATCAGAGGGAGCTTGCGTTCGAAGGCCTCTGGAACCACAATAACTATTCAGTTCTGACCGAGTATGTTCGAGCCTGGGTGAACGCAACTCAAGTCGCCAACCCTTCGTTTTATGGATTCTACGTTGCCGGCTCGTGGATTATTACGGGGGAGCACCGGCCGTACGATCGTAATGTAGGCTTCGCGCGACGCCCCATTCCACAGCATCGCTGGGGAGCGTTTGAAGTTGATGCCCGATACTCGCACCTCGATCTAGACGACAAGTCCGTCCACGGCGGCGTGCTGGATAAGGGTCTTCTTGAGCTGAGCTGGTATCCAAATCGCTTCTGGAGGCTAGCTGTGGCGGGCGGCTATGCCAGCCTCGACCGCGCTGGCCTCAACGGCTCCACAGCGATTCTGCAAACGCGTATTCAATTCCTCTACTAATGCCTGCTGTCAACTACGATGCGTTTCTGAATAAGGTTGTTGGGATCATTGACTCCTCGGCAGCCGGCAGTGTAAATCGAAACGACGCCCCACCCTCACTCTTGTTTTCGGCCCAAAGCCGGCCATTGTGTGCCTCTATGATCGTACGAGAGATTGACAATCCCATGCCCATTCCCTTGGGCTTGGTGGTGAAAAAGGGATCGAAAATATGCGTCAGTTTGTCTGCCGGGACGCCCGGGCCGGAATCGCTCACGGCAATCTCGACCGTGTGCTGTCCGTCAAGCGACGCGCTCACATTGACACGTCGATCCGCTCCCTTTGCCTCGTCGATTGCATCCATTCCGTTGACGATCAGGTTCAGCAACACCTGCTGAAGATGCACGGCGTCACCAAACACGGGTGGCAATTGGTCTGCCACGACTAGTTCTAGTTTTACGTGCCGTGCAGTAGCGTCGGACCGCACGAGAGCAATAACTTCGCCAACAAGCTCTGCCACATCCACGGGGCGCTTATCCAGGTTCTGCCGCTTGAGGAGCCCTCGCATCCGGTCAATCACATTCCCTGCACGCTGGTCGTCCTTTCGGATGTCGGCGAATATCGCTCGGATTTCTTCAAGGTCCGGTGATGCGTCTTGCAGGAAGAGTTCTGCCGCCTCTGCGTTGCGCAGGATGGCACCGAGCGGCTGGCTAATCTCATGCGCCAGCGCCGAGGCGAGTTGGCCCATCATCGTAACGCGGTCTACATGCGCTATTTCTTTTCTCAGTTCTTGGGTCTCTAGCTCCGCCAGCTTGTGTCCCGTAATGTCATGCGATAGGCCACGAACGAGAATGGGGTTTCCTGCCCTGTCGAACTCGACTCGGCTGCGGGAACCGATCCAGCGAATATCGCCACTCGGGAGCATTATTCGATATTCTGCTTCATAACCGCCGTCGCTCTCAGTGGCCCTCTTCAGCACGAGGCGGACCGCATCGCGATCTTCGGGGTGGATTCGGTCGAAGATTTTGTCGAGTTCCAGCCGTTCCGTTTCCGAAAAGCCGAATAACGCGCGGCATTTGTCTGTCGCCCAGAACTCGTTCCGTACGAGGTCGCGAATCCAAATACCAAAATCCGCACCTTCAACGGCCAATCTCATTCTTTCTTCGATTTCGTGTAACTCGGCTTCACTCTTTTGCAACCTGCGGCCGAGTTGCCACGCGCGGAGACTTTCTCCACTCAATTCAAAGCCCATGACGGCAATCAAGCCCATAAAGAATATGGTTCCCACATAGGGTACACGGACGATTCCGTAGAACGTCAACAGGGATTGGCCAGTAGAGACAAGTGCGTAGAACACAATGCTTCCGCCCACGGTAAGTGCATGCTGGCGGTTGCCCCGTCGCCACGCCGTGATGGAAGCGTCTACGAGAAAGATGATGAGCATTACCAAATTTAGCTGGGCCAAGAGAATCCAGGGATTGGGCACACCCTCGGCGATCGCGACAGTTTCACCGAGAAGTTTCATGTGCCCGAGACGGGTGACCTGGAGGTAGTTAAGGTTCTGTCCTGTCAGGAAATTGATAAAGAGAAGTAGTGTTCGCACGCCGCAAATTATCCATGCAAGCCAGGGTCGCCCGGCTCGCAGGAAGAACCGGACGAACAGGATGAGGAATACGATGATCAGCCAGACCGCCACGTGCCCCCACTTCAGCACCGTCGCGAATTCTACCGGCGTTTCCGCCCGCATCATCCACAGTTCACAAAATGTCCAGGCCGCTGTCGCTATTGCCAAAAGACAAAATAATAGATTGGCCCAAGCCCTGCGATTCCTGCTCCAGACCAGGAAGTGAATCCCCGCCAGCGTGAGGCACGCCGACGCACTCATGGACCAGATGATCGTAATCGGGCTCATTGGTAATTGAGAATGCTCTTCATTCAGGCTCACGCTCACCAGGCCGCGTTTCACTGCTGCCGACACAACTGCAGGGTCTCTGTGCCATCGCCCGGTGTGGGGGCAACGTGGAATTAGAGCGATTCAACAACAATTAGCGCGATAAGGGCAATAACAAAAGTCGCGGGCATCTTCGCGGCGTCGCAGCGGACCTTCCCCAAAGGGCAGTAGACGGCATTTTTGGCTGGTGCCTATAGTGCTCATAGTTAGATCGCCTAAACAGTACAACCAGTAACCGTTAGTCACGTGGCGTGCGGCGTGAATGTCGCTGTGCTGCGAGGATCAAAAGAACCTCGGTTCTTCCAAGGCAAAGGAAGGAAAGAAATCATGAACGGAGCACAAACCTTGTACACGCATTTGGTGCTTGCAGCTAAATCAGCCGAGGATCTGGGTGTGCTCCAGGCAATGGCAGCATGTGGTTCCCGGGACCGTGGCACCCACAAAAGAGCCATTCTCTCGGCGTTGCTTACCTGCATCTTGCTAGGCGTTGCGGCTAGCTCATCTATGGCACAGGAAGCAAATCCTCAGTCCCCTCCTGCAGCAGCCAATGATGAAGCCTTGCGCAAGCAAGCTCAGAACCCAGTGGCCAGTCTCATCAGCGTACCGTTCCAGGAAAATTGGAACTTCAACATTGGGCCAGCTGACCGCGTCCAGAACGTGCTGAATATCCAGCCGGTTATTCCCACCTCTTTAACCAAAGACTGGAACCTTATTATTCGCTGGATCACCCCGGTGATTTACCAGCCCGTTTCCGTGCCAACGGGAGACGGCTCTACGTTTCAAAAGACCGGTTACTACGGCTTGGGCGATATGCAGCCGCAGTTCTTCTTCGTGCCAAAGACGAAGAAACTCATCGTGGGCTTCGGACCGCAATTTTTGCTCCCCACGGCGACAAAGACAGGGGTCCTCGGGCAGGGCAAATTCGGCTTGGGCCCGACTATCGTCGCTCTGGCACAGCCCGGGAAGTGGACCGTCGGCGCTCTGGCAAACAACGTGTGGTCTGTAGCTGGTCACTCCAACCTTCCTGATGTGAACCAGTTCGTTCTTCAGTACTTCATTAACTACAACATGCAAAAAGGCTGGTACCTCGCCTCGCAGCCTATTCTGACGGCCAACTGGAATGCTGCGAGCGGTAGCAGGTGGGTTGTTCCCTTCGGCGGGGGCGTCGGAAGAATTATGAAGTTCGGACGGCAGCCGGTGAACCTCCAAGCCCAGTTTTTTGGAAATGCCGTACACCCGCCGGGGGCTTCGCCTTGGGGCATGCGAGTACAAATTGTGCTCCTGTTTCCGAAGAAATGACCGTTGCGGAAGAAGCATCGAACAAATCCGGCGAGGGAGCGAAAGGCTTACAGGGATGCCGAACTGGATAGCTCTATTGAAATGCTGACTCTTCTTTGGTTTTGAGGAAAGGTAATCGTACCGATGATAAATATTACCAGGATATTTAATGTCTCGGGATCGACCGCAGTCAGAGTTGCCCTCCTCGCGGCCACTGTCCTCTGCCCGCTCTCACCGGTAATGGCACAACGGAAGGGGCAATGGGTGCCAGGACAGTACGGCCTCAACGCTGGCGTGCTTCCTGATTCGGGCTTCACTTATGAAAATCTGGCCGTCAATTTCTCTGCTAGCCAATTGAATGATTCCAATGGAAACCGAGTTCCGAATGTCACTGGAACCTATGCTTTCTGGGCGGAAGAGAACATTTTCATGTACGTCTCGAAGTTTAAGTTCCTCGGTGCGAGATACGTTCCTTATATCGAACTGGCCTACGCGAACGGTTCTTTGGTGGGCGACTTGACCGTCGCACCCGGGACCAACCTCAGTCTAGCTGGCGGCGGGTCGGGGTATGCCGATACCTACGTCGAACCGTTTGCCCTCGCTTGGAATTTCAAGCGAGTCGATGTCACCGCTGCGTATGCTTTCATTGCCCCGACAGGCCGATACTCTGCCGGAGCGAGCAATAACGTGGGCTCGGGCTATTGGGGCAACATTATCAACGCCGGTGCCACCGTGTACCTGACCAAGAACAAGGGCACCACTGCAAACCTATTCACCGTATGGGAGGCACACGGTACAAAGAGCGGAAGTGATGTAAAACCCGGTCAAGCCTTCACCACGGAATGGGGACTCGGCCAAGTTCTTCCTCTGAAAAAGGATTACAGCAGATTGTTACAACTCGGAGTAGTTGGGTATGACCAATGGCAGGTTTCCAATAATGGAGGAACCACAACGGTGCTCGGCAACCCCGTCCCAGCGAGCACGCTTCCTTACTATTCGGTTCACAGCGTTGGTGTTCAGTCCAATTTCATTTTGCCGAAAAAGAACCTGGCGTTCTTCTTTAAGTACTACGACGAATATTCGGCCAAGGCTCGTTCGCAAGGCCGCACGTTCGTGTTCGGCGGCTCGTGGACATTGAAGTTCCCGAAATCTACGGCGGCTGCTCCGAAGTCATAAGAGACTTCGATTTCCGGCATCGTATGCTTTCCATAATCAGAGGGCCGGAGGGCTGCCGGACTGTGAAACTCGCGCTCATCCGAATCTAACGTCGCCGAGAAGATCCGAAAACGGTCACCCTTTACTTGTATCCCTTGCCCCAACTGTATAGATATTTCACCCTGAAGCCAGTGTAGGCAGGGCCGTTTTCGTGCACCATTGATTTGGCGAACTCTAGGACCATTACGTTCCGCGAATTCATTGAAATATTTACTTCGCTTCCCAAAGTGAAATTTTGCTGCGCATTCTTCTGGTCAATGCCATTGACGAGCGTATCACCGCGAAAGGACTAGCGCGTGTCCAGGGAGACCCAGAGGTTGGAGGCAAAAGTATAACTGACGTGTCCCTCGAGCCCGGGTAGCGCCTGTTGCCGCAGGATTTCTACTCCATGAAAGGAAGTATTGTCAGTATAGAAATACGCGTTGGCATAGGCATCGACCACCCACTGTTGTTTAGATCCGAAAGGATGCGATATACCGATTTCCGGTTTGAATGACCAGCGATCGGATCCGAGATTGAGAACCTTACTGGCGTTGTATTGTCCGGTGGGCGCCGTGACGGTGAGACTCACGCCCACGGTCGTAGTCGGCGTGTAGCTGGCGAATTGTGTCACGCTGAGCGCGCGGCCTCCCTTTACCAGCAGAGCTAGCTCGTAGCTAGAATCCCCTGCGCCCGTGCGGGAGCCACGGATGTTAGTGCCGGCGATTGGAACAATGGCCTGTGCCCAGGCGGTGCGGTGAAAGACGCTGAAATACCGGGTGTACTCCACGGTTCCCAGATTCAGATGAAGCTCCGCGCCAGCAATGACAAGCGAAGTCTCGATCGAGGCATTTGCGTTGGCGTAGGCGTAGGCCAGCTCGAGCTGACTGACGCCCACGGGGGTGTTGTCGTAAGTGCGCGGATCTGTAAACTGAGCCCGCGCCTGGTCGGGACGGCAAAGCATGGTGAGAACGAGGCAGAGGAAGACGAATCGTTTGCACGTGGCGAAGCTGGATGCGAAAACCGCTGATGAAGCCATATCTAAAGCGATCGTTAAAAAGCCTGTCTTTTTTGGCGGATGGTAGAGGCGCACAAAGAAAAGTCGCACCCGTATCTCCACTGAAAGCCGATGCATTTTCACCGTGCTAGCCAGTGCCCAGATTGATGGCCGCCGCGTCTTCCGAACTTTTGCGAAGCCTATTTCCGTCGCAAGACACTTGCGACCCAGTCGGAATCTTGATTTCAGGATTCGGTTCCCGACCAATCAGCACTATAAAAATGGAAAAGAATGCCGTCCACTGCCCTTTGGGGAAGTCCGATAGATTCATCAGCAGAAAGAAATCGAAATGGACACAAACTCTTCGCAGCTGAAGAGATTTCCTGTCCTACTTCTCGATTTTATTTTCACAGGACGGACACCCTGTAAGTGGAATTACTTGCTCATTACACCGCGGGCATCGAATACGGTAATCAAAGTTGCTTGATGACATCTGTCTCGACCGACGGACTGTCATTCCGTCGATGCTCTGCAAATGCACGACAGCGATTACCACGATTGCAACTATCGCGAGAATCGCTAACAATGCGTGCATTCAAACCTCATTTATAAGTCGGCGGCACCGGCTTCAAGGTCTTAGCAGGATAGTGGGGAACCCCTATCGGCCCTGTGACGTCCGTCACATAGTACTTGCGACAAACCCAGTGCCCGACTGCCGGCGTAGAGCATGCCATGCAGGGTGCAAAGTTTAGGAAATCCACCTTGCGATAAGGTAAGCCGCACCGGCCGCGAGGGCGCCAATAATCAGCGTCTGGAGGGCCCCGCGAAGGGCAGGAGCACCAGTGTAACGGGCCTTAACAAGACCGAAGACGAAGAGCGCGATCAGAGTGACCACAACGGAGAGCAGGAAAGCGGAGTACACTTGCGAGGCAAGTATGTATGGCGAAAGTGGCACTAGCCTGGATTATTCACGATTTCGCTGGTGAAAAAAGAAAGGATGCTCTAAAAGGATTGATGAACACTGGGTTTTGGCGAACCCGGCATTCTCTTTCGGAGCATCCCAGAGATGACATCTTGTTGTATACCACAGCTGTCCTTTTCCTTCTACCGACACCAACCCATTCGAGCTGATTTTTCCGGTGGACAGATCAGTTCTGACGGCGGTCTTCTGCCATTGCGGGCCTTTGATCAGCGCTATGGGCTCACTGGCGGACTGGCAGAACAGCTTTGTGATCCTCGCGAGGAGGAACGAGTTCGTCATTCCGTGTTGTCGTTGTTTCGTCAACGTCTCTACCAGATCATCGCTGGCTACGAGGACGCCAACGACGCCGACCGGCTACGTCACGATCCGGCTTTTCAGATTCTGGCCGATCAACCTCTGGGTGAACCGCTCGGCTCACAACCAACTCTCAGCCGCTGGGAAAACTCGCCATCGCCTCGCGAACTCCTCAAGATGCAGGATGCTTTGCTCGATTGGTTTGTGAACATTTGCGGGAAGCAAGTCCGCAAACGAGGGGAGATCCTGCTGGACATCGATTCCACCGACGACCCAACACACGGGCAGCAGCAACTCAGCTTTTTCAATGGTGGTTATGACCAGCATATGTATCACCCCTTGTTGATCTTTGAGCGCCACACTGGTTGTTTGTTGGCCGCCCGATTGCGTCCCGGCAGGGTTGTCAGTCACGCCCGCATCATCCCATTGCTGCTACGCATCATTCCACGACTTCAGCGTGAATTCCCGAAGGTCCGAATTAAATTACGCGCTGACGCTGGTTTCGCCACCCAGCTACTCTATGAATTCTGTGAGTTTTTCGGCCTGCAATATGCCATCGGAATAGGCCGCAACTCCCGGTTGCAAGCTGGGGCGCAGCAACTCGAGCGCCGTCTCGCGAGACGTTTTCGTCGGACCGGCGAGTCGCAACGCTCCTTTTCTAGCTTTCGCTATCGTGCTCATCCCTGGTCTCATCAGCGGCGCATCTGCTACAAGGCCGAACGGTCCGCGGCCGGTACCAACCTGCGTTTCCTGGTCACCAACTTGTCAGGCCGCAGCCGTTCCGTTTTTTCTTTCTATAACGATCGTGGGGAATGTGAGAACCGCATTGAGGAGTTCAAAAACGGTTTTGCTGCTGACCGCTTGAGCTGTCACCGTTTTCGAGCCAACGCGTTCCGCTTGTTGCTCCACAGCTTCGCCTATAACTTGGTCAACCTATTTCGCCTGCAGCTGCCTTTGTCGATGCGCTCAGCGCAAATCGAAACTCTGCGCACTCAGTTGTTCAAGATCGGTGCGCGGATTCGTCAGACATCTCGTTGCGTCCGCGTTCACCTAGCCAGCGGCTGGCCTTTTCAGGAACTCTTCCACGCCGCATACGCTTGCAACTCCTCTTAGCTTAGTTCACTTTGGCGCTTCGACAATGCAATCTTCGGAAGCACAAGGGCCGAGCTGTCTTCAAAAACAGTTCGAAGCTTAGATGGGCGGCTTGCAAACCGCTCCCAGCGTCACCAACCCGGAAGCGATCTCGTCCTGCGCTGGAAATTGACTGTCTGCGCTACAATTCCGGCTTCTGATGAATTAACCAGGCTAG
>Ga0335077_10013886_pt1 | contig 10065 bp, 9 predicted proteins | sample Lox_Sample_31_FD_207151 | JGI IMG/M metagenome (GOLD analysis project Ga0335077, IMG submission 207151) | Soil microbial communities from Loxahatchee National Wildlife Refuge, Florida, United States - Lox_Sample_3.1 | ecosystem: Environmental > Terrestrial > Soil > Wetlands | place: USA: Florida...
AAGATGGACTTATATATTGGCCTGGCCAGTTAAATATAAGATTTCTAGGTGGCGGAGGCGGAGGTTTAATTTTGTCACGAATTTTCGTAAACGAATCTTTAATTTTCTCCCACATAGAATGTATGTACCTTATCTCATCCATATACAATTTGATTTATTTTGATGCGTTAAGTGATGATCCGAATTCCCATCTCGCGGGATGATGGAACACTGGCGATTCACGCCCATCAATCTCAGTAACATGAAATTCAATACATCTAGCCAGTAAATCAAACCGTTTTGCGGTGTTGATTTCACGCGGATCTGTATCATCAAAAACCGAGAACGATAAAATATAATCACCCGCTCCCAAAAGTAGCGGATCGATTTGAACGGTTACAAATCTAACTTCGTTCTCCGAAATCTTAAAAAAATCCACGGAGCTAGTTATCCATGCCAGTCTTCTGCCATCAAGCCCAAATATCGAAACATAATAGCGGCAGCGAAATTCTCCATTCATTTCGGCACGTAACTTGATGCTGATTTGCATACTGCCGCCTGTTGTAAAGTTCGTAGTGGAAACTCCATTACAAGATATTTCTATATTTAGAATTTTTACTCCAACATTGCTGGGCCAACGAAAAACCTGTTTGCCATTCTCCAGCATGATAGAAAATGCCTTAACGTTGTGGTCTCGTTGCAACAACATTTGGGGGTCAATTCTTTTAGCAATCCAATCTTTATTTGCATATCGGGGCGTTGTTTCACCAGCTTGGTGCTTTCCATCACCATGAAGCGCTATTGGCGACGATGACCAAACTGCCTGTATCACTTGTTCCTGACAAGCAACCTCGTATGAACCCACGATTTCTCGAGAGTTACCTTCCATTATTACTTTACCTTTCTCTATCCATACTGCTCTATCACAAAACTGCAAGACTTGAGGCATCGAATGTGAAACAAGTAGCAGAGTGCATCCAGAATGTGCCAGACTTTCCATTCGAACCGACGATTTCGCACTAAAATAAGCATCACCGGCTCCGAGTATCTCATCAATAATTAGAACATCTGGTTTAATGGCCGTCGCGGCGGCGAATTGGACGCGCGCTTGCATACCTTGAGAATAAGTATTCATGGGCTGATGCAGAAACTCACCGAGCTCGACAAATTTAACAACGTCCTCAAGGGCTGCCTCAAAATCATCGCCTAGCAATCCGTTGTAAAGTAAAGAAGAGCAGATGTTCTGGTAGCCGCTGAACTCGGGATGGAAGCCAAGCCCCGTCTGCATCAAGGCCTGAACCTTGCCGTTGACGGTTATCTCCCCGGAGGTCGGTGCGAAGTTGCCGGTGATGAGCTTGAGCAGTGTTGTCTTGCCGGCGCCATTCCTGCCGACGACGCCGACTCTCTCGCCACGCCGTATGGTCATTGAAACGGCATCCAGCGCCTTGAATTCCTCAATCGCGCGCCGTTTCAACGGCAACCAGCGATATAATCCCAACTCGTCGAGCACGCGCTCGCGCTGGCTGGCGTAAAGACGGTAGATCTTGGTCAGGTCCCTGCATTGAATCGCAATCGCGGATTCGGCGGGAACTGCCGTGATTGCGGTCGTTGGCAAATCCTTACGCATATTCATAGAACAGCTGTTTGCCGCGCTGCCAGGCCCAGTAACCGGCCATGGACGAACCCAGACCGAGCGTCACGGCAATCAGCACGACCTTCCACGATGGCAGTTCGCCCAGGACAATGAGACTCTGATAGCTCGTCACGAAATAGAAGAGCGGGTTGAGGTACATGATGAATCGCAGGTGTCCGGGCGCCATATCCGGGGTATAGGCGATCGGCGTGACGACCAGCAAGACCATGGTCACATACGTCAGTATCTGCTGAATATCGCGAATGAGCAGGTTAAGCAGGGACAGTACCCATACCACACCGGTCACAAACATGATTTGCAACAGCATGACGATCGGCACCAGCAACAGCGTGAGCGAAGGCTGGCCCAACGCGACATCGGCGGCCACCACCAGCAGGAGACCGACGGGCAGCACGACGCTGGCAACCAGGACGCTGCGCAGCGGAATCATCTCCGCAGGGAAGACTGTATTCAATAATATCTGTTTGTTCGCGGCCAGGGATGAGGACCCCGCACTGAGCGCGCCTCCGAATGCGAGAAACGGCACCATTCCAGAAAAGATATAGAGTATGTATTCCCGCTGCCCCATCGCGGCCGGCTGGATTTTGAAAATAACGGTATAAATAAGCGTATAAAGCCCGAGAAAAAATACCGGGCCGAGCACCACCCAGACCAAACCAAGGAGCGAGCCGGCGTACATGCCGCGGATCTCGACAGCGGCTGTCTTGAACAGGATCCCACGATGCGACCATACGGCGGAAAAAGGGGCGCTGAGAAATTTCATCTTGTTTTTTGCGCTTGATCCACTGCCGCGAAAACGGCATCCACCACCCGTTGCTGGGTGTCGTCGTCGAGAAAAGGATGCATGGGCAGGCTGATGACGCGCGCGGCGGCGGCCTCGGAGACTGGCAGCAACCCCGGCTTCTGACCTGCGCGGGCGAAGGCGGGTTGCAGGTGCAGTGGCGTCGGATAATGGACGGCGGTCGGTACGCCTTTCTGCCTGAGCTTTTCCGCCACGGCTTCGCGGTTCCCGACTTGTATGGTGTATTGGGCGTAAACGCTGGTGTTGTGGGGCTCAAGATACGGCGTGGTTATGCCGGGGTTGCTTCGCAACAATTCCGTATAACGGGCGCCGATACGCTCACGCGCCGCCACTTCGTCAGGGAAGCTTTCGAGCTTGGCCAGCAATATGGCCGCCTGCAGGGTGTCGATTCTGCCGTTGATGCCGATGCGTGGATGATGATAGCGGCGATCCTGGCCATGCACGTGGATCTCGCGCATGATTTTCGCCAGCGCGTCATCATCGGTGAAGCAGGCGCCCGCATCGCCATAAGCCCCGAGCGGTTTTGACGGGAAGAAGCTGGTGCAGCCGATGGTGGACAGGGCGCACGATCTCCGCCCCTTGCAGGTGGCGCCGAAGCTTTGTGCACCATCCTCGATGACCGGCAGATTGTGGCGCGCGGCGATGGCATTGATGGCATCAAAGTCGGCGCACTGGCCGTAGAGGCTGACCGGCATGATGCAACGGGTACGCGGCGTAATCGCCGCCTCGATCAATTGCGGATCGAGGTTATAGGTGCGCGGGTCGATGTCGACAAAAACCGGCTTTGCGCCGAGAAGCGCGATGGTCTCCGCGGTGGAGATGAAGGAGAACGGCGTGGTGATGACCTCATCGCCAACCCCCACTCCGAGCGCCATCATGGCGATGAGCAGCGCATCGGTGCCACTCGCCACGGCGATGCAATGTTTGGAGCCGCTGTAGGCGGCGAGACGTTCCTCAAGTTCCGTGACCTCCGGGCCCAGGATGTATTGCCCCTGTTCCAGCACGCGGCGTATGCGCGCATCGATGTCCGCCTGCAACTTACGATACTGTGTCTTTAGATCGATAAATTCCATCGATTTATTTTTACATCATCATGGAAACCGTTCGTGCTGAGGTATCGAAGCACGAACAGTCGATTGTAGCAGGCGGTATTCGCCCTTCGATACCTCAGGGCGAACGGAATTTTTGAAATTGGCCTTGGTCACTCCCCCACCACGACACACACGCCGTTTTGCAAGCGATAGACTTCACGCGTGCGGGGACAGTGTGCCTCACCGACGCCAACCAAGGGCAGGTCGAGGCGTTCGCCGTGGCGGCTGATCCAGCCGATCTGCTTCGCCGGCACGCCGACGACCAATGAGTAATCGGGAACGTCACGGTTCACCACCGCGCCGGCGCCGATGAAGGCGTATTCACCGATGGTGACGCCGCAGACGACCGTGCAGTTGGCGCCCAATGTCGCACCACGTTTCACGAGCGTATCGCGAAATTCGTCCTTGCGCGACACGAAGGAGCGGGGATTGTAGACGTTGGTGAACACCATGCTTGGCCCGCAGAAGACGTCATCTTCCAGCGTAACATTGTCATAGACCGAGACGCTGTTCTGTATACGGACATTGTTACCGATGACCACATGATTTCCGACAAAGACACCCTGCCCCAACATGCAGTCCCGGCCGATGCGAGCGCCGCCGCAAACATGCACCCAGTGCCAGATCGCCGTACCCTGACCGATCTGCGCACCCTCATCTACTATGGCTGTCGGATGAACCTTGTATTCCACTGGCTCAATAATCCAGAGGCAAAGACACGCGGTGACCATCGCGGGCGGAGGTGTAGGCAGCGACAAGCAACTCCAGAGATCGCAGTCCCTCACGGCCGTCGGTGTCGGGCTCCGCTTCTCCGCGCAGCACTTTAATCACGTTGTCGTAATAGAGCGGGTGGCCGAAGCCGTAAACGGAAGTGGTCTGATAGCTGGCCCCCTTGATTTCCTCATCCATTGCATCGGCCTCGGCAAATTTCCAGTGTTCAATTTTATTCACCGCCAGACCACCGACACGTACGGTTCCCTTTTCACCGATGATTGTGATTGAGCCCTCCAAATTTTGGGGATAGGTCAGCATGGTAACGGCAACAGTACCCAGGGCGCCCGAACGCCATTTCACGTTCATGACACCGCTGTCTTCGACCTGGATATCGCGCGCCAGCGTGGCGGTATAGGCCTGCACGCTCTCCACAGGGCCGATCAGCCAATCCAGTAAATCGATGTAATGACTGGCCTGGTTCATGAAGGCACCGCCGTCGAATTCCCAGGTGCCGCGCCATTTGGCGCTGTCGTAGTATTCCTGTGGACGCGTCCAGAACACATTGATGCTCACCATGTAGATGCGGCCAAACCGCTTTTTCTCGAAGGCCCGCTTGAGCAGTTGCAATGTGGCATTGCGACGATTTTGCTTGACCACGAACAACCGTACATTGGCAGCGTCACAGGCCGCCACCATCCGTTTGCCGTCGTGCCAGCGCGTTGCCATGGGCTTCTCGGTCACGACATGAAGTCCTGCTTCGGCTGCTTGTATGGTCTGTTGCGGGTGCAGACCGCTCGGCGTGGCGAGTACCACCACATCCGCTTTGGCCTGCTTGAGCATTTGCTCGAAATGCAGAAACTCCCTGGCGCCGGTTTCCTCCTTGGCCTTGGCGAGCACGCGTGGATCAATATCGCAGACCGCGACGAGGTCGGCGTTTTCCTGATGCTTCTTAAAGGCCTCAAAATGATTTTTGGAGATGCGTCCACAACCGGCAAGTGCAAAACGAATCTTCCGATCTTTAATGGGCGGCTTGAATTGGTTCATCATTTGATACGCCTCCTGATTCACTGTTCCGCTTGTGGGGGAATTCTCATTTGAAATAATAAAATACGCGATGGCCTACACACCGGCATAATTCATAACGCACAGCCTCTTTGAGATTCCCCGTGCCATTTCCCTGGCCAGCGCCTTCTGCTCACGACTAATCCAATCTCGCGCCTCTAAGCGAATTGAATACTTGTTCGCATATATAGTCTGACTCCGCGTCGCCCACGCAGGGCCCGATGGGCAGCGTCAGCAGACGTGGAGCGGCATCTTCGGTCGCTGGAAGACTGGTCCGCGCTGCATAGAGCGGCATTTGATGCAGCGGCGCGTAGTGCAGGCTCGCGCCCACATTGTGTTTTCTCAATTCGGCGATGATCTGATCGCGGGATTTCTTCATCCGCTCGACGGGCAGCAGCACCAGAAATAAATGTTTCGCATGGTTCGATCTCAGCACGCCCGCCTGAAGCCGGACGCCCTCGAACTGTTCCAGCATTTTGGCGTAGCGCCGGGCGGTCTCCAGCCGCCTCGCCTGCAATTCCGGCAGGCGACGCAACTGCACGCGGCCGATCGCCGCCTGCAGAATGGTGGCGCCGCGTCCTGCAGGCCCATGGAGAAATCATGCCCGTAAAAGATATTGTCGCCGAGAACCAGCGCGCAGCGATCGGTCGCGATGAAATCCCGGCCAATCAGGAAGGCCTGGGCCAGGCCCTCTGAATCCGGCGCCTCCCGTCACCAATATGACGTTGCCACTCATGGGGCTTTCCGCCGGACGTCTGTTGACCGGCTGGTGTCAGGAAACACCTTGTCATAGGTGTCGCGGATGCCGTCCTGCAGTTTGATCTTCGGGCGCCAGCCGAGATTGAAGATTCGGGCCGCGTCCGAAAGCTTGCGCGGCGTACCGTCGGGCTTGGAGGCGTCATAGACGATCCCGCCGCCATAGCCGACCACGTCCTTGATCAACAAGGCCAGATCGCGAATGGATATCTCCTCGCCCGTGCCGATGTTAATGATCTCCGGATCGTCGTAATGCTCCATCAGGAACAGGCAGGCGGCCGCGCAATCGTCCACGTGCAGAAATTCGCGCAGCGGCGTCCCGGTGCCCCAGAGGGTGACCGTTGGCGCATCGTTCACCCTGCCTTCGTGGAATTTGCGGATCATCGCCGGCAGGACATGGGAGGTCTGAAGATCAAAGTTGTCCCCGGGGCCGTAGAGGTTCGTGGGCATGGCCGAGATGAAACGGCAGCCGTACTGCCGCCAATAGGCCTGACAGAGTTTGATGCCCGCAATTTTGGCCACGGCATACCACTGGTTGGTCGGCTCCAGAGCCCCGGTCAGCAAATATTCCTCCTTGATGGGTTGATCGGCATATTTGGGATAGATGCAGGTGCTCCCGAGAAAGAGCAGTTTCTTCACCGCGCAGCGGTAGGCCGCGTCGATGATATTGGCCTCGATCATGAGGTTGTCGTAGATGAATTCCGCCGGATGGGTGTCATTGGCCAGGATTCCCCCCACCCTGGCGGCCGCAAGAAACACATGGTCGGGCCGCTCCGACTGGAAGAACTGCCGCACCGCGGCCTGTTCCTTGAGATCAACCTCCTTGTGCGGGACGGTGAGAATGTTGGCAAATCCCCGCGCGCGCAACGCCCGCACGATGGCGGAACCGACCAACCCGCCGTGACCCGCCACGAATATTTTCGCGTCCTTTTCCATGAAGCCTATTCAAAATAATGAAACACGCGATATCCTTCACGGCGGCATAGATCGTCGCGTTCGGCCTCCTTGAGATCCTCCCGCATCATTTCCTTGACCATCTCTTCAAGCGTGATCTTCGCGACCCATCCGAGTCTGGTCCGCGCCTTGGTGGGATCTCCCAGCAGCGTATCGACCTCCGTGGGGCGGAAGTATCGGGGGTCGACCTTGACCAATACCCTGCCGGTGCGCCGTTCCCGGCCTTCCTCGCTCACACCCTGCCCCTGCCAATCCAGTTCGATGCCGATTTCCTTGAAGGCCAGATTCACGAAGTCGCGCACGGAATACTGCCTGCCCGTGGCAATCACGTAGTCATCGGGCTCCGACTGCTGCAGCACCAGCCACTGGGCCTCGACGTAATCCTTCGCGTGTCCCCAGTCCCGCAGGGCGTTGAGGTTGCCGAGATAGAGGCGCTCCTGCAGTCCGAGTTTGATGCGCGCGGCCGCCCGCGTGATTTTGCGGGTGACGAAGGTTTCCCCGCGCACCGGTGATTCATGATTGAAAAGGATTCCATTGCATCCGTAGATGCCATAGGCCTCGCGGTAATTGACGGTGACCCAATAGGCATAGAGTTTGGCGGCGGCATAGGGACTGCGGGGATAAAAGGGAGTGGTCTCGTTCTGCGGTATCTCCCGCACCTTGCCGTAGAGTTCGCTGGTCGAGGCCTGGTAGAAACGGGTCTTTTTTTCCATGCCCAGAATGCGGATGGCTTCGAGCAATCTCAAGGTTCCCAGTGCATCGGCGTTCGCGGTGTATTCCGGGGTTTCGAATGAGACGGCGACATGGCTCTGGGCCGCGAGGTTGTAGATCTCGCCGGGCTGCACCTCCTGCATGATGCGGATGAGGTTGGTGGCATCGGTGAGATCGCCGTAATGCAGTATGAATTTTCGATCGGATTCGTGGGGATCCTGATAAAGATGATCAATGCGGCCGGTGTTGAAACTCGAAGACCGGCGCTTTATTCCGTGAACCTCGTAGTTCTTCTTGAGAAGGAACTCCGCCAGGTACGCGCCGTCCTGCCCGGTGACGCCGGTAATCAACGCCACTTTCCTGTTCTGTCGGCCTTTTTTCATTGTAGTCTCCTGCTGGTACTGATTCTGATTACCCTGACCACGCCACCGCCCTGCCGTGAGACGTCGATTGTAATGGCATGCGATCTACCGGCGTGAGACCGTCAACCGCCGGTAGAGATCAACATACGCCGCCGCCATCTGCCTGGCCGTGAAGAGCTTCCAGTATCGCTCTTCCGCCCGCCGCCCCATCGCCGCCGCCTCGTCCGGATGTTCCCAGAGGTGGCGCATGGCTTCGCGAAGTGCGGTTGGATCGCCGGCCGGCACTACAATTCCCGTTTCCCCTCCGATATTGATGAACGTCGTTCCGGTCCCAATTTCGCTGGAGATCATCGGCTTGCCGAACATGGCGCCTTCCAGCAACGATATGCCGAAGGCCTCGGAACGAAGGTGGGAGGGGAAAACCACGCCATGACACAGGGTCAGCAAGGCCGTCTTGTCTTCCTCCGGCAGTTGACCGAGAAAATGCACGTTACGCAAATCAAGTTTCGCTGCCTGCGCTTTCAGTTCCTGCTCGATGGGGCCGGCGCCGACAACCACAACCGGGTAATCGAGCCCACGTGCCGCCTCCATCAGAATGTGCAGTCCCTTGTAGTAACGAATGGCCCCCACGAAAAGAAAGAACCGTTCACCAAGCCGCTCCCGCCAGAAAGCGAGACGCTCTGGTGTCGGCTTTGGATAGGATGCCTTATCCATGCCGATGGGGATTACGCTGACCTTGGCGGAGAAACGATTCAAGACCTGGCTGGTAGCCAGATAGTTTGGGGATGTCGCCACAATATGATCAACACTCGCCAGGAAGCGCCACATGAGCGGCCGATAAAGTTTCAAGAGGTGCCGCTGGCGGATGATATCCGAATGATAAGTGACCACCGTCGGTTTTTTTACGCGAACCGCAAAGTGCACCACGTCCATGAACGGCCAGGGGAAATGATAGTGAATGACATCCGCGTGTTCCGCCAGTTGCGCAAAACGCAGCAATACCGACGCCGAAAAACCCGTTGACGCAATCTGAAAATCCTGGCGCGCGCGGTGGGCGCGGTGGCCGTGAATCTCAATCGTGCGGGCAACCCCCTTCCTGCTCAATGACAACACCTCCGCCTCCACCCCGAAATCCGAGACACCGCGCGCCAGCTGATTGATGACCTGTTCAATGCCTCCAATCGTGTCTGGAAAGTATGTCCTGTAGAAATGCAAAACCCGCATCAACCGACGCCCGGCTCATCCCGCCATTGCCTTGAACCACACGGCGTACGGCTGGGCCAGCCACCATTTCAACGGCACGCGGCCATAGTGCCTGCGCACGACTTCCATCGCCTCACGGTAATGCAGCCGGCGTCTGTTCTTTGTCTTGGTGTCCGCGTGCTCCCGGTTGCACGCGACGAATTCATCGACAAACTGCAAGGGCCCGAACGCCTTGAACAGCCGCCACCATAAATCGTAATCCATCGCCATGTGAAGTTTTTCATCAACGCCGCCGGCGGACTCCCACGCGGATCGCCTGATCAGTGTCGCGGGTTGGGAAATGATGCAGCGCAAGGCCAGACGACGCTCGGTAAAGGGCTCCACCCATGCGGGACGCCGGGTCCGGGTCTTTTCAACGACATTCCAGGATCTGCCGTACGCCGCCGGCGCGGCGGGACGACTTTCCAGGGCGCGGAGCAAAAGCGCCAGACCACCGGGTAGCAGCCGGTCATCGCTGTTCAGCCAGCACACGTAAGGCGCGCGTCCCTTCGCGATTCCCTCGTTGATCGCCTGCGCCTGCCCACCGTCCCTGCGGCTACGCCAGCCCGCCAACCTGTCTTCCCATTTCCGGATTACGTCAACCGAGTCGTCCGTCGAGCCGCCATCGGAAACAAAAACTTCGACGGGAATTTCCTGCTGAAAGATTGACGCCAATGCTTCATCAAGATAACGACCATGGTTATACGACGGAACGGCAATTGTAATCAGCGGATCTAC
>Ga0335077_10013887_pt1 | contig 10065 bp, 11 predicted proteins | sample Lox_Sample_31_FD_207151 | JGI IMG/M metagenome (GOLD analysis project Ga0335077, IMG submission 207151) | Soil microbial communities from Loxahatchee National Wildlife Refuge, Florida, United States - Lox_Sample_3.1 | ecosystem: Environmental > Terrestrial > Soil > Wetlands | place: USA...
TGGCTGGTCGGATCCCGAGGTCGTGGCCGGCGCCGAGCTGCATACGACTCTGCCTCACGAGTAAGGCGTCTCGGCTGCAGCAGTACCGCTTTCGCTTGAACTCGACATCCGGCCCCGCCGACGCCTGGCTACCGCCTTGATCGATTAGGGGAAGTGATGCGCCTATGCTTCAGCACGCTCGTCGACCGCGCCGTGAGGGGCGCGTCCGGTCCCGCGAGGGAGAAGGCGCGGAAGTAGACCCGGGTCGCCCACCAGCATCACCCAAGGCACCGGGATTACTCTCCGCCTGTGACCGAGACCGGCGACCAGCGTGCCGAGTCGGAGAGAGCTCAGCGACGCGCGGCACGGAAGACGATCGCTGCATATCACGAGCAGCAGCTGGGGCTGTTGCTCGATCGAGTCCGGGACGGCTTTGTCCGCCTTGACGCCGGCGAGATCGACGTGTTCGAGTTGGACGAGCTGATCCACCGCTACAAGCAGGCCGCTCGGGAATTGTGGAAGTTCTGCGACCTGAGCGGCGGAGGTCCTGTGAGTGCGCTCCACGCGCTCGAGTTCCGGCGAGAGCAGGGAGAAGAGCCGGACTGGTGGGAAGCCGGTCAGCGGCGCCGCCGGCGACGCTGACGAGTTGGAGCTCGGCCTCGGCGGTCGCGGCGCGATCGAGCTTTCTCAGGGCCAGTGGAGGGCAGCGAAGCTTCCCGTCGCGGAAGCGACCGACCGGTCTTGCCAGTCTGACCGTCACCCAGTGCGCGTCGAGGTCGGTGACGACCGCGTACTCGTGCTCGAGGTAACGGGGGCGGATCAGGCGGTTGAACATCACCGTGTCCCCCACGCAGAGGTTGGCGATCGCGGTCGCCGAGTCGACTGTGTGCAACAGCTCGCGCCGAGCCCGCACAGCGTCCGCGATCGCGACGAGGTGTTCGTCAAGCTCACCAGCAGCGATCGCATCCAACAGCCCGCGCTCGGGCGCCTTCAGCGTCCGGTCCTCGTGCTCTGACCACAGCATCGTGGGCCCCGCGGGGACTCTCATGCCCATATCGTGCCTGCGGCGACGGACGCCACGGACAGGCACGCGAACGCCCACCCGCGACACCGCCCACCGGTCCTCAGATCCCGGCTGTTGCAGTCGAGCAAAACGGGCTACACCTGACAACGGCCGCGGAGGACGTACACAACCCCGTCTGGAAGCGCGCTACGCCACAGCTGCGCCACAGGCGATGTCGATGGAGGGCGGTTATCAGCACCTCAGGAGCGGTTGGCCTCGAGCCGAGAACCGCCCAACTTGCAGGGAAATTCGAACGGAGTCAATCTCCCGAGGGCGGGTTCGAATCCCGGTAGCGGTACTTGAGAACCCCGGCGCCTGGGCCCGACAAAGTCGCGCCGGGCAGCGCTCTGGACTGGGGACGAACTGCTTATCCGCCCCCGCCGCTCACGGTGCCGGTACCGCCACCGCCTGAGGAGCTTCCGCTCCCATGCGAGGGGCCTCCGGTTCCGGTCGGCCTCGGCGGGGTCGGACGGGAGGGGCCGCTGGTGGTTCCGCTGCTCGGAGCCGGGTGGCTCGGGGCGGAGACCTCAGTGACGGGAGCGACGGGGGCGACGGGGGCGACCCTGCTCGGCGCGGGAAGCACTGCAGCAGCACTCGGCCCAGAGCCGGTGGTCCCACTGCTGTCCACGTACGCAGGCTGTGGAGCGGAAGGGGCCTGGACCGGAGGCGGAGCCGTGCGCGGGGCCGATCGCGTCACGTAAGTGGAGGCTCTGGCAGGCGCTGAGGCCCGGTGTTTGGCGGCGACATGCTTCTTGGCAGCGGACTTGTGGGCGCCACGAGGGGTTGGTGGCGCCGGCACGCTCGTCGGCGGCGCCGGCACGCTTGTCGGTGGCGTCGAGACGCTCGGTGCCGTGATCGTGGCGGTGGGCCGATGCGTGCTAGCGGCGACCGCCGACGACGCCGCGGCTCGCCTCGGCACCTTGCTCCCTTCGGACTCGAACGCAAACACCGCGGCCACCGCGAGCGCCGTCGGCACCAGAATCAGCGACTTCGTCCGCGTCGAGTGCAGCAAACGACGACGCCCGACCGAGCGCTCTGGGTACGCAAGACGCTCGGCGGCTGGGGCTCCGGTGCTCGCGACTGACGAGCGGCTCGCTGGAGCCGCAGCAGAAGCCTGCCCCGAGGCTTCACGCGTGCGCAGCACCGCCGCGAGATTGACACCGGCCTGTGGATCGCCGCGCTCCAAAGCACGCCCGAAAGCCGCCTGGGCACCATCGAAATCACCGCGCTCCGCGAGGACCGCACCCAGGTTGCAGGCTGCTGCCGCTTGTCCTCTCAGGTCGGCAATCCGATAGGCGCGCTCGGCTCCCGTGATGTCACCGCGCTCCTCGAGCAGCAGGCCCAGATTGAAGGCGCCGTTTGGATCGCCGCGTTTCTGCGCTCGGCGGTAGGCCGCCTCGGCGCCGTTGAGGTCGCCGCGACTCTCCAACAGCACGCCGAGGTTTACCGCCGCGGCGCCGTGTCCCCGCGAGTCGGCGTCTCGGTAAGCGTCCTCGGCCGCGGCAAGTTCGCCCTCCTCCTCGAGCAGGACGCCGAAATTGAACATGCCGGCAAGGTCAGGACGTTGATCAACCGCCCGGTAAACGTCCGTCGCCACTCGCCGCAAGCTCTCCGATTCGCTAAGCGATGACGCGATCGCAGGAGTGTAAGTCAGGATCTCTTCGATTCGGACGGTTTAGGGGCGATCTGAGCTCTCAACTAGACTTTCGGCTGGGTGCTTGGCCTGACCGGTGTCCCGACCCGTGAATCAACCAGGTACTCACGGGCGCGACGGCGAGCTCGAAAGGCGCATCGTTACCTCCTCCACTTTCCTAACAAAGGAGGAGCTTTCCGTGTCCATCGAGCGTGAGGCGCCCGCTGGGGAAGGCAAGCCGACATATCTGCGGAGCGGCGATCCCGGCCTCGCCGACTACTACCCGGCATGGCTCGACAACCTTGCCGACGACGTGACCCTGGAGGGCTCGATGATGGATGGCGCGGTGCAGGGCGCCGAGGCCGTGCAGGCTCTGATAATCGCCATCCGATCGCTCTATGACGACCAGGAGTTCCACTTCGCCGGTCCCTACGGGACGAACGGCTTCCTCGAGGACTACAGCGCCCATGTCCGCGGCGAGCCGATCGGCAACTACACCGTGATCACCCGCAACGCCGCCGGCGAGACTCAGCACATCGTGGGCAACTACCGGCCCCGGAGCTCACTGTTGCTCCTGTCCCGGCTGTTAGGCGAGAAGTTCGCCGGCACCCCGTACGGCCACCACTTCGCTGCCGGCTAGAGGTTGCCGACGCTGAGGTGGAGGTTGGCCCCTAGTAGGACCAGCGGCCAGAGCGCCGTCGCCACCACGGCCGAGAGGACCTGGGACAGGCTCCCCAGATGGGCGTAATAGGTGTGCTGGGAGGCGACGATCACGCCGATCACTACGTAGGCGATCGTGGCAAGACGGGGCATCCGATCATGTTCGCCAACCGGGGAAGCGCTCCTTCCGCGGAACCCCCGCCCCCCGAGCCCCTCCGACGGATCCGTATCGACAGACCTAGCGCTGCTGTCTGACCGTGCTAGATTTAAGACATGCGGACAGATTCCAATCCGGATGGTCGACAAACGGTCCGCTCGTTCATTGAGGAGGCACGACGAGCGCAGATAGTCGGTTCCGCGATCGACACAATCGCCGAGCTCGGTTACGGCCAGGCGTCCCTGGCTCGAATCGCCGAACGAGCCGGGATCAGCAAAGGCGTGATCGGCTACCACTTCGCCGGCAAGGACGACCTGATGCGAGAGGTCGTCGCCGAGGCGCTGACGCGGGGCCGTGAGTACATGGAGCCGCGGATTCGCGGGGCGTCGGGCGGCCCGGAGATGCTGCGGGCATATATCGAGTCGAATCTCGAGTTCATGGGGCAGCACCGAAACCACGTGATCGCGATCGCCGAGATCGCGCGGAACGCGCGGCGCGCCGACGGTGAGCCGAACGTCGACCCGGCGGCCCTGGAGGGCGCGGTCAAGTCACTCTCACAGTTGCTCGCGAGCTTCCAGAAGACGGGCGAGTTCCGCAGAGACTTCGACCCGCTCGTGGTGGCGACAGCGATCAGGGCGGCGATCGACGCGGTGCCCCGCCGGCTCGCGCACGATCCGGGACTCGACCTCGAGCATTTCGGCCACGAACTCGCGAACCTGTTCGATCTGGCCACACGCGGCTCGACCAGCCGTTCGAAAACCCAGCGCCGGGCGACCGAGTCCGTCGTGAGGTGACGCCGTCCCCGTCACCCCGGCGCCGTCTGATCCGGCTGATCGCCGGCCTGGCGCTACCGCTGCTCGTCTTTTTCGTGCTGCTCGGCGTTCTTGGTAACGCCACCGCGGCACTCGCCGTCACCGATGGAATCCCGCTCGTGTGGCTGCTCGCGTACGGGATCTGGCGACGCCAGATCGAACCGGTCGCGCTCGTCGCCCTCGCGGTATTCGCACTCGCGCTCGTCGTCTCGATCGCCTTCGGTGGCAGCGCCCTCCCGCTCGAATTACGCCGCGCAGTGTTTCCCGGCACCGTCGGGCTCGCGTGCCTGATCTCGCTCGCCGTCCACCGCCCGCTGCTGGTGGTCGTCGTGACCAGAGCCCGTCGTGCGCGCGGTGAGGAGACGGAAGGGGAGTCCAGACTCGATAGTCCCGGCGCCCGCCGCTCACTCGCCATCCTCACCGCGATCATCGGCATCACACTCGTTGCCGATGCGGCCGCGCAGATCATCCTCGCGCTCACGCTGTCGACGACACGCTTCGTCGTGGTGGCGCGGATCGCCAGCTACGTGATCATCGGGTGTGGAATCGTCGTCGGGTTCCTCTACGTCCGCCACGTCCGGGCGCGGCTGCAACCCCACTGAGTCGTCCGCTGGCGAGCGCTCAGTCGCGTCCGCGCGCCCGAGCGCTCAGGCGCGTCCGCGCGCGAGGTCAAGCAGACGCCCGAGGACACGATCCCCGTCGGCGCGGATGCCGTTGTGCTCGTATTCGTTGGTCACCCAGGGTCGGAGGCCTCGGGTGAGCCCGGCCGTCTCCTCGGAGAGGGAGCGCTCGACGTACATGTCCTCGGCGTAGATCGCGGCGGCGGCCGGGACCTCGTTGGAACGCAGGACATCCTCGTCGTAGAGGCGAGTCCACTCGCGGTCAGCAAGCAGTTGCGACGCCTCCCGGAGCGGCGTGAGCGCCGCGTAATCGGAGAACATCCACGGGTAGACGTGCTCTCCGGTGAACAGCTCCGGAGCGTCGTACTCGGCCGGCAGCATGCGCTCAGCCGACCAGCGGGTGGTGCCTCCGTCGGCCCATGAGGCTTCGTGCAGGATCGCGTAGATGGGATCGCGCGCGAACGAACCCGCCTGGTCGACGTCGTGAAGAAACGCCGGCGAGTTCGGCGAGAGCTCGAGTATGTAGTGCAGCCGCTCGGCGCCATCGCTCATCCCGAGCACCTGACCGAGCTGGCGGAACCGCCGCCAGGTCAACCGGTCGCCCGACGGCAGCGCCACCATGTCGCTCTCGATCAGCTCGTGCAGGCGTGTCACCCGCTCACGATCGGCGGGATAACGGGCGTAGTACCGGCGGTTGCGCTCGAGCACGCGCTCGTAGGTCCGGGCGTAGACCTGGTCGATCCGGGGCCCGAGGGGAGGGATGCCACCGGTGATGAGGGCTTCGCGCAACCCATCCGGTGCGAGCGACAGGTAGGTCATTACGCAAAAGCCCCCGAAACTCTGGCCAAGAACGCTCCAACGGTCGCCGCCGAGCTCGCGCCGGATCCACTCCGCGTCGCGGACGATCGAGTCGGCTCGGAAGTGTGCGAGGTAGTCCGCCTGCTGTTGCGCGCTCAGGCCCGCCAGCTCGCCGACCGGGGTCGAGCGACCCGTGCCGCGCTGATCGAGCATCAGCACTCGGAAGTCCCGAAGCGCCCGGTCGAGCCATGCGGGGCCGTTCGGATGCCGTGTCGGTCGCGGCGCCTCGAATCCCGGACCCCCCTGGAAATAGACGAGAAACGGCCGATCCCGGCCGTCGGGGTCGGAGAGCTCGCGCGCGAACACTGTGATCCGCTTGCCCGCGGGGTTGGCGTGATCGAGCGGGACCTCGAATGAGTGCTCGATCGCAACCAGGCCCGGAAGCAGCACCTCGTCAGCCATCGACGAATCATGCCTACCGCGCGGACAATGTTGCGGAAAACCACGTGTAACGTCCCGACAGGCGGGGGGTTTGGTGTGTCGAGGCATGGTTGATGCCCGACCGTATGTGGAAAGCTCTTTGCACATGACACGTGCCGAACGCACCGCAAATCTGCTCGGCGTGGTAGTCCCGTTCGCGGGCGTGCTCGCCGCCATCGTCCTGCTCTGGAATCGCGCCGTCGACGCCAACGATCTGGTGATCCTGGTTGTGATGTACATGCTCACGGGCTTGGGGATCACGGTCGGTTTTCACCGGCTGCTCACTCACCGCGCGTTCCAGACGTACCCGTGGCTCGAGCGGACGTTCGCGGTACTCGGCTCGCTGGCGGTCGAAGGCTCAGTGCTGGACTGGGTCGCCGACCACCGCAAGCACCACGCTAACGCCGACAAGGAGGGCGACCCGCACAGCCCCCACGTCGGGCATGGCAGCGGCCTCAAGGGCCTGTGGCACGCCCATACCGGCTGGCTGCTCGAGACCCAGGGTCAGGCCGACTGGAAGAAATTCGCAACCGAGCTCTACGAGGACAAGACCATGCGCCGAATCGGTCGCCGCTTCCCGCTCCTGGTGGTGGTCTCGCTCGCGATCCCCACCGTCGCCGGCTTCGTGCTCGACGGCTTCACGTTGCGCGGGGCGTTGCTCGGCTACATCTGGGGCGGCCTCGTGCGGATCTTCCTCGTCCACCACGTGACCTGGTCGGTGAACTCGATCTGCCACTTCTTCGGAAGGCGCCGATTCGAGATCGAAGACCACTCGACCAACGTGGCGTGGCTTGCCGTCTTCTCGTTCGGAGAGTCCTGGCATCACAACCATCACGCTTTCCCGCGCTCGGCGTATCACGGACTGCGGTGGTGGGAGATCGACCTTTCGGGCATATGCATCTCGACGCTCGCGAAGATGCATCTCGCGTGGAACGTCGTTCGCATCACGCCCGAACGCCAGCTTCAAAAGACGACCGCGTCGGTCCAGGCTTCCTAGCCGCGCGCCCCGCCGGCGCACTCCTCCGTCGTGCCCGAGAACAACCTGGTGACGATCAGGGATGCGCGCCCCGAGGACTGGGACGCGATTTGGCCGTTCTTCCACGAGATCGTGGCGGCGGGGGAGACGTACGCCTACGACCCTGAGGCCGACTACGAATCGAGTCGGGACCTGTGGATGATCGGCCCGCCGGGGCGGACAGTGGTCGCGACCGACACTGACGAGAACGTTGTCGGCACGGCCAACATGTACGCCAACCGGCCCGGTCGGGGCTCGCATGTCGCGTCCGCGAGCTTCATGGTCGATCAAGCACGTGCGGGCCGTGGAACCGGACGGGCCCTGGGTGAGGAGGTCATTGAGTGGGCACGGCGGAGCGGATTCAGGGCGATCCAATTCAACGCGGTGGTCGAGACGAACGAGCGCGCGGTGCGGCTGTGGCGGTCGCTCGGGTTCGAGGTGGTGGGTACCGCGCCGGAGGCGTTCGAGCACCCCGAGCACGGACACGTTGGCCTGCTCATCATGCATCGATTTGTTTAATGCGCCACTATGTCCGGCCGTTGTGCCGTACAGGGCCGCTCATCGGGCAGGCTTCCCACGGGGAACAAATCGCCCGTCCGTCCGCTGCCCACGGTTGAATCCGCAAATCCATCCCCACGATTCCATCCAGGAGGAGTGCCGTGCCGTTAACACAGGCCCAGCTGGTGACCGCAGTCGCCGACCGCGCCGATTTGAGCAAAGCTGACGCCAAGCGAGCAGTTGAAGCTCTTGAGACGATCGTGCTCGAGCAACTCGGCAACGCCGAGAAGGTCAGGATCGGTGGCGTCGTGCAGCTGACCGTCCGCGTCAAGCCCGCGACCAAGAAGCGCACCGGACGCAACCCCGCGACCGGCGAGGAGATCACAATCGCCGCGAAGCCGGCGAGCGTCGACGTGCGCGCGCGCCCGCTGGCCAAGGCGAAGGCCGCGCTGCCGTCGGTCCAGAAGGCTCGCCGTCGGCTCGCTGCCTGACACGCGCCTCGCGAGGCGCACCAAGCAGAAAGGCTCTACGCCAGCGGCGGTGGGGTTCCCTCCGCGCTGGCGGCCAGAGCGCTGTCCCAACGACATACGGCGCACGCGTGGCTGAACGCTTGGCGAGCGAAGTCGAGGGCCGTCGCGCGGGGATCGGGGCTTAAGCGAACGTCGTCCCAGTCGAGGATGTATTCGCCGAGCGTGGCGTCCCAGTGCGCGGGCGGCATGAGTGCGTCTGCGAAACCGTCGCGGGTGGGGTGCGCGTAGGCGTAGAAGGCCGCCTTGCCGTAGCGCCCGTCGCCCGGCCACCAGCCGACCGCGACCTCCTCGGAGTCCATCGCGTTCCGGAAGAGGTAGTCGTCCGACGGCGGTTCTGCGCGGTTGCCCGAGAACAGATTCACGGCTAAGTCGAAAGACCCCCACCATGCATTGACGGGAGTTGAGCGCCCACGATACGGCGCGCGAAACGCGGCGAGGACAAGCGCGGCCTCGGTCGCGGCCCTGAAATAGGACGCAACCTGGTCGGTGTTATAGGTCGCGTGTTCGGTGTCCTCGTCGAGCGGTTCACCCCACGTCACTTCCTGGGGCGTGGGGTTGATCACCACCGGGGCGGCCAGGGCGTTTACCCCCTCGAGGAGCGCGCGCGTGACTTTGCCGACCGGTCGATTGGGAGTCAGCGGCACGGCGACGGCGCCGCCGTCGGTGTGTTCGGCGATCGCCTCGTGGCGTCTCAGATCGAGTGCGACCACGAGCCCACCCGAGCCGTCGGGCGCGGGAAGCAGCGCGGTCTCCCAGCCGCGGGCAGTGAGACGCATGGCGGAGTGCTGAAACTGAGGCTCGGGCGGGGCGAGCGCCACCGCGATCTTCCCGAGGACCTGAGTGTGGGCGTGCAGCGTGTCGCAAGTCGCACTCCACGCGTCGTACGAGACCGCCGGCCACTCCGCGGACATGGGCGGACGCTACCCGATCGAAACCGCACCGCGTGAATAGCGGTCGGGTGCCAGTGCCAGACTGTGACCGTGCCCTTCTGGCGTTCAGGACGCAGTCGCGGCGCCGATGCCGGCGGGGCCGAGGACGCCAGTCGAGGCGGGGACGCCGCTCGAGGCAATGACCCACGTCTCGACGAGGAAGACGCTCACCAGGCGCGCGAGGTCGAGGCCGCGATGCGCCAGGTTGCCGAGCAGGACACTCCTGAGAACCGTCGAGCGCTGTTTGAGTTGCTGCTCGACGCGACGCTGACGGCCGCCGCCATCGACAACCCATCGACGGAGGCGGAGCGGGGACTGGCCATGCTCGAGGGCAAGGACGGACTGGTACTGCCCGTATTCACGGCGGTCGATGCGTTCCGCGCCTGGCGCCAGACCGGCTACACCCCCGTGGCCGTGCCGGGCCGGACGCTGTTCGAGATGGCCGCGCGCTACGACGCCGCGCGGATCGAGGTGAACCCCGCATCCGTGCCACGCGGCTGGATCTCTCGCACCGAGATTGCGGCGCTGGCAAGCGGCCGGATTCCGCCTGGTCCGACCGAAGCGCGTACGCAGCCGAGCAGACAGCCGAGCAGACAGCCGGGTCAGGTGAAGGTCGGCCGTCCAGCCGTGCGGCCACCGGACGCGCTGATCGAGGCGACGCAGCGGGCGCTCGACTCCCAACCGCACGCGGCCGAGGCGTGGCTGTTCGTGAGGGCGGAGGGCAGCGACCCGCCTCAGCTGATGGTCGGAGTCCGACTGGCTCCTGGCCTCTCCCAACCAGACGTGGAGGCGACGATGCAAGCGATCCTCGAGGAGACGTGGGCGCGGTCGACGGAGGCTGAGCAGCTCAAATTCATGCTTGTCGCAGACCGGGCCTTCCGCGAGACGCTG